>Ga0207433_10016157_pt1 | contig 10527 bp, 12 predicted proteins | sample YelNatPaOPGAMG01_FD_187559 | JGI IMG/M metagenome (GOLD analysis project Ga0207433, IMG submission 187559) | Hot spring thermophilic microbial communities from Obsidian Pool, Yellowstone National Park, USA - OP-RAMG-01 (SPAdes) (version 3) | ecosystem: Environmental > Aquatic > Thermal springs...
AAGACACGGGGTTTTTACCCCATTCGCCGCCCACTACAGCATGAATAACTGCTTCGTCAGTGATGAATCCGATGATTTTGCCTTTCTCAAGAACTGGAAGTTGACGAACACCACTGCCAATCATCAATTTTGCGACGCGGCTAAGCGAATCAACCAAACCTACTTCAGGCGCAACATTCATCAAACTCTTAACTTTAAGTCGGCTTAAATCAACCCGCGTCCTCAGCACAGCGCGGCGACTCACCATGCCCACGTAGCGGCCGCGGTCATCAAGCACAGCCAAAACCGGCGGCAACCCTTTTTTAAACCCCTCTAAACATCTTGAGGCTACATCGTTTTCTAAAACGGTGTTGAATTGCTGAGAATAAACATCCTTAACAGTAGCTGTCATTGCCATTAAGAATCACTGCAAATTTATAGCCACCCGTAGGATTTAAACATTAAACGCCCAATCGTCAACAGCTTAAGCCTGCAAACAAGCATTAACACCCCCGAGACTCAAAGAACCCAAAACAAGTTTCTAAGGCAAAATGTTCTGTAAAAACATCTTTTTTTTTCTATGTCAAACAATAGAAACATACAACAAGAAGACACCAAAAAATACAGAAAACATTCTTTAATGGTAAATAAAACTAGAACAATTTATCCTTACCGTTTAAATAATTCTGGGCCTCAAATAGAATATTGAGGTTTAGCCTCAACTTCAATTTTAAGGACTTTTTAAGCGAATAAATGACTTTTCTTTTCCACTTCGACCATGAAGGGACTAAGGAATTATGATTCTAAAACAGAAAGAATTAGTGGATGAATTAAAAGTCGAATGGAAACGGCTCTGGCAAGAAAGAGTTGACGATAAACTCCGAGCTGAAGGTATAGCCATCGACAATTACAATTCCCTCTTCATTGATAAAGGCACGGTGATTCATGCAACCCGCGATTTCAAAGTGTTAACCTTTAGAGACATACTTGAACAGCACGAAATCGAAAACACTGAACGCTACCTGCCCATTGACCCCCAAGTGGGGGGGTGGGGCAAATTTGTCAAAGACAACATCCTCAGCCAACGCCAAAAAAGGAGAGGCAACTGTGAATTTGTAGGTTCACGAAAAAAGAAGCAGCAGCCCCAAAAGAAAGGGCGCGGATGGTTGCACATCTAAAAATTTTCAGTATAAACCTGAAAATGAAGGAATGGTTGTGGGTAATTACAGGGATAGATTGGACATTATCGCTGACATACTAAACGTTGTCAGTAGGGAAGCTAAAAAAACCCAAATCATGTACCAAGCCAACCTGAGTTATAAAGTTCTCCAACGTTACCTCACGGAAATAGTCGAAGCTTCACTGGTTTCGTTTGAAGACGAAAGCCAACGTTACCTTCTTACAGGCAAAGGCCATGAATACCTAGATGCATACAAAGAATATGCCCGATGTAGCAGAAGCATGGAGAAGCGGCTCACAGAGTTTTCCACCAAAAAACAGGTTCTAGAAAACCTTTGTCCTTGCCGATCGCAGACCTGTACCGATCTACTGCCTTAAACTATACATGCTTTTTGAGGTGCAAGTTTTGATTAAAACCTCACTGTACATTGCAATAGTAGCCGCCACTTTAACTTGCACAATGCTTCTTACACCATTAGCCTCAGGTGACCAAAACTCTGCACAAAACGCTATAAACTCAGCCAAAAAGACGTTAAAAGAATGTTACACCGCTGTTTCTCAAGCCGAAGCCGCTGGAGCAAACGTGACTTCTTTGGTAGCCACGCTAAATCAGGCTGCTGGTAAGTTTTCTATGGCTGAATTGGCTTATGCCGGCAATAACTTTGATATCGCTTCCAGTTATGCCAATCAAGCCCAAAGTAAACTGAGTGGTTTAACCAATGAGGCTGTTGCTCTCAAGCAGGCTGCAACATCAGCTGCGTCTCAGGATCGTCAATTTACGATTTTGTCTCTAACGTTTTCTATAGCGCTCCTAAGCGCTGGATTTGCGGTTTGGCTTTTTTTTAACCGACGGGAAAAGAGATACAGCAATGCCACTTCAAAACTATAAAACAACTATACTGATCTTCTTTTGTTGCATCGCGTTGCTGGTTTCTTCTCCAGCGATTCAACAGTGTTTAGTGTATCCGCAAACCGACGCACTGACGGAATTCTGGCTTCTCGGCCCAAACCACGATGCGGCTTACCCAACAAACGTAACAGCTGACAAAACCACACGCATATACTTGGATGTCAGTAATCATTTAGGGATATGCGGCTACTATGTTGTACAGCTCAAGTTCCGCAACCAGACCCAATCAGGGCCAGACAGCTTCAACCAAACCGGCAGCAAATTGCCGTCTCTGGGTAACTTTACACTTTTCGTCGCCGACAACAGCGTTATCGAGTTGCCTCTCGATATTTCATTCCAGTACAAAGTCAACCCACACATTTCTACACGCCTCGAAATCCAAGGCATAACGGTTAACGGCTTCCTGTTACCCGTAGATTCAATGTCGATCGCGTGGGACATGGGCCGCGGTGGCTTCTACGGGAACCTGTTCTTTGAACTCTGGTTACAAAACAGTACAACAAACACTCTACAGTATCATCAACGTTACACTAGTTTGTGGCTTAAAATGAATGCCACTTCTTCATAGTAACAACATCTGTTTTTAATTAGTGGAGGTTTAATGTTTGGTTCTTAACTCCGAAACGATTTTAGCAGTCGGCGCTCACCCCGACGACATCGAGTTAGGCTGCGGAGGAACTCTTCGTGCAGCGTCAAAGCTTGGAAAAAAAGTCGTAGCTGTCTTCCTAAGTAAGGGTGAACACAGTGGCGACCCAGAGATTAGACCAAAAGAAAGCATCGAAGCATTGTCACTTTTAGGCGTCAAAGAAGTTTACTTCGGCGACTTTCCAGACACAGAAATTCAATGTACACGTCAAGCCATCGACTTCTTGGAAGACTTCTTTGTAGCCAATAAACCCCAAACCATTCTAACCCACACCGTAAACGACATCCACCAAGACCACCGCCAAGTCGGCTGGATATCGATGTCCGCATTTCGCAATGCACCCCAAGTTTTAGCCTTCGAAACTCCCCGAGTGACCGCAGCGTTTTCTCCCACGTACTTCATCGACATCACGAACTGCGTAAACGACAAGTGGAACGCGCTCAAATGTCATCTTTCTCAGAAGACAAAGCGCTACATCACTTACGAGTCGATGGTTAATTTGGCTTCGTTTAGGGGCAGCCAAGTTAGTCTTCCAGCGGCTGAAGCATTCGAGGTCGTGCGGTATGTCGAGCGGCTTGGTCTTCCATAAAATGAGGGATAACTCTTTGATTGTGGCTGGTCACCAACCCAACTATCTGCCTTGGCTTGGCTTCTTCGATAAGATGCGACGAGCAGACATCTTTATCATCGAAGACAACGTCCAATTCGAGTGGCAAGGCTTTACGAATAGGAACAGAGTTTTAACTGCCGACGGGGTAAGGTGGCTAAGTGTTCCCATAGAACATGCGAATAAGCCGCTTCTAATCAACGAAGTAAAAATCGCCAACAGGGGTGAGCCAAGCTGGGGACGCAAACATTGGTTAACCATAAAACACGGCTATTGCAAAACCCCCCACTGGAGCGAGTTCAGCGGTTTCTTCGAAGATACCTATGAACGTGAATGGAAAATGCTAATCGACTTAAACATTCACATAATTCGCGGAATAATGGGTTTTTTGGGGATCGATAAGCCCCTTGTTTTGAGTTCCTCTTTGGGTGTGGAGGGCAAAAAAAGCGAGTTGATCGTGGCGCAATGCAAAAAAGTCGGGGCAGACACCCAGCTTGCGGGTGACGGCTGCAAAGACTACATCGACCAAGCTCTCTTTGAGAAAGAAGGCATAAAACTCGTCTTCCAGAATTTCCACCAACCAATCTACCCGCAGATTAACGGCGGCTTCATTCCCAATCTCTCAGTCATTGACTATTTGTTCAATGTTGGCTCAAAATTGTGGTAACAAACCGATAGTTGGAGTAGTTCTAAAATGACTATTTCTGGTTCTTTTCCTGTTTTTTCAGACGCCAGCTTAACTGCAATCTTGGAAGACATAGGCAGTATGCTTAAAAGTGGAAGATTAACGGATGGACCATACGCGAAGGAGTTTGAACGCAGATTCGCCCAATACAACGATTGCAAGCATGCAGTTTCAGTCAATTCTGGCACCGCAGCGTTGGATGCCGCATTGAGGCATTTTAAGCTGGCTGGCAGAGAGGTTATCGTGCCCACAAACACATTCATTTCCACGCCGAACGCCGTCATTTTTGCTGGGGGAAAACCAATCTTTGCGGACATGAACCCCGACACTTTAGGCATCGACTTGGAAGACGTGAAAAGGAAGGTTACCGATAGAACAGCCGGTGTCATAGTTGTCCACTTAGCTGGTTTGGTCTGTCCACAGATAGATGAGTTAAAGGAGTTCTGCCAAAACAGGGGGCTCTTTCTGCTCGAAGACTGCGCCCATGCACATGGAGCACTCGCCAACGGCAAAAAAGCCGGAACCTTCGGGGACGCAGGCTGCTTCTCATTCTACGCCACCAAAGTCATGACCTCCTGCGAAGGCGGCATGATAATAACCGAAAACGAGGCGATTGCTGAAGAAGTTAGGTGCCTGCGCAACTGCGGTCAAAACGCCGAACGCAAAATGGTCATGCTCGGGCACAATTGGCGGCTAAGCGAGCTAGCCGCCATTGTTGGGTTGCATCAGCTTGAGTGTTTAGAGGAATCACTTGACAGACGCAACCGAATCGCCAAAATGTACGAGGCGCTGCTTTCGGATGTCGACGATGTATCGCTTTTCAAAGTGCCCCCAAACTTTAGACACAGCTACTACAAGTATCCCTTGAAACTTGCCAGCGGAATCGACCGCTTAAAAGTTGCCTCACTTCTGAAAGAGAAATATGGCATAGAAACAGGCAGTGTCTATTATCCGCCCTGTCACCTGCAACCATATTATATGGCGACTTATGGGACGCGCTTAGGCGAATTACCAAAGGCTGAGGCGGTGCTGAAGAGTGTTTTGTGTTTGCCGATGCATCTGGGGTTGACTGACGAAAACGTGACGTACATAGCGGATTCTCTTGTTTCGTCCATTAAGGCTTCACAGGTTACGAATCGGCAACTTGTGGTTTTATGATTCAAAACGCTGGTTCCCCCGCAGGCTCTTTGATTCTTGCGCGTTTTCCTGTACGTAAGTCTGAACTTGACCGCTTCAAATTCGGCAGAGAAAAGTACCTAGAAGTTGCAAAGCAGAAAAACGGCTGGGTTCTCTGCCTGGATATTGCCTGCGGTGCCAAACCTTTCCCCGAGGCCAATGTTCTTTGTGACCTCCACGTTAAACCGGTACCGGACAGGAGCATGAAACAGTTGGTTACTGGTGGTAAACCGTTTGTCAAATGTAGCTGTTATGCTTTGCCTTTCAAAGATGGCGCTTTTGATTTTGTGACCAGTTACTATCTACTTGAGCACTTAGAGGAACCTAAAGGGTTACTCAGGGAGTTGAAGCGGGTTTCAACGCATGGATTCATTCAAAGTCCTTCATGGTTTAACGAGTTTCTCTACGGCGAAAAAGTCCACAATTGGCTAATAACAAAACGCCACAACCAACTCTACGTTAAACCGCTAAAAGACGGCGCCTTGCCGCCAATTAGGTTCGGCTTCATCTTTCATAGGCTCTACAAGCACACGTCTTGGAAAATAATCCACGCTATATTGGATGAAGAATTCCACCTATTCACCGTCCAATACGATTTTTAGAGCTGCGACAATTATGCCCCCACTTATTCGCTCCTCTCAACCAGTCTTCCCAAAAGAAGACATCCCAATACTGCTGCAGGACATCGGCAGGGTACTCGAAGGAGGTCAGTTCCGTAACGGTAAAAACGTAAAAATCTTCGAGGACCAAGTTGCGAGATACATCGGCGTCAATGGGGCTGTGGCTTTTGATTCCGATTCAAGCGCCTACGAAACTGTTCTCCGCTACTTCGGCGTTGAAGGCAGAGAGGTGGTGGTTTGCACCAACAGCTTCATATCTGTACCCAACAGCGTGCTTGCGGCTGGGGCAAAAGTGGTTTTCGCCGACATAAAATCGGATTCTTTATCGATGGATCCCGAAAGCCTGCGCCGAAACACTTCTCCCCACACAGTTGGCGTAATCGTCACTCACATCTCGGGTTTCCCAAACCCCGACCTGCAAGAAATAATGCAGGTTTGCCGCGAAAACGGCTTGTTCCTGATTGAGGATGCAACGCACTCCATCGGCGCTTCTGTTGACGGAAAAATGGTGGGTAGCTTCGGCGACGCTGCGGTCTTCTCATTTACTCCAACAAAAGTTTTGACGACTGGCGAAGGCGGCATGATGGTATCCGACAACACCGATCTGTGCGGTTTTTCCAAGAGGTTTAGTTTTTATGGTTCGGGATCTGGGAAAACGAATTTTGTCGATCTGGGGCGCCACATGGTTTTGCCCGAAATTTCAGCGGTCCTGGGGCTCTATCAGCTTCGAAGACTTGAAGAGTTTATTCGGCGCAGAAACCAAATCGCGGAAATATACAACAAAGCATTCAAAGAAATCAGGGGGGTGCAAACCGTTACATGCGCATCTGGTTCTCGTAGCAGCTACTACAAGTATCCGCTGATTCTAAGCGAGGGCACGGACAGGGTTTCGTTTGCTAAGCGGCTTTTGGAGGAGTTTGGAATTGAAACAGGCAACATTTTCTATCCACCCTGCCACATGCAGGCCGTTTACAGGAAGCTTGGAGCGTTCTCTTATGGTAGCCTCTCGGTTGCTGAGCAAGTCTTGTCGAGGACGGTTGCTTTGCCGATGCACGTGGCGTTGTCGGATGATGAGGCAGAGTTTGTAGCAGATAAAGTCAAGTTGCTAATTGAGCAGCAAATTACCAGTTAACTTGTGGCAGAACATTTGGGGGGTTTTACAGAACACTTTGTCAATGTTCGGGTTGTTTCTTCCTTACGGCTTTAAGAGTTTGTTTCCCCGAATAAATCTTGAGCCTCTTCGGGGTTTTTCGAGGATTTTTATGACACAACTAAACGAAAGTATATCCGTGGTTATCGCAACGCTAAACGAGGAAGAAGGGATAGGGCCCACGATTGGTGAAATGCAGCGGGTTCTAAATCACCCTTACATGGTTGTTGTCGACGGCAACAGCGTTGATCGTACTATTGAGATCGCTAAGAATATGGGCGCCGACGTTATGCTGCAGGAGGGTAGAGGCAAGGGTGATGCGATGTTTCAGGGGATGAAGGGGCTTACTTCCAAGGTGCCTTACATTGTCTTTACGGATGCAGACTACACTTATCCTGCAGAGTACATTCCTCAGATGGTTGAGATTCTCGAGCGTGACCCCACGGTCGGTATGGTAATCGGGGATAGGTTTAAAGGCCAAAAAAACATGTCCAAGTCATTCACTAACCCCTTCTATGTGGGCAATAGGATGTTGGCGTTTGCCCAACTCGTCATGAACGGGATAAAACTTGATGATCCGCTTTCTGGGCTGCGTGTGGTTCGAAGCGAGGCGCTGGATGGTTGGAGACCGAAAAGCAAAGGCTTTGATGTTGAAGCTGAAATGAACGCGTTTGTTGAGCGTCGTGGTTTCCGCATAATCGAGGTTCCGATTGATTATCGTAGTCGGTTGGGTGAGAAGAAGCTTAAGCTCCGCCATGGCTTGGGAATAATGAAGCGGATCATCGCTGAAAGCTTCACCCTGTAAATTTTGTCGCCTTAACAGCTCTTTCAGCAAGCTGCTTTGTGTAATTTGGTCTATTGGGGTTTCTGTTTAATGGTTAACACTTACGGTAAACTTCGCATCGGAGTAGTCGGTTTAGGTAAGATGGGCGTCATGCACTCTTGTCTGCTGAGCACTTTCCCAAACGTGGAAGTCGCTGCATTATGCGATAAAAGCCGCCTAATGCGAACGGTTGCTAAACGTGCTTTCCAAAAAGCAGTGGTGACTGGCGATTTACAAAAATTCGCTGGCTTAGATTTGGATGCGGTCTATGTTTTAACGCCTATTCCGTCCCATTACTTCATCATAAAAGAACTTTACGCCAAAGGCATCGCAAAAAACGTGTTTGTCGAGAAAACCCTCAGCCAAACCTACAGCAAATCCCAAGAACTCAGCGAGTTCTCAGAGAAAACTGGCGGCGCAAACATGGTCGGCTACATGAAACGTTTTGGGGTTGCCTTCAATCAGGTTAAGGCGCTTTTGGATAAGCAGGTTCTGGGCGAGTTGCGGTCTTTTGAGGGGTACGCTTTCTCCTCTGACTTCGCTGACGTGCCTGATGGTTCAACGGTGTCGGCTGGTCGTGGCGGCGTCGTTGAAGACCTCGGTTCGCATATTGTTGATTTGGCGCTTTGGCTATTCGGCGACCTCAACGTAACGTCTGCAAAAGTGAACTCACGAATTGCCCCAACATCTGAGGACGACATAAGCTTCAGCGTTGTCGGTCAAGACGGTCTGGAGGGCAGGTTTGATGTTTCTTGGCGCCGAAGCGGCTACCGCATGCCAGAGTTCGGATTAAGAATCCAAGGCACAAAAGGCGCCGTCTATGCTAACGACGACGAAGTTCGGCTTGAACTTTCAGGCTCGCCTCCTAAAAGCTGGTACCGCCTTGACATGAACGACAACGTGGGCTATTTTCTGGGCGGCGCAGAGTACTGGCGTGAAAACAAACATTTCCTCGAATGCGTCTCTTCAGGGTTGACTCCAGAATCGAATTTTAAAAGCGCCCTAAAAGTGGATCAACTACTGGATCAAGTTCGGAGGCAAATCAGCCGATGAGCAACCAAAAACTGAGTCTGCTGGTCGGCGACAACCCATTCCACGGCATCAGCCACCTCTCGCAGGTGAGGGCACGCGAACGCAATGAGCAAGGCAGCACAGAGCATGCGGCGCATCTGGTTGAGCTTAGCCTGCAAAACGGCGCAGATGGCTTCATGTTCTCGGTTGATGAAACCACCCTTTCCATATTGGCGCAGCTACGTCAAAGCGGTTCGGAGCTTGGGCGTTTGTATGCGATTGCCCCCTACGCTTACGAGTACGTGCGGAAAGCCACTCAGACAGGCGGCGTGGCAGGGTTGGCGAAGACTTTGGCGAAGGAGCTGATTTTCTCTTCAAACATCAAAGTCGTCGCTTCCAATGCCCCCCGCATCTTACGCTTTGACCTTTCAGCGCTGCTCAAAACCTACGTTGCCTACGAACTGTCAAGAATACGGTCAGTATGCGGAAAAAAAGTGCGCCTCGACGCCTTCATGCTCCACGAAATCATAACCGACATGGCGCTGGCGCTCAACATGGAACAGCTCTGCAAAGGCTACATCAACTTCTTAGAAAGCAAACACGTCAGACCCGGGTTTGAGACACGCAATTTCCCCTACCTTGTCGACAAATTCAGCGAATGGGGCCTAGACTTCAGCAAGCTAACCTTGACTTCCTCGTTCAACAAGGTCGGCTTCCAGATGTGTCCCTCGCAGTGCGAATGTGAAGCTGCGCTTGAGCGAGCAGAGGGCGCCGAGGTTATAGCTATGAGTGTGCTAGCCGCGGGGTACCTTAAACCTACAGAAGCCATCGATTACTTGGCTAAATTGCAGGGGTTAAGCGGCTTAGTCATCGGCGTCAGCAAGGAGCGCCATGCAACCGAAACCTTCCGTGTCTTCCGCGGTATCGCGCAGTAAACGCTTTTGTGGAGAGTGTGTTTGTGAGTTATTTGCTTGCTGCTTGGCTGCTCGTTGGCGCCGTGTTCTTCGGTGTGCCCGCCGTCTATTTTGCTTACATGAAGAAGCGTTCCTCTTCAAGTTGGAACCTAAACTTGGACAGCGGCTATTTGCCTTCGGCGGCGGTTCTGATTCCCGTGCATAACGAGGAGCAGTTGATTGGGTTGAAGCTGGAAAACACGGCCAGAGTCGCCTACCCCAAAGATCGGCTGCAAATTGTAGTTGCCAATGATTCATCCACAGACGGCACCCTGAGCGAAGTTAACCGCTACATCGCATCTCATCCAGAACAGAAAATCTCCGTCTTCGACAGCAAGGTGCATTTGGGTAAGACGGGCTGCTTAAACATCGCCCTCAAGTCGCTGGAGTCGGAAGTAGTGGTTATCTCTGACGTGGACTGCTTCTGGCCCAGCGACATCTTAACCAAAGCCTTAACTTACCTTTCTGACCCCGAAGTTGGGGCGATAACTGCGCGTGAGTTGTTGCTTAACCCGCTGGATTCATGGGTTACTTTGGGCGAGCAATTCTACGACAGCAACATCCAAGCGGTGCGCATCGGTGAATCCAAGCTTTATTCAACCATCTTTTTCCAAGGCGGCTTCGCAGCCTACAAACGCAGCGCATTAGCCGAGTTTAATCATGCAACGGACGATTCTGGTACTGCTCTTGACGTTGTGCAAGCTAAGAAGCGGGCGCTCCTTATTCCTGAAGTGGGTTTCTTCACTTTGAGTCCCACAACTTGGCGCAGCAAAGTGTCCGTGAAGATT
>Ga0207433_10016158_pt1 | contig 10527 bp, 8 predicted proteins | sample YelNatPaOPGAMG01_FD_187559 | JGI IMG/M metagenome (GOLD analysis project Ga0207433, IMG submission 187559) | Hot spring thermophilic microbial communities from Obsidian Pool, Yellowstone National Park, USA - OP-RAMG-01 (SPAdes) (version 3) | ecosystem: Environmental > Aquatic > Thermal springs >...
GAGCTTTTCAAGGGGCCAAGGAAGCCTACGAAACGCTTTCCGACCCCCAGAAAAGGGCGGCCTACGACCAGTATGGTCATGCCGGTTTCGATGCGGGCGCCGGCGGCTTCGGCGGCGGATTCTCCGGCGGTTTTGCCGATGCGTTCGGGGACATTTTCGGCGACATCCTCGGCGGCGGCATGCGCGGAAGATCCAATGTCTATCGTGGCGCAGACCTGCAGTACAATCTCGAAATCTCGCTCGAAGAAGCTGCCCGAGGAACGGAAACCAAGCTCAGGATCCCGACGCAGGAATCCTGCGAGACCTGCAAGGGGAGCGGGGCCAAGACTGGCACTCAGCCTGCCACCTGCCAAACCTGCGGCGGGCATGGGCAGGTCAGGATACAACAGGGGTTTTTCTCCATCCAGCAGACCTGCCCCAAATGTCATGGCAGTGGCAAGGTGATTACCTCCCCCTGCACTGACTGCAATGGTTCAGGACGGGTCAAGCGCCACAAAACGCTTTCCGTCAAGATTCCGGTAGGGGTCGATGAAGGCGACAGGATTCGCCTTTCAGGCGAAGGAGAAGCCGGCGTCAACGGCGGACCTTCCGGCGACCTGTATGTCGTGATTCGCCTGAAGCCTCACCCCATTTTCCATCGGGAGCACAACGACCTGCACTGCGAAATGCCGATAAGCTTCGGCACTGCGGCTTTGGGCGGCGAAATTGAGGTGCCCACCCTAGACGGCTATGTCAAACTGAAAATTCCGGCTGAAACGCAGTCCGGAAAAGTGATGCGGCTCAGGGGCAAAGGAATCAAGGGGGTCAGAAGCAGTGGTCACGGCGATATATTGTGCCACCTCGTCGTCGAAACCCCGCTAAACCTGACCGATCGGCAGAAAGAGCTTCTGACGGAATTCGACGCCATCAGCCAGCAGGACAAACCCAGGCACAGTCCGAAGTCAGAATCCTGGATGGACAGGGTAAAGTCCTTCTTTGCACAGTAGCTCGAATCTTCGATAACCACCGGTCGGCTTCGGCCACGAGCCATTCTGAAGCCGAATCGGCAGGCTGCCGCTTATTTCGCCGGTCTTCCCGATGATAATAGGCATTCCTGGAAATCATCGCGTTGCACCCGTGTTTCCCCTACACGACGGCGCTGAAGATAAAATCAGGTTACTTCCATTCCCCCCGGGCAATCTTCTCCGCCCAGAACAATCCGACAACGGTTTTCACGTCGGTGATTTCCCCATACCTCACGAGGTCCAGGGCTGAGGCAAGCGGCAACTCCATGTGCTCAATGAATTCCTCCTCGTCGAGGTTCTTTTCGGAGAAGCTCAGATTTTCTGCAAGAAAGTAAATCAGGCTCTCGTTCGAATAGCCTATGCAGGGATGGATGGTCGCAATCTCTCTCCAATTCTCTGCCTCGTAACCGGTCTCTTCGAGAAGCTCGCGCCTCGCGCATGCCAATGGCTCTTCTCCTGAATCGATCTTGCCGGCAGGCATTTCGATGAAGGTGCGACCCAAGGGATAGCGGAATTGGCGCTCCAGCAGCAGGTTCCCGTTTGGAAGAAAGGCGATGACGACCACGGCGCCTGGATGGGTGATGTATTCGCGTACCGATTCCTTGCCGTCGGGAAGCCGCACATGGTCCCGCTTCACTTTCAGCAGCACGCCATCATAGACGGCGTCCGAATTCAGCGTTTCCTCGAACAGATCGCGGGACACCTAGAATCCCAGCATGGAGCTCTGGATGGATCGGGCGCAAAGGGCCATCAGGGATTGCGGCAGAATGCCGAGCACCAGCACCGCAAGGCCATTGATGCCGAGCAGTATCCTGGCATCCTGGCCGCCCGCTATCGGCTCATTGTCGACCGGAGCGTCGAAATACATGAGCTTCACGATGCGCAGGTAATAGAAAGCGCCAATCAGGGAGAACAGCACTGCGGCGATGACGAGTCCGAGATGTCCCGAATTCAATGCAGCCTGCAGCACCGAGAACTTGGCGTAAAAGCCGACGGTCGGCGGGATTCCCGCCATCGAGAACATGAGTAGCAGCATGATGAATGCGTGCCAGGGGCTTCTCGCATTCAGCCCTCTGAAATCGTCAAGCTTGTCGGCCTCGAAGCCTTCTCGCGACATCAGCATGATCATGCCGAATCCGCCGAGCGTCATCAGGGCATAGACTAGGACATAGAACATCGCCGAACTGTAGCCATTGACATTGCCGCTCAGTATGCCGAGCAGCAGAAAGCCCATGTGGGAGATCGTGGAATAGGCGAGCATGCGCTTGATGTTCGCCTGTGCAATCGCAGTGATGTTGCCGATCGCCATGGACAGCACGGCAAGGATGGCGAGCATCTGCGACCAGTCGTGCAGCATGGGCTGCAATCCGCCTGAAAGCAGCCTGAGCACGAAGGCAAATGCTGCAAGCTTCGGAGCCGAGCCGATGAAAAGCGTGACTGCGGTCGGCGCGCCGTGATAGACGTCGGGCACCCACATGTGGAAGGGAACCGCGCCGAGCTTGAAACCCAACCCAGCAACCACGAACACGATGCCGAACACCAGTACGTTGGGATTCGCCTGGCCGCTCTTGATCGCGTCAAGAACCTTGCCGATATCGAGCGAACCAGTCGCGCCGTAAAGCATGGACATGCCGTACAGCAACAGGCCCGAGGCGAGCGCCCCGAGAACGAAATATTTCATCGCGGCTTCGGTCGCGACATGAGAATCACGCTGCAGGGCGACCATCGCATAGAGGCTCAGCGACATCAGTTCCAGGCCGAGATAAAGGGTAAGGAAGCTGCCGGCGGAAATCATTACCATCATGCCCAGCACGGCGAACAGGGAGAGCGTATAGAATTCTCCCTTGCACAAACCGCGCGAGACGATGTAGCTTCTCGAATAGATCAGCAGCACTGCGACGCAAACATACACGCTGACCTTGAGCACGGCAGTCATCATGTCGGCCACGTACATGTTGTCGAAAGTGTGTACCACCGCACTGCTTGAAGTGAGAATCGTGATGACCGCGCAAACAGCAAGGGCCACCTGGGTCAGCATGAACGTGAGAGCGCGCTTGGAGTCGTCGACCATGAGATCCAGTATCAGGATCACCGAAAGCGCCCCAAGCAGGAAGATCTCGGGAAGCGCAGGAGTCAATTCAGGCATGGGGAAAATCATTCATTGTCCCTATTGTAGTTTGGTTTGGGCGACATGCATCAGGAGGTCGTTCACCGATGCATGCATGGCCTCGGCAAATGGCAGGGGATAAATTCCCATGCCCAGGACGCCAATCGCCAAGAGGGCGAGGAAAAGGAATTCGCGCGGCGTAATATCCATCAACTCCCCGACATGGCTGTTCGATACCGCACCGAATATCACACGCTTGTACATCCAGAGGGTATAGGCTGCGCCGAAAACCAGCGTGGTCGCGGCGAGGAAAGCGAGCCAGAAATCGGCTTTCATTGCGCCCAGGATCACCATGAATTCGCCCGCGAATCCGCTCGTTCCGGGAAGCCCGGAATTCGCCATCGAAAACAGCATGAAGAAGGCGGCGAACATCGGCATCTTGTTGGCCACGCCGCCATAGTCGGCGATCTGGCGCGAATGCATCCTGTCGTAGAGCACCCCGACGCACAGGAACATAGCGCCCGAAATGAACCCGTGGGAAATCATCTGGATCAGCGCGCCCTCGGTGCCTATGGAATTGAAAATGAAAATCCCCAGGGTGACGAATCCCATATGCGAAATCGAGGAATAGGCGATCAGCTTCTTCATGTCGGACTGCACCAAGGCGACGAGTCCGATATAAACCACGGCGACCAGGGAAAGCGTGATCATGAAGCCCGACAGCGCATGGCTGGCGTCCGGCGCAATCGGCAGGGAGAAGCGCAGAAAACCGTACGCCCCCACTTTCAGCATGATTGCCGCAAGCACCACCGAGCCTCCGGTTGGCGCTTCCACGTGGGCATCCGGGAGCCAGGTGTGCACCGGCCACATTGGCACCTTGACGGCGAATGCGAGGAAGAAGGCGATGAAGATGAAAACCTGCGCAGTCATGGTAAGCGGCAGCTTGTAATAATCGAGAATGTTGAAGCTGCCGGACAGGTTGTACATGTAAATCAGCGCGACCAGCATCAGGAGCGAGCCCATCAGCGTGTAGAGGAAGAACTTGATTGCTGCGTATACCCGGTTCGGGCCGCCCCAGACGCCGATGATGATGAACATCGGAATCAGCATCGCTTCCCAGAATACATAAAAAAGCAGCGCATCTAGCGCCATGAAAACCCCGTTGACGATGCCCGACATGATGAGAAACGCCGCCATGTATTGCGCGACCTTCTTCTCGATCACCTTCCAGCCTGCGATGACGACGAGCGGCGTGGTGAAGCAGTTGAGCAATACCAGCCAGAGCGAGATGCCGTCCACGCCGAGATGGTAATTGATGTGAAAGCGTTCGACCCACGGAATCATCTCGGTAAATTGCATGCCGCCCTGGAGCGCATTGAATCCGGTATAAAGAGGAATCGCAACCAGAAATCCCAGTACCGAACCTACGAGCGCGATCATTCTGGCCATATTCGCATTCCGGTCGCCGCCGGTCGCAAGCACGGCAATGCCTGCCACAATCGGCAGCCAGATCACCAGGGAAAGAAGCGGAAATCCGAGAATCATAGCAATCCTATTTCAAAGTGGTCATGGCTTGACGAACCAGGCATCGAGGATACCGCTCAGGCTCAGCAGCACGAAAAGGCCGAAAATCATCGCAAAAGCATAATGATAGACGTATCCGGACTGCATCTCCCGGATCAGCCTCGAAACTCCTGCAACCACTTTTGCCGAGCCGTTCACGAAAAAACCGTCGATAATCTTGACATCCCCGAGACGCCAGAAGAAGTTGCCGACTTTCCGCGCTCCGCCTGCGAAGAACCAGTCGTTGAACTCGTCGAAGTAGTACTTGTTGTCGAGCACCGCATAGATCGCCCTGAAGCGATTTGCGATCAGGGCCGGAAGATCGGGGCGCAGGATGTAGAGGAACCAGGCTGTCGCTATCCCGCAAAGCGCGAGAATGAATGGCATGCCGGTAATATTTTGCAGCACGATCTGGCCCGAACTGACATCCCCCCGGAGGTGCCGAATGACGTCATGGGTCTCGGTCACGTACAGGGCATTGCCGAAATAATTTCCGAACAGCAGCGGATTGATGTACGCCCAACCCGCATAGGCGGAAGGAATGGCGAGCAGGATGAGCGGGACCGTCACCGTCCAGGGAGATTCGTGCAGATGCGATTCGGTATGGTGGTCCATCCTGGGCTTGCCGTGGAAAGTCATGAATAGCAGCCTGAAGGTATAAAACGCGGTCACGAAAACACCGGCAAGCACGGCGAAATAGGCAAAGCCGGCCCCGGGAAGCTGAGAATCCCTGACTGCATCGATGATCATATCCTTGGAGAAGAATCCGGCGAATGGCGGAATCCCTGAAAGCGCAAGCGAGCCGATCACGACGCACCAGTAGGTGATGGGCATATATTTCCGGAGCCCTCCCATCTTCCTCATGTCCTGCTCATGGTGCATGGCGATGATTACCGAGCCCGCCCCGAGGAAAAGCAGCGCCTTGAAGAAGGCATGGGTCATGAGGTGGAATATCGCCACGGAATAGGCGGATGCCCCCAAGGCGACCGTCATATAACCGAGCTGGGAAAGCGTGGAGTAGGCGATGACGCGCTTGATGTCGTTCTGCACCACCCCGAGAAAAGCCATGAAGAGCGCGGTAATGCCGCCGACCACCAGAATCACCGAAAGCGCAGTCTCCGAAAGCTCGAAGAGCGGCGACATCCTCGCCACCATGAATATGCCTGCAGTGACCATGGTTGCGGCATGGATCAGCGCCGAAATCGGGGTCGGGCCTTCCATCGAGTCGGGCAGCCAGACATGGAGCGGGAACTGGGCGGATTTCCCCATCGCTCCGACGAACAGCAGGATGCAGATGACGCTGATGACAAGCCAGGGAGAACCCGGTATCAGTTCAACGGTATCTGTCGCGATCGCATGGGCCCCGGCGAAAACGGAGGCATAGTCGAGCGTGCCGAAATGCGCCAGAATCATGCCTATGCCAAGCAAAAAGCCGAAATCCCCCACCCTGTTGACGAGAAAAGCCTTGAGGTTGGCGTAAATCGCAGTCGGGCGGGTGAACCAGAACCCGATCAGGAGATAGGAAACCAGTCCCACCGCTTCCCATCCGAAAAAGAGCTGGAGGAAATTGTTGGCCATCACCAGCATCAGCATCGAAAAGGTGAACAGGGAGATGTAGCTGAAGAAGCGCTGATATCCGTCGTCGTCGTGCATGTAGCCTATGGTGTAGATGTGCACCATGAGCGAGACGAAGGTCACGACGAGCATCATGAGAACGGTCAGCCTGTCTATCAGGAAGCCTACCTCGAAGCGAATGTCGCCCGTAGTCAGCCAGGTGTAGACCGCGCCATTGAAATTATGGCCGCGACTCACATCCTGGAAGATCAGGACGGAAGCGAAAAAGGCTATCGCGACGCCCAGAATGGTAATCCAGTGAGCGGCGCTTCTCCCCAGCTTCCTGCCGAACAGCCCGGTGACCACCGCGCCGACCAGAGGCGCCAACGGCACGAGCAGATACAGTTTTTGCATATCGGTCATGCTTATCCTTTGAGGCTGTCGAGGTCGTCCACGTTGATCGTTTTCAGGTTGCGGAACAGCACCACCAGTATCGCAAGCCCAATCGCAGATTCCGCTGCGGCCACGGTCAAGATGAAGAAAACGATGATCTGCCCGGCGGCATCGCCGAGATAATGGGAGAAGGCGACGAAATTCATGTTCACCGCGAGCAGCATCAACTCGATCGCCATCAGGATGATGATCAGGTTCTTTCTGTTCAGGAAGATGCCGACGATGCCGATCGCGAACAGGATCGCGCCGAGCACCAGATAATGCGATAGTGACAACACCCGAATACCCCCTTTTGGTTCTTTATTCCTTGCCCGACGTCATCGACACCAGACGCACCCTTTCTTCCCTGCGAGCGGCGAGCTGCTCGGAGGCGATCTGGGACTTGGTTCCCTTCCTCCTGCGCAGAGTCAGAGCGATCGCGGAAACGATCGCAACCAGCAGGATCACCGCTGCAATCTCGAAAGGATATACGTAATGGGTATATATCAGCCTGCCCAGTTCCCTGGTGTTGCTGTAACCGGCGGGATGGCTCTCTGGCGAGATGGCACCCGCGAGGCCGAAACGCTCGCTGCCCAGCACGACCCACATCTCGATTACCATGACGATTGCGAGCAGCGCCCCGAAAGGTAGCCATGCCCATATCCCTTCCCTGAGCCTCGCGATATTGATGTCGAGCATCATCACGACAAACAGGAACAGCACCATTACCGCACCCACATAAACCAGAACCAGGACGATCGCCAGGAACTCGGCTTCGAGGAGTATCCAGAGCCCGGCTGCGGTGAAAAAGGCGAGTACCAGGAAAAGCGCCGCATGCACCGGATTTCTCACCGTGATCACGGCAAGGGACGATGCAACGAGCACCGCGGAGAAGAAATAAAAAACCAAGGCCTCTATCATGTTTTCTGCCTAGCGGTAACGCGCATCCTGCGCCCGGTCTGCTGCGATCTGAGATTCATGTTTGTCTCCAATGGCAAGCAGCATCTGCTTGGTGTAAAGCAGTTCGCTGCGCTTCTCGGCGTGGTATTCCAGTACCCTTGTCTCCACAATCGAATCGACCGGGCAGGATTCCTCGCAGAACCCGCAGAAAATGCATTTCGACAGGTCAATATCGTAGCGGGTCGTCCTTCGGGTCCCGTCCTCGCGCTGCTCGGATTCGATGGTGATTGCAAGCGCAGGGCAAACCGCCTCGCAGAGCTTGCAGGCGATGCAGCGCTCTTCCCCGTTGGGATAACGACGCAGCGCGTGCAGTCCCCTGAACCGGTTCGACTGCGGCGTCTTTTCCTCGGGAAACTGAACCGTGATTTTCCGCGCAAAAAGATAACGCCCGGTGAGTACCATCCCCTGCACCAGCTCCACCAGCAGGAAAGTTCTGAAAAAATCCTTCAACCATTTCATGTCATGTCCTCCTCACCACAGCCAAAGTGGCGTCTGCATCCAGGCACCGATGACGACGATCCAGACGAGGGTCACGGGGATGAATACTTTCCAGCCCAGACGCATGATCTGGTCGTAGCGGTAGCGCGGAAAGGTCGCACGGAACCACAGGAACAGGAACAGGATGAAAGCGATCTTGAGAAGCAGCCAAAGGAAGCCCGGTATCCAGGTGAATGGCGCAAAATTGAACGGGGGCAGCCATCCGCCCAGGAACATCAGGGCACAAAGTGCGGAGACCAGAATCATGTTGGCATATTCGGCAAGATAGAACACCGAAAAGGTCATGCCGGAATATTCGACATGAAAGCCCGCGACGATTTCCGTTTCGCCTTCGGCAACGTCGAAAGGTGCGCGGTTGGTTTCGGCCACGCCGGAAATCAGGTAAACGAGAAAGAGCGGAAAAAGCGGAATGAAATACCAGCTCCAGAAACCGCCCCCCGTCTGTCCCTTGACGATTTCACCCAGATTCAGGCTGTGAGAGACCATGAGCACCCCGACCAGCGCAAAACCCATCGCGATTTCATAGGAGACAATCTGCGCTGAAGAGCGTATCGCGCCGAGAAAGGCATATTTCGAATTGGACGCCCATCCCGCCACGATGACGCCGTAAACTCCCATGGAAGTTGCGGCGAGGATGAAGAGCAGCCCCGCATCAATATTGGAAAGCACCAGTTCCGGAGAAAAGGGAACTACCGCCCAGGCAACCAGGGCCGGTGCAATGGCGAGCACCGGGGCGAGTACGAACAGGAACTTGTTCGCACTTGACGGGATGATGATTTCCTTGAGCAGAATCTTCACCGCATCCGCAATCGGCTGCAGCAGTCCTCTCGGCCCCACCCTGTTCGGGCCTATCCTGACCTGGATATAGCCGATGACCTTGCGCTCCGCAAGCGTGAGATAGGCCACGGTGCCCATGATGGGGAGCGTGATCACCACGATCTTCACCAGCGTCCAGACGAGCGGCCAGCTTCCTCCGAAAAGGTCCTGAAAATATGCCATCATAAGCGCTCCACGCTGATCGGGCCGAACATTGCGCCGAGCGCCGCGGTCAGGGGGTGCCCTGAAGCCACACGCACGCAATTATCGGCAAGTCCGTTGTCCAGGGCGGCCTTGACCCTTGCCTCGCCGTCGTTTTGCCTGAGGAGCACAGGCTCCCCTTCGCTGATTCCAAGTTGCCTCATGAGCGTCGCGTTCATGAAAGCGCAGGGAACACTCGAGAGCGCGGTTTTCTGTAGCGCTTCGGCTCGCCTTGCAATGCCATCTGCAAAATAGATCGGCACGCACCCCACCCTTTGCAACCCATCGGTTATGGGCAGGGCTGCAGGCTCATTCTGTATGCTGTTGTCGCAGGATGCAAAGCCCGAAAGGCCGATCTCCTTCATGACAGAGTCGGAATCCTCATAATCGAATCCCCCGACATCGAGCAGATTGCCTAGCACGCGCAACACCTTCCAGCCGGGACGGGTCTCTCCTCTCGGCGCAACCGCGCCCTTAAAACTCTGCACCCGTGCCTCGGTATTGACGAAAGTGCCAGAAGTTTCGGTGAAAGGAGAAATAGGCAGCATCACGTCGGCATACTCGTAAGCCTTGTGACGGAAAGCCGAGAAGGCCACCACCATTTCGGCCTTTTCCATGGCCGCCAGCGCCGCCCCGGAATTCGCCATATCGAGTTCGACTTCGGCATTCCAGAGGAGGTAGCCTTTCAGAGGGTTTTCGATCATCTCAGCTGCATTCATGCCGCCCTGTCCGGGCAGGGCTTTGACGAGATGCCCGCCGACGCTGTTCGCCGCCTCCCCGAGAAAGCCGAATTTGGCCCCGATCTTCTCGGCGATTCTTGATGCAAGATAATGCAGCCTTGCCGCTTCCGGGTGCTGCTCGGCGAGGTTCCCGAGGAAAATCGCAACGTTCTTTCCCGATTTCAGGCTTTGCGCAATGTCCCCGGCTTCCCCCTTGCCTTTTCCGGCCAGCGCACTCAGGATGGCTTCCAGCATGCTCGGCATTTCCGAAGGCGGAACCACGGCACGGTTCGCAACCTTGATCCTGAAATTGTCCGAAGTCGGATTGACGGTATTCACTTCGAGTCCGGATTTGGCCGCCTGCCTCATTCTGTTGGCAATGAGCGGATGATCCTGATTCAGCACGCTGCCGACGACCAACACCCTGTCGAGCGAGGCGATTTCTGATATTTTCATGCCGAGCCAGGGCGCTTTGGGGGCCTCTCTGAAATCAGAACGCCTCAGCCTGAAATCGATATTCTCGGAGCCGATGCCGCGCATCAGTTTCTGCAGAAGATGAAGTTCCTCGAGAGTCGAGTGCGGCGTGGCGAGCGCACCGATTGCCGATGCGCCGTGGCTGGATGCGATATCCTTCAGTCCCCTCGCGACATATTCGAGTGCGTCCTTCCATTCG
>Ga0207433_10016165_pt1 | contig 10523 bp, 5 predicted proteins | sample YelNatPaOPGAMG01_FD_187559 | JGI IMG/M metagenome (GOLD analysis project Ga0207433, IMG submission 187559) | Hot spring thermophilic microbial communities from Obsidian Pool, Yellowstone National Park, USA - OP-RAMG-01 (SPAdes) (version 3) | ecosystem: Environmental > Aquatic > Thermal springs >...
AGATGGTATTTCCGGAATTGACTGATAATATCTGAAATATTACTTCTTCGCCTGCTATTACAGGGTCAGGAGCGGCTACGGCGAACTGTAAACTGGCGTTATCCCCGGAGTAAAGATTAACTACCAGAAGAAAACTCAGACATAATAAGATAAACCTTTTTTTCATCTTTTATCCTTTCTCGCTTCTCACTTTTGGCGGTTAGCAAACCACCCGCTACCTCACACCTTTTCACTATTTCACTTTCCTTGAGTATATTCTATTAAATTTAATTTACTATTGCCAATTTTTTAATGACCTTTTCGCTTCTACCGGTAGAATTGTCTTTAATTCTGAGTATATAGATATAAACTCCCGATGCAACATTTTCAACCTTATGATTCCAGTTAAACTCATAGCCAATTCCTGAATTTTTAACTTCATCCCTGCCGAGTTTTTTGACAAGTTTTCCAGTAATATCAAATATAACCGCTTCAGCGTCAAAATCAGTCAGAGATGTTTCAAAATAAATTTTTACATCATCCTTAGAAGGATTTGGATATGCGTAAACCTTATTTTTATTCACAACCTCCCATAACGGCTTAAAATAGAAATTCTGGCCCTCGGATAATTTTATTTCTGACATTTCGGAGTAATCAACTCCGTTAAAAACTCTAACTGAATAAGTTCCTGGCAAAAGATTGGAGATTAAAAATCTTCCATTATTATCTATTTTTGCCTTTGCTACAATCCTTCCATATTTATATACTTCAACTGATGGCTCTTTCAAATCCAAGCTCTGAGTTGAATAATTCGCTCTAATCTTTCCTTTTTGCGAGAAAGAAACATAACCGGATATGCTTGCAAGCTGATATGAGACATTCAAAACAAAATTAACATCATGAGAGCCACTCGGTATATCCGACTTTGAAATCCAGCTGGTTATGTCATTGGCTGACCATATAGCTTTTATAGAGTAAATTCCAGGCATCAGTAATGAAATCTCGTAATTACCGTAAGCGTCGGTGGTATCGCTCGCTTTGAGCTGGTTATCGTCTCCGTACGCCTCTACTATTATACCCTGAACCCCTTCGCCTGAACTTTGAGTTATTTTTCCTTTTATGGAATTGCTCATAAGCGAAAGCGTCTTAAAAGAATAAATATTTGAAATCTCAGATTTGTTACCCGAATCATCCATAGCCCATACAGCGAAATAATATGTGGTATCGTATGAAAGCCCGCTGACTTCAATATTTACGGTTGAACCAGCTATCAAATTGGAAGGACTTATGTTCTTTTTATACTGGTTATTATTAAAATTATACTCAGAATATGTGGAATAATCTATATAAAAGTTAGCCGTCAAAAAGTAACCGCTGTTGCCGTCATCTCCCGGCGAAATACAGGATAGTGTTATAGCGTTTGGCATAGTTCCGCTTGACGCAGACGCAATATAAGGTGCCGAGGGAGCAATTACATCATAATAAATAAATGTAGAGCCCTGAATATAAAAATTAGATTCATTGGGTGGATAGGATGTATCTCTCGCTTTAACCGTTACATAATATGTTCCGCCGTTTTCAAGATTAGCTTTAAGTATATCAGAAAGCGAATACTCCCAGTTTGAACTTCCATTTGCCTCAATAAAATTCTCTCCACTTTCAAATTTGGAAGTTGAAAAATTCCAGCTTTTCCCTTCCTTTTTAATCATAAGATAAACCTTGGAAACGGATGAAATACTATCGTCAGCACTTCCGCTTATTTTTTGAAGATTATATACAGAAGCCCCATTTGAAGGATTTTCTACCTGAGCCGAGGGAGCGGTATTATCAAAAGTAAAAGTGTGAGTCGCAAAAACCTGAGAATAATTTCCTGCTACATCGCTTGAACGCGCCACAATCTCATACTGATTTCCGCTTACAAGCGAAAGATTTACATTTAAAACAAAAGGATATGTTCCTATAGCCACATTCCAGAATTGAGAAACCGATAAGAAACCCGAGCCGTTCCAGTAAAGATTTGTATTTTTATTCTTAATAGAAATCTCTGTTCCCATAACCGCCTTACTATCAGATTCTGTGTTATAGCCGGAAATATAGGTTATCGTAGAAAGGTATGTAAGAGAAGGCGTTGATATGCTTACAATTGGACCTGAGACATTCTTTTTTATAGTAAATGTATCTATTAAAACCGTTTCATTATCCGCTATATCTATGGCTTTAATTGAAAAATAATTACTTCCATTTATTAATTTATTGAAATCATAATTCCAGGATATATCCGACGCCTGTTCCTGTCCATAAACAGAAGCAATCTCAGTCCATTTAATCACATTCCCATCTCCAGAACCGCTATTTGAACTAACGCTATAATAAATTTTCTTGAGTTTTGAAAATGTATCCGAAAAAGTAGCGCTTGAGACAGATCCGGGATATTGATTAAGATACTCGGTGGGTGGATTATAAGTTACACTTATAACTGGAGGAGTCGTATCTTTCATAATATAAAATGCGTCTATAACCGAAGTTGAATGCCCCACTTTATCTATAAGAGTCAAACTTAAATAAGAAGTTCCACAAGGGATAAGATTCCAGACATTATCCGGTATCTGCCAGTCCTGCGTATATGATTGAGAATTTATCCCGCTCAAGACATCGGATGATTCTACTATAACCGTTCCGCTCTGAGAAGGTCCGGTAGTAATCTTTACTGTAAGTTTATCAAGCCCTGCGCTCGGCGTCGGGTCAAATAAATCCACATCGTAATAAAAACTATTTGAACTCTTCCAGATAACGCTTTCTATATAATTAACTGTAATAGTCGGAGTATCTACATCAAGCGATGGGTCAAAAGCGGTAATTACCGGGTCAAGATAAGAATACGCTGAATTCTGCCTTCCTAAAATATCCGCCGACTTAACCCTTCCATAATAAGTTGTATTTGAAAGCAAGTTATAAAATGTCGCAGAGAGATTTAAGGTCTGAGAAGAAATAAATGTATTAAAATCAGGAGAAGACGAAATCTCGCAGTTATAAAGGGTTCCTGGCGGATTGGAATTATCAAACCAATTAGCGGCCAGCGTCGATGTCCCGATATTCGACCAGCTGTCTTTGAGTGGTGGCGCTGAATAGGTAAGCGTGGAAATCCAACCAGAATATGGATTTTCAACACCTGCCATATTTCTTGAAGTCGCTCTTAAATAATATGTTTTATTTGGAAGAAGCGAACCAAAACTCCACTTTGTATCCCCAACCCAGGGCGATTCTTCCTTTAAAGGCGAAAAGGATGGATTTTCCGAAATCTGTATTTTATACTCGGTTCCAATAGAACCAGTTCTTAAAGCGTAATAAACTGAATTATAATAATCTCCAAAAATAAAAAGTTTACCAACAGCGCTTAACGAATTATGCAACTGGTTTGGGTAAGGAAGTGATTTTTCATAAATCCAGTTTGTAATATTTCCGTTTTCAAGCGTAGAGGAAAAAATCTCTGAGATCGCCTCAGAGCCATTATTCCCGCCGATAGCAAATAATTTATTTCCTATAGCGCTTGCCGAAAGAGAATGTAAAGAAACCGGAAGCGAATTCAAAGAAACCCAGCCATTTATGCTTCCGTCAGAACTTATTTGAGTTCTCCAAACATTCGAAGCAGGATTTGCGCCATCATTTCCTCCAAGAACAAATATATAAGACGAAATTACAACACTTGCACTTGCAAACCTCGGCGAAGGAAGTGTATTTAGCGAAGTCCAGTTTATAATCCGTCCATCCAAATCCACTTCGCCCATATAAACGCTTGAAGCGGCTGAGCCATTAAAACCGCCGATTATATAAATTCTATTGTTATAAAAACCGCCGGCTGAAAGATAAAGAGGTGAAGGCAAACTCTGCTCGGCTTTGCAATTACTTATCTTACCATCTGTTGAAATCAGACAGCCCCACACATTATTTTTAACACCGCTATTATTATAACCGCCTATAAGATATAACCTGTTTTTAGTGGCGAAAATTTTATGGCCATAAACGCCATAAGGAAGATAGCCGGCAATTTTAAAACCATCAAACCCGCCATCAGAATAAATATGAGTATAATAAACAGCGCTTGAATAGTCAACTCCGTCAAACCCACCGGCGATATAGACCGTAGTCGAGTATAAAAATGAGTCAAGCCCGTAAAGGCGTTTTGGAAGTCCTAAACTATCCCAACCGCTGGCTAATGAAGAACCAGGATTTTTAGGAGTGGGAAACTCAAAACTCAGATATTTATCTCCGATATCTTTAAAAACAAAAGTATCTGAACTTACCGGAGCGCTTAAAGTTACAGCAACCGAAGATACAAAATAGGAATAATCGCTTTCCATATAATTTGAAAAAATAAACGAGTAATAACTTGTATTTGGAGTCAGATTTGAAAACTCATCTGAATATCCAGAAGTAGAATCATAAACAAGATAATGATAAAGGTCTGAAAAAGTGGAGATTCTTAACTCATATCTACTTCCACCAGGATTATAAATATCCTGCCAGGAAAGAGAAAAAGAACTGACATTAACCAGAGAAAAACCGAAATTTGCTGGAGTTGAAACAAGATGAGAAAAAAATCCGCCTTCAAAAACATTATTCCCATCGCTTAATTTCATAGAAATAGCGTTTCCTATAACGCCATCGCCTGAATAATTTCCTCCTGTAAGCAAATTACTGCCAGCGCTCCCAATTATATCCTGAGTCAAAAAATAATTCCCACCTGATTTAGGCGACGAAAAAAGCGCTAAAGGCAGAAAAATAAAAAATATTAATATTTTTTCAATCATACTTTACTAAACAAAAATTAATGCGAAAACAAAACAGCCCTACATAAACCACCTGCTGTAGAACAACCTTCAAGATATTTACCTATAGCAGTACCCGGAGTAGTTGGAGCAGATAAAAGCATTGAAGTCGCTTCACACAAAACATTTGAAGGTATAACTGATTCCCCCCTCCCTACTGGACCTTGTATCATAACCTGTACTACTCCCCCTATTGCTATCTGCCCAGTACTCCCTGGTGGAATACTTTGACTATAAACTACACCAACTACAGTTTTTGAACTCGCATCTACTGCACAAGTAAAGGCATTATCCATAGTAGTATCAATAGCTACAATCTCCCCATAACTTCTTGGTGCACCGCTATTATTTCTTAACCAGATAGTAATTGGTTTGTTACCATCTACTGCCCCGTTTCCAAGTGAAATATTGCCATTCACATTCACTTCCCCCATAGTGGATACTCTCAAAATATAATCTGACTGCGTGGATACACTTAAAATATATTGGTCATTAGGATTAGTGGATTGTATATCCAGTTTCGCTGTCGGGCTTGAAGTCCCGATACCAACATTGCCAGTTGTTGAAATCACTACCTCTGTCCCTAAAATTGAACCAGTTTGCACCTTGAACGCGGCAGAAATGGTACTTGTGCTTACCACATGCAAACTTGCCCCCGGGCTCGTTGTCCCAATCCCGACGCTACCGCTACTTGTAATAACCATTCTCGTCGTAGATAATTCATTATTGCCTGCTGTCTGAAACTCTAATCTACCGGGCAGATAAGGACCAGGACTGCCGTCAACAATCCCTATTATATTCGCAGCCTCATTATAGCCGTTATAATAACCAACAAAACGCATTGCCAAAATTTCTTCACCACCCACTAAATTCACTAGTGAATCGGGCGTGCCTTTAGCCCTCATTCCAATCAATCTGGCTGGAGCGCCTTCATTGCTAATCTGCGATATGCTCATTACCCCTTCATCACTTTTTAGTCCCAAAATATTCATAGTTCCCATAGTGGAAATTTTTACCCTGTAATTTCCTACATCATCAACAAAGCCGGCTATTTCAGAAAGGAAACCAATCCCTCTAATAGTAACGCTTCCACCCGCCACCTCCAACTTCGCCCCCGGATTCGTCGTCCCAATACCAAGACTGCTCATTATTGAAGAATTGCCTGTTCCAGATACCATTAGAACACCACTTGCCAGCAAATTGCCGGAAGTACCGATATTTCCCCCCACTTCCAGTTTAGCCCCCGCGCTTGTCGTCCCAATTCCGACATTGCCGTTTCCTTTTATTACAAATAAATCCGCATTTACTGTTCCTGTGCTAACTTTTACAATATCATCTGTTGATAAGGCAGTGTCAGATGAAATATGCAGTTTAGCAGATGGAGAATCTGTGCCTATTCCTATAAATCCATTAGTTTTGGCGCGTAAGGCAGTAATAAAACCTGGCGCCAATGTAATATCATCATTATAACTGGCTATTTCAAACCTATCTGATCGTTTTATCAGATTGCCATAATTTGTTCCATTATTCAACATTAATCTTGGTTCGGAATTTCTTATAGTCAAAGCGTCAGAAGTCGGTGCGGGGATCTCTCCTATTCCTACTCTTCCATAGTTTATAACAAATGTTGAACCACCTACACTAAAAGAATTACCTGTTATGGTCAATGTAGAACCAGAAAGCGTCAGTGGTCCTGTCATCGTATCGCCCGCTTTTTTAAGATAATTATCAATTCCTGAAACCGCATTTGTTGTTATCAACACTCTGTCATCGCCAAACATACCACTCACAATTGCTCCAGTAGTTATCCCTACCCTCTCATCGCCAAATTTTCCACTCTTTATCGCTTCTGTCGTTAGATAAACATCCACATCTTTTACCTCGCCATCTACTATTTTCGCACTCGTTATTGTATTGTCAGCAATACCACTTGCCTGAACACCTGTCAAATTAGAACCATCACCGTAATATGTCGCATTCTGGATTAAGTATCCAGCCATATTTAAATTACCACTCATTGTATCACCTGATCTGTTTAATTTTGTAGTCCCAAGTGTCGTCGTAGCTATCGCTATCTGATTATCCTCATTTATCCTATTGTTTGTTTCTGTTGTCAAATCGTTTCTTAATGTAGTAGTATCAGTTGCTATCGTAGTTGTGCTTGTGGCTAAATCATTTAATTTACTATCAATTTGACTATGCGTATATGTCCCTGTGCTTAATATTTGATTATGAGATATACTTGTTATATTAGAACCATCGCCTATGAATTTCGCCGCTTTTATCTGCCCAGCAATTTCCACATTTGTTGATACGGTTATACCAGCATCTGCTCCGCCAAAATAAGCAGAACCACTTGATATATACACCGCTGAGTTTGAAAAAACAATTGAACTAACATTGATTATCGGGAAGTTGGACATATTAAGTGTTTGTGCTGCTATGTGATTTCCTAGATTATCTCCTAGAACTGAAATTGTCTGCCAACTCGCTAATCCATTGGCATCCGAGGTTAAAACCTTACCACCACCCTGGGTCCCGTCTGCTATCTTAATATTCCCTGCCACCTCCAACTTCGCCCCCGGCGCCGTCGTCCCGATGCCGACATTACCGGCATTTACTACAAATGTTGAACCGCCTACGCTAAAAGAATTGCCTGTTATGGTCAATGTAGAACCAGAAAGCGTCAGTGGTCCTGTCATCGTATCGCCCGCTTTTTTAAGATAATTATCAATTCCTGAAACCGCTTGTGTTGTTATTTGCACTCTGTCATTGCCAAACATACCACTCACAATTGCTCCAGTCGTTATTGCCACTCTATCATCACCAAATTTTCCTGATACTATTGCCCCAGTGGTAAGCGTAACATCATTGTCTTTTATCGTTCCATCAACTATTTTATCGCTATCCACTGAATTAGCAAATATTTTATTCCCTGTAATAGCACCATCTTGAATCTTGGAATTTATTATAGCGTTATCTAATATCGCACCACTATAAACTGAATTTACAGCTATTGAACTCGCTATTACATTTGGACCAAGATTACCTGACTGAACGCCAGAAGCAGGAACATTAGAAGCTGTAATTCCCGTCAGAGCGGACCCATCGCCAAAATACTTTGTTGCTGAAGCATAACCAACTATGTAAACATCAGATGAAAATGCAGTTCTGTAATTTGCGCTATCGTCATAAATATATCTATTGGATTGAAAACCAGAACCATCGCCAGGCGCAAAGGCATAAGTTGACCTTATTATACCTGCTACATCTAATTTCGCCTGCGGGGATGTTGTTCCAATACCAATATTTCCAGAATTGTTTAATACCAATCTATAAGTTCCTGAACTTTGATCATAAAGATAAAAATTACCTGCTCCTAATATATTTGTGTTTCCGGTTGAGCCAATTTCAAAAATATGCCCACCTGTTGAACTATTATATAAAACTATATTTGCTTGAGCCCCTGATGTATTTTCCAATCTTATCATTCCATTACTACCCGGATTATTCATAGAATAAATATCAAGTAAAGAATATGGTGAGACCATACCTATTCCAATATTCCCTTCCTTTATTACAAATGTTGAACCGCCTACGCTAAAAGAATTGCCTGTTATGGTTAATGTAGAATTTTCTAATGTCAGTTGTCCCGTCATCGTATCGCCAATTTTTTGAACTGCGCCAGATGCAATTATTCCACTTAATCCAGAACCATCGCCATAAAATTTTCCATAAAATCCTGTTGGCGTTATTGTGGTTATATTTACTCCAGTTCCAACGTAAAGTTTACCATTGGAAATAAAAATAGATGTTGAAGAATAAACACCATTAGTTCCAATAGGAGCATATAAAGACGAAGAATAAATAGCCGTTGAAGATAATAGAGAATAAGGAACGCTTGAAAGTTTTTCTCTCGGCGTTAAAATATTTGTGCCGATTATAATTTCAAAATACCATTCACCATTTGATAAATCTACACCTGAAGGAACTGGAAAAGTTGAAACAAAAAGGCCTGTGGATATATAAACGCTTTGAATTCCATCGGTATAACACGAACCGCCGGCTGAAGCGTTACAGAACTGAATCTGTATATTTTTATTTCCTGTTACAGGCATTCCATTTTCTTTAAGACGCCCCTGATAGGTTATTAGATTTGGTGGAGCGGCAAAAAGATACTGATAACCTGAAAAGATTAAAATTAAACTTAATAATAATTTATTTTTTTTCATAACTCACCTCGCTACTTGTACTTAGAATTATAAATTCAAAGAACAACTCGAATTAAAACCTTCCGCTTATGGCAAACCTGTGTGACTTTCCGAGTTCTCCATAAGGCAGAAGAGCATAATCCAAATCAATTCCTAAAATCTTTATTCCAAAGCCGAAATAAAATCCATATAATTCATCTATACCGCTTGAATCTCCTGTGATAGCGTCTCTTTCAACGCTCTTTGAACTTTTCCAGCCGGCTCTAAGAGCGAAACTTCTAAAAATATATTCACTGCCAATTCTAAGAGAAGAAGTATAATATCTTGGAATATCAAACTCCACAGATAGAACAAAAGGATTTTTACCCTCAATATGATAAGAAACCCCTGTTTTTAAATTAAGCGGAAGAGAATATGAACTGCTATTCATTTTAATCTTTGTCCCGAAATTATTTAAAGAAATTCCAAAAACAATTGGTTTATCCTTAAAATCATAAATCATACCGATATCCGAAGCTAAAGCATTGCCTTTTGAATCTTCTATTTTCTGCTGAACGAATTTAATATTAAAACCCAACAATAAATCCGAGTATCTAAAACCGTACCCGCCGCCTATCATTAAATCATAGGCACTGAAATCCCCTGTTACCTCTTTATTTTCACCCCTCCCTTCTATATCCCCCGCTGAAAAATAATCAATCATAAAGCCGTAATTATTATTTTTATATGCAAACTGAGAAATAGAAGTATCCTGTATATGCCAGGAGTGAGAAACCAGCCACTCTTTTTTCTCGGATTTATTTCCCCAGGAAGATGGGTTGTAAAAACCGGCCGATATATCATCGGTATATGAAACAAAACTATCCGCCATAGAAGGCGCTTTTGCTCCAAAACCTAAATTCAAAAACTGAGCCGCGGTGGTAGATGCAAACGTATTTAGAGCGCCGTATAAAAGGCAAATTGCTGTTATTAAAAATTTCATAACTTCCTCTTTAATCCTTTAAATCTCCCTTTTCCCCTCCGATGTCACGTCGGAAGGGACACAGGGGGATTTTCCCCGAGCAAGTTCGGGACTCCATTTTGGATTCCTCAACTTGTTGAGGACATCTTCCCCTGACGTTACCTGCCTGCCGTCAGGCAGGCAATGACTCAATCAGAGCAAGCTCCCTGCCTGACGTTGCGTTGCTTCTTGCTCATCGGCAGGCAGGTGAAACTACATTCCTATTTTCCATTGTAGTGGCAAAGCTTGCTTTGCTATTTCAGAGTAAACTCCCTGCTCCGACTGAAACGTCGGAGTGAAACTACAATTTTCTTGGCAGAGCCGTGCTCCCTGCCTGACCCCGCCCTTTTGGTCAATCTTTTGTATTTGATATATTGGCATATATGCCTTCCTCCAAAAGGGCGGGGCAAATCTCCCCTCACCCTTTCCTCTCCCCAAAGGGGAGAGGAGAGAAGCAATCCCGTTCGCAACATTGCGAATTCACATTCCTGCTTACCGTCGGGACAG
>Ga0207433_10016166_pt1 | contig 10521 bp, 10 predicted proteins | sample YelNatPaOPGAMG01_FD_187559 | JGI IMG/M metagenome (GOLD analysis project Ga0207433, IMG submission 187559) | Hot spring thermophilic microbial communities from Obsidian Pool, Yellowstone National Park, USA - OP-RAMG-01 (SPAdes) (version 3) | ecosystem: Environmental > Aquatic > Thermal springs...
CTCTTCCTTCAAACCGCAAGCTCACACCCTTTAAGACAAGCGACTGGTTCTACTTAAATAACTTTTTATCCACGCCTTTAGGCAAAGTGGAAAAACTAGAGGGGTATCAAATTTAGCAGTTCACGAAATATTAATTATAAATTTATAGTTTATTTCTTTCTCTATCACGCGTGATATACATTCAGTCTTTAAATTTAAAATTTGTTGAAAACGTAAACTTTAAGAACTTGAGTGATATCGTGTTTACTTAGGTGAGTTGAGATGGATAAGCTCGACATGCAAGTCGCTGAAGAGATTTACGAGCAAGTCGATTTAGAACAGACCATTTTAAAGCGTATGTTGAAAACATTGGATGCTTACGAGTCGGGAAGCTTTACAGTTCCCATTACAACGATAAAGCAGTTATTGGCCAAAATAGAAAATACAGACTTTGCTTCAGCACCTAGCAAAACTGCAAAGCGTACTGCAAAAATCGCACGGTACTTATTCACCATCCTTTCAGACTTGAGGTTTTTGGTCAAGGAATCCAAAGATTCGCCAAACAAAGAAGTGCTACTCAAGGAGATTGACAATTTAATTGCTAGGGTTAAGAAGCTTTTGGACAACTTTTATAGTTACTACTATTATGTCCCTGAACCCCGCTATATCGAGAAGTGGTACTATGGTTACCGTGACCATTACAAGTTCTTGCCCTATTACGATTACTACCGATATTACCAGCAAATGTATCCAGACAAGCGAAAGTACCTAAGTGCAGAAGAGAGCATTTGGGCGAACGTTACTCATGGTGAAAGCGACTTATCTGAAAGCACATTGTTTGTCCCTAAAAGTTTCCAAGGTAACCAAGGTGAGTATGATGAGTTTTGCATCTGGAAAGCACGGAAAGAGCTAGAGCAGATGCGGGGTTCCCATTACAACAAGACACCTTTGGAACTGCAGAGAGAGTCCGACAAGCTCCTTGATGTCGCCGAGAAAATCATCCAAAGTGAAAGGAGGCGCTTTATGCAATGAACCTCAGACATAGGATTTTGCTATTGTTGTATAAGTACGCGAATTTATCACTTCCAGAGTTGAAGTTCTGGCTTCCAGACGTTAAATGCGAAGTTGTTAAAGCTGAACTGATTAGGCTCTATCGAGAGGGACTAATCGACAAAACTGGTAAGCGAGGGAGTTTCCATTACAAACTTTCAGAGTCTGGAAACCAATATATTGAACAGCAATATCTGCGGCATCGCTTTTACGAGTTGAAGCTTGTAGATAGTATGCTGTTTGAAGACTTCAATGTGAGGTGACTTGTAATGGAGACACAAGAACTTGAGACTAGGCTTGCCAAGGTTGAACGAGAAGTTAGGGAGCTGCATGCTGCTTTAAGCATCAAGTTGGAAGACCAAGGCCAGCTAATAGAGATGCTAAGTGAGCTTCTGCAAATCCTGCGAAAAAGGCAAAGGCAAGAGGAATTGGAATGGGACAGACCTAGGAGTTTTGTTGAAACATCCAATACTAAATCTGAAATTTTGCTTGAAAAGCTTTGGCCTCTACTTAAGAAAGATTATGAGACACAAGGAGCGTGATGTTATGCCACTCTTCAAGGCATGGGTTCATGTTGATGCTCTAGATGTAGATGTTTCCCATATATTTCCAGCAAGCAATGTTGAAGAGGCACTCCGAATCGCTAAGGCTTACGCTAGCTCCCTAAATGGAAAACTTAAAGTCGTCGATAACATTCACACGGGAATGTCTGCTTCTCCATTTAAAAATCCAAAGAAGAGGTGAAAGAGATGGAAACTCTCCCAGAGCCCAAGACAACATGTTCAAAATTGGATTTTAAGGATTTAAACTTAACGATGCGGGAGTTTAAGGGGTATTCTTTTGAAGTCGAGGTTCAGAACTTGCTTTCAAACCTAGGTTTTTCCTATGACGCTAATCCAGTTAATGAGTACGCGTGGAAACATGAAAATGTTCGACATAAAGTGGACATAACATTATCAAATGGCATTAGAATAGAGTGCAAACACATCGATGGAAAGGTTTACCTTTCATGGTTTCTCCGAGACTGGAAGTCTAAGGGAAGTTGCATCTATGCCTATAAAGGCGACTTGAAACTTAGTCCAAGCATTTACTCCAAATACCATCCCATCGTTTTCCATTACTTTCTTTTGCCAGTCTATTTGCGCTATAAGCATCCTTTGCTCTGCACCGTAACAAGCTTCTTAGAAGCTATAAGTACTAAAAATGTTGAAGGTAAAGAGAATCCAACTAAAACATTGGAGCTTAAAAGTTCTGAGGAAAAAATGCCGACTAAAAACACACAGTTAAGCATTTCAGAGAAGTGCCTACCAGACGAGAGTATCAACGTAGAAGCGTCAAGCAAAAGAGTGCCAATACCCTCAAGCTCATTACAAGTTAAAACATGGAAGCTAGAGGTGGGTGAATTCACCCACCCGGAGATAAGCGAGAGTTTCAGTATTTCCATTACAACTCAAAGAGGTGAATATCATGAGCTATGAGTTTTTGGTATTGCATGCTCTGAAAAACAATGAATCCGCTACTCCAGAACAAATAACTAAGTGGTTGAAAACAGACATGTATTGGTTCGTGAATGGAAATGGTGTACGAGTTACCTTAAAGCGCCTAAAAGACAAAGGTCTTGTGCGAAACGACAATGGCTCATTCTCCATTACAACAGAAGGTGTGCAATACTATGAAAACTTGAGTAAATCAATTTTGGGAGAACTTTCACCAACTGAAAAAATACTGTTTGAGTTTCTCCAAATTGAAACTAAAGGTTATAACGAATTCGTAGCGTTTCCATTGGAAAGTATTGCTAAAAAATTGAACATCCCATTCAAAAAATGTTTAGATGCCGCTATGCGTCTAGCATGCAAACGCAAGGTACTGCTAGGTTTCCAGCAAAGAAGCAAAAGCTATCAAATAAGCTTAAGCTTCACAGAATATGCAAAATTAAAAGGTGGGATGCAAACATGAAGCAAAAACAAGGTTTGACTTTCTATGTACTTAATGAGGAAATAATCCGAAAAAGATTACTCCGCTACAATATTAAATTAGTTTGTTGTCAATGTGGCGAAACACTCAAAATGGGCGATAATGTCGTGCGAAAACGCAGAAATTTATATCATAGAAGCTGTTGGGAGAACACATTTATTGACATTCCCGACTCCATCCTAGAACCAGAAGATATCCAGTATATCGAGACTGGTAGCATTCCAGTAAGCTCATCTGTTCCCATTACAACTAGTGCCATTTCGACTAACACCATTCCAACTAACACTATCACATTTGGCGTGGTCAATACCCGCCACGCCAACTTAAACCAAAGAACATTTGGAAACATTGTTTGAATCGAATCTTCTAAATTCCGGTGGGTGGATCTACCCACCTCGAACCGATCACTTAATGTTTGATTGAGTAATAACGCATATTTTGCAAGCCCTAAACTGTTCATTCTTTTAAAATCTTTTTTGATATTGAGACATTTTCAAAGCCTATTTCCATGGATTTTCGACTGTCCTTTTATAAGGCCACGAAAAAGTCCATGACTTCCAACAACTTCCAATTAAACACCAAAACTAGTTTAAGAAAGAACAAGAGAGCAAAACGCAAGCAAGAAACTAATGTTTGAGCTTTTAAAATGGAGTTTGAACATAGTTGTAATGAACCTTCCACAGCGTGAGATAGAGCTTAACCGCTTCTCCAGACCTTTACTCGCTACTTAATCACAAGGAATGTTGTGTTTAATTGCTACTGAGTCTCTCCCATCGCTTGACAAATTTCTGGTAGTACTCTTCTGGAAAAGATTCTTTTGCGCATTGTAGAATCCTATTTTCTAAATACGCATCCATTCCAATACTTTTGTTCTGTATGGTTCTTTCAAGTTCATTGACAAGATTCAACAGTTGGATTTCATTGTGCAAAAAATCCAAAAATAAGGATTCATTCTTTGTCTGTTTCCTCACACACCTACAAAGCTCTAGGATTTCTGAAGCTACTTTAGACGCTTTATTCAAATGGTACAATAGTAGTTTCCTATCTTCTGATGAGCTTTTCATTGAAGCACACCTTTTAGAATATGAGTATAAACTAGAATGTTAAGCTATCGAGTGGAAGCTTAAGCGGAGGGAAATCCATTACAAGATTAGAAGTGCCTAATGCTGCACGCTGGCGTACTTCATGGAGAAGCCGCTTCGCATCATTGCCTGCTATTGGAAATGTTAGAAAAATAACATTGTTAGCCGCCAAACCATGTTCGAGAAAGAATTGCTAAATTTGAACATAGAAAGGTATCTTTATAAGATTATCTGTTTTAAGTCATGATGTGACAATTGAAATTTATTAATGAATAAGTATGCTTCTGAACTAAATACATTTAGAAACGAAATTCCGCAATGAAGACCCTGAACAGCTATACCGATATTTTATTTGTTAGTTATGGTGACTTAAACATTTTACCGTAAAACTAAAAAATAAATTGGCCTCAAAATTAAATTAGGAGGAGGAGTGGAAAGGTTTTGCAAAAAATATTAGTTGTAGTGGCAATGGTGGTTTTAGCGTTTTCTGTCCTTGCAGAGGTTGCGTCTTCAAATCCTCAGCCACCAGTGATTGAGGATACATTGTTTGTCGGTAGGTTAGCTTGGGGACCACGACGTGCTGATCCGGTTATGGCTTCCGACTTAGACAGTCGTGAGTTGATATTTAATGTCTATAACACTTTGATTTTCATAAAGGGTGACCATCACTGGGAGTTTATGCCTTGTCTTGCGACAAACGTTCCATGTAGAGAGAATAGCACAATCTTGGATGTAACGAAAACCGTGGAATCCCTTGACTGTAATCCATATAACCCAACGGGTTCCCACTGGAGTGATGGCTCTAAGTGTTTTGGATGGGTTGACAATCACAATAACGGAAGATTGGATGCATATGATGTTCTTTACATGGTTGAGCCTGACGGTTCCTATAGAACATGGTTTGTACAGCAATATTCTGGCCCGGAACTTCCAATAATGGTAACTTTAAAGAGGCAACAATGGATATTCCACATCAGAACAACCGACGCTGCTGGGAATCCAATCTACTTTATTAATGAAAGCGGTAGCATTGTAGACACATTTGATGTTTTTGACGTTGAATATTCTTTTAAGCGTGCCCTTGTAAGAGATCCTTATGCAGGCCAAACGTGGATGCTCTACAAACCTCTATTCGACCAGTATAATAGCAACCCTTGGGATACTGGAAACTCAAGCGATGCATATAACCTAGCCCACTTAATCGATAATGCAATAGAAGTTATCTGTTTTCCACCAGAATTCGATGTAATAATCAATGTAGGGATACCATTTCCGGAAATAGCCTTGAAACAGATATTTAGTGGAACATGGGTTTCGATAGTTAGCAAAAGTTTCTCAATAAGCATTGGGGATTGGGATGGAGACTTATTCAGCGATGTGAATCCAGCGAATGGTTATCCTGACTGGTGGGACAATGTTAGGCGTAAACCTTCACCATATAATACTCAAAGACGATATGTAGGAACAGGCCCATACAGAGTGACACTTTATGAACCCACAAATTATAGGGTATGGCTGGAGAAGAATCCTTACTATTGGGGTTGGAACCCATCAAATGTTCCAGGAGGACGGCTAGAAAAAATCGAACTAATATACAATGCAAGGTTAGAAAACTTCTTAAATGGAAGCTTGGACATATGGCCAAAACCCATCAGTAACCCTCCACAAGGCATAATAGTGTTTCCAGACAAAATTCCACAGTTAACCTTAGACTCTTTACACTTCACATTTACAGTCAACCCAAATAGTGCCTTGTGCCCAAGGCTTGGAAATGAGACAGGTCGTTTACTACCAACCTTTTTCAATAACACTCATACAAGAAAAGCCTTCTGCTACTCACTAAACCGAACAGAGTATATTGAACTAGCCTACAACGGCAATGCTGTCATCAGAAACAGCTTCCTTGTCTACAACCTTTTCCCAGACTACTATGATCCAAACATTCCAAGCTATTATGCAAGCTTTGAAAAGGCTAAAGAAGAATTGCTAAACGCAACATTCTATGGGCAAAACTTATGGGAAGCAGGATTCTGGATGGGTGCAGCATATCATTCCGCTAGCTATAATCAGAGGATGTTACTTGAAATGATAAAGGAGTTCTTTAGGGAACTGGCTATTTGGGGCGGTTTTCCACCAGACCACTTTAACATTGAAATTATAGAAGTTGATTGGTCCACATACTTAGACATGCTGGAAAACTTTGAACATACCCTATTTCAGGTGGCATACTCCATGGACTTTACGTTCAGCGATGCTGACGCTTTTGCACGCCCATATATGCACAGTTACGGTGACTTTGCATATTTCCAGAACTATACATACTGGAATGGTTGGGGAACACGCAAAGACGAACTGGTAGACATGGCCTCTAAAACGCTTGATGGCCCTGTAAGGGCAGATATGTACAAGGAGCTCCAATGGATCTATTACAATGATGCGGTTGGCCTCCCACTAGCACAACCCCTTGGCGGTGGTAGGTCAATGTGGTACTGGGTGAGAGGCTGGTGGTACAACCTACTTTATCCATCAGACTACTACTATTCGATGCTTAAACTCCAAACATGCTGGTATGACATAAGCGGACCAATACAAGGAGCCCCAGACGGCGTATGCAACATGAGAGACGTTACTTGGCTAATACTACACTTTAATGCAAAACCGTGCACTCCTAAATGGGTTGGAACGTACGGATGGGGAGGAGTTGACCCCTACCCAGACAGAATATGCAACATGAGAGACATAACATACTGCATACTGCACTTTGGACACACAACACAACCATAAAGACAACCCCCCTTTCTTTATTTAATGTAAAGTAGAGTTAAATGCTATGAAAACTATAGCTAAAGCCATCTAAACATTTGTTTCACGTGAAACCAAGCAAGATAACTTGTTCAAAAACCATCGCAATTTAGTCTATTCCATGAGAAACACACATATCTACATACATCCAATCATATACATACACACACCAACATAATGGAAATAATGGATAACAATAGAACATTCTTCTATAAGCATTATATGAAAAATTTTAAGTTTAATTGTAAGGCATATATTTTCAAGGGAGAAGGCATGAAGAGAACAGTTTGTGGAACAATGTTGGCACTGCTTGTGCTTAGTATGTTAACATTGGCATTTAACGTTCAACTAGTTAAAGCAGAACCTACAATGATAGTTGTTCCAGATGACTATCCAACAATACAAGAAGCCGTAAACGCTGCTAATCCTGGTGACACTATATTTGTTAGAGCTGGCATATATTACGAAAATGTCGTTATAGATAAGCCAATAAACTTAATTGGGGAAGATTTCGCTACCATTTCTGGCTTCGGATTAGAGTATGGGCCTTGGGGGCTCGTTACGATAACTTCCAGTAATGTTACTATCTGTGGGTTTTCTATTGTAAATTCTTCATACTTTGGCGCCGGGATTGGCATTTTTATAAACTCAGTCGATTACGTTAACATAACCCGTAATGTCATAAGGAATCATGACTATGGCATTGACATAAGATACTCAACGGGTGATTTCATATCAAATAATGTAATATCCGATTGTAAAACCTACGGGATAACCATAGGTTTTAATTCCCGAAATGTCATATTAAAAGGTAACAATATGACTAATAATTATGTAAATCTTGCAGTTTACGACTCCTACATTCACGATATAGATGCCACAAATCTTGTCGATGGAAAACCCGTTTACTACTGGGTCAATCAAACGCAAAGGGTTGTTCCGACAAATGCAGGGTATGTAGCTCTCATAAATTCAAAGGATATAGTTGTTGAAAACTTAACTATATCACATAGTCAAATCGTACTGGCAAACACAACAAGTTCAATATTACGGAATCTCATCGTCTCAGACGGCTGGTATGGAATACGTCTGTTATCATCAAATAGTAATATCTTAACCAACTTAACTCTAAAAAAATGTATAGATGGTATCCGTTTAGATAATTCACATAATAACATAATCAACAACATCAAGGTGTTCGAATTCTATGATTCGGCGATTTGTCTTGACAAATCAGATGAAAACCTCATTTTCGATAACGACATAACATTAAATTGGGAATACGCCTCTGGCATTTGCATTTGGAGTGCCTCCAAGAATAAAATATATCATAATAACTTCTTTATTTTGGAAGGTTACCGGGTTGATATCGTTAAATCAAAGTTTAACTATTGGGATGATGGTTATCCTTCTGGCGGAAACTATTGGAGTGACTATACTGGTTTTGACTTGTATAGTGGTCCATACCAGAATGAGACTGGCAGTGATGGTATAGGTGATACACCATATATTATTGATGCTAATAACATTGATAGGTATCCGCTTATGAAACCTTATCCATGGGCTAATCATGATGTTGGAATAACAAGTGTTAAAGTTTCTAAAACCATTGTTGGACAAGGATACAGCATGTCAATAAATGTAATGGTTTTCAATTATGGTAATGGCACTGAAAACATTAATGCTATGGTCTATGCAAACACAGCCATGATTGGTGAAATCAACAATATTACAATTGCAGATAAAAGCTCCATAATCTTAACCTTCACATGGAACACTATAGGCTTTGCTTATGGCAACTATACAATATGGGCTTACGTAGAGCCAGTCCTAGGTGAAACAGACACTGCAGACAACAACATGACATCTGTCATCCAGGTTCATGTTGGTGTTCCAGGAAACATTTGGGGTAACCCCAACCCACCACCAGTATATGATGACGTATGCAATATGAGAGACGTAACATATCTAATCTTACACTTCAACACCAGACCCGGATCACCAAACTGGGACCCAAACAGCGATGTAAACAATGATGGAGTATGTAACATGAGAGATGTAACGATAGCAATACTAAACTTCAACAAACACGAATAAACCTTCGATAGCCAAAAGTATAGAATGAAAGTATAAGCCCTAAACCATAGTAGCATATTCAAGAATCGAGAATAAGATTACCATCATTGAATTTTAAAGCATTAGAGATTATCTGCATAAGAAGCTTCCATGACGGCCGCCGAAAAATGTAGTAGCATCATTGTCCGCTGCCGACAATGTTTCTGATTTTCATTACAACTTAAGTTATTTGACTATCTCCGCTCCTTCCATTGCTTTCCTAAGCCACTCCGCTATCCTTTGGTTTATTAGGGCTTGTCCCTCTTCAGTTTGCAGAAAATCCATAACTATTTTCTTGACTTGTTCTGGAGTCAAATAGGGAGTTGTTGGTTCATAAACCCGCAGATATGGATATGCTTTGGCGTACTCTTGCCTATGCTTCTCAACGATATTCGGGTCCTCAAGCCATGCATCAAAATAGTGTCTATCTGTTCCCAATGAGTGTCCCATCCAGAACTCTCGATAGGCAGGGTCTGAAACTCTAATATTGTTCCTGAAATACTTCCGCAAACAATATAAATTTAGATTTTGCCTAGCTCTCTTATTGTCTATTTGTTTGGCAATTCCCAGTTTCTTGACTATTTTGTTAAATTGCAAGGAAAATAGGTTTGGCGTAATAAACTCACCTTTCTGCTTTCTAGGATGCACACCTTTGAAAATTGGTTCATCGTCTTTTAGAGGCATTCGGGGTGCGAGATATTCCTTTAAACACCGATATGCGTCTTCGCCGATGAATGTAAATCGCTTCCCTACATTGTCCTTAAGCATGTCAGCATCCAGTTCAATCTTCATAGGTATTATTCCCTTTTCAAACTCTTCCTTAATGTGACGGTATCTCAATTGGACAATAGTGTTAGGTCGCAAGCCAGATTCTAACATTATTAGAAAAAATGTTCTATCCCTCAAATTAGCATGGTCAAGGATTCGCCTTATTTCCTCCTTTGTTATAGCTCGGTTGTGGTACACCACATAAACCCTCTGCTTTATCCTTACATCAATTGGAATATGGTTGTGCTTATAAAAGCTAAGTACGGCAATTAGCATACCTCTCCTTGTCATAGGTGCGTAGTTTTTAAGCGTGCAGTAGAACTTCTCAACAAGCTCGGAATGCTCATTTAAGAAGGCTTCTCTGAGGGCGAAGTTGTAACGGACTTCACGCCACGTACTTACAATTTGGTCTGGAGACATTCCGATAAATTGTGTATAGATTTTGAACATTTCTGAATATAACTTCTTGGTTCTTGGAGAATTGCATGCTTTTTCGAGCCAAACATCTACAACTTCCGAATTTAACACTTCTCCCATTTTTCCTACCTTCAAACTTAAATTTCTAAACAAAAATAAAAACCTATCTATAATATATAAATATTTTGCTAAATTTAATATTAATATCTCACGAACTGTTAAAATTGAGGCTGCACGTGGCTTATGGGAGATTAAAACCTTTTATCTCTGCGCCGACAATACCGTTTTGAAAGGGTGGACTGGGCGTATGAGTGAAAGCGAAACAATGCTTTAC
>Ga0207433_10016173_pt1 | contig 10518 bp, 8 predicted proteins | sample YelNatPaOPGAMG01_FD_187559 | JGI IMG/M metagenome (GOLD analysis project Ga0207433, IMG submission 187559) | Hot spring thermophilic microbial communities from Obsidian Pool, Yellowstone National Park, USA - OP-RAMG-01 (SPAdes) (version 3) | ecosystem: Environmental > Aquatic > Thermal springs >...
CCGGCGCCAGCGAGGATTTCCAACCTGCGAGATCGTGACGGATCTCCTGGATCAGATTGCGGTGCGCCGCGTTCGGCTCGCTGGTGCAGACGTATTCGGCGAGACTGGGTGGAACTGCTTGCCCTCCAAGCAGCTCGAGAATACGACTGGCGACTGCCAACGCATCGGCGATCGATGCAAAGTCGGTTTCGCGTCCCCGCCAGTAGTAACCCAACAGCCTCCCATATTGCGCAACGGCCGCTTCATAGCGCTGGACAGCATCCGCCCAGCGAACCGCGGCCGGTAGATGGTGGAGGCCTTGTTTGAATTTCGTGCCGGCCACGAGCAGACCGGTCAACGCCTTCTTGTCGGCTCGGTAGTCACCGGACAGCTTTTTGAGGCCGTGATGCCGGTGTTCAAAGCGGTCGGAAAGCTCGGCGACCGGGGCGTGCAGCGCGTCGCCGCTAAATATCGGCGTCGCCGACGTTTCGGCGTCGGTAAGCTCGCGCAGACTGGATTCCAGGGCGTCGACGGCGGCGCGAGCGCGGGCCAATGAGTTCGACGTAGTCCATTCACGCAACGGCCTGTGGCGTGCATGGACAAGTTCCGCGAGTGCCAGGACCCTATCGGCGTCGTCAAAGGAGACCACATCGGCAAGCCCGAGCTGTCGAGCCATTGCCCGTAGCGAGTCCAGTCGAAGCGCGAGCCGGGTGGCGACGTCTTCGAAACGGTCCGCAGCTTCGGCGCATTCTGCGGCGGTCGCGTGCCCTAGCGAGAGTTGTTGGGGGCCAACCGGTAACGGCGCCGGCACGGGAAGCGACATCGGGTCGGGCATTGCACTCCACGCCACACCGGTGCGTTCCAAGACGGCGGACTCGGCGCGGCGGATTTCGTTGACGGCGAGGGCCAAGCGGTCTCTGGTGTCCAGAACGGCGCCCCAGTCTTCTGCCATGAGCCAGGAGTCAGGCGCATCCGCGGGCCGGTTCTCGTGTTGGTGGTTCACCAGCGACACAATCGTCGTCGCGTCGCTGGGTTTGGTCAATGCAAAAGCGGCGGCCACCTCGCTCTTGGTCGCGACGGTGCCGGCAAGTTCCTCCAATGCCGATTCCGCATGATAGAGACGGATTTCGAGAGAGCTGTCATCGATCACATTTCGCCACAGGTAGGACTGCCCCTGAGCGGCCGGGCGCCAGGAGCGCTCCAACTGAGTTGCGATTTCCTGGACCGCGCGATATTCGGCCTGGGTGAGGTCCGCCGGCGGCGTTTCCGGCATCGGCGCCGAGGGGAGCGAATTCAGTTCGGCGAGCACCCCGAGCACGTAGTGCAACGAGAGATGCAGCGGTTCGCGCAGCTCGTTCATCGCCGCTGCGTAGTCGTTGAGCCGGATCCGGCAGTCGATGAGGGACGAACGGGTCAACGCCTCCATGCCGGGCGGCGCCAAGGTGATGTTGTCGAGGGCATGCGCGAGCGCGGTCGCGACTTCTTTGCGGCTCGCCTTATGGCTGTGCAACTCCAACAGGTAGTTCTCGAGCCCGGCGTCGGCCAGACGGTTGCGGACGACGTCGAGGGCGGCCACCTTCTCCGAAACGAACAAGACCGTGCGCCCCGAATGCAACAGGGCGCCGATCATGTTCGCGATCGTTTGTGACTTCCCGGTTCCCGGGGGGCCATCCATGATGAAGCTGCGTCCCGCATTCGCTGCGGCGATCGCAGCGCGCTGCGAGGAATCTGCGTCCAATACCAGCGGGGTGTCTTCCGGCGGGGCGACGTGATCGATGTCGGCGGGCTCGATCGGCTCAAAGATGAATTCGCCACTCTGGCTGCTGGGGTCTTTCGTAGCCAGCGCCCGCACCACTGGGTGGTCTAGCACCGTGGCTTCGTTCTCCTGGAGATCGCGGAACATCGCCTCCTTGTGAAACGAGAACGTCGACAAGACGATGGTGGGCTCGACAGTCCAGCCTTGTTCGGCGGAAACCGCGTTCCGAATTTTCGCCAACAGGTCCAAGACGGACAATTCGGCGACGTCGTCGATGTTCGGGAGCTGGATGCCGAACTCACGCATGCGGAGACTCAGGCTGGGATTCACGACAACGTCGTCCTGGCCCGGCGCCAGCTCCGGCGTGGTTTTCGGGCCCCGAGAAATCAGCGTCACGGGAACCAGCAACAACGGGCTGGCCATGTCGGTCCCGTCGACATCTTGCCAATGCAACATTCCGAAGGCGAGGTACAGCACCGACAGGCCCCGGTCGAGCAACTCTGCGTTAGCGCGGCGCATCAATCCGCGGAGAACAGTGCCGAGTTCTTTTTCCGGGCGAGGCGTGTGCAACACCCTGGCCCGGTCACCCCCTGCGAGCACCCCGAGTTGTGCTACTCGAGACGATGATCCATCCGCGCCTTCGGCCCGCTCCTGGTCCTCGGTACCCATGAACAGCCACTTGGCGCCGGAAAGAAGCCCCGACAAAATGACATCAGGCTCGGGCGAATCTATACCAACTGCGCCAGATTTCGAGGCTTTGAACTTGATGAGCCGGTTGACACCTGACAGGTTGACCAGACTTTCCCGCCATACACCAAGGGCGGCCGTCAGCTCATTCCGTTCCACGTTTCCCCTGTCTCAGCTTTGTCCGGTATGGGTGCTCGAGCGAAATGCGCATCCGGTTTGGGTCGTCGTGATCATTGCGCTCCTCGTCGCTCATCCAGTCGGCCATCAACCGTTCCCGCAACATGACCGGGCTGACAGCGTGTGAATGCGGCCCGAACCGCAATACAGGACTCTAGGACAAGACACCGACACCAACCCACGGAACCGGCAAACGGCGTTCTCGCGTTTGACCGGGCTCGAGCTTCCGCGACGGTGGAACGAGTGAACCGTCGAATGCAACCACCATGGCAGCGTCAGGTGGGCGACCGGATGCAGCCGCCCGCCACCCTCGGCGCGCACCACCGCGCACCAGCGGTTCCAGGCCGTCATGTTGACCGTCGCCGCCGGCAGCGACGACGACAGGCGACGCTCCCACCACAGCCCGAAGTTGGGGAACAGCACGCCCTCATCGATTCCCGCCCCGTCGAGCCAGCCCAACCGGGCCGCGGGCTCCCAGTAGGCGGCAGGCAGCGCGTCGTCGTACCGGTAGGAGGCGGGCTCGCCGGCCTGTTGCCGCTTGCGGCGCTCCCCGCAGGACGCGGCGTTGCCGGGCAGGTGGACGTCGGCCAGGGCCAGGCGCGCGCCACGCCAGCACAGCCAGGTGTAGCCGAGGTCGTCGTCGACTAGGCTCAGCGCGTCGTCGCGGGCGGAGGTGCTGGTCGGAGTCGACGATGCGAGCCACACCGCCAGTTGTCCCACCGCCACCCGGCCGCGCCAAGGCCCGCATCGCCGAGCGCCCACGGCCACCGCGGGAAACGCAAGTAGTGGACGCCCCGCCAGCGCAGGTGTTACACCACTATCGGCGGTGTTACACTGCGCAGATGCCCACCCACCACCGACGCCACGCCATCACGGAGACCGACGACATCAAGGACGCACTGGAGGTTGCCCGCCGCGCGTGGCCCGATCTCGCCCACAAGCCGGGCGCGTTGTTGCGTCGACTCATCCTCGCGGGCCAGAAGACCCTCGCGCGCGAAGAGACGGCAGTCATCGACGAGCGTCGGCACGCGGTCGAAGAGACCAGCGGTGCACTGGCCGGAGTGTTCGGAACCCGTTACCTCGACGAACTCCGTGAGGACTGGCCCGAGTGATCGTCCTCGACGCCGGCGTGTTGATCGGGCATTTCGAATCGGCCGACGCGCACCACGCCGACGCGACCGCCCTGCTAAGGACCCACGCGTCAGAGTCGTTTGCCGCCAACGTGATCACCCTTGCCGAGGTCTACGTGGGCGCCGCCAGAGTCGGCCAGGCCGACCACCTCGAACAACTGCTGGCACAGTTGCAGATTCGGAGCCTTGAACTTCCTGCCAATGCCGCCCGCCGCCTCGGTGAACTGCGCGCCTCGACCAAGCTGAAAATGCCAGATTGCTGCGTGCTCCTCAGCGCGGAGCAGCACCATGCCACGATCGCGACCTTCGATGACCGGCTCGCCGCTCGGGCATCCGATCTCGGGTTGACCGTCGCGGCACGGACGTAGATCATCTGGCCGCACATGCCCACGCACAGCACGACATTGTTGCCCAGGAAGAGAAACCACATCTGGTTGCGGTAGACCGGCAGCCTCACAAACCTCATCTGTCCCACTTTGGGCCGTCCCACGGCGTGGCCGGGCCCTCTTGTCGGCCCCCATCGCTACGGTGCGGTCATGCAGTCGCTGATGTATCCGTCGATCGATCTGGACAGCACCTTCGAAGTGCTCGACGCAGACACCTGGCGCCGCGGCATGGCGTATGCGCGCGAGGGGCGCGTGCTGCGCTGCCTGTGGGACCCCGACGCCGAAAAGCTTTTCGGCACCGTCCGCGGCAACAAAGGTCGCACCTACCTGACCACCGCGGAACTCATGCCCGTCGACACCGACACGTACGCGCTCGACGGCGGGGACTGCAGCTGCCCGATGGAAGAGGACTGCAAGCATGTCGCGGCGGTCGTCATCGCCGCCGCCGGGCCCACGGTGCTGCGGCCCGCCCATGCGCCGGCCCCGCAGGCCCCCCCGGCATGGCGCCGATCGCTGGACGCGCTGTTGCCCCCACCCCCCACCAACGACAACACCAGGACACCACTGGCCGTCGAGCTGACGTTGGCGGTGAACGGGTCGTCGCCGGTTCTCGACGCGCGGCTGGTGCGGCCCGGAAAGCGCGGCGGCTGGGTGGCCGGCGACCTGAATTGGGCCAGGCTGCCCGCGCTGCGCCACAACTATCCCGACGCCCAGGTTCGGGTGCTGCAGGAGCTCTATTCCACCTACCGGGCGTCGAGCTCGACTTCGGCTGGCTACTACAGCTATTCGTACGGTGGTTACGGGTACGACGACGGGAAGACGATCTCGCTGCGGCGATTCGGATCCCCGCAGCTCTGGTCGCTGCTCGACGAGGCGCGCCGGGTCGGGGTGCGGCTGCTGCAGGCCCGACCGCTGCGGGAGGTGCCGCCCCACGCCGAGGGGCAGCTGTGTCTGGACGTGACCGCCAACGACGCCGGCGATCTGAGGGTCGCGCCCGCGCTTCGGGTCGACGGCGCGACGGCACGGCCCCTGGCGTTCATCGGGTCCTCGGGTCACGGCGCCGTCTACGACGACGGCGGATTGCGGCTGGCCCGCCTGGACAAACCGGCGCCAGAGGCGTTGCAGCGCATGGCCCTCGGTGACCAGCCGCTGGTCATCCCCGCCGGGGAGGCGCCGCGCTTCGCCGCGGACTACTACCCCAGGCTGCGCCGCATCGCGGCCATCACCTCCTCCGATGAGTCCTTCACGCCGCCCACGATCGTCGGTCCGACGCTGGTCCTGCATGCCGACTACCAGGACGACCATCAGCTCGAGCTGACCTGGGAATGGGCATACCGGTTGGACGACAACGATATTCGCGTTCCGGTCGATGCGCATCGGCTCGATGATTACCGCGACCTGCCGGCCGAGAGCGCGCTCGCCTTGAGCATCGACGCGCCGTTGGAGCAGGTGGGCCTCCGCAGCGCCGACGGCACGCTCACCGCAACGTCGCTGTCCGGGCTGGACACCCTGCGGTTCGCCACCGAAATCCAACCGCTGCTCGGCGAGCTTCCCGACGTCACCCTCGAGGTGCTCGGCAACCCGGTGGACTATCGCGAGGCCGGCGGCTCCCTGGTCATCGCGGTGACGACGGACGCGGTCCCCGACGAGACGGACTGGTTCGACCTGGGCGTCACGATCAGCATCGAGGGCAACCAGGTTCCGTTCGTCAGCGTGTTCACCGCGATCGCATCCGGGCAATCGCACCTGCTGCTGCCCGACGGCGCCTACTTCGCCCTCGACAAGCCGGAACTGGTCAAGCTGCGCCGGCTCATCGAGGAAGCCCGTGCGCTCACCGACGCCGAGGACGGGCCGCCCCGCATCAGCCGATTCCAGGTCGGGCTGTTCGATGAGCTGGCCGAACTGGGCGTCGTCACCCGGCAGGCCGAAGAGTGGCGCCGCCAGGTCGACGGGCTGCGCGCCCTGAGGGGCCTGGAACCGGCGCCGGTGCCGCGCACCCTGGGCGCCGAGCTGAGGCCCTACCAGGCCGACGGGTTTTCCTGGCTGTCGACGCTGTACACCCACGGCCTCGGCGGGATCCTGGCCGACGACATGGGCCTGGGCAAGACCATCCAGACGCTGGCGCTGATCTGCCATGCCCGCCAACAGAATCCGGGTATGGCACCGTTCCTGGTGGTCGCACCGGCCAGTGTGGTGGCCAACTGGGCCGCCGAGGCCGCGCGGTTTGCGCCCGAGCTGTCGGTCGTGGCGCTCTACGACACGCTGCGCCGCGCCGGCGCCGACCTTGACGAGCTGGCGGCGGGCGCCGACATCGTCGTCACCTCCTACACGCTGTTTCGGCTCGACTTCGACTCCCACGCCGACCGCACCTGGTCCGGGCTGATCCTCGATGAGGCCCAGTACGTCAAGAACCATCACGCCAAGACTTACCAGTGCGCCCGCAAGCTGGCCACACCGTTCAAGCTGGCCATCACGGGCACCCCGATGGAGAACAACCTCATGGAGCTGTGGTCGCTGCTGTCGATCACCGCACCCGGGCTGTTCCCCAGCCCGGCCAAGTTCGCCGACTTCTACGCCAAGCCCATCGAAAAGAGCGGCGACGCCGAGCTTTTGGCCCTGTTCCGGCGCCGCATCAAACCGTTGGTCAAGCGCCGCACCAAAGAGCTCGTGGCCGCCGAACTGCCGCCCAAGCAGGAGCAGGTCCTCGACATCGAGCTGCCGCCGCGGCACCGCGCGCTCTACAACAAACGACTCACCCGCGAGCGGCAGAAGGTCCTCGGCCTGCTCGATGACATGCAACGCAACCGGTTTACGATCCTGAAGTCGCTGACCGTGCTGCGGCAGATGGCGCTGCATCCCGGTCTCGTCGACCCCGCCCACGACGCGCTGGCCTGCGCCAAGATCGACGCGCTCGCCGAGCACCTGCGCGACGTCGTCGACGGCGGCCACCGCGCGCTGGTGTTCAGTCAGTTCACCCGCTTCCTGGGCCGGGTCCGCGAGCGCCTCACTGCCGAGGGCATCGACTACTGCTACCTGGACGGGCGCACCCGCAACCGTGCCGCCGCGATACAGCGGTTCAAGGAGGGCAGCGCACCGGTGTTTCTGATCAGCCTCAAGGCCGGCGGATTCGGGCTCAACCTCACCGAGGCCGACTACTGCTTCCTGCTCGACCCGTGGTGGAACCCGGCCACCGAGGCCCAGGCCGTCGACCGCACCCACCGCATCGGCCAGACCCGAAACGTCATGGTGTACCGGCTCATTGCTCGCGACACCATCGAGGACAAGGTCGTGGCCCTCAACGCCCGCAAGGCCAAGCTGTTTACCAGCGTCATCGACGACGGCAACGCGTTCGGCTCCGCGGTCACCGCCGACGACATCCGGGGACTGCTCACCTGAGCGGACCACCATTGCGGTTGTTACGGCCGACGGGCGGCGGGTTCGGCTACACGGCGTTTGTGGTCGACGCCTACGCCGGGCTGATACCGGCTGGGAGTGCTCGGTGCGCAGAGCTCGCCCGCTCGGCGGGTTGCGCCGCCATCGGCCGGCGTGGACCGGCAAAATTGGTCTCGTGGCAGAGTTGTTGATTGCGGTCAACCCGGACGCCGACTCCCGGCTGCCGTTCCTGTTGCGGGTTCCGCAGCCCGGCACTGACCTGCTGTTTCGGACGTCGGGGACCTGGCCGCGCGTCAAGGCGCTGTACTGCCACCCGGTCGACCTCGAGGAGTGGCCGGCCGATGTGGTGATCGTCGAACGCGTGCCGTTGCGGTCGTGCCACCGACGCGGAGCGGCGATCGACCTGGTTCTCGACCGGGCCCGGGAGAACCGTTCCCAACTCGTGTTCACCCAGGCCCGCGGTCGTGACGCGGTGTTTTGGCAGTCGGCACGCACACGTAAGCAGGCGCGACCGAACGTGCGCACCCCGACCGCGCGCGCCCACGGCATCGGCGACCTGCAGATCATCGTCGACGCACACGAAAGGTACGCCTACCGATTCCCCGCCCAACAGGTAACGACCGTCAAACGCGCCCTGCCGTGCGGCGACTACGGGATCATCATCGACGGCCAACTGGTCGCCGCAGTGGAGCGCAAATCCCTGGCCGACCTGGTGGCCAGCCTCACCGGCGGCAAGCTGCGCTACCAGGTTGCCGACCTCGCCGCCCTCCCCCGCGCGGCCGTCGTCGTGGAAGACCGCTACTCTCAGCTGTTCAAGCTCGATCGCGTCCGGCCCGCCGTCGTGGCCGACGGGCTGGCCGAACTCCAGGTCCGTTGGCCCAGTGTGCCGGTGCTGTTCTGCGAGACACGCCAACTCGCCGAGGAATGGGCCTACCGGTTCCTCGCCGCCGCCCACGACTGGGCGCTCACCGAACACGCTGCCCTGCAGCGCATCTCACCAAACAGGGTCGATCTTACTGAGCTCGACCGGGCACCCGCGGAGCCGAAACCGAGCACCGCCGAGGTCCGCGCCTGGGCCCGCACCGTCGACCTCCAAGTTCCCGACCGCGGTCGACTCCGACCCGAGATCTGGCAAGCCTGGCACGACGCCAACCACCCCGACTGACCGCAGAATCGCAACCGAGGAACTACTCGGTGCTTCACACCCGCGTCGTGTAACCGGCCTACGGCCGCGGCGGCAACACCGAAAGCCAGCCATCCGGAAGCAGTTCCAACAGCTGCCCATCCGGATCCCGGATCATGGCCGACCGCTCGGTCACCGTCGCGTCGACGACCGATCCCCCGAACTCCGCAACCTTGGCCAACACGCGAGGCAGATCAGACACCGAAAACGAGATATGCGTCAGCCCCACCTGGTCCATGACGCGCTCCGCCCCGGCGTGCACTTGACGCTTCGAATAGTCGATCAGTTCCAACACCAGCCCGTCGCGCACCAGATACGTCGCGTGCACGCCGAGCGGCTCGGGAAGCTGCACCAACTGAGCGGTGCGGTCGTCGGGCGGAGCGATTTCCCACCAGAATTCAAACCCCAGCAGGCCCTCGTAGAACCGCCGCGACCGCTCACCATCGGCGACGCACAACCCGACGTGGTTGAAGACCGTTCGGTGACCGGTCATTTCGCCTTCCCTATCGCGTCTTGCTCCTGCATCGAGGTCACACACGCAATAATGCACAACAGCTTATTCAGGAAGGCCTCCCGATGGTCACACGCCCAGACATCAGCCCGGACGCGGTCGTCGACTTCGACCATCACTCCGACACATTCAACCTCGATGAGCTGGCCGTCAACGCCGACCTCCGACGTCGCTGCCCCGTCGCCTGGAACACCAACTACGGCGGGTTCTGGTACCTCAGCAGCTACGACGCGGTCAGCCGGGCCGCCCGCGACGGCGACACCTTCGCCCACAAATACGAGCCCGACGCCGAAGACGGCATCAGCTATCAGGGTGAGATGGGCGTCCCGCGCCCCGAAGGCCATCCGGCCCTGGGCATCGGCGAGGTCGACGGCCCCTACCACCAGGCGCTGCGGCGCGCCCTGGCCCCGTTCCTGTCCCCCGGGGCCGTCCAGAAACTCAAGCCGTTTATGGAAGGGATGGCACACGAGTTCCTCGACCAGCACATCACCCAAGGACGCATGGACCTCGTGCTGGACTACGCCAGCCCAGTGCCGGCCATCCTCACGATGAAGCTGATGGGCCTGCCGTACGACAACTGGCACCTCTACGCCAACCTGTTCCACTCCGTCATGGCCGTGCCGCAGGACACCCCCGAGTACGCGAGCGCCCTCGCCGCGGCCCCCGCCCTGATGCAAGGTGTGCTCGACTTCGCGGCCACCCGAAAGGCCAAACCGACCGACGACCTGACCAGCTTCCTCCTCCAGTTCGAGTTCGAGGGCCAACGCCTCACCGACGAACAGCTGCTGGGCATCATCTGGAACCTCGTCGCCGGCGGCGTCGACACCACCACCTCCCAGACCGCCCTGACGCTGCTCCACCTGGGCACGCACCGGGAACTCAGGCAACAGCTCATCGATCACCCCGAGCTCTACCGCAGCGCCACCGACGAATTCCTGCGTTACTTCTCGGTCAACCAAACCCTGAGCCGTACGGTGACCCGCGACGTCGAAATCGGCGGCCGGCGCCTCCGCAGGAACGACCGCGTCGTCATCAGCTGGCTGTCGGCCAACCACGACGAGAAAGAGTTCTACCGGCCCGACGAGATCGCACTCGACCGAATGCCCAACCGTCACTTGGCTTTTGGGCTCGGTCCGCACCGCTGCATCGGCTCACACCTGGCGCGGCTGGCCGCCGAGGTGATGGTCAAGGCGGTGCTCGACCGCATCCCCGACTACCGGGTCGACGAGAGCGGCGTCCGGCAATACCTGGGCAACCCGAGCATGACCGGGCTGGCCACGTTGCCGGTCAGCTTCACACCGAAGCGAGACTAGACG
>Ga0207433_10016196_pt1 | contig 10504 bp, 7 predicted proteins | sample YelNatPaOPGAMG01_FD_187559 | JGI IMG/M metagenome (GOLD analysis project Ga0207433, IMG submission 187559) | Hot spring thermophilic microbial communities from Obsidian Pool, Yellowstone National Park, USA - OP-RAMG-01 (SPAdes) (version 3) | ecosystem: Environmental > Aquatic > Thermal springs >...
GGCGGTGGGCAACTTCGCCGGTTCCATCGAGGCGGTTACCGGGAGGGAACCGGGGATAGAGTACCGCGAGGTGAGACCGGGCGTCTACCGGGTGATCATCTTCGAGGCCGAGAACCCGCCGGAGCTCAAGTCCCGGCTGCGCTGGAAGGGTTACGACCGTCCCTACAAGCCGGGCGATTACCGGCCCGAGAGGTGCTCCTCCTGCGGCGCCCCCCTGCCCTTGCGGGAGTTCCGGTGGGACATCCCCAACGGGTCCATAAGGAGCACGGTGACCGGCCGCAGGATGGTCATGACCGGCCCCTCCATGATCGATCCCGTCTTCGACGAGCTGGAGTCGGAGCTGGGAGGGATGATATCCAACGTGGTGGTGGAGGCGCAGAAACGCTTCGTGAAATCGGGTTTCTTCGGACTGGAGGAGGTGGCCAGCGAGGATAACATGCGCAAGAAGCTGGCCATAAGGGGGCTGGGTTACCTGAGGTCCCTGACCATGGGGCAGAGGGGCGTGCGGGTGCACATGGAGAACGTGGCCTTACCCCTCATGGGGGTGGGCCTGACCCAGGGCCTTTTCGAGCGGGCTTTCAACGTGGAGAGCTGGGTGGAGTGGGAGCTCCACGACGACGGCGACCTCTTCGTGGAGGTCGGGCCACGCTGAGGCCCGACTGACCGGAATAGGGGCACGGCCTCCTCCCCCCGTTTATAATTACCTTGCGTGGATATGGTAGGAAGGAAAGGACTTTTGCGTCCCCCGGTGAGGCTTGGGGGCGCGGGCCGTCGAGCCCCGTGGGTCGCCTCGGGGTGACCGTAAAGGAGGATAGGCGTTGCTGCGGGAGATGCTGGACACGCTTAAGAGGGACATCGAGGCGGTCAGGGACCGGGACCCGGCGGCGCGGAACATATTGGAGATCCTGCTCGCCTATCCGGGCCTGCACGCCCTCTGGATACACCGCCTGGCCCACCGTCTATGGAAACTCGGCGTGCCCGTTGTGCCGCGGCTCATCTCCCACCTCAACCGATGGTTGACGGGCATCGAGATACACCCCGGCGCCAGAATCGGCAAGGGGGTGTTCATTGACCACGGCATGGGTGTGGTCATCGGCGAGACGGCGGAGGTGGGGGACAACGTTACCATCTACCAGGGGGTGACCCTGGGCGGGACGGGGAAGGAGAAGGGCAAGCGCCATCCCACCGTGGGCAAGAACGTGGTCATCGCCGCCGGGGCCAAGGTGCTGGGTCCCATCACCATAGGCGACGATTCCAGGGTGGGGGCCGGGGCGGTGGTCATAAGGGACGTGCCTCCCCGCTGCACCGTGGTGGGGGTGCCGGGCAAGGTGGTGGTCAGGGAGGGGGAGCCGGTCATCGACCTGCACCACGAGCTGCTCCCCGACCCGGTGATGGACAGGATAGAGGCCCTGGACGCCCTGATACGCAGGCTGGAGGAGAGGCTGGAGAAGACCCACCGCGAGCTGGAGACGGCGGAGGAGAAACTGCGCTGCGCCGAGGAGGAGCTGCACCGGGTGGAGGAGAAGATCGGCGCGGCGGGGGAGGACGGCCCTAAACCCGCCGAGAAGGGATTGCCAGGTACTGGAAAAAAGGACACGGACCAGGAGGGACCGCGTTGAGCGAGCTCATGGTCTACAACACCATGACCCGGCGCAAGGAGAGGTTTATCCCCCGCGAGGAGGGCAAGGTGGCCATGTACGTCTGCGGCCCCACCGTGTACAACTACATCCACGTGGGGAACGGGCGTGCCTACCTGGTCTTTGACGTCATCCGCAGGTACCTGCTGCACAAGGGATACCGGGTCCTTTACGTCCAGAACTTCACCGACGTGGACGACAAGATAATCGCCCGCGCCAGCGAGGAGGGCAGGTCCCCGGAGGAGGTGGCGCGCTTCTATGAGCGGGCTTTCCTGGAGGACATGCGGGCCCTGCGGGTCATGCCGCCCGACGTCACCCCCCGGGCCACGGAGACCATCCCCCGCATGCTGGAGATGATAGAGGGGCTGGTGGAAAAGGGCTTCGCCTACGTGGTGGACGGCGACGTCTATTTCAGCGTGGAGAAGTTCCCGGGTTACGGGAAGCTCTCCGGCCGTTCCCTGGAGGAAATGCGCGCCGGGGAGCGCGTGGAGGTGGACGAGCGCAAGCGCCATCCCATGGACTTCGCACTCTGGAAATCCTCCAAGCCGGGGGAGCCGGCCTGGGATTCTCCCTGGGGGAAGGGTCGCCCGGGGTGGCACATCGAGTGCTCGGCCATGTCCCTCCATTACCTGGGGATGGGATTCGACATCCACGGCGGGGGCCAGGACCTCATATTCCCTCACCACGAGAACGAGATCGCCCAGTCCGAGGCTTACACGGGACAGGAACCCTTCGTGCGCTACTGGGTGCACAACGGTTTCGTGAACATACGCGAGGAAAAGATGTCCAAGTCCCTGGGCAACATCGTGTTGGTGCGGGAGATACTCAAGAGGTACCCGGCGGACGTGGTGAGGCTCCTCGCCCTGCAGACCCACTACCGCAGCCCCATAGACTTCGGCCCCGAAGCCCTCGAGGACGCGCGCCGCGCCTACGAGAGGCTGGAGAACTGCCTCTTCGCCGCGGAGCAGTTCCTGGCCCGCCAGGCATCCCACGGCGCTCCCGTGCGCACCCAGAGGGAGGCCGAGCTAACGGATTCCTTCTCCGAGATGGAGAAGCGCTTCGAGGAGGCCATGGACGACGACTTCAACACCGCTCGCGCCATGGGTGTCATCTTCGAGCTGGTGAAGGAGCTCAACACCTACCTCGGCGAACAGGAGAAGTTTCCCACCCCGGCCGGCCCCGGCGTCGTCTCCCTGGGGAGAGACCTCCTGCTCAGGTTGTGCCGCGTGCTGGGCCTCTTCCTGCCCGCGGAAGAGGCGGGGGAGGGGGCGGAGCAGGCGACGGCGGAGGCGGCGCCCGCCGGGGCGGGAAGCCCTTCCGGCATGCCCTCTGCGGAGGAGCTCGTCGAGCTACTCCTCGAGGTGCGGGCCGCGGCCCGGAGCAGGAAGGAGTACCAGACCGCGGATTTCATCCGGGCGCGACTCCGGCAGATGGGGATCCGGGTTGACGACCTGCGCGAGGGGCAGCGCTGGAAGTACGTGGGGCGGGAGGAATGACCTCGGGGCTCCTCCACGGCCGTATCGGTTCGGGATGATGGGCGCGGCGGGCGCCTTCAGGGTTCGGGTGTAGCTCCCGCAGGTAGCCCCGGCTTTCGGAAAGGAAGGGCACAGGTTCATGAGATATGAGCAGGTGGAGGGCAAGCACGCCGTCCTGGAGGCCCTGAGGGGGCGCCGGCAGGCGTACGAGCTCCTTCTGGCCGAGGGACTGAGGCCGGGAAAGGTGCTGGACGAAATCCTCGAGATGGCGCGGCGCCGCAAGGTCCCGGTGACCACCCTTCCCCGGCGGGAGATCGAGCGCCTGGCCGTGTCCGAGACCCACCAGGGGGTCATCCTGCGCGTGGAACCCTACCGGTACGCCACCTTCAAGCAGGTCTACTCCCGCCTGGAGAACGCCGACCAGCCCCTGGTGGTCCTCCTGGACGGGGTCACCGATCCCCGCAACCTGGGCAGTATCGCCAGGACCTGCGAGGCGGTAGGGGTGGACGCCTTGCTCCTGCCGCGCAGCCGCTCCGCGCCCGTGACCCCCGCCGTGTTCCATTCCTCGGCGGGGGCAGTGGAGAACCTCGCCGTGGCCACGGTCCCCAACCTGGTGAGCGTGATGAAGGAGCTGAAAAAGCTGGGCATCTGGGTGGTGGGTGCCGATGCCCGGGCCGAGGACTCCTGCTTCCGGGCCGACCTCACCGGTCCCCTGGCTCTGGTCATGGGGTCCGAGGGAGAGGGGCTGCACCGCCTGACCCGTGAGACCTGCGATTCTCTGGTGCGCGTCCCCATGTTCGGCAAGGTCTCCTCCCTGAACGTCTCCGTGGCGGCGGCGGTCATCCTCTACGAGATCCTGCGCCAGCGGAAGAAGGTAGGGTCCAGTCTTGAGACCTGATATCCGTGTAGATGCCAGGTCTCAAGATATGACTCCGATTCCTCAAGGAGGCATAGATGAGAGCCCTTCTCGTCGACGGCTATAACCTCATCCACTCTCCCCCCCGCCTGTCCCGCCTGGTGAGAACGGACATGGAGTCCGCGCGGGAGGGCCTGGTCCGCGAGTTGACCCCCTTGGCCTCACCGAACCTCTTCACTGTGGTCATGGTGGTCTTCGACGCCGCCGGCTGGGGAGGCCCCGAGCCGGTGCTGGAGGACCGGGGCGGGCTGGTAGTGGTCTTCACGCGCCGCCGCCAGACGGCGGACTCCTTCATCGAGGCGGCGGCACGGGCCATGTGCTCCGAGAGCGAGGCCGGCTCGGTCACCGTGGCCACCTCCGACCGGGCACTGCGCATGGTCATCGAGGGGTTCGGGGCTGTCAGCGTGAGCGTGGATTCCCTGTTGAAGATGGTGGAGGAGGCGAGGGATGAGATGCGGGAGGAGATGCGGAGGTTTTCATCGCCGGCTCGCCATCCCCTCGAGGAAAGGGTTTCCCCCGAGGTCCGCGCCCTGCTCGAGCGCCTCCGGAAGGGGCCAGGCCTTGGAACCTGATATTCCCGGGGATATCGAATCCCAAGACCTGGCCCCTTTGACAGTGCCTGGAGCCGGTGAGAGGAATCGAACCTCCAACCAACCGCTTACAAGGCGGACGCTCTACCATTGAGCTACACCGGCCCCTGGTAGGATTATAACAAACGGGCTTAGAGACTGGGGCAGGTGAAGAAGGGCGTTCAAACGGGATACGGATTAGCCAGCGGCCGAAGGGCCGGTCACCTGGTCGTGTCCGGGAACAGTAATCGAATTCTTGACTTTATGTTAATCATAATTAAAATTTTTTTAGGGCTGCAACTTTCCGAGTAACGAAAAAGTCGCGTTTGCCTTGTCTTAACTAACATGTGGGGCGGCATGCTGTTATCAAACGAAAAGGCCTAACGTCTTCGGGATGTGGTGTCTCGGGGAAGCAAAGAAGAATCAAAGAAAGGAGAAAGAGATGGCTGGAGTGAGAATCTGGGTGGGAAAGAGACAAGGACTCTGGCTCAGGCACTTTTGCCTCGCTATGCTGCTCTTGACTCTGAGCGGGCTCACGCTTCTGGGAGGGGCGACCACCACCGTGAAGGCGTCAACCACCCCCGTGATCACCAGTCTGAGCAGCAACTACGGATGGGAGAACATGAGCGTCACCATCAACGGTTCCGGTTTCGGCTCTACCCAAGGGTCATCCTACGTGAGGTTCGGGGAGCTGAACGCTGGGAGCTATTCGAGCTGGTCGGACACCAAGATCGTATGTACCGTTCCTGCCGGGAATGAGTACTACGGCGGCAGGCAACCGGTCCAGGTGGTCACCAGCGGAGGCGCGTCAACGCCCAAGCCGTTTGCGGTGATCCACAAGACCTTCACCCGAGTGTATAAATCGAGCATCGACGGGACGGAGCTGCGCTGTTCGATATATCTTCCCGCGGACAAAATAAACAAGACTCGATTCCCGGTGATGGTAAGCCTGCACGCTTTCGGTGGCCAAGGGGGGATCAATCCCTTCCTTACCTTCGACCCCCTGCCGGGTATCATGGACAGCTGGGCTGATACCTACGGTTTCATGGTCATAAGTCCGTGGGGCAGGAACTACCAGGGCCTTTACGCCGACGGCAGGGACCTCGGAACCCAGGAACCCTGCATCTTCGACGATTTCTCCACCGATAACACCGGTCCTGACTGGCTGGAAGGATACGGTAACTGGAGCTACAATTCGTCGGACAAGAGCTTCGAGCAGCTCAAGAACGACGACGACAACAACTGGTGCGTGGCGGAGCGAGCCAACTCCACGGGCAGCAGTTACTCCATAAGCGTGGACATCACCAAGCTCTCCGCGTCCGTGAACGACGGCAACCCGTCATGCTACGGGGGGATATTTTTCCGCAAGCAGTCCACCGGGGAGTGCTACACCCTGTTCCTGCAGGAGGTGGGAAGCGATCCCAACAACATGACCCGGGGCGTGAAGCTCTACCGCTACAAGTTCGACAACCAGGGACCCCTGGCCGAGGCCAACTTCAACTGGGATCCCAACAGGCCCAACAACCTCAAGGTGATCGTCTACGGCGACTCCATGAAGGTGATGATCAACGGTAACGTGGTGAGCTGGCCCAACGTGGATCCCACGAAGGACCTTTTCGCTTACGACGGTTCCTTCTCCTCGGGGAGCGTGGGCCTGCTCACCTGCGGGGGAGCCTTCCGCTTCGACAACTTCCGCGTCCAGAACGAGTTCCTCTACGGCGAGACGGACGTCATGGACTGCCTCAACCAGTTCCTGGAGGAGATGAGCGACATCCCCAACTACCGCGCTGATCCCTCGAAAATATGCCTCGAGGGCTATTCCATGGGAGGCCTGGGGACTTACGCCCTCGGGCTACACTTCCCGGACGTCTTCGCCGCCCTGCATCCGGCAATGGGGGTCACGGATGTGGAGAAGGCCTACAACTGGATAAAGACCTGGTTCCCGGACGGTGCGGCCATAGGGTCGCCCCCCGAAGGCGGATATACCTGGTGTGGGGAACAGGACGCCAACATCACGGAGACCGTTGAGGCGCTCATGGACTACGTGGACATGACGACCCCGCTGGCCCTGAGCAATCTCCGGCAGTACAGCGCGAGGTACATACTGGAGAACGCCCTCAACACCCCCATGCGCATCGAGCACCAGGAATATGACGCGCTGATTCCCAACACCACCTCCGGTGGGATGAAGATATGGTGGAGGGAATACAACGCGAGCGGAAACAAGTACATCAGCCTCAACACGGTCCAGCCTGACTTCGCCCAGGATCAGTCGATATGGAGCCGGTGGCTGGCCTATCCTGGCCTGCTGAAGGTACCCAACCCGCAGCCTGGCTATCCCCAGGAGACCAGCGGTTTCGGAGAACACGGTACCGCTCCTTCCGATCCCAACAATATCTGGGATAACAAGAATTACACGGACGCCCCTTACAATTACCCGGCGGGTTCCCACGGCGCCGTTACGGATGGCGCTTTCTTTGACCAACTCAACCAGGTGGGAAGGATCGTCCTCTTTTTCAACCGGGTGGTGATGAACTCCACGACGAGCCCTCCGTACATTGCGCTGCACACCGACCCGGACGAAGTCGCCTACCGGACCTACGACGCCGTGCACACCGGGTCCTGGTGGTTGAGGATGGAAGGCGCCTATCCGGATCAGAACATCCCCGCCCTGGCCAGGGTGAAGAGGGACAAGGGCACCAACAAGATCACGGCGGGTTTAAAGAACGTCAAGACACTCACCCTGGACGTCAAGCGCATGGGGATGAACACCGCCAGCGGTAAGACCCTCACCATCGTCCTGAACAACAACACGCAGCCCGAGGCGGAACCCGGCGTGCCCGACACTTACAACAGCTCGGGCGGGAAAGTGACCCTCAAGCTGGTGGGCGAGTGGTATCCCAAGAAGACCTACACGGTGAAGGTGAACGGAAGCACGGTAACGCCCACGGTCACCGGCACCACCCTGACAATCTCAAACCTCACGGTATCCGGCACGGATAAGACGGTCACCGTCACCATGCCCTCGGGACAGACCAACCTGCTGGCCTCCTACAACCCTGGCTTTGAATCCGGTACCGCTTCCTGGACCGCCCAGATGGACGGCGGACTCAATGGCCTCTTCGAGATAATCGACGAGAAGGCCAATGCGCATACCGGTAACTACGCCGCCAGGATAAAGGACGCCAAGGCCACGGCTTCCCCGTACCGCGGCATGTGGATGTCCTCCATCATCACCTCGGGCATAACGGCGGGGACCAACTACACGGCGAGCGCTTTCGTGAAGACCAGGTCCTTCAACAGCGTGGTGAGAACCTACCTCAACGGCAAGTACGACCCGGCTTCCAGCTCCAGCGCCTACATCGCCATCCAGTGGCTGAACTCAAGCAACGCGCAGGTGGGAAGCTGGGTCATCAGCCCCGCCCTGAGGGACACCAACGACTGGAAACCGCTCGAGGTCACCGGAAAGGCTCCTACCGGTGCCACCCGCGCCCGGGTGATCCTCTTCACCCAGTGCCCCAACGCGGGCGGGATCTCCGGGAGCGTGTGGTTCGACGACGTGGCCATGCGTTGATGCATGCTCCGTGAACGAAGGCCCCTCCGGTTTTTCCGGAGGGGCCTTTACAATGGACATGGGATGTTTTCTCCAGATTCTCGCTTTACGGTCAGGTATCACGGCAGGGGGGATATAATACACCTGGAGTAGCGAGGGTGGCGCATAAGGATTTGTCATCCCGTGTCGGGGCAACAAGCCGCTAGACCTTTTCGCGGGGTGCCCGGAACCGGCGGAGGGATGAAGATGCTCTACAGGAGGTTCGGGAGCGAGGACTGGGAGGTTTCCATCCTGGGGTTGGGGTGCATGCGGTTCCCCACCCTGGACGGCATCCCCATCAGCGAGAAGGTGAACGAGGAAGAGGCGACGGCCATGGTGCTCCGCGCCGTCGAGGAAGGCATCAATTACTTCGACACCGCCTACACCTACCATAACGGGAGGAGCGAGGTCGTGCTGGGAAAGGCGCTGCGCGGCGGCTGCCGGGAGAGGGTGAGGCTGGCCACCAAGTGCCCGGTATGGATGGTGGAGAAGGGGGAGGACTTCGACCGCTTCCTCGACGAGCAGCTCAAAAGGCTGGAGGTTGACCACGTCGACTACTATCTCTTCCACGGCCTGAACCGCAAGCGTTGGAAGACCTTGCGCGAGCAGGGTCTGCTGGAGAGGGCGGAACGCGCCAAAGAGGACGGCCGCATAGGCGGGATCGGCTTCTCCTTCCACGACGATTTCGATTCCTTCCGGGAGATAATAGACGGTTACCCGGGCTGGTCCATGTGCCAGATACAGTACAACTACATGGACGTGGAGAACCAGGCTGGGAAGAAGGGCCTGCAATACGCGGCGGGAAAAGGCATAGCCGTGGTGATCATGGAGCCGCTCCTCGGCGGCAACCTGGCCCGGCCGCCCCGCGAGGTCGCCGAGCTCTTCGACTCCTTCCCCGTCAGGCGGACCCCCGCGGAGTGGGCGTTGCTCTGGCTCTGGGACCAGCCGGAGATATCCGTGGTCCTCAGCGGCATGAGCGACATGCGCCAGCTCGAGGAGAACATACGCACGGCGCAGCTCTCCGGGACCCATACCCTCAGCGAAGACGAGCGCCGGCTCCTCGAGGAGGTGCGCCGCAGGTTCGAGGAGAGAAAAGCCATCCCCTGCACCGCGTGCGGTTACTGCAAGCCGTGCCCCAACGGGGTGGACATCACCGAGAACCTCGCCCTCTATAACAACCTGGTGATGTACGACGATATGCTCACCCCCCGTTTCCGCTACTGGCGCTTCCTCACCGAGGCGGAGAGGGCTTCCGCCTGCACCGGGTGCCGGGAATGCGAGGAGAAGTGTCCCCAGGGCATCAAGGTGAGCGAGCTGATGCCGGAGGTCCACGCCGTCCTCGGAGAAGGAAAAGCGCCCTCGCGATTCAGATGAGCCACAGGCTGAAGGCCATAAGCCCCATGCCGGCGATGACTCCCAGGATGGAATAGTTGTCCTCCCCGTATTCCCTGGACGCGGGGAGGAGCTCGTCGATGGATATGTAGACCATGATGCCGGCCACGATGCTCAATACCCACCCCAGCACGGCCTCGCTTATGAAAGGGAAGAGGAATAGCGCGGCGACGGCTGCACCCGCGGGCTCGGCGAGGCCAGAGTATAGCGACCACAGAAATCCCTTGCGGCGGCTTCCCGTGGCCAGGTAAACGGGGGCGGAGACGGCGAAGCCCTCGGGCACGTTGTGGATGGCTATGGCGAGGCCGATAGCCAGCCCCAGCCTGAGGTTCTGAAGGGTTCCCACGAAGGTGGCCATACCCTCGGGGAAATTGTGGATTCCTATGCCCAAGGCGACGAGGAGCCCGGTCCGGTAAAGAGTCACCGTCTCCTCCCTTCCCGGAGCGGATTTCTCGGCGAAGTATTGGTGGGGAACGAGGTTGTCCACCAGGTACATGAATAGCATCCCGGCGAAGAAACCCAGGTGGGCATAGGCAAAACCCACGCGCTCTATCCCTAAGGCCAGCAGTTCCACGAAGGAGACCAGTACCATCACCCCCGCGGAGAAACCCAGAGTAGCGCTGATCAGGCGAGGCCCCGGATTCTTCAGCCACAGACCCAGGAGACCACCCAGGGAAGTGGCCATTCCCGCCAGAAAGGTGATCAGAAGGGCGGCGGTGATACCTGGACGCATATCCTCTCCCAAAGACTTCCGCAGGTTCAAAGAAATCATATTTGCATTTCTACCCCATGGTCCACTCCGTTTTCGGCTTGGTTGCTGTCTACAAAAAGTAGGCACCCCATCCCGACAAAACCTCAACTGGCCATCCTTTCGTATCCCGCGAGCACTTTGAGGACATCCTTCACCCAGGGATCGCCGCTTC
>Ga0207433_10016199_pt1 | contig 10503 bp, 9 predicted proteins | sample YelNatPaOPGAMG01_FD_187559 | JGI IMG/M metagenome (GOLD analysis project Ga0207433, IMG submission 187559) | Hot spring thermophilic microbial communities from Obsidian Pool, Yellowstone National Park, USA - OP-RAMG-01 (SPAdes) (version 3) | ecosystem: Environmental > Aquatic > Thermal springs >...
AATCCCGCCTTATGCTCTTCCATGACGAAGACCATTTTGTAAAAAAGCCAGCAAATGTTAAACTTTTCTACGAAACCTTCCTCGACTGGTTCGAAAAACACCTTTAGAAATCTCCGGTCTTTTTCAAAATTTGTGCAAAACTCTATTTAAAGATTCTTCAGGAACTCTTCAATCTCAATCTCTGCATCCTTCAGGGCGCCCTTCAAAGTATATCTATCAACTTCATCATGATAAGGGAAGACTATCTTCCTGCCGTCGGGATGCTTCATCTTTATATGACTGCCTTTTCTATGGACCTCTTTAAATCCCATTCGGTTTAACGCTGCCAAAATCTCTCGTCCTGATAGCAATGGAAGTTTCATAATGCTAATTCATAAATTTTATGATTCTCATCTTCCACTAACTCTTCATCTGATTCTAAATATAACTCTATTGCTTCCCGAATATTTTTTAGTGCTTCTTCCTCTGTTTTCCCCTGACTCCAACAACTCTTTAATGATGGACAATGTGCTACAAAATAACCGTCTTCACCTTTTTCTATTGTTACTTTTATTTTCATTTTCCATACCCTAAATAATTTTATTTTTAATTTATCATTTTTTATGGATTTTTGCAATATTTTAATGCCGAGTCGGCTTTCGATTTCGCTCAGGAACCGGGGGTTGGAGCGGTGAGGTGTTTATTAAAAGAGACAGTTATTCTAATTTCAACAATGAATGGCATAATTCTCAGTAAAAATCCTGATAATTTTTAATAAGGAATGTGGTTATAAATTGCAATAAAAGAAGAATGAAAAAATTTCTTTCAAATTTTCCATTCGATATTTTTTTCAAACCATGAATTGCAAAAATACACACGAAGGGGGTAAAAAACAAATACAATCTTGCGGTTTCCCCCTTTGTTTTTCCTAAAAATAGAATGAGAAGAAAATTCACTAAAAAGGCAAAGACAAAGTGAGGATAGTTTAGATTTGATTTTAAATTCCTTATTTTTATGCCATCCACCAAACCAATAATAAATAAAATACTCACTGCAATTCCAAGCCATACTAAAAATTCCACACAATCATGAAATGCCCAGTAAAAAACATTGCTTATAGAGGATTCCCATCCCTTCCAGTGCCTATGAAATTCCATTGCTCTATTCCAGCTTTCAATTAGGTTAAAGTTCAAGAATATCCTGAAAATGAGAAGAATCATTACCAAAGCAAAAACAAAAGCAATCAGAATTTTCAGGTATGAGTAAATTCTGTAAATACCATTAGTTTTAATATCAGCGATCATCCTTGTTAAAGCAAAGCAAAAAATAAACGATAAAACTGGCATCAGAGAAAATGAAAAATATATGGCAACTCCTGCGAAAAAAGCTGAAGCAATAGACCAGATAAAACTTTCCTTTTTAATTGCAAAAAGAAAAAATAAAACAGGGAGAATAAATAATAATGGGTAAATAACCCCATCAAGGTGGAGTGTAATGAGTAATACAGACGGAATAAAAGTATAGAGAAAAGAGGGGAAAATTACTCTTTCACGCAGAAGTTCAAAGGAAAGGTAATAAATCGGGATTAAAACAAGAAATGTTATAAAAGGGAAAAAGAATGTAGCGAACCTTATTAAATTTCTTAGTCTGACCTTTGATGAAATGTTTTTATGCCCTAAAAGATAATTTGCAATTTTCTCGGTAAACATATAAAAGAGAAGATGCCCTGGTGGTTTCGATTTTGGATACACTCCAAGTTTATTTTCCTTGAGAAGTTTTTCATAATTCAATGTAACTTCCTTGAATGAATTTTGCCTTGAAGCAACTCTTGCAAAATCTGCATGACCAGTAGTGACCATTCTATCGCTTAACCCATCAAGCCCCCTTCCTTCTATTAGAGCAAAAGTAAACTGAAGAAAAAAACCAACAGGAACTAAAATCAGGGATATATAATTTCCTTTAAGATGCTTTTTTATGACATAAAAAAATAGAATTAGCAAAATAAAAAAGAAAATAAGGGGAACAAAATAACCAGAACAATCCTTGTCATTGAATACCCAGAACCAACCTTTAAGTGATTGAAAAACAGGAATTTGGAATATCAAAGATACCCAGAATAAGAGAGTTAAAATTATTCCGATTACAAATATAAAATTCGAAAAATTCATCTATTAATAATATTTTAATATTAAAAAAAAAATTGGCATGGTTCAAAATTTAAAAAGCACTAAATTAATTATCCCCAAAAATGTCAAAAAAGGGGGCAAAATTCCATCGTTTATTGTAGGGGCTTGATTTATCAAGCCCAATTTTTTGAACCATGCCATAATTTTTAATTTTCAAAATAACAAGGGCGGGATAAAAGAAGTTGATAAAGGAAGAAAAATTTCATACTGTTTTTAAAAATAATTCCCCATATCTTATTCCTGCGAAGGGAGGGGCAGAAAAAAGGTTTTTCCCTTTTGAATTTAATTTTAATATAGTTTATATGTTACTTTAATTGTAAAATAAAAATTGGAATTATCGGATGGATACAGAAACCTTTGTTCCAAAAACAATTGAAGAAGCAACTGAAATTAAGAATAAGTTCGGGAATGAAGTGGCAATAATTGCAGGTGGAACAGATTTAATGGTTTATCTTGCCCGTGGAACTCCTGCACCTGCAAAGATAATGGACATAACAAGAATACCTGAACTCTGCGAAATTCGTTTTACTGACAATAAACTTTTCATAGGCTCGTGTGTTACATTCACCGAAATAAGCGAAAATGACCTCGTGGCTAAAAAGGCTCCCCTTTTGAGTAAATGCGCCAGCAAAATTGGTTCGAGACAGATAAGAAATAGAGCGACCTTAGGTGGAAATATTGCTACCTCCTCCCCTGCGTCCGATTCATTGCCAGCACTCCTTGTGCATTCTGCATCAATTGAACTCATAAGCAAAAGTGGAAAAAGAATTATTCCAGTTAGCGAATTTAATCCATCTTATAGAAAAACTGTAATAGATAAGAACGAAATAATTTTGGGTGTTATAATTCCTCCAGTTGATGAAGAAAGTTATTTTGAATTTTATAAAGTTGGGACGAGAAAGGCACAGGCAATTTCAAAAATAACTTTAGCGTGTGCAGGGAAAATAAATGAGGGGAAATTTCAAAATATTTGCTTCTCAGCAGGGAGTGTGGCACCAACAGCAATCCTTTTGAAAAAAACCTCATCTTATGTCGAAGGGAAGAAGGTAACAACAAGAGTCATTGAAAGAGCCCGTCAGCATGCGACTATGGAAGCATCACCAATTGATGATATAAGGTCAACTTCACTTTATCGAAAAACAGTTTTAGGAAACCTTGTTGCAAAATTTCTCCTCCAGTTAAAGTCACAGGACGAAGTTAAAAAGGTCTCACAACAAGTCCAGAACGGAGTTTAGGCTCAAACCATGTTGATTTTGGCGGTGCCACTTTCCCCGAATCTGCTATCTTCAAAAGCTGCTCCATTGACATTGGGTAAAGCATAAAAGCAATGGAACCATCCTTCCTGCATTTCCTTTCAAGTTCCTTTGGTGAAACCACTCCTCCAGCAAATTCTATTCTCGAATCCCTCCTTGGATCCTCAATTCCAAAAATTGGATGAATAATACTGGAATGCAAAATTGAAACATCAAGGCTTTCTATCGGGTCATCTTCATTGCAAACACCCTTTTTTACTTCAAGAAGATACCATCTTAAACCTGAAAACATTTTATATGTTCGTTTTTTTACAGGTTTCATTTCATCTGATGGGGAAATTTCAAATTTCTCACTTATTTTTCTTAGAATTTCTTCATTCGTCATCCCCTCGGGTCTTTTTACGATTCTATTGTAATCCATTATTCGAAGTTGTGAATGTGGAAAAGCAACTGCGAGGAAATATTTATAGGATTCTTCAATATTCGGATTATCCTTCTTTTTTATTCGAAAAACTTCGCTTGCTGCCTTTGCTCTATGATGCCCGTCTGCTATGTAAAGAGAGGGGATTTTCCTGAATGCATCTATTATTTCAATTATTTCATTATCATTTTCTACAACAGTAATGGAGTGTTTTGAACCATCAGGAGCTACAACATTAAAATCCTGTTTCCTAATAGAAATCCTTTCAAGTAAATCATTTGTTTTTTCTTCCGCTCTAAAAGCAAGCAAAACAGGTCCTGCATTTGCACCAAGTAACAGAGTATGCTTTACTCTATCTTCAACTTTTTCAGGACGGGTGTGTTCATGCTTCTTAATTAAATCTTCATCATATTCCTCAATAGAAAACCCTGCCATAAGTCCCGTTTGAACTCTCCCCTGAACTTCAATCCTGTAAATATAAAAGCAATCCTTTGCATCCTGCTCGAAGATTCCATCTTTAATAAATTTTTCAAAATTCTCTCTCCCTTTTTTATAAACAGCATAACTATAAGGGTTAATGCCTGGTTCAAAATCTACCTCCGGTCTTGAAATACGAAGAAATGAAAAAGGGTTACTTTGAACAATTTCCCTTGCTTCCTCCTCACTAACAACATCATAAGGAGGTGCTGAAACTTTTTGTGCAAATTCACGGCGGGGTCTAAAACCCCTGAAAGGTTTTACCAAAGCCATAATTCAATAAATAAAACATTTACGCCTCATGGTAAATATCAAAATGAAAAAACAAAAAATTATCAATTTTTAATTGAATTAATATGTTATTTTTAAAAATTCTTTAAACTATTGATTTCTTCAATTAAATTTAATTAAAATAATATAAATTATTTAATCTTAGAGGTTAAAAAATAAATGATAAAAAAAATGAACCTACAGAATGGGAAGTAAATGCAGCGCTACACTTATTCTTTCTCCGAAAGAATGAATTTTTGTTAATTTTTCAAGATACCGACCTTCATAACTATTTAGATCGTTTCCTAATTCCTCTTAACAAAGTAGATAAACGAAAAAAAGTTAAAACTTCTAGAGGAACTCCTGTTATCGCTGACCCTCAAAAATTTAGACCAGACGCTGTGCTCCTGAGCCGTGATGGACGCCCTTGGGTGCTTGAAGCAAAACGCGGTTCTGTTAATAGTGAAGCAGATTGCGAAGAATTAGTAGTTCAAACATTAATTTATGCAGACATAATAATATCGCCTCGCTGGAATCGGGAAAAATCCTTGAATAACAATTTTCAAATAACCACATATGACTTTCTCTTAGACTTATATGAAGCCCATTGGCATTTAAAAGGCTCGCCAGGAAAATTCTATTCATTAGAAAAAAAACATCAGGATTACTTTAATCTGCAAAGAAAATTGGAAAAAAAAGATTTTGAAAAAATTCCTTATGTTCTTTTTCTCCTTGAGGATGTAAATCGGGACCGTTTAAAAGAAGCATGTGAACGCGTAAAACAATCGAATTTTGACAGTTACAAGAATCGCGCAGAAGAAGTTTTGCATGAAAACTCCAGATTCAGAAAGCGACTTGGCTCAATTAAAAATAACTGGGAAATGTTGCAACAGATTAAATTTCATTTGATGAAATGGAATACTGCAAAGTTCGCAGAAGTGATTGAAGGTAACCTCGAGCCTATTTTATAAGAAGTCTATTTGAGATTAAAGGCAATCAAATTAAGTTAAAAATTGTAAGTCTAAGGTGCAGGTTCATCTATTGCCTTCACATCCTGGTTCGAGTTTTGTCCAATCAGTTTCTCAAGTTCTTCGACTTCGGCTTTACGGGTAAGGTAAATGTGTCTATCGGCAAAAAATCCAAAGATCTCAAATGGGAGGAATAGAAAGCAGACAACCTGAAGCCAGCGCGGGATAAAGAAGCAAAAAAATCCGCCAATTGCAACAGTAACCGTGACAAGACTGGCTATCAAGTAGGAATTCATACGAGCCTTCTGAAGTTTGACCTCGCGTTTCCATTGAGGAAGCACCCGCTTAGGGTTTTTGCCTTTAATCTTCTCTTGAACACTCGTAGTTAATTTCTCGTAACTGGGCATCCCAATTCAACCTACTATTAACAAATCCTAACCTATAAAAAGTGGTAGTCAAGGAAGAAGATAACTAACCCAGAACACTCGATTCCTATTAATTCACCAAACTCTTAACTTCCTCCTTGAAATGTAGTTTTATTTTTCCTATTTGATCTTTTAATACTCAGGTGTTGTGTTTTATGCCCCATATACGCAAACCGCTTAGAATGAGCAAACACCCGACATTTAGTCCAATCACAATTCTAAGGTTTTCTGGTCCTTGATGGTGGACGGAAGTAAATATGCGATCTCCGCCTGTTAATAAAAAAGATGATACTGCTATGACAATAGCTATAATAGAACAGCCAGCTAAAAGAAAACGGTGTTTCGTAACCTTAAGAAAAAAAACATGTAAAACCATTACAAATAATAGCATGCTAATTGCAGCAACAACCAGCATGTTTATCCTTCCGCCGCTCTGTAATCCCCAGCAACCCCATCCATAGACAAGGTGAAGAATAATCTCTATGCTATCAAGTAATCCCAGGACGAACAAATATGCATTCCACACTTTAAGGGACATTTTTTAATGAATTCCCATATATACATATCTATCCTTATTTGTTGAAATATGTTTTGTCAATGGATTTTGCTCGAAAAATTTCGCAATTTAAACTAATTTTCATTACAAATGGGTAAGTGACAAATGCTACCACCTTAAAAGTGGTTTCGAACCCCTCTTTTGAAAATTTCGACACTTTGACAGGCAGTTAAATTTTTAAATGAATATCTTGAGGATTTCTCACCACTTATACTCGAGGGTAACCTCGAACCAATTTCATAAGAAATCTATTCGGAATTAAAGTTAATCAAATGGATTCCTGATGTAGGAATAGATTCCTGCTTTCGCAGGAATGACCTCTTATCCGCGCGAAAGTAGAAATCTAAATGAACTTCCTCTGTTATTCCAATGCATGCGAAAATCAAATATGGTTTACATATCACTTTCATTGTCAAATATCAGAGATGAAAAATAGAAAATTATTAAGTTTCAATTTGAATTTGAGGTGAAGGGACAGAGGATTTTTGCTTCCTGAAAACTTTTTCTGCAGCAGTATCAATAATCGAATATAGGGCTGGAACAACAACAAGAGTAAGAAACATCGATGTTAGAAGCCCTCCAATGACTGCAACTGCCATGGGTGCTCTCATTTCTCCACCTGCAGAAATTGCAAGAGCAACTGGCGTCATTCCTAAAATCATTGCGGAAGTGGTCATGAGTATTGGTCTCAACCTGACAGGTCCTGCTGTAAGTAGTGCCTCTTCCCTTCCCATCCCTCGCTTCCGTAATGTATTTGTATAATCCACAAGCAAAATGGCATTTTTCGTAACAAGCCCCATCAGCATTATAATACCAATCATAGCAAAAATACTCAGTGGCATCCCTGCTATAAGCAAAGCAGAAACAGCACCAATAAGCGATAATGGTAACGACATCATTATTATAAATGGTTGAAGAAAACTTTCAAATTGCGCTGCAAGAATCAAATAAGTCATCACAACAGCAAGGATTAAAGCACTGAAAAGTTGCTGGAAAGAATCCTTCATGATATCTGCCATTCCAGACCATTTTCCAATAAGGTGGGGTGGAAGCACTTTTCGAGTCAAATCGTCAACTTTTTTTACCCCTTCACCAAGGGAAATTCCATCGAGGTTCGCAAGCACTGTAACATTCCGCATCCTATCATACCTTTCTATCACTGCAGGTCCTTCTCCTCCTCCAACCGTAACAAAATTTGAAAGGGGAACAAGGGCTCCTGTTGTTGAACGGACACTGAGCCTTAAAATATCTTCAGGTCTCCTTCGATTTTTCTCATCAAGCTGAACTCTCACATCATACCTCGAACCCTCGGATAAAATTTCAGTTGCTTTCTCACCTGCAAAAAATGTTCTTATTGACATTGCTGCAAGAGCAACAGGCACACCAAGGTCAGCAGCTCGGCTTCTATCTATGTGAACTGTAGTTTCAGGTTTTCCTCCACGATAAGTAGTATCAACATCGACAAATCCCGGAGTTTTCTTCAATTCCTCAGCAAGCTTCTCAGCAGATTTTGCAACTTCAAGATAATCCTTTCCTCTTATGTTATATTGAATTTTTGCCGACCTCATTCCTGCTCTCCCCCCCATCGAAAATAGAGGTTCAACAGCAAATTTCACTCCCTTTTCTCCGGAAAACATCTCTCTTATGAAATTTATTGCTTCACTTTGAGAGTAATCTCTTCTGTGTTTGGGAACAAGATGCACTTCCAGTTTTGCCTTATTAACATCCGGGTCCCTCTCTCCTCCTATCGTAAGAAATGTATAATCTACTCCCGGAATTTCTCTTATCCTTTTTGAAACCTCACCCATATATTTCTCTGTAGCACTTAAACTTTTCCCTGAAGGGAGTTCCACGCTTACCAAAATTTCTCCTCGGTCCTCTTCAGGCATCATCTCCATAGATAATTTCATTGACATGAGCAAACTGATAAGAAAAACAAAAACTCCGATACCTACGGTTATATATTTGTGCCTCAAAGATATAGCGAGTAACCTTCTGTACCATTCATCAAGCCATTTGAGGAAACTACCCATCCACCGAAACATGAAAAACTCCCTGCGATTCTCTTTCAAACGAAGAACTCTCGATGAAAGCATGGGAGTAAGGGTAAAAGCAACGAAAAGAGAAACTAAAACTGCAAAAGCCACAGTCAAGCCGAATTGCTTGAAAAAGCGACCTATAATACCTTTCATTGTTGCGACAGGAACAAAAACTGCAACAATTGACATAGTAGTAGCCAGAACTGCAAGACCTATCTCATTTGTGGCTTCACTTGCTGCTTTAAAGGGGGATTTCCCTGATGAAAGATGTCTGTAAATATTTTCTATAACAACTATGGCATCATCAATGAGCATTCCTATAGAAAGACTCAAGGCAAGCATAGTCATGGTATTAAAAGTAAATCCCATCGCCCAGATGAAAGCAAAAGTAGCAATTACAGAGGTTGGTAATGCAACAGCACTTATTAATGTTGCTCTCCAATCTCTCAGGAAAAACAGAATTATTAAAACAGCAAGTACACCCCCTAAAAGCAAATCTTCCTGAACCCCCGTAATGGATTTTTTAATAAAAAGTGAACTATCAGTTGGTATAGCAATTTTTACACCTTTCGGAACAAGAGTTTTAATTTGTTCCAAACTTTCCTTAACTTTATTCGCAACTTCTACAGTATTTGCCCCGGATTGCTTTGTAACCAGTAAAGAAATTGCCGACATATCATTAATCGAACTCGTTGAACGCCTTTCCGCTTCACCTTCCTCCACTGTAGCAACATCCCCAATTTTAACAGGAGCGCCTCCCATCTGGGTTATTATAATTTCCGATAGTTCCTGAACAGAACTTACTTCCCCTTTAATCTTAACCGCAAATTCCCTATCTCCTGATTCTATCCTCCCACCAGGAATTTCCACATTTTGACTCTTTAGAGCAGAAACAACATCAGTAACAGATAAACCAAAAGATTTAACCTTTTCAGGGTCTACCCAGACTTTAAACTCTTTTTCCTGTCCTCCTATAATTTCTATCCCTCCAACCCCTCTTATAGTTTGCAATCTCTGCTTCACCACATCTTTCGCTATTTCTGTAAGTTTAGCTACAGACAACTTTCCTGAAATTGCAACCGCAAGAACTGGCTGGGCATTTATATCAAATTTCCTTACAACAGGCGGTTCAAGGTCTGGGGGTAATTTCCCTAAAACACCCGAAACCTTGTCTCGAACATCCTGAGCTGCTTTATCACCATCAACCTCAAGTTCAAATTGCATTACAATGAAACCCACATTTTCCATACTTGTTGATCTGATTAGTTTCAAACCATTTATCTGACTTACCTCCTCTTCAATTTTATCTACAACTCTATCCTCGACTGCTTCAGGTGATGCGCCTGGATAGATGGTAGTAATTGTTACTACTGGAAAATCTATATCAGGTAATAAATCTACACCTATTCTAAAATAGGCAACTACTCCAAAAACAATAAGAACCCCTACCATTACCGTAGCAAGGACCGGTCTTCGAATTGATAAGTCTGCAAGTGTCATTTTTTCTCTTCCTCTTTGATATCTGTGCTCAATTTAATTTCAGCAAACATTCCTGAACGAAGTTCGTGATTTTTATTATCAATCTCCCCTATAACTGAAAAACTTCTCGTCCTAGGGTCAACAGATTCAACTATCTTTACTATTTTTACTTTTACTTCCTTCCCCAATGCTGAAAAATATGCGTTCACCTCATCCCCTACCTTAAAAAGCTTCATATCTGTCTCAGGTACCTGTATCCTCAAATCGAGTGTATCAATTTCTTCTATTATCGCTATTGGTGTCGGTGGCATCATCGTGACCCTCTCCCCCTCGGAAACAAGCCTTTTTACAACAATCCCATCGTAAGGAGCTTTTATTGTGGCATCTCCAAGCGCCTTTCTTGCCATATCCAGTGCTACAGTCGCCTGCTCCATGCCTGCCTTTGCTGCT
>Ga0207433_10016202_pt1 | contig 10502 bp, 11 predicted proteins | sample YelNatPaOPGAMG01_FD_187559 | JGI IMG/M metagenome (GOLD analysis project Ga0207433, IMG submission 187559) | Hot spring thermophilic microbial communities from Obsidian Pool, Yellowstone National Park, USA - OP-RAMG-01 (SPAdes) (version 3) | ecosystem: Environmental > Aquatic > Thermal springs...
GTGGCTCACGTCGCCGCTGCCTTTGGCGCCCAGGCTCAGGTCGCCCTGCACATCGTGCACGTTGAGGTCGCCCGAACCCAGCGTCGCTACGTGCACGCTGCCGCCGACCTGACCGAGCGTGACGTCGCCGGAACCGATGCTGCCGACCTTCGCATCGCCATGCACGCTGCTGGCCTTGAAGTCGCCCGAGCCGACCGAGCGCAGGTCGAGGCTGCCGATGTCGTCGGCCACGATGTCGCCCGAACCCACGCTGCCGGTGAATGCACCGGCGAGTCCATGGAGGTGCAGGTCTCCCGAACCGACATGGCCGGCTAGCTGCTGCAGGCCGCTGGCATCGGCGTCGCCCGAACCCACCTCCAGCGTCACCGGCATGCTGGCCGGAAGTTGCACATTCACGTCGAGATAGGCATAGGAACTGCCGAACAGGTTGATGCTGAACCAGCCCTGCCGTTGGCCGACCTCGATCACCAGCTGGTCCCCATCGCGTCGCGTGGTCACCTGCAGCTTGTCCAGCAGCGACCTGGCGGAGGCGCAGGCACGCCCGTCCATGCGCAGGTCGGTCGCCGTGCCGCTGCCATGAAGATGCACATCGTGGCTGCCGACATCGATCCGGACGCCGTGGATGCCCGCCAGGTCAAGCCTGAGCGTCCGCGGGGACTGGTATTTGCAGGGGCTGGTCGCCATTGCCGTCAACGGCAGCAACAGCAGGACGACGACAAGGATCCGGCGCATGGGGTTCTCCGCAAAGGGGCAAGTGCAAGGTCCCTTGGGATGCGTGCCCGCGCAGAAAGGTTGCATGCTTGCATGAAACTGACGTCAATTGCATGATGCACATGCCGTTTGACGATGGGTGCCGGCAAGCACCTGTCGGCATCAGCAGCGTCACGCTTGCCCGTGACGTCACCCCGGACGCGGGTTGCCGTTGGCACCCGCGTCCATATCTTTTCAGCGCTCTTCCGATTTGGCGCGTTGCCAGAGTACTTCCTGGGCAGCCAGGTCCAACTGCTCCAGCCGACCGCCCGCGGCTTCCGTCAGCGCCTCCATGCGGCGGAAACGCCGCTCGAACTTGGCGTTGGCGTGGCGCAGCGCGCGCGAAAAATCCACTCCGGCGTGGCGTGCAAGGTTCACCAGCACGAACAGCACGTCGCCGATTTCGTCCTCCAGCCGCGCCGGATCAGCGTCCTGCTCGAACTCGGCACGCACTTCGTCAACTTCCTCGGCGAGCTTGTCCAACACCGGACGATAGTCGGGCCAGTCGAAACCGACGGTCGCGGCGCGCTGCTGCAGCTTGAGCGCCCGTTTCCACTCGGGCAGGCCACGCGACACCCCGGCCAGGGCACTGGCATCCGCAGGTGCGCCGCGGGCCGCGCGTTCGTCGGCCTTGATCGCCTCCCACGCGCGGGTCTGCGCGTCGACGCCGTCGTAGCGGACCCCGCCGAATACGTGGGGGTGACGCCGGATCATCTTGTCGCTGATCGCATGCGCCACGTCGGCGAAATCGAACATGCCTTTCTCGCTGGCCATCTGCGCATGGAACACCACCTGCAGCAGCAGGTCGCCCAGCTCGTCGCGCAGGTCGCGCCAGTCTTCGCGGTCGATCGCATCGGCGACTTCGTAGGCTTCCTCGATCGTGTAGGGCGCGATGCTGGAAAAATCCTGCTGCAGATCCCACGGGCAGCCATCCTTTGGATCGCGCAGGCGCGCCATGATCGCCAGCAGGTCGTCCAGGTCGTGACGCTTCGCCTCGCTCACGCAAGACCAGCCTCGCGCAGCTTGCGCGGCCAGTCGAGCGCCATGTCACCGACGGCGATGAATTCCGGGTTGAGCAGGGATTCGCCGCGGTTGTAGCGGAACGGCCGACCGTGCAGGTCGAGCACGCCACCGCCGGCTTCCTCCAGCACGCACTGGGCCGCTGCGGTGTCCCACTCGCTGGTGGGGCCGCGGCGCAGGTAGACGTCCGCCTCGCCACGCGCGATCAGGCAGAACTTAAGCGAGGAACCCAGCGGATACAGCTCGACGTCCTCGCCCAGCATGCGATGCAGCACGTTTTCCTGCGTGCCGCCGTGCGAGCGGCTGCCAGCCGCGCGCGGCGGTCGTGCCAATGGGCGTGTCGCGATGCGCTCCCAGTCGCCCTCGGCGTCCGTCTGCCACCATGCGCCATGGCCGCGAGCCGCCACGAACAGATCCCCCGTCACCGGGGCCAGCACCGCGCCGAGTACGGCCTGGTGGTCCTCGATCAGGGCGATGTTGACGGTGAACTCGCCATTGCGCTTTACGAATTCGCGCGTGCCGTCGAGCGGATCGACCAGCCAGTAGCGCGACCATTGCCGGCGCTGTTCCCATGGCAACTGGCTCGCCTCCTCGGAGACCAGCGGCAACACCGGATCGAATGTCGCCAGCCCATCGGCGATCACCTGCTGTGCCGCCAGGTCGGCCGCGGTCAGCGGCGACCGATCGTCCTTGAGCTCGACATCGAAGTCCTTGCGGTAGATCGCCAGGATCGCTTCGCCGGCGCGACGCGCCAATGACCCCACCTGCAACAGCAGCGGGTGATCGGGAACTGTACTCACGACAACTTCCAGCGACCGGCGAGATATTCGCGCGCCATGAACAGCGCGGCGATCGAGCGGCCCTCGCTCACATCGTCGCGCGCGATCAGGGCGTGCAGTTCGGACAACCTCCATGGCACCACTTCAAGCTCCTCGGGTTCGTCGCCGGGCAGGCGCTCGGGATACAGGTTCCGCGCGAGCACCACATGGGCGACATGCGTCATGTAGGCGGGCGAAAGCGTCAGGGTGCTGAGCAGGCGCAGGTCGCGCGCGCCGTAACCGATCTCTTCCTTCAGCTCGCGATTGGCGCCCTGCTCGATCGTCTCGTCGCCGTCGAGCTTGCCCTTGGGAATGCCCAGCTCGTAGCGGTTCACGCCGACGCTGTATTCGCGAACCAGCAGGACGGTGTCGTCGTCCAGCATCGGCACGATGAACGCAGCACCGCGTCCGCCCGCACGCAACCGCTCGTAGGTCCTGCGTTCGCCGTTGGCGAACTCGAGGTCGACCTGCTCGGCACGGAGAAAGCTGCTGCCGTTGATATCGCGCGTAGCGTGGATGATGGGCGGCTTGGAAGGCATGTATCGATTGTAGCTCGACTCACCGCAGGGGCGGCGGCATGCGGCGTCGCAATCGACCGGCGAACGCGGCCCAGATCAGCAGGGCGGTGGGCACCGCATGCAGCAGATGACTGCACATGCTCAACACGCCGGCCACCAGCTCGAGTCGCGCGTAGGGCATGGTGCCGGCAGCGCGCTCCGCGGGCAGCCACCAGCCGAACAGCCAGCCATCGAACACTTCCAGCGCGAACTGCACGACGCAGGCGATCAGCACCAGCCGCGCCGCCGCCGGCGCCCGGCGCCACAGCACCAGCGCCACGATGATGCCGATCAGCGCGAGCATCAGTCCTGGCGTCGCATCCAGCAGCATGCCCAGCAAGGCCGGTTCGTGATCGATGCTCATGCGGTATCTCCCGTCGCGCCGAACCGTTGCAGCGCCTGCGCATGGATCGCCGGCGCACCGGCCAGCACACTTCGGGTGTCGAGCGTGAGCGCGTTCCCGTCGAGATCGGTGAACACGCCGCCCGCTTCGCGCACGATGACCGCCAGCGCGGCCACGTCGAGGATGTTCACGTCCGACTCGATCACCAGGTCGAGCGAGCCTCGCGCCAGCAGGTGGTAATGGCAGAAGTCGCCGTAGCCGCGGATACGGTTGCTGTCGCGCACGAGCGCCGCCAGTGTCTGCCAGCGCGCATCGCCGGCAAGCGTCTTCAGGTTGCCGGTGGAGATCGACGCCTGCCCCATCTCCCGGGTGTCCGCCACCCGCACCCGCTGGTCTTCGAACCACGCGCCGCCACCGGCGCTGGCCCACATCGTCTCACCGTAGATCGGCGCGCTGGAAACGCCCAGCACCAGCTCGCCACGGTCCATCAATGCGATCTGGGTGGAAAAAAACGGCGTGCGCCGCACGAAGCTCTTGGTGCCGTCCAGCGGATCGACCAGCCACAGCAAGCCGTCGCGGGCACCGTCAAGACCGAATTCCTCTCCGTAGATCGCAGCCTCCGGCAAGGCGTCGTGCAACACCTTGCGGATCGCCTGCTCCGCCTCACGGTCGGCCACCGTGACCGGCGTGGCATCGCTCTTGATTTCCACCGCGACGCCGCGGTTCCAGTAATGGCGGATGACCTCGGCCGCCGCCTGCGCCGCCTCGCGTGCCGCGGACAGAGCCGCTTCCAGTTGTATCGGATTCATCATCGCTCCGTGTGGGACATCCATCGGGTCAGGCCGCCGCTTCCGCGCAGGTGCAGCACGCCATCCGGCGCCGGCCGTCCGAACCGGGCCAACCAGCGGTGCAGCGCCGGGTCGGTCGTGCGCGGTTGCAGATCGATCCGGTAACGCCAGGCCAGCGGGCTCAGCTGTGCCTCGCCTTCGGCACGCAGCGGACCGCGACGATCGTCGTTGAGCCGGAGTCCTACGATACCTCCCTGCCCATGTGCCTGCAGATCGAAATCGCCCAGCACCACCGACAGCCCGCTGTCGCTCACCGCGGCTCCCTTCCAGTGCGCCGCCGCGTCAAGCTTCATCGGCCAGAACCCCTGCAGTCGGGCGTCCACGATATGGACGTCCAGCCGTCCGTGCAAGCGGTTTCCTTCGAGACCTGGAAGCCCGTCCAGCAACGCGGCGTCCGCCTCGATGTGCACGCCTGTCCATTCCGACGCGCCAGCCGCGAGCCGATGGATGTTCCCGCTCGCGGCCAGTCCAGGCCGATCGAGTTCCAGGTGCAGACGCACATCGCCCAGCAATGCCCTGCGCGACAAGGTCCAGCGAACCCGGCCGAGATCGGTGCCATCCGCCGCGTAGACATGCCCGGCGCGCCCGTGCCAGACCGATCCGCCGACCTGCTCCAGCTGCGCGCCGTGCAGCCGGGAAGCGCATGCGGCGAGCGCCAGCCGCGCCGGCATGAACCACACCAGCCATCCGAGCATCGACAGCGCAATAGCCAAGGCGATCAATGTGATGCGCAGAATTTTCAAGCGTTCATCCTCGGTCGGGGGCTGCCTGCGCTTGAGCGCATCGGTCGCAGCACCGATCATAGAGGGATGAACGACAAGCCTGACAGCAATGCCGGCCTCGCCGCGCGCGACCTGAAGCACATCTGGCATCCCTGCACGCAAATGCACGACCACGGCATGCCCGGCGCGGGCCGGGTACCGATGGTGCCGATCGTGCGCGGCGAAGGTGCCTGGCTCTACGACGCCGATGGACGGCGTTACCTGGACGGCGTCAGCTCGTGGTGGACCAACCTGTTCGGGCACGCCAACCCGCGTATTGCCGCTGCGCTGGCAGAGCAGGCGCGCACGCTCGAACACGTCATTTTCGCCGGCTTCACCCACCCGCCCGCGATCGAGCTGGCCGAACGCCTGGTGAAACTGGTGCCACCGGGGCTGGAGAGGGTGTTCTTCGCCGACAACGGCTCGGCCGCGGTGGAAGTCGCGCTGAAGATGAGCTTCCACTACTGGCTCAACCAGGGGCATGGCGAAAAGACCCGGTTCATCGCGCTGACCGGCAGCTACCACGGCGAGACGCTGGGTGCGCTGTCGGTGAGTGACGTGGCGCTGTACCGCAAGATCTACGCGCCGTTGCTGCTCACCCCGATCCTTGCGCCCTCGCCCGACGCCTACGAGGGCGAACCGGGCGAAACGCCTGCCCAGGTCGCGGCGCGCCGACTGGTCGAGCTGCGCGCCCTGCTCGAACGTCACGCGCACGAAACCTGCGCGGTGATCGTGGAACCGCTGGTGCAATGTGCCGGCGGCATGCGCATGTACCACCCGGACTATCTCGCCGGCCTGCGCGCGCTTTGCGACGAGTTCGACGTGCACTTCATCGCCGACGAGATCGCGGTGGGGTTCGGCCGCACCGGCACCCTGTTCGCCTGCGAGCAGGCCGGCGTCTCGCCCGACTTCATGTGCCTGTCGAAGGGGCTCACCGGTGGCACGCTGCCGCTGTCGGTGACGCTCACCACCACCCGCGTGTACGACGCCTTCTATGCCGAGTACTCGGCCGGCAAGGCCTTCCTGCACTCGCACAGCTACACCGGCAACCCGCTGGCCTGTTCGACCGCGCTCGCGACTCTGGACATCTTCCGCGACGAACCGGTACTGGAGCGCAACCGCGTGTTGGCGGCGCATCTGGCGCGCCGGCTGGAACCCCTGCGCGAGCATCCGCACGTGGCCGACGTCCGCCAGACCGGCATGATCGCTGCCGTCGAACTGGTCGCCGACAAGGCTTCGCGCCGGCCTTTCCCGGCCGACCAGCGGCGCGGTCTGCGCGTCTACCTGCACGGGCTGCAGCACGAAGCGCTGCTGCGCCCGCTGGGAAACATCGTCTACTTCATGCCGCCGTACGTGGTCAGCGAGGCGGAGATCGACCACCTGGTCGACGTGGCCATGGCCGGCATGGCCAAGGCCCTGGCCGACTGAGCCACGGTCACCGGCCAGGGCCGATCGCGGGATCGAGCCGTTCCAGCGCCTCGGCAGGCGACGTCGCCCCGCTGTCGCGCAGATCCTTCGCGCTGTAGCTGCGTCCGAACACAGCCAGGCAGCGGCCGTGCTTCGGCGGGATCAGGCTGCCGGTGTCGCGCAGGCAGTCACGGCGATCAATCCTGCGCTGCACCTGCCTCGACGGCGTTTGATGGTGTGACGTCGTGTCCGGGGAAGCCCGACTGCGGGACGATGCCGCGTTCTGCGCAAACAGCGCGCCGGAAACGGCGAACCCCACCGCGAGCAATACAACCAGACCTTGTCGTGACGTTGACATGGAAACCTCTCGTTCGCCCGGGCTGCTGGCGAACATCCGTAGACAGGCTTCCAGCATGCTCCGCCGGGTGGCCGCGACTTGCAAGCCGGAACGTCCGCACCGCTGTCGGCGCGGTATCCTGATGGACCACCCACACTGCCGCTCCGCCATGCGCACCATCCGCATCCACGTCGACCAGCCGCTTTCCGCCGGCAGCGAACTGAACCTGCCGGCGCAGGCCGCCGAGCATGTGGCCCGTGTGTTGCGGATGACCGCCGGTGCGCCCCTGACCCTGTTCAACGGCGACGGCAATGACTACGACACCGTGATCCTGCAGGTGGGCAAGCGCGACGTTTCCGTACGCGTGGACCACGTTCGTCCCGTCGCCAACGAGTCGCCGCTGCGGCTCGTTCTTGCACAGGGTGTGGCGCGTGGCGAGAAGATGGACCTGATCGTGCAGAAGGCGACCGAGCTGGGCGTGGCACGCATCGTGCCGCTGCTGACCGAACGTTCGGAAGTGCGGCTGGATACCGCCCGCGCCGAAAAGCGCCTGACCCACTGGCGCGCGGTGGCCGCCAGCGCCTGCGAACAGAGCGGCCGCGCCCGTGTTCCCGAGATCGCTCCGATGCGAACGTTGCAGGCCTGGCTGGACACGCTCGCCGCCGACGGGGCCGTGCGCCTGGCGCTGCTTCCCGAGGGTACCCGGCAGGCGCACAGCCTGGGCTTTACCGACGCGGGCGGCCTGCTGGTGGTCGGACCGGAGGGCGGGCTGGGCGAACGCGATATCGAAGCGCTGGATGCCGCCGGTTTCGAGGGGCTGCGCCTGGGCCCGCGGATCCTGCGCACCGAGACGGCCGGGCTGGCCGCGCTAGCGGCGCTGCAGGCCCTGCACGGCGATTTCTGATGCCTCGACCCGGTGGCTCTCCACCTCGGTGCTCAGGCCGCGCCTGCGTGCTCGTCCAGGTCGAGACGTTCCGCGAGTTCGGCCTCGATGCCTTCCAGGTCCGGAATCACCGCCACGTCGTCGCGCACCAGCACCTGGGCTTTCACGCCCGGCGGCAACGCCTTGCCGTCGTGGGTGGGAATGACCAGCTCGGCGTTGAGCGTGGTCAGGCGCGGAAACCCCTGCGTCACCACCGCCACGAACGGCATGCGCGGGTTGCCACCCAGCGCCTTCAGCACGGCCACGCGCACGGCCAGGTCGGCATCGCCCTCCTGCGCGCCGGCCAGCCTGGTGAACGAAACCAGCGGCACGCGCCAGCCGCGCCAGGCGATGCGGCCGAGCAGCCACTCAGGCGCGTCATCCACCGGCTCCGGCGTCGGCATGGTGATCACTTCGGCCACGGTGGCATTGGGCAACAGCAGCCGCAGATTGCCTACCGGGACCAGCACGCAGCGGATTTCGCGCGGCAATTCTTGTTCGCTCATGGACGACCTTCCGTCTGGAACTCTTCGACCAGGCGCGCCGCCAGCTCCTGCGGCGTGCCGGAAAACTGCGACAGGTGCTCTGCCATGACGCCACTGACCATGTCGGCGAAATGGTCGCCGGAGGAGGCTTCGACCCAGACCTTGCCGCCGCGATCATGGATCGCCTGGCAACCACCGACCGCGTCGGTGGAGCTGCCGGCGAAGACGATCGCCACGGTATCGCGCCCGAAGGTGGTGGCCGCCATGGTGAAGCTGGCATCGATCGACGGCGAATGCGTAGTCGATTCCCCGCTGGGAGTCAGTTCCACGCTACCGTCGCGCATCACGCGCACCTGCTGGTCGGACGGCACTACCATGACCTCGCCGGGACGCACCTTCAGGCCCGCCTGCGCCAGCCGCACCGGCAAGGCGCTGTGCCCGGCCAGGTAGTCGACCAGGCCTTCGGCGGATTTGCCGGCGAGGTGCTGGGTGTGCAGCACGGCAGCGCCAAGCCCCGCCGGAAGACTCGACAGGAAGCGGCACACCGAATCGGTGCTTTCGGTCGTCGCGCCGAGCACGACCACGCGGCTGAGCGCACTGCCGAGATCGTCGAGGACGAATTCGTTCGCCACGTATTCCCCGGGCGCGACGGCCTCCTCGATTGAGACCAGCTCGAGACTCAGGCCGGGCTCAATCGGCGAGGCCGCGTCGTCCGTCGCATCCGGCGCGAGGAAATCGGCGGCGCTGAGCTTCTCGATACCGAAGTCGGACCGCTGGTGTTCGACCACCGGGTTCCCGACCGGTTCGGCAGTCAAAAGATCATCGCCTTCCAGGAACTCCCACTCGGGCGCTGCCGGTGCCTCGACCGCGTCGCGTCCCCGGGGATTCTCGAGCGGCGAGTCGTCGTCGCTCGCCGCGAGCGAGAGATGATCGGTCCGGAACGCCGGCGCGGCGGCCGGCGCAGACGCCGGCTCGATGGCGTCCAGGCCCGTCATGTACTCCGAGAATTCCCTGTGGAGCTCGACCGCCTCGGCGCTGGGAGCGGGCTTTTCCGCTACCGTCTCCGGCATGCTGAAATCGCCATCGAACAGCGGCGGCAGGTCTAGGTCCGGATCGAATTCCCGCACGCCCTCACCGGTGTCCGGGAAGCCGGTCTCGCCCGGCTCGTCGGCAGCCAGCAGCGCCTCGAGCTCGGCCGCAAGCGACTCCGATTCGGCGGCCGCCTGCTGCTCGTCGATGTCTTCGTGGAGCACCGGCGCGTTCGATCGCGGATTGACGCCCCCGTGCCCCGGCGGCGATTCGACGGGTACGTCCTGCGGCAGGCCGTCGTCCACATATGACCCTGCAGGTGCTTGCCCGACAGGTGAGCTATGGGGTTCGCCAGGCTGCACATCCGGCACCCGGGCGTCGGCCGGCCGCGGCGGATCGACGTCGCCCACGGCCAGTACCTTCACCGCCAGATGTCGAGCCCAGCGGGCACGATCCCATCCGTCCAGGCCGCGGCAGGCCTGGGCATCGTTGAAAACCACGCGCGGATGATCACCATCGATCATCCCGTGCAGGCGATCGAGCACGTCGTCGTCGGCATCGTCGTCGAGGTTGACCACCAGGACGCTGGCTCCGCACGCCGCGAGACGTTCGCGATCAATATCCGCCAGCCGGCCCTCGTGCACGATCCGCGCACCGCACTCGCCGAGTGCGGCTCTCAACTGCCCCCCGAGCTCGACATCGTCGAACAGCAGGGCGACGGCCGTGGCGGCCTCACTGTTCATTGCCCGGCCTCCATCGCCCGCTGCTCGACCACCTCGGCGATCTGGGCGAGCAGTTCCGCCTCCTGGTACGGCTTGCCCAGGTAACGGTCGACACCGATGTCGAACGCGCGCTGGCGATGCTTCTCGCCGGTGCGCGAGGTGATCATGATGATCGGCACGTTGCGCAGGCGCGCATCCGACTTCATGTGCGTGGCAAGCTCGTAGCCGTCCATCCGCGGCATCTCGATATCGAGCAGCATCAGGTCTGGCACGCGTTCGTTGAGTTTCTCAAGCGCATCGATACCGTCCTTCGCGGTCACCACTTCGTACTCGTGGCGTTCCAGCACGCGGCCGGTGACTTTGCGCATGGTGATGGAATCGTCCACCACCATCACCAGCGGCTGGGTGCGCTCTTCCTCGATCGCCGGCATCTGCACGACGGCATCAAGCCCTTCGGCCATGCGCTGCTCGCGCCGGCTGATGCCGTAACGAACCAGTGGCGC
>Ga0207433_10016204_pt1 | contig 10502 bp, 8 predicted proteins | sample YelNatPaOPGAMG01_FD_187559 | JGI IMG/M metagenome (GOLD analysis project Ga0207433, IMG submission 187559) | Hot spring thermophilic microbial communities from Obsidian Pool, Yellowstone National Park, USA - OP-RAMG-01 (SPAdes) (version 3) | ecosystem: Environmental > Aquatic > Thermal springs >...
AAAAACGCTTATGACTTTGGAAAACGGCAACTGGACCGCGACGATTCCGGGTTTTAAGGAAAACGCTATAGTAACGTTTTATGTGGAGTGCGGCGACAATGTTGGAAACGTTGCAAAATCCGTAGAGGAATATTACGTTGTCAAGGCTGCTGCAGCTGAAGGCTTTGGCGGCATCCCCCTTTATTGGCTTATTTTGGCTGTGGTAGCCATTTTCGCTGTTCTAGCCTTAACGGCGTATTATGTAAGAAAAAAGAGAAGGGGCGCCGCAGCTCCCACTTTTATTGCTGTTTCAAGCCTATAGTATGGTAGCGGAGATTTGAAAGCGAAAGAGTTTAGAACTTAGCCAATAAAATCTTAGGGCAAAGGTTGATGGGGCTTTGCAGATGGGTTTCCGGGAGCTTTTTGTTTCTCAATCAAATGTTTTCAGCGGTTTTCAAAAGCCTTTTGAGGAGGCGGATTATGTTGTTTTAGGGGTTCCCTTTGACGTTACGAGCACTTATCGGACTGGGGCGAGGTTTGGGCCTAACGCCATAAGGACGGCTTCCCTAAACATTGAAACCTACAGTTTTCGCAGCGGCGTCGACGTGGAAGATTTGCGGATCCATGATTTGGGTGACTTGCATGTTTCCACGGACACGGAGCAGACTTTGGATAGGCTGGCGAGGGTTGTAGGCGAAATTTTGGAGGCTGGTAAAATGCCTGTCGTTATTGGAGGGGAACACACCACAACCATGGGTGTCTTGGAGGGGTTGGGAAACCGCCTTATGCAAACGGCCGTTGTTAGTTTTGACGCCCACCTTGACCTTCGCGACGAGTTTATGGGTTTGAGGCTTTCCCATACGACTTTTATGCGGAGGGTGAATGAGCAGTTGAGGCCGGCTAAAATTGTTGAGGTTGGCACGAGGGCTGTCTGCAAAGAGGAGCTGGAATATGCAAAAAAGGCTGGAATCGAGTTCATAACTGCGCAGCAAATTAGAAGGGAGGGGATGGAAGAGACGGCGGAGGCTTTGAGGCGGAAACTGGCTGGTGTGAAAAGCGTTTACTTGTCTGTTGACATGGATGTTTTGGACCCTGCTTATGCTCCGGCTGTGCAGAATCCGGAGCCGGAGGGGCTTGAGCCTCAAGTTTTGCTTGACGTTTTGTGTGGTGTTTGTGATGGGCGGGTTGTCGGTTTTGACGTGGTTGAGGTGGCTCCAAACTATGACCAAGGAGTATCCGCTATACAGACTGCAAAAGTGGTCTTTGAAGCATTATGCAATATAGAAAAGTCAAGAAGAAAAAGGGATTAAGCCCCAATTCTCTGCTTTTCACCTTCTGACTCTTTTAATTTCAATTACAACTTTTTGATTGTCTGGACAGCCTGAAGTAAACTTGTCTTTATTTTCTTCCCATGGGAAGGCTCCGCCAAACTGTAAAGCCACCAAATATGGGAAAATAGCATTATAGGAGAATCCGCAAATGCTTGGTGCTCTCAAGCTTTTTCGTTCTTCTTCAGAGTAAAGGGTCAAATCAAATTCTTCTCCAACATAGTGGCCCGCTGAGCATTTGCCCTCAACCCTTATAATTTTCCCAATCAATTTACATCCTTTCAATTGTGTCATCATTCAAAGTCCTGTTAAGGTATACCCCTTAATAATTTTGCTATGAAGAAGCCGTTGCACTCGTGGATGTGGGGGTAAAGCCTCTGGCACTGGGTTAAGCCCCGAAGTCCCGGCAACCCCAATTTTGGAGTTACCTCAACCAGCGAAAACTCTGGATACCATTTTAAGAAGCGTTCGATTAGCATTTCGTTTTCTTCAACAGTTATGCTGCATGTGGAATAGACCAAAACGCCGCCGGGCTTCAGTTTTTCCGCGCTGTTTTTCAGCATTTGCCACTGGATTTCAGCCATCTTTTCAGCTGAACGTGCCGTAAGCCTCCACTTGGCGGATGGAATTTTCGCAAAGGCTCCGGTGCTTGTGCACGGCGGGTCTAAAACCACCATGTCAGCTTCAACAGCGACTGGCAGTGGATTACATGCGTCCGCAATTATTGGCTCAGCTATGGAAACACCCATCCGGGCGACTTCGCTTTTCCAAACGCCCATCCTACGCCTTGAATAGTCTATGGAGTAGATTACGCCGCGGTTCTGCATCAACTGCGCCAAATACGTTGTTTTCGCGCCGGGCGCCGCGCAGACGTCTAACAGCACCATGCCCGGTTTTGGGTCTGCCACTTCAGCTGCATAACAGCTAGCCTTGTCTTGGATGTAGAAAAAGCCTTCATGGAAGCTTTTGATTCTCGTTAGGGGCTGTTTGGCGGCTAAAACCTTGTAGGCGTGGCGCAACCCCTCAACTTTCTCCACCCTAACCTTTTCCTCTTCAAGCCTTTTCAGAATTTCTTCTTCGCTTCCCTTGAGGGTGTTCAATCGTATATGGGTGGGCGGGGTTTTAGCGCTTGCCTCCAAAAAGGCTAAGGCTTCCCTTCTGCCGAACAAACGGAAACAATACCGCACAAACCAAGTGGGATGATAAGTTAAAAGCCCCACCCGCTCTTCGTCGCCCGCTCCCCTAAGCACAACATTTGGGTTTTCCGTCAACAACAACCCAAGATAAGGTTCAATAGGCTGCAGGGTTCTCCACCCCAAAATTGAACGCGCCAACTTCACAATGTTTTTGGCTTCATCCAAGTCAGCTTCAGCCCAGTTTTTCGCAACCCTCGTCTGGTAAACATAAAGCCTCAGAAAGGACTGGACGCCGAAGGTGAAATCGCCTAAGGATTTAGGCTTCAAAACCTCGTTGATGAAGCGGTCTATAAGATTACGGCGCCGAATTGTTTCACACACAAGCCCGTGGGCAAAGCGTAAAGCGTTCAAGTCGCTTATTTCCAACTGTTTGGCCGTTCTGGCCAAGGCTAGGCGTTCGCTAATCTGCTCCCTCTCCATCCAGCTTAGGGCTTCAATAGCTAAACTCCAAGCCTCTCTAAGCATCCGCTTTCACTCGCTTAAAGGAGGCGACTACAAACAGCAATAAAGGAGGGCTGTGAGGATTAAAAGTTTCACCAGAACAAAGGATAAATAAAACGGACGGAATCTTTAGATGTGTGGTTGAAATGGGGTATTTAGAAACACCACTCTAAACGTTTTATAAACAAAGCTAAGCCCCAAAACCACCCGCGAAAATTCTGAAAAACAAAGCGCAAATAAAAGAGCTCTCGGACATAGACCATAGGATTCTCGGCCAACGCTTAGACATGTTTTCCATCAACGAGGATGTAGGTGTAGGCTTAGTGCTTTGGCATCCAAAAGGCGCAACTGTTCGGAGAATAATCAGAAACTTCTGGGAAGAAGAGCATATCAAGGGAGGCTACGAGCTTGTTTGCACCCCACATATCGCCCGCGGAGAACTATGGAAAACGTCTGGACACTTGGAATATTATAGGGAGAACATGTACCTTTTCGATAAGGAAGGCGAACTCTACGTTGTTAAACCCATGAACTGCCCCCTCCACATACAAATATACAAGGCTAAGCCTAGAAGCTACAAGGAACTGCCAATAAGATATGCGGAATGGGGAACAGTATACAGATATGAGCGTTCTGGCACACTGCATGGACTGTTAAGGGTTAGAGGCTTCACACAAGACGACGCCCATATCTTCTGCACGCCAGAACAGGTAGAAGATGAAATCCTAAGACTCTTGGACTTCACAGAGCACATCCTGAAACGTTTCGGCTTCCACAATTATGAAGTGGCCCTCTCCACCAGAGACGAAAGTCAACCTGAAAAATACATGGGTTCAGATGAAGATTGGGACAAAGCCCAAAGGGCATTGCAAAACGCCCTGAAAAAGAGAGGACTAAAATACAAGGAGACGCCGGGAGAAGCAGTGTTTTACGGCCCGAAAATAGACCTTTATATAGAGGATGCTTCAGGAAGAAGGTGACAGTGTTCAACAATTCAGTTCGACTTTAACCTTCCAAAACGCTTCAATTTGACATATGTAGGTTCGGATGGAAAGGAACATGAAGCCATCATGATTCATAGAGCCCTTCTCGGTACAATAGAAAGGTTCTTCGCCCTGCTTCTTGAACACTTCGGCGGTAACCTCCCCCTTTGGCTTTCACCAGTGCAGGTGCGAATATTGCCGATGGGAGAAAAATACTTGTCTTATGCTTGGAAAATTCATGAAAAGCTAAAATCAAGCGGAATAAGGGTGGAAATCGACGCAAGCCTCGCAACAATCAGTTATAAAATCAGAGAAGCTGAAGTTCAGAAAATCCCCTATATGGTAATCTGCGGGGAGCGTGAGCTGAAGGCCAGAAAAGTGTCTGTTAGGAAACATGGGCTTGGACATATAGGCATGATGACAGTGAAGCAATTTATTGCGAAAGTCAAAAGCGAAGAAAGCGATGAACAATGTTAACAGTTGCTAGTAAGGTTTTTAGTCTGTTGCTGAAATATTTAGGTTAGGTTAAGAGCGTTATGGCTCAAAGGCGTCTAGACGAATTTTCAGAGCCTATGACTAAGCCCCAAGAAGCCAAAGCGGAAGCACTTCCCTTCACGGAATTTCTGGAGAAAAAGCGAAAACAGCGGGGCTTTCCACCAACAGCGCCGGAAAATCTTCCTCCTTCATATTTTGTTTCAGCCACTTACGACGGGAAGGCGGGCAAGGCAGTAATAAAGCTTTACGAGCCAGTTTCGGGAAGAATCTACTTCTGGTACGATAATAGTGGGCATAGGCCCTACTGCTACACAAACCTTTCACCCCTAGAGCTTGAAAAAATCGACCGCTTAATGAAGCATCCAGGCTTTGACCACTTTGAGATTGAGGAGAAGATTGACCCGCTTCTTGATAGACCTGTCAAGGTTACGAAGATTGTGGCTAAAGACCCCTTGGCTATCGGTGGTCGCCCAAAAGGCTGTATTAGGGATATTGTTCCAGAAGACTTTCCAAAAGTTTCGGAAACGCCTGTGACTGCTGAGGCGGTTAAGGTTTGGGAGGCGAAGATAAAGTATTACCAGTCCTACATTTATGACCGGGGACTTTTACCAGGCTTGGTTTACGAGGTTAAAAACGGCAACCTTGTCCAAGTTTTTTTAGAAGAAGCGGAGAAAATGGTGCAGCAGATAGTTGGAACCTTCAAAGACGCCACTACAGAAGAACTTGAGCACATTGAGCAGTGGGCTAGGCTTCTTGAATATCCAGCTCCAAAATTCCGTTACGCTGCCATAGACATTGAAGTCCAATCACCTATCCCAACGCGTATGCCCGACCCTCGCCTTGCAGAATACCCAATTGTATGCGTTTCTATTTACGGCTCGGATGGACAGAAACGAGTGCTACTTCTTAAACGTGGAGGTGTCCGCGAGGGGGCAGAGCGTTTACCCGCCGACGTGAAAATCGAGTACTTTGATTCTGAAGAAGCGCTAATAAGGGCTGTTTTTGAAGTTTTATGGGATTACCCCTTTGTGGTAACCTTTAACGGCGACGACTTTGACCTGCGATATTTGGCCCATCGAGCTGAAAAATTCGGCTTAAAGAGGGATGAAATTCCAATAGAAATCGGGAAACGCGTCTGCTTGCTGAAGTATGGGGTGCACATAGACCTTTACAAGTTCTTCTTCAACCGTTCCATCCAAATATACGCCTTCAACAACCGTTACCGCGACGTAACCCTCGGCGATGTTGGAAAAGCCCTTGTAGGACTGGACAAAATACCTCTGGAAAAGAGTATAGGAGAATTAACCTACACGGAGCTGGCCAAATACTGTTTTAGGGATGCTGAAATCGCCTACAAACTCGCAAGCTTCGAGGACGAGCTGGTTTTGAAGCTTATTATTGTTTTGGCTAGGATAAGCAGCATGCCCATGGAGGATGTAAGCCGCCAAGGCGTTTCCCGGTGGATAAGAAATTTCATGCACCGTGAACACCGCAGAAGAGGCATGCTGATTCCAAACGCAGAAGACATCCTAGCCTTGAAAGGAAAAACAGCCACAAAAGCCATAATTAAAGGCAAAAAGTACAAGGGCGCAATAGTCGTCGAGCCCGTTCCAGGCGTCCACTTCAATGTAGCCGTCATGGACTTTCCAAGCCTATACCCATCCATAATAAAGGTTTGGAACCTCGGCTACCAGTCGATTTTGTGCGCCCACCCAGAATGCCAAGCAAACCTTGTGCCGGACACACCCCACTGGGTTTGCCGAAAGAAACGCGCCCTAGAAAGCCTCTTGATAGGTTCGCTTAGAGACTTGCGGGTTCAATGGTACAAGCCGAAATCGAGGGATAAGGCTTTACCGCCGGAGCTTAGGAGCTGGTATAACATTATTCAAGGTGCCTTAAAAGTGATTTTAAATGCTAGCTACGGGGTTTTCGGGGCTGAAACCTTCGACCTCTACTGTCCGCCAGTGGCTGAAGCCACTGCCGCCATAGGCAGACACTCCATAACCCAAATAATCAGTAAGGCGGAAGAACTGGGCATTCAGGTGCTTTATGGCGATACGGACAGTGTTTTTCTGAAAAACCCGACAAAGGAGCAGATACAGGCCCTCGAAGAGTGGGCTGAAATAACGCTTAAAATGGGCTTGGACGTGGATAAGGTTTACCGTTACGCAGTCTTTAGCTCCCGCAAAAAGAACTACTTGGGCGTTTTGGAGGATGGAAGCGTGGATGTGAAGGGCTTAACTGGAAAGAAACGCCACATCCCGCTTTTCATTAAGAAGGCTTTTGACAAAATGAAGGAACACTTAGCCATGGTGAAAACTCCAGCTGACTTTGAAAAGGCGAAAAAAGACGTGATTCAAATAATTCGGGACTGCTACATTCGCCTAAAAAAGCGGGAATGGGAAAGCCTAGAAGAGCTTGCCTTCAACGTGGTTTTAGGCGAGGAGCCGGAACGCTACACGAAAACGACGCCACAACACGTTAAGGCGGCAAGAATCCTAAAAGAGGGGGGAATGGAGCTGAAGGCTGGCGATTTGATAAGCTTTGTGAAGGTGGTGAACGAGCCCCACGTTAAACCAGTAGAGTTGGCGACGAAAAACGAGATAGACGTTGACAAGTACATAGCCTACTTGCACTCCACGTTCGACCAAGTGCTGGATGCATTAGGCTTAGACTTTGATGAAATAATAGGGTTGACAAAGCTGGAGCGCTTCATGTAGCCTTCCTACTCTCTGCAACCACTTTTAGCCCTTTTGATTTTAATGCCTCTATAACATTTGGTTTGCTTAAAGCTGTCAGCAAAGCATATCCAATTATCGCTATCGCCACCAAACTACTTGCAGTGAGACTCATTATACTGGCTGCCCAAACAGGCCATGATGCTGGAGTTGTGAACCCGAAAATGCTTGGCGGAGGCCCAAATATCATCCAGATGTAACTGCCGACGGAAACACCGACGACAATTGAACCTACTACACAGCCTATTAGCCGCCTACTTCTTAGCACGTAAATCAAATAGGCAGCAATTAGATTAGCTATAGGACCCAAAGAAACATCGTAAAAGCCGTTTGGAAGAAAAGCCGATGTTGCAGCATTGCCAACAACGCATCCTAAAGTTACTCCGAAAATGGTGGGCCACCCGAAAATGGCTGATAATGGAATAAGACAGTCGGCAAATCGAAGCTGGATCGTTGCCGCGGCACTTAGCCCTTGAACTGCCACCAGTACAGCGTATAAAGCCGCAAAAACCGCCGTTAAAGCTACGTCTCGTGTACCAAATTTCACATTTTCACCTCCCTACGCCGGGGTTTTTATGGCGGAACGGGTGGGAGGCCCCACTCACCCGCCAACAAACAGCAGAAATAAACAAGGCAGTATAAATACTATTCCTAAAAAGTTTAGGTACACATAGAGTTAGGTTTTGGATTCTTCAGTTGAAGTTTCTCTAACAGTTTCAGCTGTTCCTGTTTTTTAAGCCCACTTCTACAGCCAAAACAGTTGAACTGCCACGGCGGCGAAGGTTGAAACAGCCACTAGGAGGGATACAATGGCGACTACCTGCCGCTCAGTCATGGGACGCTTATATGTGATGAGCGTAATCAAGCTTCGCCTATGATTGGAGAAAAGCCTTTTACCATCAAAAGAAACATTCGCCTTGGTCCGGAAAAAGAAGTAGTTCAACAAAATCAAAGAAGAATTGAATATGTAGGGCAAGATTGAGATAAGTAAGCACCATTTCAAGTCAGAGATTATGGCGAAAGCCGCCAGGGTTATCCCAATGGCGAAAGAGCCTGTGTTGCCAACAAAAATTTTTCCCCGAAGGTTGAAGAAGGCAAGTGTAAGCCAAACTGCCAAGGGAACTGTTAACAGAACTGCGTCTCGCCCAGACAAAAGCATTAGCCCTATTAACACAATAGCTGGGCAAACCGTTTCAAGGCCGTTCAAACCGCCTAACTGGTTCACAGTGTTTGTGGTTACAGTTACTATCAGCGGGATAAGTATAAAGTAATAGTATACGCCGAAGTTTATGGTGCCTATTATCGGGATAGATATGGCCGTGCGCACGTCTGGAAGTCTATAAGCCAAAGCCGCTAAAGGGATAGCGGCTATCAAGGGGAAAAAAGCTTTGTAACGCCATCGCAGATCCATCCAGTCGTCAAGCAGCCCCATAAACCCGCCGAACAGAATGCAAACAGCCAAAGTCAAAGCCTTGTTAATGTTGTCTAACACTTCACCTTCCACAAGGGCATGCAATAGGAAAAGGTAGAGGGCGCTTGCCAAAACATAAAAAACTCCGAGGCCTGTTGGAACAAGTGGTTTGTTCGGCTTATGATAGTCCGGAACTTTTGGGAACAAAGACCTCGCCCTTTACTCCTCTGGATAGTTGATTTTGTAGAGGCAGACGAGGGGTATAACGCCACCGTACCCGCTTCCGTTTTCTAATCCAGCGATATACGCCTCACTGAAGTATAAGAGGTGAATTGTCGGTGGAGAACCGCCTTTTTGCACTTGCCTCCAGCGTTCCACTGCATAATTCATTAGCTTGTATATAGTTGAGTTTTGCCCTTTGTTCACCGTGATAAGTTCATCGCTGCCTACGCTGCCATCTTTGTTAGAGTCGTGCCAATGATATCCCAAGCTGTAGTTTCCAAACTTTTCTCTAACTTTATCAAGATCACTACTCCACATTTCATCTTCCGAGATTAAACCTTGCCTTATGAAGCGTTCACGGGCTTTTCCGGATATGGACGCCATCCAAACCCATTTACCTTCATCACCGCCCCAGCTGTAATGACCAAAACTGATGCTGCTTGATTTTGCGTCATAGTAGAAGGTTACGTATACGAGTATGTATTCAGCGTTGTACCGCTTCAGCATTTTTATTGCTTGTGTTTCATTACTCATAAATATGAAACCTATATTTTCTATCTGGGTTCTGTTCGCCGTGGCGTTGTCGGCAAGGGTTGTAACGTTGCCCAAAACGGTTAGCCAATACCCATAGTCCCACCAGCTGCACACAACCGTTGTTGAGCTTAACCTTGTTCTAGTCCAATAAAGCATGTTAATCCATTCTTGAACCGGTTCGCTGGGAACTATGGAGAGGCTTCCAGACGATATGGTGGTGGGGGCATAGGCTTGCCTATAAACTCTCGGCATTGGAAAAGCTAAACTTGACGTGAGGATTAGGAAGATTAGGAAAATAGCGGCTCCGCTGAACTCTTTTCCAACGCTCTCCAGTCCATACTTTTTCTTTACACTTATTTTCGGCGGCTCCTTCAACAATGCAACGAAGGGCTTCAAAAGGCCGTTAACGCCACCTCCAACCAAGAGGCTGAAGGCCGGAGCCATAAGCACAAGCAACCTCACCATGGAACATGCAAAGTAAAGCGACGTTAAACCCAAAACTAATAAGAAGAGGTTTTTGTTGTTCAAGTTTCCAAACAAAAAGAACAATCCTACAGCAAAGAAGATTATGCCAATGCCAAGGTCGTAGTAAATTGAACCCCATGCAGATATCCTATGCTCAGCCACAGACTCGTAGAGAGGGCTCTCCGCTCGGGTAAATGGGTTTACGACTGAAATAAATTTTCCAGCTATGCCTTGCATATAATTAAAATGCCAAAGAACCGCAAAACCGCCGATTATCAACATCAAAAAAACTAACACGGCAATAACTTTCCATTTCCGTGTTGGCAACGCATTCAAAATTTCGGCGAGGAAAAGCAAACTAAAGACTCCAGGGGTTGTGATTATGGCGGTTGTCAGCAGATAATTCGGCGAGAGATATGGAACGTTTATGGCTATAAACAAGCCTAATCCGAAGGTTATGCTGTAAGCCAAAAGAAGTCGACGCGTATACCTCTTCGTTATAAGCAATAGGAAAACAAAGAGCACTATAACGCCTATTGGGTAGTAGGCTGCACCCCAACTGGCACAAAAGTATCCTAAAACAGCCCCAGATGCAAGGGCATACTTGACGGTTGAATTTATGTTTCTATCCTCTTCAATCGCTCTTAAAAATAGGAATGCGAAAAGTATGAGGGAGAATATTCCAACGGTTTCGTCGTCAAAGAAGCCGA
>Ga0207433_10016206_pt1 | contig 10500 bp, 13 predicted proteins | sample YelNatPaOPGAMG01_FD_187559 | JGI IMG/M metagenome (GOLD analysis project Ga0207433, IMG submission 187559) | Hot spring thermophilic microbial communities from Obsidian Pool, Yellowstone National Park, USA - OP-RAMG-01 (SPAdes) (version 3) | ecosystem: Environmental > Aquatic > Thermal springs...
TGAGTGATTATTTTACTAATATAACCTTAGCTTTTTCTTCACTTCTTTTTATAGTTATTTCGTCTCCAGCTTTTAAACTAATAACATTTCTGTTATTGTCGGCAGCTAGATAAGCATCTCCATAGTTGATTTTCACACAAATTTTCTTTCTTTCATCAACAACCATATACTTCTTCTTTTTTTCTTTCGGATAGTAAGGGTTATTTAAGCAAATTCCCAAGCCTTTTTTAAATTTTTTTCCTCCGGCTGAAGAAAAATAGCCTGTAGAACCAAAAGGTGTAGCTACAATAATTCCGTCTGCAACAATATTTTCTAATGTTTTTCCATTAACTTTTACTGAAAATCTCAAAGCTTCTATCGGCAATTTATTTCTTATTTGAATCTCATTCAACCCAACCAATCTTTTATTGTTAAAAATAGCTTCAACTTTTATAAATTCAATGATTTTATACATACCTTTCTTAATTTTTTCTAAAGCAACATCAAATTCATTCAGCATTATATCAACGTCTTTTGTTTTCTCGTTCGAATCTCTTAAAAGTATTTTTAGTATGCCCGGATAATTCCTTTCGCAACTCAAAAATGTTCCATCTCCTCCAAAACTAACGATAATATCAGGTTTATAAGCGGAAATTATAAAACCTTTTTTCAACAATAACTTTTTTACTGGTTTAACATCCTTTTTTTGTAGAAATGAAAAGACGAATACTCTCATAAAAAAATAAAGAAAATAAAAATAAAAAGTTAACTATTTTTGCTCATTGCCTTCAAAACTCTCTCTTTAGCAATTTCTAATGCAGCGTCTCTCGGTTTTACATTCAATTTTTTAGCTCTCTTTAGAACCATTTTTGTGTTTTTAACGATTTTCTTTTCTATTAACTCAAATGCTTTTTTCTCATCATAACCTCTGTATTCTGCGTAACTTGAGATTACTCCACCTGCGTTTGCAACAAAATCTGGAACTACTAATATTCCTCTTTTATGCAAAACTTCTTCAATTTCTGGTTTTGCTGGAATGTTAGATGCTTCAACAACAATCTTTGCTTGAATCTCATCAACATTTTTTTCATTGATCACATCTGGCATTGCTGCAGGAATTAAAATGTCAACTGGCAATTCAAATATTTTCTCATTTAGCAAAACTTCTCCAGGTTTGTAATTTATCACACTTCCAGTTTGTTTTTTAACTTCCATAAGTTTTGGTACATCTAAGCCATCTTTATTGTAGATTACTCCTTTACTATCGCTAACCGCAACTATTTTTGCCCCAGCTTCATGTAAGAACTTTGCAGTAAAACTTCCCACATTTCCAAAGCCTTCAATAGCAACTGTTGCACTTTTTATATCTAATTTTGAAAACTCAGCTACAACTAAAGTAGAATGATAAACCCCAAAACCTGTACTTCCTAGTTCATGAGGCAAACCACCTAAATCTTTTGGTTTTCCTGTTGTTGATTTTGGATTACCATTTCCCTCTACGAACCATCTCATTTCTTCTTCTCCTGTATTAACATCTGGAGCTGCAATGTAAATCTTTGGAGCAATATTTCTCAAAGCTTTTCCAAAAGCAACCATCAGTTGTTTCTTTCTCTCTTTATTCTTCAAATCTTCTTCACTAGCAACTATTACAGATTTAGCTCCACCAAAAGGCAAATCAGCTAATGCAGTTTTCCATGTCATCGTTCTTGCTAATCTAAAAACTTCTTCTATTGTTACTGTTGGGGTCATTCTAATTCCGCCTTTCCCAGGACCTCTAGCTGTATTATCCACACATAAAAAAGCATGTAGTTTAGTTTTAGGATCGTAAATTTCCATAACTAATTCTGGACCAAATTCATCCATAAACTTCTCTATCATAAAATCACTCCTATCTTTTCCAATCAGCCTTAACTGCTTCTTTTCCTTCTTTCTTAGCAATGTAGTTGTAAGCTGATAAAGCAGCTATCGCTCCTTCTGCAGCAGCTATCACTAATTGTTTATAAGGAGAATCCGTAACATCGCCTGCTGCAAAAATTCCTGGACAGCTTGTTTCTGCAGATTTATTAGTAATTATTTGATTGTACTCGTCTGTCTTCACAAGATGTTTGACAAAATCTATCTTTGTTTCATGTCCTATTTCCAAAAATAACATATCAACTTTAAGCTCTTGGGTTTCTCCTGTCTTCACGCTTTGTATTACAATGCTTTCTAATTTCTTGTCTCCTTTTATTTCCGTTATAATAGTATTCAAAATGAACTCAACATTTGGCAACTTTTTAACCCTTTCAACGATTATTTCATCCGCTCTAAATTGGTCTCTTCTGTGAACTAGATAAACTTTGCTAGCAAATTTTGAAAGAACCTCTGCTCCCTCTAACGCAGAATTTCCCCCACCAACGACAGCAACTACTTTATTTCTTGCAAAAGGAGCATCGCAAGTTACACAAGTGCTAACACCTCTTCCCAAAAACTTGTCTTCTCCAGGAACATTCAACTTTCTAGGAACTTTTCCAGCTGCAACTATAACAGTTTTTGTTTCAAACTCACCAACATTGCTAATAACTTTGAAATGATCGTTAATTTTTTCTACTTTAGTAACATAACCAATCAATATTTCGGTTCCAAAATTTCTAGCTTGAGTTTCAAAAATTCTCATAAGCTTTGGACCACTTTTATCCAGATAGCCAGGATAGTTTTCTATTTGTTCTGTTAGTAAACTTTGCCCGCCTATGTCTAAAGAAATCACTAAAGTATTTAAAAGTCTTCTTCTAGCATAGATTGCTGCCGTTAGACCAGCTGCTCCAGCACCTATAATAATGACATCATACATTTTCATAGCCTCCTTTTCAACCAATCTCTAATTTGTGGTTCTGGAAGGGTACCAACAAAATAATCTACAGGTTCTCCATTTTTGAATAGTATAACTGTTGGGATACTCATTATTCCAAATTCGTTTGACGCAATTTGAGCTTTATCTACGTTAACTTTAGCTAGTATAAATTTTCCATTATAGTCTCTAACTATTTTTTCTAATGTTGGAGAGAGTATCTTACAAGGTGGGCAATTATGATGAATTATTTCATTCCCAACATACATTTTAGTATCTCCATTCAGACTTAAGCTTATAAATTCATTTTTTCTTGTGTATTTCTTCACACTCTTAATCTCATCAAAAAATATTTTTTTACTTGGATGTACATACTTTTTTAGCCATTCTTCATAAGGAATGATGTCATGAGGTGGGAAGGCTTTACTTCCTTTAAACCAATTGTATATTACACTATAATCTAACTTCAGTTTTTTGCTAATTTTTGTTATCGTATGAGTGTTTTTCATTTTTAAAGCAATTAGTCTTAATTCTTCTCTTTCCTTGATTTTTGATAGCCTTTGTTGTAAGTAAATTCTTGCCAGAGCGGAAGACAGTTTCTTAGAATGGGAAAACTTAAATCCTATCGAAGCGTAAGCATAAGCATTTTCTAAATCATTTTTTAGCCAAATTCTAATTAATTTTGATTGTTTGTGATCTCTTCTCTTATATCTTTTTTCTGTTAAAATCTCGGCTTTTCTTACTTTGACACTAAAATTATTGAGAAGTTGAGTAATTTGTTTAATGAAGTCTTTTGGAGAATTTTTAGCTTTTGCATAGAAATGAAATTCAAGAGGATTTATTAGTGCTTCATTGTAAAATGATTCTCGTCCTCTTTTTATCGTCTTTATAACAACCTTTGGACCGTCTCCACCTAGGAAACCTTGTAAAAATGCTCTTTGAATTTCTTTCGGACCACTTAAAATCCATTCAGGGATTTTTAAGCCATTTATAAACTTGTCACCAACAATTCCTCCTAACGCTTTAAATAAAACAAATAAAGCAGTTCTTGAAACTCTAATTCTAATTCCTTTTTGAACAAACTCTCTACCAGCAATTTCACCTTTACGTGAAATTTTCTTTAAGCTAGCATGAAAACCTAAATATTCCAATTCTTTTACCACCTCTTTTGCATCTTCATCTGTTCCCACACAAAACTCTACATACCTCTCATTGTTTTTAGCCATAGAAAGAGAACCATCTGTTAATAGAAGCCCTAGAAGAGAGGCTAAAATATAAGCTTTCTCTTCGTTATAACGAATGTTTAACAAATCTTTCTCTCTTAGTTCATCAATATAAATCTTTTTATTAAGCTTCAATTCTTCTAAAGTATTCAATATTTTTTCTTCAGTTAAGAAAAACCTATTATCGCCACTAATTTTATAGAAATTATTAGAGAAGAGATAACAACCAATCATATCCCCAACTTTTAGCTCTCCTGCTTTTTTAAATCCATTTGGTGTTAGTATTAAATGTTCTGGTGTACAAATTATTTCTTTTCCAATTTGTGTTATTATTTTAATGTTTTGGTATGAGATTACAGAGTGGATTGATCTAACTTTAGTTTCTTTTTCTTGAAAATCTTTATCAAAAGAAAGTATCTTAGAGTTGGGTGTAATTTTTTCAATAGATTGAACAAGTGGATTAGTTATAATTTCTGTTCCCGGTACCAAACACCAATCAGCATAAAAATCTACTAAGACAGGTATTTTCTTAGATTTTTCTATAACTTTTTCTTGAAAATCATCATCACCAACTTCTATCTCCACTTCATATTCCTCATTATGTTCTTTGAAACCAAATCTCTTTTTCATCTCTTCCAATTTTTTCTTCATTAATTTTACTTCCTCTTTATCCTTTACCACATTCAACACCCAGTATAATTTTTATACTTATGTATTTAAATATATTATTATGAGAGAGAACAAAGAGAAATTGATAAGCAAGATGGCAAGAATTTTTGGTAATGAAACGAGTCTAAAAATAATTTTAAGTTTAGAAAATGGGAAAAGGTATAGTTTTAATGACTTGAAAAAAGTTTGCAAAGCATGTTCACCTTCCGTAAATTATTCATTAATGATGTTAACAAAAGAAGGCGTCATAAAAAGAGTTAAGGTTTCAAAAAAACCTAAAAGAGTATATTACGAATTAACTGAATATGGTAAAGAGTGTTTAGAAATAATCAAAAAATTCTTGTCTATCTGCAAGATCCGCTAGAAGAGGAACCACCTGTTAAAGGTCCTATTCCTGGAGAAGCTGTTTCTGTTGAAAGTTTTTGATTGCATTCAGCTGGCGGATTAGTAAAAGCTTGACGTATTGCAAACTTACTAAGAAACAAATCATATTTCGTTTACTCAGGATTTGGAGAGTAGTAATTTCTTCTTCCAATTTTTATCACTTTAATAACTCCTAAATCTACTAACCCTTTAGTACTCTTTCTTTTCTTGTCTTTTCTCTTCCAACCATGTAAATGACCATAAATAGTTCCTGGTTGTAAATTCAACAATTTAGCTAATTCTTCTTTTGTTCTTTTCTTTTTCTTCAATAATCGAATAATTTCAAGTTTTGTTTTTTGTTGAGGATATTTTATTTTTTGAAGAAGTTCGTTGAGCTGAATTTGCTTTCTATATCCCTCAGAAAAATTTACCTTATTACGAAATTTAAGTAAATCCATATAGTTCAATATTCTTAGTTGCCAACATCTACCATCGAAATTTAGACTAGAATTTATACCTATCTGCTTTAAAACTTTTTTAACCCATTCTGCAATTCCTTTGGGTTTTTGTTTAAAGCTAACCGCTCTATAATTTTTTGAATCAACAACGGAACCCTCATCATTGAACAAAGCTTGAATTAACTTAATTTTCCACCAAAGAGGCATTCTATCAATCTGAGGAGTAATTCTTTTTTTATTACCTAATGAAAATTCTCCAAAGAGACACAAAAGAACTCGAGATATCAAACGTGGATATCTTATTCTAATTATTCCAGATGTTTCTTTATATTTACTCATCGGTTTAATATTAAAAACATGCTCAACAGCATCCTGGAATTCTTTAATCAAAAACTCCTCTGTATTACAATAATGTAAAATTTTTCTTTTACTGATTCCGCCATCCCCTAATACATGGCCAACAATCGTTGCTAGTTTTTCCGCATCTCCTCCATCAAACTCTTTTTTGATTTTCGAAAAATCCTTGAAAGGCAATGGAACACTCAATCCTTTATACCATCTATAAAGAAGATGGAATGGAATTTGAGAAGATAGAAGTTTCTTGATTTTTGGCAAAGATAAACCTTTTCTCCTTAATTCTAAAAATCTTGGATAAAACAATGCCCTTTCGTAAATCTTGGAATAGGTGTTTACAAAATCTTCATATTTAATTTTCAGTTTCATATCATATATATGACATTCATACTATTTAAGCCTTTTTCTTCTTAGATTCCTTTTTCGTGAAATAGAAAATCAAAGCTTCCTGTACTATTGAAGATATCGTAGGTATTTTCTCTCTTTTTCTTCTTTCTTCATCAATCTTTTTCGCAAGTTCATCTGGTATATAAATAGTCACTCTCATATTAGTATTCCTTATACAAGATTTTAATCCTTTCTAGTTTTATCCGCAACTACCTGCGCTTTTAGACGAGGAAGTAGAAAGCACTTGAGAGCATTCTGCTGGAGGAGTAGTGAAAGATGAACAAACCAATTTTTTTATTCCTTCTGGACTTCTGTCAAACCCGCTTACATGAACATCATTTATTACAAGAGAAGGAGAGCCCGTTAGGCCAAATCTTTCTGCGTCGGAAATATCTCTTTTATAAAGTTCTTCTCCTCTTTCTTCAACACACTTCATTACTTTGTCGGCATCAATTCCTACTTCTTTCATTAAAGTTATAGATTCATTTTTATCACAATTTATATCTCGAGTACTTGAACATTTAGAGTAAACAGTTTTGAGGTATCTGCTTGCATAATCCCAATATTTTTGTGGATCAACTTCTTGGATGCATTCTTGAATTTTATTTTGTTGGAGTTCATGCTTTCCATGCATATCACTAAAGAATTTCACCTTCATGTTCGCTTTATTGCTTAATAATTTTCCAACGATTGCAAAAGAATCTAGCGTGGTAACACCATAAGGACAATAAGAGAAAATATATAGCTCAGCAGTTGGTCTATCTTTCTTTGGTATTTCTTGAGTTTGTTGTTGTGGCGCGGCTTGCGTTTGTCTTTGTGTTTGTTGAGTCATATTAATTGCTTGTAAAAATAAAATTTTTCCATCTTTAGAAGCATAGACTGGGATTTGTTGACCTTGATAACTAGTTAAAATTTCAAAATAGCTTCCCATGTCTTTTACTGAAATTAAGGAAGCTGAAGTTCCTGGCTGAACTAAATTATTATTTATAAAATCAACAACTTTCTTACCAATTTCATTGGCCGAATTTTGTGATTGTGTTAACGTTAATACGGCTTTCCCTGTTAGGTTTACATACATGCTTCCAACTAAAGCTACTAAAAGAATTATTGAAAGTATTTTCCAGAAATTTTTCTTAATGTTTAAAGAAGGTATTTTTATTGTTATCGTCTTTTCTTTTTCTTCCATCAATATACTAACAAAAATAGCTTTAAATACTTTTCTTAAAATTATTTTTGGTAGGGTGAGCTTCTCAGGTAGCTTCGCCTCTGCCTAAAAGCAGAGGTGAGGAAATTCCATCCATCGAGATAAAAAAGGCTGAGAAGCCTTGCATGGGTATCAGAAACGAAACCTTTGGTAAGCGTAAACGATGATTGAAATATGAGTTGCTTATCAAAGGGTGAAACGGACCCATGCAATCAATGAGATGCAAGCTTTGATGGCGCTTAGACGAATGCTACCTAAAACAGAAGATGGGTTATGGGAAGCGCACCCTACCAATTTACACTTTTTGTAAAGGATGTTGCAATCTGAGAATTAATAGAGTAAAGAGTTATATTAAAGCTAACCGTAGCGCTTCTTGACGTCTCGTTACAAGATATAGTATAATTATATTCTATTCTAAAAGTAGGAGCAAATTCTTTTATTGCAAAACTTTTAAATTCTTGTAAATTGAAATTCAAGTCCTCGCAGCTTTTGCTTGCATTTAAAGTTGCCAAAGTTTTTTCAACGATATTGTTAAAAACAAAGAAGTCATTCCTTAAAGCTAGCTCGGAAGTGTCTATTATTGAAGAAGTAGTTAAACTTTTTCCTATTGCATAAAGAATTGTTACTAAACCAACTACAGAAAGTATGTAGAATTGGGCTTTTCTAGATTTTAATAAATTGCGCATGAGGTATTCCACCAATTAAAATTACGCTTTCTGGAGAAATAATATTTTTTTCTATAGCCAACTTAATTATCCTTTCTCCTAACAAATTTCCTATAGTTGCTTCTTCCATCAGCTCTAAAGCCTCTTTTTCATCAATTAACTTTTCTTTGTAAAATCTTTCGCTAACAAGTGTGCTGAAATTTTTTTCTATCTTAATTTCCTTTCCAATAAGCTCTTCGTCACAGATTGCTATTAAAATTTCAAACTTAGTCTTTATCAATTTGCTCCAAAATTTATTTGACGGCATATCTCGCACCACAAGCTTCACAATAAATAAAGTAAATTCTGCCTTCCTTTTTCAGGTTAGTATCGGGCTCGTTGCAAACTTTACAAAAAACATATTTTTTTACATATTCTTCAAGTTTTTGTTGAACCGCTTCCCTCCTCAGCTTAGAATTTAATACAAGAGTTTCTCCTTCTATACTACCAGAAGAAGCCAAAGATAGCATTAAAAATTTTGCAAGATGTTTTGGGTCTCTTTTTAGATACTCAGCAATCTTTTTAAAATTTTTTATTATAAACTTTGTACCTTGTATCTCGCTTTCTATTTGTGGAATTTGGAATCTTTCCCTTGATTCTTTCTTAACTATTTTTTTGAATGCTTCTTCAAGCATTTCTTCATAATTCATCATATTCTCACCCTAATTTTACCAGCTTCTACTTCTTCAATTTTACCTTCCGCCATTAATTCTGTTAATATTGAATCTAAAGTCTGAGCTGGCAATTTCATAACTTCAAATAAAGATACAACATTAACTCCTTCTCCTCTATCCAACTCTTTCAAAACCTTTAAAACTTCAGCTTTGTAATCTTTTTCTTCAATTTTTTCGTTTTCAATTAAAAAACTTATAATATCTTCGCTCAATCCTAACTTTCTTTTTGCTTCTCTCAAAAACTCTTCTTCGCTCATTTTTTCTCTCATGTTTCTTAATTCTAAAATCATTCTTTTGTAAGGCAAAATTTCTTTTATTAGCTCTAGTCTTCTATAAGTTTCATAGTTCGGATCATCAATTTTTCTTGCGATTTCAATATTTAAATAGAGCTCTTCATTCCATTCTCTAATTTTTCCGATAAAAATTCCAATATCGCCAATTTCCAGATTCTTTACTAGACTAACAACATCTTTAAAAGCTTTAGCCTTTATCGAAGCAGTCCCGTCATCTAGAGTGAAAGAAATATAACTCTCGTCCTCGTTTAAAAATTTGTCAGTTATTGTCGCTAATACATTAACTCGAGAAACTTTTCTTCCAAAAGGCGTTATTAAATAGCTTGGTTTCATGCTTTCTTTTTCACCAGGTATAAATTTTCCATCAACTATGTCTTTTATTCTTACTTTTACTGCCGGTTCTCTCTTCATTTAATTAAGTTGCAAGAAGGATTTAAATCTTAGACAGTTTTTTCAATTGTTTTTTTATAACTTTTTTAATTTCATCCTTCACTGCAAGAGAAAAACCAATGGAAAATGGTAAAAGAATGCTAATTATAGCGACTATTAGTATCACTTCAAGAATGAAAACGTCTATGCCAACAAGAGGTAAGGCGATTATTGCTGAAACGTAAATTCCTAACCAAAAAACAATTCTTGATAATAAACCTTTATATTCCACTTCACTTTTTTCTATATTCACTCTCACATACTCTGAAATGAAATAACCAGCAAGAAATACTATAAGAAAAGCAACAAATCTTGGAATAAAAGCTAAAAGAGAAGAAAGAATATCGGAAATAGCTTTAATTCCTAAAACATCAACACCAGCTTGCAAAAATAAAAGATAGATACTCCAGGATGCTATTATTGAAAATAGAGAAGATAGAGAAATTATTGGTTTCTTCTTAAATAAAGCCGATTCTATTTTCGACCTTTTTATGATTTCCTCTACTATCCTTCCAACAATCTTACCTATTCCCCAACCTAAGAACAGTAAAATAAAAAATGCTAGAAGATTTGGTATGTATGCAACAAAAGAATTGTATAAAGTTTGAAAGAATACTGTTTCATCCATATTTTTCTTTAGCATAGGAATATAAAAATTATAGACATTGAACTAAAAGCTGAGAAATTTCAAAAACTTGAATTCCATTTGAATTTCTCTTCAAATGATAATAGCAAAGGGGACAAGCTGTTACTAAAAGTTCTGCTTTAGTTTCTAAAGCCTGTTCTATTCTTTCTTTTGCTATAGAATTTGCAAGTTCTGAATAATTAGATTGTACTCCTCCTCCCCCACCACAACAAAAAGAATTTTCTCTATTAAATTTCATCTCAACAATCTTGCAGCCAATAAATTCTAATATTTTTCTTGGTTCTTCATAT
>Ga0207433_10016208_pt1 | contig 10499 bp, 12 predicted proteins | sample YelNatPaOPGAMG01_FD_187559 | JGI IMG/M metagenome (GOLD analysis project Ga0207433, IMG submission 187559) | Hot spring thermophilic microbial communities from Obsidian Pool, Yellowstone National Park, USA - OP-RAMG-01 (SPAdes) (version 3) | ecosystem: Environmental > Aquatic > Thermal springs...
TCAGAAATGTGCAGAAGCCCCCTCTTATCAAACTCGTCAAGCCTCACATAAGCCCCATAATCAGTAACAGTTTCCACAGTGCCAATAACCAAGTCGCCGACTTCCGGCCATTCCTGCTTTCTTAAAGTCATACTCTCACCATTTTCACTCAAAAACCGCAACAATCTCCCCTTTAATTACGGCTTTACCGCCAGAAGGCTCTGCAATCTCAACCCCACAGACATTACAGTTAACCCTGTTAACAGCATGACTGAAAACCATCTGCTCATTACCACATTTTAAACATTTAACCCTCAGAAAGGCGCTTTTAGGCCTTGGAATAAGCTTCTCCCACTCCGCCATAAAATCACCTCACCTAAGCAATGACAAGCTTCCTCAGCCTAATCCCCTTTTTATGCCTCGTATAACCGCAAACCTTACACTTCAACTTCAAAGTCTGCTTCTTAGTGGTTTTGGCAAACTCCCGCTGAAGAGGATACTTCTGCCCACCATAACCCTTCTTCTCGCGCTCATGATGGCGCTCACCCTTAGCCAAAGCCCTACGCTTACCAGCCTTGTAAAGCGAGACACTATGCACTTGATAAGCCTTGCATCGGGGGCAATACGTTCTAATTTCTTTCGGAACATTCATCTTTAATCACGCCGACTTGCATAAAGAAAACATGCTCACTCTTATACTTTTTTCATGAAAGCACTAGGCTTCAATTTTTTCAGCCAGCTTCTGTTTAATTAAAATCTTAACATTTTCAAAAGGTAATGACGCAACATCCTCGCACTTGAAAGGGCCATAAGCCTTCATATCTGCACCAATTATGGCCGGAATCTCTTTTAAAAAACGCACAACAGCCATTTTTTGAGCCCTTTCAACGCTGCCTTCAGTTAAACAACCCCGCAATGCATTCTCAACTAAATCTTGAAACTCATTTATAGGTGGTAAGCTTCCCTTTGCAAAGATATCTCTCTCATGAACCGTTAACCCCTCCAATGGAATCTTTTTATCTATTGCCAAAAAGCGAATTAACTTTTGATACCTGATTTTAGCCAACTCGCGAACAAAACGCTTGGCATTGCGCTTTTCTATTTTTAAGAGGCTTGCCTTCAGCGTTTTCTTATCAATCATTCGCTCCTCCTCCCTTAACCTCCTCATGTAGTCTGCAACTTGAAAATAGAAATTGGGCGGAAGTTTGGTTAACTCATCACTGTCCTTTTCTTTCTTCCAAATTTCAAAAAGCTCTTTGTACATCGCCTACAACCTCCGCTCTACCCCTACAAACAAGAAGCAACGCCGCTGCTGTGGGTAATTCAACCTTTCTATCCCTATAAGGCCCAAAGGTTTCATCGCCTATTCTAAACTTTGGCGCGTCAGAAACCAAAACCTCCACTTCACCTTTCTTAAAGGCTACAGCGTCTCTAAAAGGGTCAAAATCATCAATTGCTGAAAATGGAACCTCTGCCTTTTTAAAGCCTGTTTTGCTGTTTAGGGTTTCAGGCATTCTAATTAATCTGTGAACATCCGTTGTTACCACAGTATCTATCTTTACAGACTGCAATGTTACAACATGTTCTACGAGTTTTTCCCAAGTTTTGAAACCAACCCCCCTCACGGTACGCCACATCCCAGAATCATATAGATTCCTCAGAAGCGCATCTCTCCTCTCCATTATGGCTTTAACAGCGTCTCTTTTAAAACCAATCTTCCTTAAATCCTCCTCTTTCGCCTTCGATAAAAAGGATTGCAATCCATCCACTAACCGTTTAGGCCAGCCAAAGCTGAAAAGCGGGCCTCCATAAGAGATTTTCCCTTTTAAGCTTCGCCGACTAAAAGGGTGAAAAGACACTTCGAAACCTATGCTGGAAACATAGTCAACAATTTCCTTCCGCGCCACCGAATCCAGACCCTTTATAGCATCACTCTCCACGTGAACATGGTAACCACGATGCCCAGAAAAAAACACATGCATCTCTCTTCCAGAGAAACCGAAATCGTCTTGCAACATGCCCAAAAGTTTTATTGCCTCAAACTTAGCAGATCCCAAACAATCTTCGCAAGGCCATGTTTCAGCATCTAAATTTTCACTGCCACATAAAGGACACTTCTCAGGAGTTATGCCCTTCCCAGAGAAACCGCAACCGCCACAAGTCCATCTGTCATGAATTCTTTCACACAATGTCGGAATGTGATCAGCATCAATATCAAATATTAGGTCAGCGCCAAGCCAACCTTTTCTCTCCATCTCTGCCATAGGGTTTTCATAGTAGGCGCAAGAATAATAAACGTCAGAGGGGACAAAAATTTGCATGAAAACTTTCAGTTCCCCGGTACTTCTGAAGTTTTTGTGGCGAACCATTTGGTTATCAAAAGACGCAAAACCGAATTCTCTTTTATCAATAAGAGGGACATAAACACCAATGTTAAAATCTTCAACGTAGTATTTGCGAAACATTTCTTGCACAAAAGCGAGGGAGTTCAAGCTTTCCCCGCTCTCCATTTTCGAAGCATATTCCCCAAGTCCCGGCTTTTTATGATTATTAGAGGGTAGGAAACGATCCACACAATAGAATAAAGCGGACCGAAATAGTCATGAAATGTACCCCAAGCACCTCCATGTATTGCAATTACGTAGATGGTTACTATTCTTAAAATATTAATGAAGTATGTAACCACGGCTCCTATTGAAAAATAGAGTGCTTTCAATTTCAGAGAGAAATTGCTCTTTTTCAAAAATAACAAGATTGTGACCGTATAAATCACGAGGCTTTCAACACCAGCGCATGGCCAATCTATTCCAGCCCCAAAGTTCTCCTTTGAGTTTGCAGGGTTTACCGCATATAAATATGGCACATTATTCCTAACGAATAGCGTTGTTTTATAACCCATCAGATTCAGAACTTTTTCTGCAATCACGGCTGTGGGGATAACCATAACCTGAAACGGTGCAAATTCGCCAAGGGGGTACACATTGTTTATGGTGTATACTACCCCAACAATTATTAGAAAGGAGGTTGAAACGGAGTAGAATTTAAGTCCCATGCCACCATATTTCAAGACGACTGTTGCAGCAAACAAAAATGCAAACACGAGATACTCTGTTGACAATGGCATTAACAATGCCCAGTCTCGTTTTATACCAGACTCCAGAGACAAATCAACAATAACTTGGTTAAATCCGAAGTAGTTGGCAATAATTACGTAGATCGTTGGAAGGAGTAGTGCTATAATCAAAGCGATAGTTTTTGCGGATAATAGCTTATCCTTTTTTATTTGTAGTTCTTCCCAATTCATTATTGTTTCCAGACAGAAAAGCCATAGAAAAAGCATGTAGCCCACTCTGTTTTCCCATGTTCCTGTCCAAACAGGCTCGAAAGTGTTTGGGTGAAGCATATACAAGATGGAAAATGGAACGATAAATGAGAAAAATGGCAAGATTCTAAGCACAATTGGCACAGCGTTTTTTCGGGCTGACTGTATGAAAACGCCAATTTTTTGTTTTACCCCTTGCAAAATGGCTGACATGCAGCTTCACACGCATTCGATTTTATTGGCATGCAATTAGATTTAGCGTCCAAACTATTATTAAAGTATCTCGTTAAACAAAGGTTTTATATGCCTAAGGAAAACCCTATTTTCGTTATGTGAGACTCTTGAATAAGGTAGCCCTTTGCCACCATTACAGTCTTACTTTTCATGGAGGTGGCGAACGGTTTTTAATAGACGTTGCAAACCAATTAATAAAAACAGGGCACAAAGTAGCTGTTTACGCTTTGCCTTTTGGGCGCAGGCCTGTCAAACTTGATGGCTTGCCCCGAGAAGTTGAGTATAAAGAAAACTTTATTCATAAAATTCAAGACGTTGACGTTATGTATTTTATTTACGCACCGTTTGTGCACAAGTTGTTTATAGGAGAATTTCCGCGAATTGGAGCCATTCACGCCTTCGTTTTTTTAAGTGAGTTACAAAGCACTGAAATTAGGAATATGAGCTACATAAAATTCCTTAAAGGTTTCGGATTCACAAGGTTAACCTCAAAAATTTACTTTGACAAATTTAGGGAAAAAGAGCTGCGCTCTTTTGATGCCATTCATGTAATAAACAGAGAGGCGCTAAAGCTATTTCAAAACGAAAAAAGAGTATATTACGTCCCAAACTGGATAGATACTTCATGTTTCAAACCGACAGAAGAAAAAAGGACTAGGTTCACGGTTTTATACTCCGGAAGAAGGTCAAAAGGTTTTTCTACTTTTGTTGAAATTGCCAACCTTTTCAAAGCAAAGGAGATAGATTTTATCGCTGTTGGGCCGGATTTGATAAACATCGGAAATGTGAAAAATCTTGGATTTATAACAAACGTGGAAAAACTTATTCGGTTATATTCAAAGGTTCACCTTCTAGTATACACAAGCAAGGTGGATGTGTTTCCATTAACCTTGCTTGAGGCGTCTGCTTGTAAAACTCCCATAGTTACTTTGCCAACAAGAGCAATAAAAGGGCTTAACCTACCGGTGCTTTATGCAACATCGGTAAAAGACTTTGCCCAAATAATCTGGATGCTACAAAACATGTGGGAAAAGAGAAGGGAACAATATTTAGAATTGTGTGATAAAATGCGATTAGAGGTGAAAAAATACGATTTAAACAATGTATTCCCGAAATTTTTGGATATGTTAAAGGAGGTTGCATCGCTTTCATGAAGCTAATTAACGCTGCTGTACATCTGCTAGAGAAGCTCGGCTATAAAGTTTACATTTTCATTGCAATTTTTGTATACACCATTGCTTTCTCTACTGCTGAAATTATGATTTATCAATCCTTCAGAATTTTCACGTGGGACTTGGGAATTTTCAATCAAGCCTTTTGGAACACCCTTCATGGAAAATTTTTGTATTATACATCAGAAATAGGGGTTTATACGAAAACTGGATGTTTTCTGGCAGCGCATTTTAGCCCAACCATTTTGCTGGCGCTCCCACTTTATGCTATTTACCCCACGGGAGAAAACCTCCTCATAATAAGTACATTGATAGTTGCCATCGGAGCATTACCAATCTATGAAATCGCAAACTTTTTCTTGAAAAACGAAAAAGCAGCGGCAACCATTGGAATTTTATATTTGCTTCACCCCTCATTACAAGGTGTCACATTAAGCGGTTTCTCACCAGAACCCTTCGCAGTAACGCTTTTCGCCTTCATTCTATACTATTTGATAAAAGTTGATCTTAAAAAACTTGCATTAGCGCTTCCCCTTGGACTTATGACACATGAAGCATCAGCACCTGTGATTGCAGCAATAGGGGTGTATGGCATGCTGCAGCATAGATCAGTTAAAAGTAAAGGATTTCAAGCTTCTCTAATTGTTTTAGCCACGAGCATTCCATATTTTTTCTTTGCACACTATATGCGGTTATTTTTTGGATGGACTGGGCGGTCCTCATTATGGCATGAATGGGCAGTGGTTGGAGCAAATAGCGTTTCAGAACTTCCACTTAAAATAATTTTAAACCCTATCGGTGCATTAAACGCTTTGGCATCCGATTGGACGGCAAAACTGCTATATATGATACTGCTTTTGCTTCCGGTTTTGTTTATACCATTATTAGGGTTAAAAGGGCTTATTCCCGCCACTCCATATCTTTCAATAAGTTTGCTTTCCACCTACCGCCTGTATTATAGTTTAGAAGGGCATTATGGAGCCTTTATAGCACCATTCATTTTTTTGGGTTTTATTCATGGTTTAACGAAATTGAAAGGAATAAACAACATGAAAATTTCTGTAGTAAAATTGTCTGCGTTTGCTTTCTTGATAACCTTGATTGTGTTTGCCACCATGCTGCCAACAGTATATTCCCAATACCAAGTTTTTAATCCAAATGATGAACACAACAGCATAATTAAAAGTTTCATTTCACGTATCCCGCAAAATGCCTCAGTGCTTACTCAAAGCAACATCTTCCCACATATTTCAAATAGACCAAATGCATACACAATTGCGCCACCCACTTGGAGTTATGAATATATGCTTGTCGACAAAGAGATATTGGCTAATCTAAGCAGACAGAATATAGAATATGTTCTTCTAGACTTTGCAGCAGAACCCCCATATTCCTTCGCCGCCTCCTTCATTTATACAGAATTTATATTTCCCAATATTGGCAGGTACGCCTTAATCAATGCAAAAGATGGTGTAGTGCTTTTTCGCCTAAATGAACACGCTTAAGTAAGGAATAAATATAAAACTAAATTAGACCTTAGATAAGTTGCAACTTTGATTGCTTACGGAGTTGCTCACCGTGGAAAAACAAAAAACCTCAAAAAAACTTGTAAGAATACTGTTGGTAGCTGTTCTCGCCGTAAACATCGCTCTTACAGTAATCAATCTATATCTTACGGTTCAATTTAATCAGACCTTAACAAATCTCAGACTCCAAGGCAAAATACCCGATTCTATTGTCATTTTAACAGCAAAAGCCGACGATGCAGATTTAGGAAAGCCAGCGGCTTATTTCATCGAGGAAGGAATGCTCAAGCGAACTATGCATTTTGGCACACTATATGCGGTGATATATGTAATAATGCCACATTACGGAGTTGTAACCGTCAAATTGAAATCCTTTAACCTTACAGAATCAAAATTTCTAGATCAAAACAAGCTAAATGAAACAGAAATATCTTATGCATACGAAAAACAGAGTTATGTGTATGTTCTTGCACCTGGATTTAACCAAATAAATGCCCAAATTCACTTAAAAGCTAAAGTTCCCTTAGACCCGGAAAATCTTCCCTTAAAAGGTGAATCTTTTCAATTCTCGTTGGGGAGGCTATTCCTAGAGGCTGAAGCATTCGACTTTGAAACTCAAAACAAGACAACAAGCGAGTTTTCCTCAGAAATTTTCATTACAATTGATACACTTCAATAAAAGTCGTATAAGGCAATCTTCTCCCCCCTAATTGGAAAACATTTAGCTTTGTAGAATCAAATTATCTTTTAAAAGTGGCTTTTAAAACATAGGAAAAGAATTGTTTTACCTCATTTATTGTAAGTTTGGATTTTCCCTTATTTCTATTAATGAACGCTATTGGAATTTCTCCTATTCGGAATTTTCTTATGTGTGCCTGCCTTATCGTTTCAATTTGTATTTCATACGTTTGACTGTGCAGATCTCCTATAATGTTTTGGATTAGATTCATAGAGTAGCAACGTAATCCACTTGTGTAGTCGCTTATTCTTGCTCTAACAATGAGTCCCGCTATGAGATTTGCAACTTTGCTTATCGCGAATCGCATCACACTCCAGTTTACAATTGAACCTTCCTTGCAATATCTGCTCCCTATAACAAGGGAACAACCATTCTTTAAACTTGCCACCAAACGTGGGATATCCTTTGGGTTGTGTGAGTAGTCAGCGTCCATTGTGACTATGTATTTTGGCGGATTTGGAAGCGACATAAAAATTTTAAAACCGTCGGTTATAGCTGTTCCCAGGCCCATTTTTGTGGGTCTGGTGAAGAGCAGAATGTTGTTATACTTTTTTTGAAGTTCTCTTACAATCTCTGCTGTTCCGTCACTGCTTGAATCGTCTATAACTAATATGGAAAGATCCATGTTTAATGATTCAATTTCGCAGATCAATTTCTCAATGTTTTGTGCTTCGCAGTAAGTGGGGAGAATTATTCCAACTTCAGCACTTAACTCAGTATTGCCTTCCAGAGGTTTAAAATTCATTATATGCACTCCCTTACACAGATATTTTCTCAATTATCCATTAGAGAGTATATAAAGCTAATACTTTTTACGGACTAATTCTGGGTTTTTATTTGAAGTCTTTCAACCTTTTTTGATAGTAAGTTAACGGATGGTGCAACTTTCCTTTACATAACGAGTCAGGGCTTATACATATTCCATGGGTTTGGAGGGTTTCACATTTTGGTGGTTTGTATCGTGTTCTTGAACCTCTTTCGCCTGCTATGTGTTCTACTTGGTAGCGGGTCATGCGTTCGTTGAAGTCGGAGGATGCTCTGAATATGTCTATTATTTTTTCTGTTGGCATTCCGATGTTTACGAGGAATGTTGTTAGGGTGAACCTGGCTATGTGGGATAGGTGGTGTCCTTTTTTGGCGGCTTCGTAGAGGGCTGTTATGCATGGTGGGAAGGCTTCTGGCTTTATTGTTTTCGGTATGCCTTCTATTTCGGTTTTGCTTACTTTTTCTAGTGTTAGGGTTTTCAGTTTTTCCGCTGTGTCGGCGATTTTTGGGGGGAGTTTTGGCATTTCGCTGATTTCTAGGCGTTTTTCTATATGGCGTCTAACTTCTTCGCTGAGGAGTCTTGCTGTTTCTGTTTTTGTTAGGTAGACTTTTCCGTTGGCTAATAGTCGGTTGACGAGTTTCCATTTTTTGTCGCGAAGGTTTGTTGTGTTTCTTAAATAGTCTGTGAAGTGGAGTTTGAACTCGTAGGGCGCAATGTTTTCTTCAGCGTTTGCGATTGTAATTTTCCATTGGAAGTTTTTGGCTATTGCCAAGATTTTCTCTTTTGGTTCGAATTTTAGGTCGTTGTAGGCTTGTTTTGCTTCTGCTAGGGCGTATCGCCTTTTTATGAACTGGTTTTCTGTGGCTGCTACAAGCATTATGGCTGTTGGGAAGGATAGGATTTCTATTTCCTCGTTTTGGAGTTTTCTGCTTACTATGGCGTAGAGTATGGCTTCTTCCACTCTTTCTTTGGCGCGTTCAAGAATTTGGGAGAATTCCGGGCTTTCCAAGTCTTCGATTTTTAAGTCTAGGGTTTTAACGTATTCCGCTGCTTCTTTTAGGAAGGGGTATTTGGCCAAGTCGTTTTTTGTGAATTTTGCTGTTGCGGTTTGCATTTTTCCACTAGGCTGTTTCAATTCTCGGTGCTAAATAGAAGACTAGTTTTCCCTCTTTTGCCTGTTGGAAGTCCAGTTTTATGGGCATGTCTGTTGAAAATTCGAGGGTTGCGATGTCTGATGTGGCGGATGCAGCCTTAATTATTTCTGAGAGGTAGCTTAGGCTGAAGGTTGCCTTTGAAGGTTCTTTTGCTTCCAAGTCTAACAGGGCGTCGCTTCCCTTCTTTATTTCTATCGTGGCGCCCATGAGGTCCCCGGTTGCTTGGAAAACAAGTTTTTCGCTGTCAGCTTCTATGCGCACATGGTCGCTTACGAGCTCAGCGTCTTCTATGGCTTGGCGCAGTCCAGCAGTTGTTGCTTTGGCTCTAACGTTAAACGTTATTTTTGGCGTTGGCACCTCCTCTTCCGAGGCTTCTAGGGTTGGCATTGTGAAGTTTCGCGTGTATTTCCCTGTTATTTTCACTTGTAAGCGTCCTGTTTTCTCATCTAAGGCTAGTTCAATAACCTCGTCTTTACCCGCCCTTTTTAACAGTTTAAGCAGCTCGCCTATGTTTATGCACATTTTCGCTGGTTCAGTGCAAACATATTCTTCGAAAACCGTTTTAGGCCATTCGAAGTCTACCATGGCGACGCGGGAGGGGTCCATAGCCCTAAGCTTTAGGGCTTCTGGCGTTATTTGGAATGTAGCTTCATCCACGAGGATTGATATAGCTGTTGCCATGTCCCTTAACAGTCGGGCGTCTGAAACCTTAAGCTTGAACACTCACTTCACCTTTTAAGTTGGATATGGTTCGAGGGCTATAAAAGATTTACATAGCATTTGAGAAAAGTTAAAAGGCTGACTTTTGCATAAAGGCATAAATGTTAATCGTCTTTACACGTTATTTAAGGCGGAAAAGGGCATGCTTAAAATTCGACCAGCATTAATGGAGGATGCGGAGAAACTAGTTGAATGTTACATTGAAATATGGGAAAGTTTAAGCGAGTACTTACCGAGTTCAGCTATAAATCCTGAACTGGAGGAACTTTTTAAGCCCGAGGCAAAAGAAAGGTTGAAGCAGCAAATACATGATGTAAACACCATTTTTTTAGTCGCCGATGAGGATGGAGAAATTATTGGATTAGTTCAGGGAAGAACCTATGCTGATGTTTCTCATCTTGGCTTTTTAGGCGTAAGAAAAGCATATAGGGGCAGAGGAATTGGAGAAGGCTTACTTAACAGGTTTATTGAAGAGGTGAGAAATAGGGGCTGCCGAAAGGTTTGGCTTTACACTTCTCCAAGGCTTTTACCAGCCGTAAGGCTTTACGTTAAAAGAGGCTTTGTCCCCGAAGGTTTTCTGAGGAAACACTTTCACGGCTTGGATTTTATCATTTACAGCAAATTTTTATCCGAAGAAGAGGTTTGAGAAACCGAGTGTTTATGAGTATTCTCTGAAGGTGTAGCCGCATTTTGTGCAGCGGAGGAACTGGGTTGAGGATTCGTCTGCCCCGCGGGTTTGCACTTGCCATACGTAGGCTGTGTTGTTTCCACATTTTGGGCACTCGATTCTAACTGTTGGGAGGGTTCGGAGTTTTTGTTCTTCCTTACTTATTACTGCGACTTGTTGTTGGGGATTGTGCTGTATGATTTTCGCCACTTTGGGTGTT
>Ga0207433_10016209_pt1 | contig 10498 bp, 9 predicted proteins | sample YelNatPaOPGAMG01_FD_187559 | JGI IMG/M metagenome (GOLD analysis project Ga0207433, IMG submission 187559) | Hot spring thermophilic microbial communities from Obsidian Pool, Yellowstone National Park, USA - OP-RAMG-01 (SPAdes) (version 3) | ecosystem: Environmental > Aquatic > Thermal springs >...
TCAAAAACTGCGCTGGAGTTCTTTACAGCTTATATAGTGGAATACTCATTAAGCGTTGACAACCTATTCGTGTTCCTGATTATCTTTTCCTATTTCAAGGTTCCGGTTAAATACGAGCATAAGGTTCTATTCTGGGGAATTCTTGGCGCACTTATTATGCGCATAACCTTTATTCTGGCTGGCATAACCCTGATCCAGAAAATCCACTGGATAATCTATATCTTTGGCGCGTTTTTGATTTACACAGGGATCAAGATTCTGGTCAGCAAAGACGAGGAGGTTCATCCGGAGAAGAATCCTGTTTTGAAAATTTTTCGGAAATTGATGCCTGTGAGCAAGGATTATGTTGAGGGGAAGTTTTTTATAAAAGAGGCTGGCAGGCTGTTTGCTACGCCGTTATTTGTAGTGGTTTTAGTGCTTGAGAGCACGGATATTGTTTTTGCCACTGATTCAGTCCCTGCTGTGCTCGCTATTACGCGCGACCCGTTTATTGCCTATACCTCCAATGTCTTTGCTATTCTTGGACTGCGCAGTCTGTTTTTTGCGCTTTCTGGCTTGATGCGTATGTTCCATTACCTCTCCCACGGCGTGTCCTTTATACTGGTCTTTGTTGGAGTTAAGATGCTTATCTCAGAGCATTTTGAGATTCCCTCCTGGATTTCTCTAATGGTAATTATTACAATCCTGACAATTGCTATAATCGCCTCGGTGATCAAAACGCGCAGGGAGCAAAAAGCAAACAGCCGGTAAAATGCTCATATACTCTCAGCGAGTTTAGCATTATTCTAATTTATTGAAAGATTGCTCTGAAGAATTTTATTACATATTCAGGATGGGTTTTAAGAGAATTCCAGTATTTTTTGAAAAACCGGATGGGATGTTTATACAGAAGCGCAAGATTGATGCTCCAGAAGGCTCTGCGATGAATCTTCAAAAGCTCCTCCGGAGGGACTTCTGAAAGAGGAAGTCTGGGCAAAAAATAATTATTAGCGTCTTCAAAGTTATGGTCTCGGGATAACCTTCCTGATTCCATTGCCATTTTTGCGAGCGGTGTTCCAGGAAGAGGCGTGAAAATAAAAATATAGCATCTGTCCAGCTCCAGAGAGCGTGCGTAGTTAATCGTGTTCATAATCTGCTCTCTTGTCTCCCCAGGAAAGCCTATGATGAAATAACCAGAAGTCTCTATTCCAAGCTTTTTGATTACCTTAACCATCTCTCTGGTCTTTTGTAGATTAACCGGTTTTTTAATCAGGTTTTTTAACACCCAGGGGTCTCCGCTCTCAACCGCAACTGTAATCTCATAACATCCGCTTTGCTTCATCATCTCCAGCATCTCCTCATCCAGGCTCCAGACCGCAATCCCGTTTGGCGTATTCCATTTAAGGTTCAGCCTCTCGTCAATCATTCGTTTGAAAAGCTCTCGCGCACGAGTCCTGTCAGCTGTCAAATTGTCATCCTCAAACTTGACCTCCTCAATCCGGTATCGGTCCTTGAGATGCTTCAATTCCTCAATAACCTTTTCAACAGGACGGGTTCTATAGCAAAGTCCCCAGTGAATTGTTGATGAGCAGAATCCGCATCTGTAGGGGCATCCGCGACTCGTGGCGATTGCGAGATTCCTCCGAGAGCGTGAAAGGCTCTGCATTGGGACATTGATCCTGAAATAATTTTCAACTGGAAAAAGCTCGCGCGCCGGAAAAGGAAGATGAGAAAGGTCATTCAGATACGAGACATTTGAGTTGATGCGAATTGCGTCATCCTGTCGCCAGGCAATTCCGGGCAAGCCCATAGCCTGACCATCTTTATTCAGCGCCTCAATCAATCTGGAAAAAGATGTCTCTCCCTCTCCGAGAACAATGTAATCCAGCTTACTTGTTCCAAGACAGGCTTCTGGGAGAAAAGACGGATGAGTTCCGCCCGCAACCAGAATTATTGACGGGTAAAGTTTCTTGACTTGCTCTGCCAGCCTGCGGATAATTGGGAACTGGCTGGAGAAGAGGCAGGAGAACCCGACCAGGTCTGGCTTAATCTGCTCAATCCTTTTAATAATCTCTTCATCTGATAGCCCGAACCGGATTAAGCCCTTGCCAAATGGCTCCTGATGATGATAGCCCTGCTCCGAGGCGTCCAGGCATTGCACATCAACCTGGTCCTTGACCCAGGCGGCTAAGCTCGCAATCCCAAGCGGTAGCTCGCAGATATTATTAGTGAACCGGGCATTAACCACAGGCGGGAACAGCAAAAGCACCTTCCTGATTTTTCCGCTCTTAATCTCCACTATCAATAAAGATATTTTGCCCCAGGGGTTTTGTCAAAGATAAAAAAGGCGCAGAGCTACCGCGCCAGGAATTAAAAAAGAATTACCAAACCTTATTTATTGGGATTATATCCGAACATCAGATTGAGATTAATCTGCCAGCAAAGGCTTAAGCGCATCAAAATCCATCATCAGATACGACCCAAATGGACCTCCGAATACGCCCCAGTCCTTTGATTTAGCCTTTTTTGCTTTTTCCGCTGGCTGAGCGCCTGGCTCAACAGTGGCGCCTTTAGCAAGATAAATAATCTCATCCGCGCTAAAGCTCAAATCCGCCTGCTCCTCCGCAAAATTCCCCTGCGAGCTATTTGTCTTTCAGGTGATTCATCCCACTTTTAAAGACCTGGTCTCTATGTTGACTATTCCAGGACCAGTGCTAGTGATACTCCTTTCCATATTTTTCCTCTGTGTGTATTTCTACATCCGGAAAATTTTAAGATTCCTCAATGAATTCAGCATGGGACAGCTTAATGACACTTTTGTAGAAGAAGGCTTTTGAATTCGCCTTGCGAAAAATTTGCTAATGACCCTTTAATGCTACATTTTCACGCAGGATTCAGGTTTAAAACATTGGAAATAAAAGTCAATCAAGAATTTTTATCACGCGTTCACAGGTTTGTCAGCATAGAATTGAAAAAATGGTTAAAACCGGGTTATTATACAAATCGGCGAGAAACACAAGGGAGAAAAGATATGAAGCAAGCTTACAATTTATGGATTGGAATATGTTTGATGCTGTTGGCTGGAAGCGCAGTAGCGGACAAGACTAGGCAAAATATCATCATTATTTTGGTGGATGCGCTGAGACCAGACCATATATCCTATTTCGGGTATCCCTGCGCAATGACCCCAAACATTGACCGGATAGCTGAAAGCGGAGTGGTTTTTATGGACGCTACCACCTCTATTCCGTTGACCAATCCTGCGCTGGCAACACTCCTCACCTCCCAGCCCATTTCCAGGACCGGGGTCAATCGGAATGGCATTAGTCTATTGCCGGATAATCCGACCCTTGCTGAGATTCTCAAGGCTAATGGTTATCAGACTTATGCGGTTGTGAGTTGTTGGGCATTGTATCATAATCGCTCCGGTCTCCATAAAGGCTTTGACCATTATATTGATTCTGGCACCAGCTTATCGCTGGAGCTGGATGCTAAACAGGTCACGGCTAGGGCGATTGGTCTTGTGGATTCGCAGATGAATGAGCCGTTTTTTCTATTTGTTGGTTACTCTGAGCCACATCAACCTCATCAGTTGTATCCGGATTTATCCGGCTCCGAAAAAACCTGCGCCCCGGATAACAGAACCGATGTGGAGAAAAATTATGATAGCGAGGTTTCGTATGTGGATTACTGGATGGGTCAGCTTCTTAAGAAACTTGACTCGCATGGCTGGCTGAAGAATTCCTTTTTGATCATTATGTCGGACCACGGCGAGAGCCTTGGCGAGAAGAATTATGTGGGACACGGCAGGAAGCTGTATGAGCATATTCTTCATATCAGCTTGATTTTCTCAGGACCCAGAATCCCAGAGGCTAAAAAAATTCAACGCCCGGTTTATATCCTGGACATTATGCCCACAATCCTCTCGTATTTAGGCTTGGAATCCAAAACCAAACTTGCAGGCAGAGATTTGCTTCCGCACATCAACCAGAATGAGCCACTCCCGGAGATACCAATGTATTATGAGACCAATTCCATTGCGGTGCTTGACCTTCCGGGCTTGAAGAAAATTGGAAGGGCAACACCACCAAGCGCAATCGCTTTACGCAATGGCAATCTCAAGATAATCTACGACCTGAAGAAAAAAAACTGGGAGATTTATGACCTGGCAAGGGACCCAAAGGAAGAGCATAATCTGTTTGACCAGCAAAACCCGGAGCATCATAAACTGGCAGAGAAGCTGTTGGAAAATTTTAAGGAAAATAGCGCATCTGGGCCGCACTTGAAGCTGGAATTCACTCCGTGAAAAAAATTAAAGACATTCCAGCTAATTTTTCAGCGCGGTTTTTTTATTGCAGGCGCGTTCAGTCTTTCTTCACAGAACTCACATAGTTGCCGGTGCCGGTTCCGGAAATGGTGCGCGTCTTGCCATCCAGTTTGAGTTCAAACTGGAATTCACACCAGAACCGGTAAGACCAGTTCTCTGAAATAATCAGCTCCGCTAGTTTCCGGACCATAGCTGGAAATTATGTGAGGATATTTAACTTCTCCTGGATGCGGATGACCTTGATCTCTCCTTTGAGCCTGTCTTCTCCGTGCACTGCCTCCACCCGGTATCTCATCGGGCAGGGAACTCTTGAACCCGCAACAGGTTTTTGGTCCAAATCCTGGAAGATGTAATCGTGGGACGAGAACAAAAGCTTTCCTCGCTCAGCGACCATCAGCCTTTGCGACCATTTGCCCCTGAGCTCCTGGGATGACGCTCGCACAATGGACACAGTCGCCTCCCTGGGTCTATTTTATCAAACCCCTCAACTCTTCCGTTCTGATGCCTCTGAAAAAACACCACCTCGCTCGCATCCGCGGCAAGAAGCGTCAATGCCAAAGCCAGGTTCAAAATTTTTATTTTTTTCATTCTGATAATATCACAGCCTCAAGCAATCAATTCTGCTTTGCCAGGGTGAAGTATTCGTCATTTCTGAGAAAGGTCAAATCCGGAGTGGGAAGAGGACCGGAGAAGAATTTCTGGGTAGCGTGCTCATACCAGGCGAGTTTTTTCAGTTTCTTATAATCCCGGATATCAATCTTCATCGTGGCAATAGTGCATCCTGTTTTATTCATTGCCTTGACCAGAGGACATAGAGATTTGGGCACTGCTGAGTAATATAGTTTCTGCGCATGGCTTTGAGGGAAAGCATCTGTGATGGCTTTTGAGAGCGTGATATGATCAGTATGTCCTGTTAATCCGTCCGGACCATAAGTAATCACTATCTCCGCGCCTGTTTTTTCAATCATCTCCAGGACTTTATTCCGCAACTCCTGCGGTTCAACCTTTGCCAAGCCCTGGTCGTGATATTGAAGCTGATTAAGGGAATCCACTCCAATTACAGCTGCCGCGGATTCTAACTCCTTAGTCCGTATCCTGGCCTGGAACTCTGGAGTAATGCTCAAAGTTTTCTTTGCAGAAGAAACCTCGCCAAGAGTGAAGCAGACAATATGAGTCCTAACCCTAGGGTCTTCCTTCTTCAATCTCATCAAAGTCCCAGCCGCATTCAATTCATCGTCCTGATGCGGGAACATTACTACTATGTCTATCTTTCCATCCGCTCCCGGGTTCACTCCTTCAAGCAAATTCCCAGCAGGAAGACCAGCTTGAAGAACTGCTGGGATAATCGCTCCAACTATAAGTGCCCAGACCAGAAATGTCCTTTTCATTTTACTATTCCTCCTTTCACAATCATATCAACCTGTTTGCGGAGCGCAAGAATGATTGTTATACTTGCTCTGGCTAAAAAATCGCAAAAAACCTGCACCACAATTTACATAAATTTATCAGATTGCAGAATGAAAGCCAAATGCAGGACTTATTTTTGCAGGGAGGAATAATGCCTGTCTGGTTTGGATTATTGATCGCGTTTATTTCAAGTCTTACAATGAACTTCGGGCTTACGCTTCAGAAGCGACGCGCATCAGAGCTTCCTAAAATCGGCAAAGAACGCGGAGCATTAGTTGCCAGAGCCTTTTTCAGCAACCGGGATTGGTGGTCAGGAACCATTGTTTTGCTCCTGGGCTGGGGCTTGTATCTATGGAGTATGCAGATTGCGCCGATCTCACTGGTTCAGCCCACGCTTGGAATGGGCTTAATGGCAATGGCGCTGTTCAGCGTTTTCTATTTAAAGGAAAAGATCAAACCCGGGGAATGGGTCATCATTGCCGGGATGTTCATTGGCTTCATTCTTCTTGGCTTAAGCGCGCGAGAAGAGATGCCCAAGGAATTGCCGAGCATAATCAGGCTCTTGATAGCAACTGCCTTTATTTTAGCGCTCGCATTATTTGCTTATTTTCTGGGCAAGAAGGGAAAACTCAACGCAATTCGCGCAGACACGCTTCTGGGCATTGTTGCTGGGCTGTTCCTCGGACTCGGAGCGGTTTTTGCCAGGTCTATGTTTTTATTTTCAGGGCATCAAAAGGATTTGAACGCGCTGGGCATTTTTCTACCAGCGATGGTCATTTCTTATCTGCTCGGAATTGTCATTATCCAGAGCGGGTTCCAGCACGGCAAAGCTCTGATCGTGGTGGTGATGGAGTCAGTGATAAGTAAGCTGGTTGCGATCCTTGCAGGCATTTTTGCGTTAAATGAATCTCTTCCCCAGAACCGGACTCTGGCAGTGATGCGGATTATTGCCTTTGTGCTGATCCTGTTCGGGTCCGGAGTGCTTGCGAGATTTGGGAAAGAAAGATAGGAAAGCATTCTGCGCTCCTTTGTTGACAATCTCCGCTTCAAGAATAGATTAAGGAAATAATGCTGGAGAAAGAGAAATCAAGGACCCAGAGAATTCTGGAGCGGATATTTTTTTCGCTTCTAGTTGTGTTCATTTTCTGGCTCATTTTTAGAAGGGTTCCGTTTGACCAGTTTTTTGAATCTCTGAAGAGGGTTGAGCCAGTGAGATTTTTTATATGCTCATTTAGCTTTGTTCTGCTTTGTTTTCTGGTGGACGCATATACCCATTATGTTTTACTTAAAAATTTCAATTACGGGTTAAATCTGAGACAGGTTTTTGAGCTTCGGCTTGCAACAATGCTATTCGTGAGTCTCGGATATTTTTATGGGCAGGGAGGAATTGCTTATATCATCAGCAAGCATGCAAAAAAGCCTGTGAGCGAGGTTGTGGGAATTCTGGCGTTTCTCTTCTTTAACACCTTTCACGCAACGGTTTTTCTCATCACGCTGGGCGAGGCTATTTTTCTTCCGAGGCTGGGCAAGGCTCTGGAATTTAAATGGCTCTGGTTCTGGATTATCCCTGACTGGATATTTTTCTTCCTCTGGCTATTTTTCTGGCAGAGCAGGTTAAAAAATTTCATCCCTAAAGTCCTGCGAGACGGAATCCTCAGAGGATTTGCTCAGGCAAAGCCTTTTTTATATCTCCAAATGATCGGGCTCCGTATCTTGATGCTTTGTATCATCTCCTTTTTTGTGTGGTTGGCATTCCCAGCTTTTCAGATCAGTGTTCCATTCAGCGCGGTTTTCAGCCTTCTTCCGATCCAGAATGTTGCGTTTGCTATTCCCACTCCGGGAAGATATGGTATTAACGAGGGCTCGTTCCTTTTGCTTTTCAAGCTATGGACAAAAGAATCAGCACTCGTGGCTTTTGCGTTTCTCTGGGGCACAAGCGCGAATTTAATACGCTCTTTTATGAGCCTGATTACAATAAAAAAATTCAGGATGGAGTAAAATGGTGACGAGGTTAAGAGTTAATCGGAAAGGGTTTAAGCGACTCGCTTTTGGTCATCTCTGGGTTTATCAGAATGAGATAGAGAACCCGAAGCCTGAGTTGAGCGGGACTATTGTGGGGATTGAAAATCCAGATAAAGAATTTGTTGGTCAGGGATTTTACAATCATCACTCCAAGATAGCCTTCCGTGTTCTCAGCCGTTCTCCAGAGGCAATTGGCAGAGACTTTTTTGTGAACTTGATTCGGAGCGCTATTAAGAGACGGGCAGGGAAAATCTCCCGGCAATCCGCATTGCGTCTGGTTAATGCGGAGGGCGATTTATTCCCGGGGTTAATCGCGGACTGGTATGCTGGACATCTGGTAATTCAGTGCCTGATTCCTGGCACGGAGCGTCTGTTTGAGATGATTGCGGATATTTTCTGGGAGGAGTTGAAGCCGGACTCAATCTGGTTCAGGAACGATGGTGGAGGAAGGGAGATGGAGGGTCTGCCAGAGGACAAGTATTTTTGGAAGGGCGTTGATGACCCGCGAGTGGTGATAGAGGAACAAGGATTAAAGTTTGCAGTGAATTTGATGGAAGGTCACAAGACCGGCTTGTATCTGGACCAGGCAGAGAATCGGGTTCGGGCATCTGAGTTTGCTAGGGGAAGATGTTTAGATGCGTTCAGTTATCAGGGAGGGTTTGCCTTACATCTATCTAAAAAAGCTCAAGAGGTGATTGCGGTTGACAGCTCTGTTCCAGCTCTTGCGGTTCTGGAGAAGAATCTGGAGCTTAACGACATCCGGAATGTAAAGGTTGTTCGGGAGAATATCTTTGACCTTTTGCCGGAGATGGAGCGAGAGAAACTGGGCTTTGACCTGATAGTTATGGACCCGCCTCCGTTTGCGCGGAGCAAAAAGGACTTTAAGAATGCACGAAGGGGTTATTATGAGGTTAATCGTCGGGCATTGACATTGCTCAATCCGGGCGGGATTTTACTCAGCTATTCCTGCTCGTTTCATTTCTCTCTTTCAGACCTGATTGACACTTTGCGAAGCGCTATGGGCGATACAGGTAGGCGGGGGAGGTTGTTAGAGATTCATACACAGGCTAAGGACCATCCGATTTTGATGAATGTTCCGGAGAGCTGGTATTTGAAGGGCGTGGTCCTGGAGGTTGACTGAGAATGCCATCCGGGAAAGAGTCCGCTCGTGCGCTTGCTTTGCTTGCGCTAGAGCGGGTGGAGAAGGACCATGCATATCTGGACAAGCTCAAGGACCATTTGCTCGCTAGTTCCGGGCTAAACCAAAAAGAGCGCAATCTGTTTATGGAGTTGAGTTATGGTGTTATCCGTCATCGGCGTATGCTGGATTTTTATCTGGAGCAATTTCTGGACAGGAAAATTCAACAGACAGATTTGAGGACGCGCAACATTCTCAGGCTTGGGGCATATCAGATTCTTATGCTGGATAGGATTCCTTCTCCTGCGGCGGTAAATGAGTCGGTTAAGCTGAGTGCTCATTATGCAAAGCCACTGGTCAATGCTGTGCTCAGGAGATTGAGCGCGAATAAAAATGCGCTGAATTCTCCAGAGCGAATCCCGGATTTTATCAAACGACTTGGAATAAAATACTCACATCCGGACTGGATGGTTGAGAGTGCGATAAAATTGCTGGGCGAGAAGGAAGCGGAGGAGCTTTTATCAGCGAATAATCAAAGACCTTTAGTTGCGCTCCGGGTGAATACGAGCAGGATAAGCAGTGAGGAATTACTTGCAAGATTTGCAAAAGAGGGAATCTCTGCAGAGGCTGGGAGATTTTGTCCTGTGGCTGTTTCTCTCAAGGAACATAAGCCTGTGTGGGAATTACCGGGATATAATGAGGGATGGTTTGCGGTGCAGGATGAGGCGAGCCAGCTGGTTGTTTTGATGCTTGACCCGAAGCCTGGAGAGGAAATTCTTGATGCCTGCTCTGCTCCTGGTACCAAATCCCTTTTTATTTTTCAATTGATGAAAACAACAGGAAGGCTGGTCTCTGCGGACATCAATGGGAGCAGGCTGAATCTTATAAATAAAGAAGCCAGGCGTTTGGGTCTGGATGGGGTTGAAATTCTATGCCATGATTTGACCAAGCCGATTGATTCTGGAAAAAAAGAGGCACGGCTCTTTGATAAAATTTTGCTGGATGCGCCTTGTTCGGGATTGGGAACTATCCGCAAGCATCCTGAGATCAAATGGCATAGAAAACCTGAAGACATAAGCCAGCTTGCGTGTATGCAGATTCAGCTTTTACAGAGCCTTGCTGGCTATCTTAAGCCTGGCGGGGTTATGGTTTATTCCACCTGCACCTGGACTAAAGAGGAAAACGAGGATGTTGTAAGGAGCCTGCTGGAGAGAGGGGGATTTGAGCTTGAGGACCCGAGCGAGTTTCTGCCGGATTCAGCGAAATGTTTGGTCAAGGATAGAGTTTTTAGAACCCTGCCGAACAGGCATTTGATTGACGGTTTTAGCGCGTTCCGATTGAGGAAGAGATGATGACGGGCAAAATAAAAAAAGTTGTTGAGCCGGTTTTAATTGCGCTGGCTTTAGGATGGGTTTTTGCCGGGGTCTGGTATCTTTCACAGCCTGTTCGGGATGGAGAATTCAGGTATTTTATTCATCTGCCATCAGCGCTTCTTGGCTTGGGATTTTTTTTCGCAGATCATTTTCAGGATTTTTTCTGGACAAGCCTGATTGCTTTTTCCGGGCTGGGGATTTCATTTTTAATTTTTGAAAAATGGCTTAAGCTCCGATTGCCTCTGGGATTTA
>Ga0207433_10016213_pt1 | contig 10496 bp, 7 predicted proteins | sample YelNatPaOPGAMG01_FD_187559 | JGI IMG/M metagenome (GOLD analysis project Ga0207433, IMG submission 187559) | Hot spring thermophilic microbial communities from Obsidian Pool, Yellowstone National Park, USA - OP-RAMG-01 (SPAdes) (version 3) | ecosystem: Environmental > Aquatic > Thermal springs >...
GGTCAGGCCGATAAGGAAACAACCGACTTCGTTAACGCTTCTCTTTCCAAATACGCAGAGTACCTGACCGATCACTACGAAGAATACGCCGAGGCTTATCCCGAATGGCACAAGCTCTCCGAAGCTGCAAAGGTCATCGCGCTTGCCAGATGGGCCAATGCTAACGGTTACTCGCTAAGAATACCTAACGATCCCGAAACAAAGGTAAGCCTGCCCAAATACGTTAATGGCTTCTGGAGCGCAGTATTCGAAGCCGACGACAACAGCCAGTATTTGACGTTCATAGCCGAGGGCGGTGCGAGCTTTTCTAAAGATGAAGGCGAGAGCTGGCTAAAGACTCAGCAGGATGTAACAGTCACGTCGGATGTTTCAAAGCAACTGGCAGCGAGCGCCATCTTCGCGGAACAAGCCCTAGGGGCTGCGATATCCGGCGATCTGGAATCTGCAAGGGAATTGGCCGAGAAAAGCGCACAAGCCATGGTAGGCGAGATCGATCTTACGAGACTTCCCCCACTTGACGGATCCGTTGCTCCTTCTGAACTCGCGTCCTATGCGGCAGCTACTGGCGCAGCGATAGACGAAGCTGCCGAATGTCTGGATAAGATGAACACCGCACGAAAAGACCTGGAGCGTGCGCAGCAACTCGCAACTTCTTCTCCAGATGAGGCTGAAAAAATAAAGCAGCAGGCGCTTCAAGCCCAAGAGGAAGCTCAGGCGAAACTCAATCAGATACTTGAGCAGGTGAAAAACTACAGGTCCGATCCCTCAAAAGCCGAAGAGGCATTGGTAGTCCTGCGAAGCGATTCTGCAGTTGTCACACCGATTGGAGGAAGCTCATCCTCCACATCCAGCAGTGCAACTAGCCAGGGATCTTCGAGTGGTAGCGCGACTGCCAAGTCGGAAAATTGGTCCGAGAAATGCGCCAAATTGACTGCCGAACTGGATAACGTAAACAAGCAAATTGCCGCTACACGCGAAGCGCTTCTTAAGCTCAACGCATCAATTATGGCCAATAAAAAGCTGTTCGAAGAGTGGGAGCGCTCCGCAGACGAGGCGTTTGACAGATGCGTGGGTATGGCTGCAGATGTTGCACTCGATTTTGGCATCACCGGCCTTGTAGAACGATATGACACAATCTACGAACTCGCCAAGAAATTGCCAGGCGAGCCGAAGGATGTAATCGAGAAATACAGATACCTAGCGTCCCTCACACAAAGGCTCAGTGAAGCAAAGGCCGTTAACGATGTTGACGGTCTGGCATCTCGAGAGAACAAAACCGAAGCCGAGATATGGGAAACGCTCAGAGACGGCATAGGGCAGATATCCGGACTTCTTGGATTAGACAAGACGGTTCCAGGCAAATGGTGGAAATACGGAAGCATGGCTTTCGACCTGGCGTTCAATCTCACGGAACTGCGAGAAACCTGGAAGAACGTCGAGGCGCTCGAGGCCAATAATCAGATGTATGCTGAAGCCGTACGTAAGCTGACGACCAGAATGAAAGAGCTGGTTGATCGACAGAAAGAGATCAAGCAGAAGATCGAAGCGGGCGAATCCGCAGAAAACGCAGCAAAGTAAGGTGGGTAGCGATTCGTTAACACACGGTTTGCGAATTGCACAAAATATGTCTGGGACAGGTTTTCTGTCCCAGACACAAACTCAAGCGATTGATGTTTCTATTGTGCGGGCTGTTGCCCGGTCTATTTGCGCCGTCGATAACCGGCTGCAAGCAGTAACCCCACGGTTCCGGTCAACAACGATACAATAGATGCCGGTTCGGGAACCGGGGCTATACATGCGCCAAACTGGAGCATGCCGTTCTCGTCTCTAAACAGGAAGAACTTGTCCTCCATTGACCAGATCAGAGGAGCTGTTCCGGTTAGTTGGCTTCCCTGATAGGTTATTTGTTCATCAATGACGCCTTGTTCGTCACTGGTCACAAAATGCAGGTTCCCGTTAAGATCTGCATAGACGGCGCCGGTCCAAGAAACAGCAGGAGCAGACCCGCTGCCGTAATCGTACAACAACCAGTTCCATCCTTCTCCTTCGTTGATTGCCGCGTAGAGTTTGTTGCCGATTGCGCAAGCAAATACAGCACGCGGCGAGCCATCATGTGAAATGGCGCTCACGGATCGGCGAGACAGTTGAATTTCGGGCCAATTCCACGATAATCCACCTATCCCGATCTGTTGGTTTGTTCCAGGACCTGTAACGCCCGCCCATCTCTCCGACCAACGTGCTTGACCTCCCCAATTGTCAAATTGGTATGCCAGGCTGTAAGATCCGTCGGCAAACGCTGCAATAGAAGGCTGCCTGAAGTAGTTGCCAAACCCACTATCGTACCATCCGTCGAGCAAGAGCTCTGGACCACTCCAGCCGCTGCCCGCGTTTACGAGTCGCACGATCTCGTCACGGGGATCTCCATCGTAGTCACCTTCTACAACCATCTGCCAACCACTGGTAAAGAATGGAGAGCTCAGAATCGGCTTGCCTCCTGGTATACCGCCAAGAATCGGAGTCGGGGTCCAACCCGTGCTGGTCCCTGCGCCGTAGATGGTGCCGCCGTTTTCGAAGGCAACCATCACATTATTGTTGATGTCACTGGCTATGGTAGGCCAGCTTCCTGGACCCAGGTTCGTGACGTTCCAGGTAAGATTGTCTTTTGTAGCAACAGCGTAGTATACGTTGCCGGATTTGGTGTAGACCACATGTGCTGCGCCGTCGGTTAGCGCCATGTCGTATTGGGCTCGATGTCCGTCGTAGCTTGCATAGTCAATCGGCAACAACAAGTTGAGATCCAGCGCGTTTCCAATGCCGCACAACGAAAGGATCAAGCTCCAAGCCAGCACACAGCAAAGAGCCGGTCTTGATATGTGAAACTCACGCATAACCCACACTACCCTCCTTATTTTGTTTGTGTCCAAGCAAGGAGCCGCGCTCACCTCCATGCCAACCGCGATTCAAAGCTTGTACAAATACTGGGTTCGCATAAAAACCACAAACAAACCCTGCAATTAATGTGCCAAACAGACAGCTTGCGATACTCGTGGCTGATGTTTGCGGGGATATAAGATCAATCGCGACGATTACAAACTGCAATTGCCGCCACTGCCGCCAAGGCGATCAGAAGCTGACTCCATCGCTCGCCCGAACCGCGCCCATGATACTTACCGTTTTGAACATGAGTAGGGAACATTTCCTGATCGGAGGTAATAATGCCGGAAATAAGTAGAGCGTGTTCCGCATCCGGTGCGATGCCACCAAGTGCGCCATAAAACTCCGGCGAATCCGCACCGCGCCAAGCGGCTATACAGGCAAGCGCACCAGCCATAAGCGGCACTTCGACCTTTACCGAAAAGTCGGTATGGGGTATTGCGTCGGCAACCAAATGGGAAGCAACGCCAGCAAGGAATGCAGAACTTTTCTTGCGAAGAATCGCGCCCAGAGCAGCTCCAATACCGGCGTGGACAGCACCAATCACTACTAGCTGACTCCACAGAGCTTCTTATAGATTTGGGTCACTTTTCTAACGTAGTTCTGCGTCTCACGATAAGGAGGAATTCCGCCGTGCTTCTTGACCGCGCCTGGCCCCGCGTTATATGCCGCCAGCGCAAGCGCCAAGTCTTTCCAGGTAAGCTCATTCCATTGTTTCTTGCCGGATATCCTGTCAAGCATGCTTCTGATATACCTGACCGAACCGTAGATGTTTTCGACAGGGTCGTAAGGATTGCTAACACCTAGACCTGCGGCAGTGCCAGGCATGAGTTGCCCCAGGCCCATTGCTCCGCAATATGAAGTAGCGTCTATTCTGAAGTTCGATTCTGCCAAGATTACGGCACACACCAAGCGCGCATCCAGTTTGTAGCGATAGCTAAAACCCAGGATGCTTCTCGCTATTGTGTCGGCTTCGCTATCCGAAAGCCGCTTGTTAAAGCCCTTGATTGCTTTGCGGTAGATTGCGACATAATCTTCGGCAGAAAGAGGCTGTGCTTTTGGTTGTTGAGACGCAGAATGTTGAGCAGCCGTTGCTGTGTTTTTCGAAGGCTTAGTTTGTATCGGCTTTGGTTGAGTGTTGCCGGCATTTGTTGTCGCCTTGGAGGCTTGCTCCGCGCGTTCAAGGTCCACATCATAGGTCCACGCCAGTAATTCCAAGCTACCGACAGTCGTTGGGCTGCCTTCGTTTACCCTGACCAGACAGGCAAGACGAGTTCCCAAGTTCTCATCCGGAATCGAACCAGTCTCCACAACAAACGAACCATCGTGCTCGGTGGTGATGATTATGCAACCGAGTTCTTTCGTTTGTTCACTGCCACTATGTGAACGCTTCGAAATACCCGATAGCCTGCCTCTGATCTCCATTACGCTGCCTGGGGCAGAAGACGACTGCCGACCGACAACAGGAGAAAGCTTCTTCCGAAGAGCCAGGTAACTCTTCACGTCAACAGGAGAGGCTGGCGCAACGGCTGACCATGCGCCTAGAAGCAAGAGCATAATTGTCGCGGTTCGGAGTTTCAAGTCGGGCGCCTCCGATTACCTGACGAGAGAGGATACTGAACTGTTCACAAAAAAAGGTGAATCGCAGGATTCACCTTCCAAATGGCGGAGAGGCCGGGATTCGAACCCGGGGTACGGCTTTATGACCGTACAATCGCTTAGCAGGCGACCGCTTTCGACCACTCAGCCACCTCTCCGTGACTGACTATAGTATTTTACCACGTTCCTCTCGGCGAGAGCAAGAGACTTTTTGTGCGGTTTTCTGTGTAAGATTTGTGCATCAACCATAAAGTCTGCGGTAGAGCTCCAGGTATCGCTCATAAATATCCCGGTAGCATGCGTATAACCTCGGATTAGGTTCAAATACGCGCGCAGGCCGATACCACGCTTCGGATGCTTCCTCGACCGACCCAAACGCACCTGTTCCTGCAGCGGCGAGAACTGCTGCTCCAAGCGACGCAGCATCCGAACACTCAGGTCTCTCGACGTCAATCCCCAACATATCGGCTTTCATCTGGAGCCATAGGTCGCTGCGGGCCGCACCTCCAAGCGATCTTACTGAGCGTATGTTCAGTCCGTGTTCTATAACCGGCTCCAGGCATTCTTGAAGCGAGCAACAACAAGATTCCATTACGGCTCTGGCGATATGTGCCCGCGTGTGTCCGAGCGCAAGACCTGCAAATACTCCACGCGCATTAGGATTGAAAGTAGGTGAGGCTGTGCCGGCAAAGTGCGGCAATACTGTAAGACCGTCACATCCGGGCGCGATATTCTCCACACCTTCAAGGAACGAATCGTAACTGCTGTTTTCGTCGCACAAGTCGCGGAACCATTTCAGCACAATGGCGGAGGTTATTGTGAAAGGCATTGCAAAGAACCGGTCCTTCGCAGCGTGGCGCCCTACGACCATTCGCGTGTCTTCCAACAGCTTGGGCGTTGTGGCAACCACAGCGAGAGCAGTGCCGGTCGTTTCGGTGACAATCCCTGGCTTTGCATTTCCGGCTCCGAGCGCTCCGGCAATTTGGTCATTTGTGCCTGTGCAAACTTTGCTGTATGTGGGGATTCCCAACTCGGCAGCAGGCTCAGGCAGCACTGCACCTACTATCGTGCCGGACGGCACCACAGACGGAAGCTGATCGGATGTAATGCCGATTGCCTCGAGGAACTGCGATTCCCACGCACGGCTTTGCAGGTCGAAGATGCCGCTGAACTGGGCCGTCACATGATCGGTAACGATCTCACCGGTAAGGCGATAAATGAGATAGTCGGGCAGGCAGAGAAACTTCCAGGCACGGTGTGCATCAGGGACCTCGCGAGCCAGCCAGGCGATCTTGAACACCGTGAGTCCGGCCGGAAGCCAAGGATAGCCTGTTATCCGACGAAAGTCGTCTCGCGAGAATCGGCCTGCTTCCCATTCGTCGGCGATGCTTTGCGCCCGAGCATCCGTCCAAACGATAGCATTGTAGAGGTACTTTCCCTTTCGATCAATGGGGACGAACGTCTGGCCTTGAGAGCTAAAGCCTATAACGATTTGTTCCGAGCGGACCGACTGCACACGGCCCAAAACGGCGCGAGCGCCTGTGACTGCAGCGCGCCAGTATGCTTCCGGTTCCATTTCCGCCCAGTCCGCCTGAGGCGTGTGAAAAGCGTATTCTTCAATATGAACGGCCAGCAATCGTCCTGCTGAGTCGATAAGAGCTGTCTTTAGAGCCGTAGTGCCAATGTCGAACGTGAGATATACAGGCATCGTTCGAATCTCCGTGCTGATCTTTCGGAATCTTCCGCATTGCCAGACTGCAATTCCTTCTCCGTAGCTGCGGGAAGGTAGAATGATAAGCGAAAACGAAACTCAAAAAGGGCAACCGCGATGGAGACAAAGAATCTGGAATACAAGCCAAACGCTGTCGAAGCTGTCGCGCGACTTAGTGATCTCTGGGCGCGCCGCGCTCAAGACCGCATCTTCGCTCACTTCGAGCTACCGACACAGGCTCTGCGACAGTTTGCAGAAACCCACCCAAACGGACCGTCGGCGTATCCGGATCCTTACGAACGAATCAGTTTTTGGGATGCTCACCTTGCCGAGCTTAAGGATCTGGAGGACGACTGGCTTCCGATCGCATACTTGAGCGAGTTCGACCAAGGTGTCTATGCCGGAGCTCTAGGTGCGCCTGTTTACTACATGGCCCATGCCGATATCGGATGGATATCCTCAATGGCACCACCAATACTTCGCAATCTTGCAGACATTGACCAGTTGCGGATTGACGAAAACGCGGAAGCGGTCAAGCGAATGGATGCGCAATGCCGCATCTTCGCAGAAAACGCTAGAGGGAAGTTCGGTATCGCTCCGTTTATCGTCATTGACGCAATGAACTTCGTAGCCGAGGTGCGCGGTATGACGCAGGCATTCGAAGACGTGCTTGAGCACCCAGATGCCGTGACCCGGCTGATGGATTTTGCATTCGAGCTGAATGTCTTTATACAAGAACGAGTGAGATCGATGCTTGATGGCTTTATGGATGGGAGCTTTGTGAACATGGGTAGCTGGGCACCCGGAAAGCCTGTGCTGTTTTCGGCGGATGCTTATCATTTGGCCAACCCGGATTTCTACTACCGCTGGGGCGAGCCGCACCTGCAGAAACTGCTCAATCATTTCGGCGGCGGATTGCTGCATTTGCACTCAAATGGAAGACATTTATTGGAACACGTGCGGAAACTGAAACACCTGATATGCATCTACCTTATTGATGAGCCGTGGTCTCCGCGCGCATACGATCTTCTGACGGACCTCAAGAAAAAAGCAGGCGATGTGCCGTTGGTCATTGGATGCAGTTTCGACGAGTTCGAACGCGATCTTACAGCCGGCCGACTTCCAGGAAACGTACTCTATTCGGTCAAAGGCGCGCCGAGTGTTGCTGCTGCAAACCGACTGATGAAAAAAGTTAGAGCCTACAGGAGCTAGAAACATGGGTAACTATGATAGTGTAGAGCTGCACGGAGAGGAACGCGAGCGAGAACTTGCACAGGTGCGAAAACAAATCTCCGAATGGGGTTTGACCATGCCCCATGTAGAACCGATTCCGCTGCATTTCGGACTCAACGATTTCAGAAACATAGGTGAAACCGAGTTCTGGGTTGCCAACGAAACCGACTATGGCTACTGCGGCAAGTTCTTGTTTGTATTCGACGGACAGACCTGCCCCTACCATTATCACCGCATAAAGCATGAGACGTTTTTTGTATTAAAAGGCACGATTCGGATGAAGATGGGAGATGAAGAGCGGATTATGCGCGAAGGCGATCTCTTAACAATGCCTCCCGGAACAGGTCATTCTTTCACCGGCATCGGAAACGCCTTAATCCTTGAAGTCTCTATGCCCTCGATGCTCCGCGACAACTTCTTTGAGGACAAAAGAATAGGCAACGGTGGGATAATCTGACCTAAAGCTATTATAAAGGCTCGGTTACCTAAACCAACCGACTGCGGAGCTTGAGCTTTTACAGCTTAAACGCTACCGCTCCTCCAAACAGCCATCCTGTTTTGCCATTATAAGCACCCAAAAGCGTGAGCCAACCGCGTCGACCGCCGGGTCGCCATCCTAGCCCGCTGTTAATCTGGTAACCATCCCACTCCAAAGCGAAGTTGGTCGATTCGGACAGTGGGGTAGAAACGCCCGCAATGGGACCGTCAAGGAACCTTCCGCCTCCGTATCCGACCGTTGCAAATAATTGACGATCAACAAACTGGAACCGCTTAGTTGCTATGAAGTAGAGCGACTGCATACGGGCTTCTTTTTCTAAAAGATCCTGTATTCCAATCGCAAGCGCCGGATGTGCTGGCGTTTCACGCATTACCGAAAGCTGGAAGTTGAGCGCCTTGCTCTCGCTCATGATGCTGCTGACCTGCATTGCCGAAGCATATAGAGAAGGATTATTGCCAAACGCAAGTGCAAATACGCCGGTGCCGTTGTCTGTCTCAAGGCCGGGATCGTTAGGATGATTGCCCTTGTAAGCCGAAAGACTCACATAGCCGCCCCGCGGAGTATAGGCAACCGGTATATTTATTTGGAATGCTCCCAACCCGTCGGGGTCTCCCCGTTCGTTGATCGCGATCCCGGCACCTGGCAGCGGAGCAACATTGACATATTGCGGTGATGGCACGTCATCCGGCCATGGTCGATGATGATACCGTGCTGCGGCTTCGTTGCACAACAACACCGCCATCGCTGCAGATAGACTGCAAACTCTCCTGAGTACCCCGGACAATTCTTATCGCTCCTTCCCGCTTGCCCAATCTTAAACCGGGCACACATAATTCTATGTTGAGCTAGTTTCGAAGTCAACCGTTGCATAGTAAGTTGCTATGTCCTACAATAACCGCAGTAGTTGAGGTACTGCGGAGGTCTCGAATCTTGGAACGAATACTAATTATCGGTGCATTGATGTTCGTAGTCGCAAGCAGTGCTCTTGCTGCAAAGACCGGTCTTCCGGATTTCGTCATCCCGGATTGCCTCGGGGTCAACATACATTTTGTTGGCCCTGAGCACAAGCAGATCGAACAGATTGCAGATGCTGGGTTCCGTTATATAAGAATGGATTATATCTGGAACAATGTCGAGAGGACTAAAGGCCAGTACGACTTCAAGCCTTATGATGAGCTTCTGGATGCACTGGAGAAGAAGAACATCCGCCCGCTTTTCATCCTTTGCTACGGCAACGCAAACTACGACGAAGGAAAGGCTCCGTACAATGACGCCGGACGCTCTGCGTTTGTTAATTACGCTCGAGCAGCGGCTGAGCGTTTCAAGGGTCGGGGCATTCTTTGGGAGATTTGGAACGAACCCAACCTGGGCAAGTTCTGGCAACCAAATGCAAATGTCAAAGACTATGTCAAGCTCGCAAAGCTGGTATATCCGGCCCTAAAGAAGGCAGATCCGTCTTGCACTGTGCTTGCGCCAGCACTTGCCGGTTGGGATTTTGCGTTTATTGAAGAAGCTTTTAGGTTGGGGCTTCTCGAATGCACAGATGTGGTTTCGCTTCATGCTTATGGTGCTGCCAAACCTGAGGATGCCGCAGATTATTACGCCACCATACGCACACTAATTCGCAAGTATGCTCCTAAAGGCAAGAATATACCTATAGTTAGCGGTGAATGGGGTTATTCTGCTGTTAATGACTTTACGGTCGAGAGACAGGCGGAATATTTGGTTCGCTCGTTCCTCACAAATCTTATGAACGACGTGCGCTTGAGTATCTGGTACGACTGGCACGACGATGGCCCTGATCCCAAAGAACCTGAACATCACTTCGGCACGGTCTATCTGGACTTTCGCCCAAAACCTGCTTATACGGCTATGCAAACGCTCGCACGAGAGCTTTCTGGTTACACATTTGCCGCGCGGATACATAGCGAGTCCGGCAGCGATTATCTTGCACTTTTCCGCAAAGGCAACGACTACCGTCTTGCAGCGTGGACTACGAGCGAGCCGCACAAAATCAAGATACCGGTAGATGTCGAGCAGTTCGATGTGGTTTCGCTCACGGGCGAGCGCTCACGCGTCGAGGCAAAAAGCGGTGAACTCGAGCTTAACTTAACTGGTGCGGTGCAATATGTCGAGCCGCTAAAGCCAAGCAAACGATGGGCAATCGAAGCCGCGTGGAAGGTTGATGCCAGGGCTGTGTGGAAAGACGGAAGACTTGAGGCACAGATAGTTTCTGAGGGCATTGCGGAAGATGCATCTATTACAGCCTCGGGTAAAGGTCTTGGGCGGGTATCCGAAAGTACTTTAAAGCCTCTGATGAGATATCTGAGATCCGCGTATGTTTGGAATGGCGATTCCAGCCCAAATGTTACCGTCAGTCTTACAATCAAGGGCACAGATCGGCCAATTGTTCGCGTTGTGCAGCTTGACGTTGCAGCCTGCCCGAGGATAGAAGTGTTGCCGCCGACAAAGGGCGAACTTGCATTCGCGATAATGCAACCCCCATCAGGCGAGAGAATC
>Ga0207433_10016216_pt1 | contig 10495 bp, 9 predicted proteins | sample YelNatPaOPGAMG01_FD_187559 | JGI IMG/M metagenome (GOLD analysis project Ga0207433, IMG submission 187559) | Hot spring thermophilic microbial communities from Obsidian Pool, Yellowstone National Park, USA - OP-RAMG-01 (SPAdes) (version 3) | ecosystem: Environmental > Aquatic > Thermal springs >...
GTCGTTATCGCGGACGAACTTGGGATCGCCTGTGTAACCGGTGAGATCGCCTTTGCGATAGACCTTGTCTGCGAAAGCGCAGATGTCTTTGATTGGTGTGTCGTAGGTTATCCAGTTGCCGCAGAGGCGCTCGGAGTATTTGGTCCAGAACTCATGATCTTTTCTGACCATTTCCTCTGTGATTTCGGGGACGGGGTTGCGGTTGATTTTCATTATGATGCCGTACGGTGTGAGGTACGGATACATCCAATCAAGCGGGAAACTTTCCTCGACGAAGAACTCGTTGGTTGGGTTTTTGTCGAAGATGACCTTGGTGAGGAGTCCGTTGATTGCCATGACGGCTACCTGGCCGGCGACCTGGACGCGTCCGTCAGGGGTGAAATTGACGATTTCACCGGCGCGGATTTGTTTTGGTTCATTTGGGAACTGGGTATCGTGGAGGAGCCGGCGTTGGGCATCGGCAATGTACTCTCCAAAGCACTGCTGTGAATCTTCGGGTGTGGGTGTGGCGATTTCTTTTGGCGGGTAAACGCCCTGTCGGCGACGTCTATCTTCGACTTGTTTTCCGAAGCTCATGATGAGGTTGTCGAGCGGGGCGACGACGTTGGTGAGGCTGCCGATGGTTTTTGCGAGAGAATTCATTCGGTAGAGTCTGCCATTGGCGCGGTTTTCAGCTTCTTTTTTGCCCATGGCGATGTTTTGGAGGAAGAGGATGAAGTCGCGGAAGAACGGGGGATCGATTTGGGCGCTTCGGTTGTAGTGAGCGCGGATGTAATTGAGGTACGTGGCATCAGCGAGGGCGTTTTGGGTGATTATATAGACGTCGCGCCTGTCGAAGGCCGGGTCGAACCGTTGGGATGGCTTGATGAAACTCTCGCAAAAGATCATGTAGGTGGGGCAGAAACGGCCCGGGTCAGTGCCACCGAACAATATGGCGTTGTAAGTCATTTCCGGGTAGATGCCGAACGGAGGTGTGAACATGTCGTGCCCGAACCAGAAGCCGAACCGGTGGTTGCGTTGTTCATTTTCCGCCCAGTGAGCTCCGAGGTGGGAGATTGGTATGACAGCGTAAGCTGCAAGGATGAGAATCGGTGGCAAACGTCGTCTGAGCAGAAGGATTGCCAGGAGAGCGAGGAGTGCCCAAGCGAGGACGAACATTGTGGCGTAAATGGAATAGATTGGCGGGGTGAAAAAGTGGGCTTGTTTGATGGCGGTGGTTAGTCCGTGGTAAAAGAGACGGAATCCGGAAAGGTTGGATGCGGGGTCGCCATATACGCTTTGGATTTTTGACGCCAGGGCGTAGAGGGCGACTGCGGCGGCGACCGCTGACCCGTATAGTGCGAAATTGCGTGATTCCTGGTAATGGAGGATCAACGCGGCGCCAACCAGCGCAAGACCGTATCCGACGAACATGGCGATGGTGACGTGTGAGGCGGTGAAGAAGACCTTTGTGAGGTCGCGGCTTTGACGGTCGGTGTTGGGGTTAAGTAGGATGAGCAGGAGGAAAGCCAGACAGGCGTATATGGCGGCGTTACCGATGATCCATGCGCGTTCGCGTTTCTGCATTTTTGCCAGAAAGAAGAACGGCACCAGCGCCAGCAACAGATAGGCGAAATGGAACTCGTCGATTGCGCCTTCGAAATACATTTTGAGCTGGAGAATGAACCGGAGCGGGTCGCCGAGGATGTTGGTTGGGTTGGTTCTTTCGTACTGGCCTCTGGTGAACGCGTGAATGAACCCGTCGAACGTGCGGGGGTATGCCCAATTCATGGGCGGGTTTGTGGCTGATGCAATTGGCATGTAGAGGTAGAACGAGACGCCAGCGAGCCACGCAACCATCGTGATCAGGACAGTCTTCCATTCTGAGAGCAGACCGCCGGTCTTGTAGATGAGATAAACAAGGGCTGCAAGGGAACCGAGGCCGACCATGTTGAAGATCACGAAAAGCGGCATGTTCTGATCGAAAGTTGTCAGTATCCCCGAGGATTTCATGACAAGCGCCGTGAGATAGAGGACGGTATTGACAAGGAAGGCGTCTCTGCCCAATTCGGGTTTTGCGAATGCGATTGCGACTTCGAGGCCGATGGCGGCAACGATCAAGGTTTGATGATTGTTGAAACAGATGCCGAACAGAAACCCGGCTATGTAGAGATACCGGCGTTTTTCAGGGAAATAGATCCAGTGGAGAAGGCAGACCAACACACCCATCAGAGACAGAACGCTCAAAGTGTAAACCTCGACGATGACGGCCTGGCTCCACATGAACCCGTTGAACCCGATCAACATTGCTGCAACGACGCCCGAGACAAGACACAATTGCTTTTCGCGGCGTGGTTCGAGGCCTTTGAGTTGCTCGATACCATCGAGGATCATGCTGCTGCCGCGTGACACGATGAGAGCGAGGATGCCGTTTGACAACGCGGCGGCGACGGCTGAAGAAACTGCGACGCGCCACGCGATGTTTGAAAATGGCAAAAGGACAGTGAACAGCCATGAATAAATCGTCCAGACGGGATATCCGGGTGCATGGGGCACGCCTGCGTAGTAGGAGGCAACAGCCAGCTCGCCGCAGTCTTCGAGGGTGAGGTCGGGCGCGAGTGTGTAAAGGTACGCTGCGAGCGTGACAACTGTCGAGATCAAGAGCGCCGCCCAATCGACGCCGCGGAACAGGGCGGTTGTGGCTACGGATGGAGCGGGCGGATCGGAACGCCGCGCAGGTGCAACAGTTGATTTTGCCGTGCTCATTTGCTATTGGCGCGAGATAATTGTTTTGCTGTGCACACCAAAGGACTTAGTTGATGGCAGGCTTTCGCTATTTGTCCACTTCAATTTTGCTGGCAGCGACGGGTTCCTGAGACTGTGGCTGCCGGGGTGGTACGCTGTACAGAACTGGTTGTTGAAAGCGGCGGTAGCCAAAGAGAGCGTGTGCCCTGCAGGACTCCAGAAAAGGACCTCTGAGGTTGTTGGACGTGACAATCCTGTGACGATGAGTGCGCACGCGGCTGCGGCGGCCATCCACGAAGCAAGCTGAGATTGCGTTGCAGCCTTTTTCGGCAAGGCTTGGGGCTGGGGAGCTGCATGATCGAATAAGCGGTGTTTAAGCTCCGGGGATGGGCCGTGCAGTTTCAAGGAACAAAGCCACTGTTCCAATTGGATGTGGTTGTTCATGGGTTGTCTCCTGTATTGCGCGTGAGATTGCCTTGCGAATCCTTTCGATGCCGTATCTGTACCCTGCTGCCGCTGTGTTTGGCGAGGTTTTTGTGCATTTTGGATCAAGAATCTTGGGCTCGATGATTTGACCGCAGAAGTGGGCCTCGGGGGGGATGGTACGCCGCAGAGTATTTCCCTCGAGGCTCGGTGGGGCGTGGGTTTCCTGATGACCGCGTATTTCTCGTGATTCTGAAGGCGACCGCTTCGGAGGTCGGGAATGCCCGGTTCGGGGAAAAGGAATAAGACGTCCTCAACCAGCGTTTGATTATGCCGGTTGGGAGCCATGCGGTGCGCGTTGTGCGATATCCGCTGCCAATGCTGGTTGGCGGCGGGTCTGGCTATTTCATCAGCAAAGCCTGCCGTGCGCGTTTTATGGCTCTTGTAAGGCGCCGCTGATAGTGCGCGGGCAGGCCGGTGTATTTTCGGGGCAGGATTCGCCCGGCTTCGGTGACGAATTGGGAGAGCAGGGCGGTGTTTTTGAAATCGAGCATGTCAACGGTGAAATCGATTTTCGGCTTGGGCCGGGGCGTGCGGATTTCACCGGAATAGGATGTTCTGGTTGGACGATCCGGATGTGTTTTTCTTGGCATAACAACCTACGTGGATCAACTGATCACTTGACTTCTCTGTGAAGCGTGTGCCGGCGGAGAAACCGGTTGTATTTCATCAGTTCGACCTTTTCGGTCTGAGTTTTCTTGTTACGAGAAGTGATGTAACGGGAGGGTGGTTTACCCTCTTTTCTGGCTTCGGTGCATTCGAGAATGACCATCTCGCGTGGCATGTGACTACTCCTTATCTTTGGCTGGTTTTTCTTCCTCTTCGATTTCTTCCTCTACCTCGATTGTGCTGACGGAATCGACTGTGCCGAGGTTTGCGAGGCGTTTATGGCGCAGCGCCCCGTCGCGTTCAAGCTGCGTCTGGGCTTCGACTGTGAATCGGGCCCATGGGATGGCATCGAGTCGCGCCTTGGGGATGGGTTTCCCTGTTATTTCACAGATGCCGTAAGTACCTTTTTCGATGCGCTTGAGTGCCTCGTCTATTTCGTAGAGTGCGTCCTGGTCAGAGGACAACAAACTGAGCGCAAAATCGCGGTCGAAGTTGTCGGTGCCTGCATCTGCCATGTGGAGGCTGAAACTGTTGATTTCCTCGGCTGATTCTTTGGCGCGGCCCTGCATTTGCTGGAGCAGGCGTTCGCGCAGGTCAAGAAGGCGTTTATAGTATTTCACCCACTGGGGCTTGATATTGGGAGTCGCGTCACCTGCCTTCCCTGATGAAGGCCGACCAAGAATTGTTTCGGCCGTTGCCAAAACGGCGTTCTTGGGTTTGGCAGTGTCAGCCTTGACCGCATGAGTGGTGCGGGCAGAATCAGTCTTTGCCTCGACCGGTTTTTTGGCCGGTGCGGACACTGTTCCTTTTGCTTTTGGCTTCAGTTTTTTCTTTGTCACGGCGCTGATCAAAGTTTGTCTGCGTTTCTTTAATGACCATTAGTCCCGCGTCACAGCCGTGTGCAAGATAACCACGGGAGCCGAAGAATGTAGCAAATAAAAACAAAAGTTCCACAAAAATTTTGCATTTTCGATCGCCGGTCGCCAGCGCTCCCGAGAAATCTCGGGAACGCCAGACCGATTTCCCGAGACGGTGGGGCATGGATTGGACGCTTGCGTTGAAGCAAGGCTTTTTGGTAGGAGTGTCGGCGATGGCGAGTTGGGTTGGGGTCGGTTTTTGTGGATTGGGTTTGAGCATGGGGAGGTCTGCGGGTGTCAAAGCCGCGTGACACCACAAACGAGGCGATGGGTGGCAGCGCGACTGATGGGTTTCCACGGTTTGCCGGTGTGGCGGAATGGCAGACGCAAGGGACTTAAAATCCCTTGGCCAATCACTGGCCGTGTGGGTTCGAGTCCCACCACCGGCACTGCTCGGGCTGGATTCCGGCTGCATTGGGACCGAGGTGTGATCGGCTCGGGGGGGGCGTGGTGGTGGGGCCGGTTCGGTTTGCGGGTGTATGGCTGATTCTGAGATTATTACTGCAAACACGCGGTATTGCGCGGTATTTGGGCATCCGGTGAAGCATTCGGCGTCGCCAGCGATGCAGAATGCCGGGTTTTGCGCGCTTGGTTTGCCGTGGCGGTATTTGGCTTTTGACGTCGAGCCAGAGGGGCTGTCGGCTGCGATTGCAGGTGCCAAAGCGATGAAATTCATCGGGTTGAATCTGACTGTTCCGCACAAGGTGGCGGCGGTTGAGATGATGGATGAGCTTGATGAGACTGCACGGGTGTTGGGAGCTGTCAACACGGTTCGGTTCGAGGCGCGGGATGAAAGCGGCTGTTGGAAGCCGCTGGGTCAGTTTGATGAAGTGCGGGGATTGGAACTTCGTTCGGTTGGATTCAACACGGACGCCGAAGCCATCAGCAGAGTGATCAGGAGTGATTTGGGAGTAGAACTGCGTGGAGCGGTGGCAGTGGTGTTGGGCGCTGGCGGTGCTGGGCGGACTGCCGCGCTGCAATTGGCGGCGGAGGGTGTGAGGGAGCTTTGGCTGGTAAACAGGACGGTGTCAAAGGCTGAAGCTTTGGCGTGGGAAATCCGTCAAAGATTGGCCGGGGTGAAGGTGGAAATCGGGTATCCATCCTGTCCGGTGGACGTGATTATCAATGCGACGTCACTTGGGTTGGGGCGGGATGATCCACTGCCTTTTGACCCAAAGGCTTTTGACATGAAGAGAGCGAAATCGGTTTTTGACATGGTGTATCGGCCTGCTGAGACATTGTTTGTGCGTGTTGGCAAGGCTGCCGGGTGCCGTTGCACGAACGGGCTTGGGATGTTGTTGTATCAGGGGATATCTGCGCTTGAACTGTGGAGTGGTCTGCGGGCGCCGATCGACCAGATGAGACGTGCGCTTGAAATTGAAGTGTACGGGAAATGAGCGGCAGCATTGGGGATTTTTGGTTGGCGTGGTCAGGTGCAGCAACTGTTGCACATGGAAGAGCTTTTTGGGCATTACCATTTCATTTTTGGTCTGTGGTGATGTTCATGGTTGGATGCGCTGTTGGGAGCTTTCTCAACGTGTGCATCCACAGGCTGCCAAGGGCAGAGAGCGTGGTTTGGCCGGGGTCGCATTGTCCGTCGTGCAATCATGAAATTCCGTGGTATTTGAACATTCCATTGGTCAGTTGGGTTCAATTGCGGGGTCGGTGCAGGTTTTGCGGTGCAAGGATATCGAGCAGGTATTTTGTGGTCGAGTTGCTGACGGGCTTGTTGTTTGCGGGTTGCTGGCTGAAGTATGGGATGATTTGGGTTTCTGTGGCGCTGGTCTATTGCGTGTTTGTGGGTTTGTTGGTGGCGGCGACGTTCATTGATGTGGAGCATTTTATAATTCCCGACGTGATAACATTGGGCGGGTTGGCGGTAGGAGTCATAAGCTCGTTTCTTGTGCCGGAATTGCAGGATGCAAGCTCGTCCGCGCTTGGGTTGAAAAGATGTGCGGTTGGTGCCGGGCTTGGGGCGGGGATAATCTACGCCTTCTTGAGGATCGGGAAACTGCTGTTTGGACGGCAGCGGTTTGATTTACCAGCGGGGAGCCGAGTGGTGTTTTTGGAGACCGAGCTGGTTTTGCCGAACCAAAGGCTGCCATATGGGGAGATGTTCTATCGGAAACAGGACGCGATTGAGTTGCATGCGGAACTGGTTGAGTTGCCGGACAGGTGTTATCGAGACGTGCCTGTGCGGTTGACTCAAGAGAAGCTGGAAATTGGCGGTGACAGATTTGAAGTGGAGTCGGTTCCGTGTCTGGAAGTTGTTACCGGGCGGGTGGCGGTTCCGCGTGAAGCGATGGGCATGGGGGATGTGAAGTTCATGGCAATGGTTGGGGCGTTTGTTGGTTGGCGCGGCGTGCTGTTTACGCTGCTGGGGAGTGCGATGCTGGGATCGTTGGTTGGGCTTGTACTTATCGCACTGCGGCGACGCGAATGGTCGAGTCGCATTCCATACGGACCGTACATAGCTTTAGCGGCGGTTGTTTGGCTGTTTGCTGGGGACATCATACTGCGTTGGTATGCCGGGCGGTAGTCGGTCGGGCGGCATTGCGTCACTCTTGTTCGGTGAAATTTCGGTGCCAATCGTCAGCCGCACTGAGCCCGGTGCCTCAGAGCGTGATCGACCAGAACAAGCGCGGTCATTGCTTCGACGATTGGGACTGCGCGCGGCAGAACGCACGGGTCGTGCCTGCCTTTGGCTTTGAGGTGCGTGGGCTGACCGTAAACATCGACCGTTTCCTGTTCGGTTTTGACTGTAGCGACCGGCTTGAAGGCGACGCGGAAGACGATTGGTTCGCCGTTGCTGATTCCGCCCTGAATGCCGCCTGATCGGTTGGTTCTGGTGCCCACGCGACCCTGTTTCAGGCAAAACGGGTCGTTATGCTGTGTGCCGGTCATTTCAACACTGCTGAATCCCGATCCCACTTCGAATCCTTTTGTGGCAGGCAGACTGAGCATGGCTTTTGCAAGGTCGGCTTCGAGTCTGTCGAATACGGGCTCACCCCACCCGGGCGGAACGCCGCGAACTGAGGTCTCGATTATTCCACCGACTGTATCGCCCTGATCGCGGATTTGCTCGATATGCCGGATCATTTCACGGGCTGCTGCAGGGTCGGGGCACCGGATGGGATTGGATTCGATGAGGTCGGTCGTGACCGTTTCCGGGTTTACGTCTGCTTTGATGTTATGTACCCGCGCGACGTAAGACACTATTTCGACCTGATAAAGCTCATGGAGCACTTTTCTGGCGATTGCGCCAGCGGCAACGCGGGCGACTGTTTCGCGCGCGCTTGTACGTCCGCCTCCGCGCCAATCTCGAATGCCGTATTTTGCCTGATACGTGTAATCTGCATGTGACGGGCGGAATTTCGTCGCCATGTCCGAATAATCGGAGGACCGATAGTCTTTGTTTTCGACGAGGAGACAGATTGGCGTGCCCAGAGTACGGCCCTCGAATGTGCCCGAGAGGATACGGACACGGTCGGTTTCGGTTCTTGGGCTTACAATATCGGACTGGCCCGGGCGGCGTCGGTCGAGCTGCGTCTGGATGTCGGCTTCGGTGAGTGGAATGCGCGGTGGGCAGCCATCGACAACGGCGCCTATGGCTTCGCCGTGTGATTCGCCCCATGTTGTGACGCGGAACAGGATGCCAAACGTGTTTGCCACAACAGAAGGGTGGGACAGGCTCTGAAAATGTCAACCTAATGATGGAGCCGACAAAGATTGCGCGCAGGGGTGCGAGGATGTACCGGCGATTTTATCGCCGGAGATTACAGGATCGTCTGGAATACGCAGTGGCCTGAAGCAAATCGAAATCAGGACAGAAGGAATTACTTCGCTTGCAGATGAGGTCGCGTGTTCATATGTTGCTCACATGCAAACACCACTGGTGTCACGCATCGTTTTCGGCGCGGCTCTGGCAGCCGCATGCACATGGCTGACGTTGGACGCTAAGCCGCAGGACGCGTCCGCAGAAGCAATTCGCGAGGAGTACGAAGCACGGTTCAGGTCGATTACTGCCAAGATCGACGATATCCTCGGCATCCAGGCCACCCTCCAACGACGCATCAACGATTTATCAGCCGAGCTTGCAGCGCTGCGTGAGGAGCAATCTCGAATCGCCGGTCAGAGCGTGCGTCCCGACGACCTCCGCAAGCTCGCGGATAAAATCCGGGAAATCGATCAGAAGCGCGAAGATGACAAACGGATCATTCTCGAGGAACTGCGCAAGCTCGCACAGGCGCCGATTCCAGAACCGAAGCCGCGAAAAGAGGAAACAAGAAAGGAAGAAACAAAGAAGGAGCCAGGGCCATCGCAGCCCCCAATTCCCCAAAAGGGCTACGAATATGTCGTCAAGGAAGGGGACACACTGAGCGCAATTGTGGAGGCTTATCGGCAGAATGGCGTGAACGTGACACTTGATATGGTTCAGAAGGCAAACCCGAACGTGAAACCGAAGTCGCTGCGCGTCGGCCAAAAAATCTTCATCCCGGACCCTGCACTGAAATGATCGACTGTTGTCGGCGTTATAACCCGAAGATTTCACCCGTTTACCGGCCAAAGATATGCGAACCTTTTTCGCCAAGACTTCCTGAAGCCCGTCTGTTCGAAAGCGGGCCCGGGCAAAGCACCGAACTTGTGATGGCGAACTTTTGATGGACGTCTTTGTCTCGCCGCGATTGTTTGGTTGCGGCTGCGTCGCGCTGGAAAATGTGCGGACGGGTGTTTTGTGGGCCTCGGTAACAACCTGGCTTCGATCAAATCATCGGCACTTCTCGTGGCACTTTCACAATGATAGTGCCTGCGATCTTGTCGTGCCATGATTGGCGTTCTCGGGTCCAGCCCGCCCAGAAAAACCCAATACCAAAAGCGAGCAATGAAAACACCGCCGCAAGAGCCCGCACCAGCGCAAGGCTGAAATCCAGATCGCGACCGTCCTCACGGACCACCCGTATTCTGCAGACGACGCCCCCTATTGTGGTTCCTTTCCACGTCCACATTCCAACGTGGTAAGCAATCCAGAATATGACACCGAACCCGTTCAAGTGTCCAAGCAACCATCCCAACAAAACAAGGTCGAGAAGTGTGGCCGCAAATCTGAGCCAAAACCCGACGCGTGGCAATGATGCATAATCGATCGGCGGTACACTGTGCAAACCCGCACGCAGCGCTGTGTTTTCCCGACCAGTTGTATCGAGAGCAGCCGCAGAACTTGTGCCTTCGCCGCCAGTTGTTGGTAGCGCAGCGGAACTGATGACATCTGTCGGCATTGCGCTTGCCGGCCTGCTGCCGTTGCGACCGTTCACTCGAAAAGCCCGGAATACGGCCATGAGCGCCGCTCCAAGGCCAAGACAGAACAATACACCCCACACAACACAACCAAGAATCGGAACCATGTACAGCACGGTGACAAGAAGGACTCCGACAAGGAAGTGCGCGATGGATTCAGGTGCCAGTGCCATGCCAAAGCGTTTCGCCAGTTGTGCGCCGATGAATTGGAAAGTGGCGGCCTTGCCAACCAAAACAGCAGCCAGCAACGCGAAATTCAAAAACGGCACGACCAACAGTCCAATGCCGGACGCAACAAGCAACAGCACCAGGGGGCCAAGGAGAATCAGCGCGACCAAACCCACCCCAAAAGCTGCCAGTGAATTCTCGTCCAACACCCTGACACACTGAGTCATCGAACGGGGCATCAACACGGCGATGATGAGATAGATCAGGAAGAACAATCCCACGAAGAACCATGCAAAGCC
>Ga0207433_10016218_pt1 | contig 10495 bp, 10 predicted proteins | sample YelNatPaOPGAMG01_FD_187559 | JGI IMG/M metagenome (GOLD analysis project Ga0207433, IMG submission 187559) | Hot spring thermophilic microbial communities from Obsidian Pool, Yellowstone National Park, USA - OP-RAMG-01 (SPAdes) (version 3) | ecosystem: Environmental > Aquatic > Thermal springs...
ACAAACGACCGTCTTCTCGCAGAATCTCGCCGGCTGTTCCGCTGACGATCCCCCTTCACAGCCAGTAAGGCATGCCGCCATGACTAAACTACTCTTCATCCAAGCCTCCCCTCGCGGTGAGGAGTCCACATCGATCCAGATCGCCCAAATCTACCTAGACGCCCTGAAGGCAACGAATCCGACGCTGGTCGTGGACGTGATGTCCCTCTGGGGGGCCGATCTGCCGGCGTTCGATGGCGACAAAGCTGCAGCCAAGGTCAACATGATGCTCGGCCAGAAACACAATGCGGTGCAGAAGACCGCCTGGGACCAAATCGTCCAGATCGCCTCCCGCTTCATCACCGCGGACCGGTACCTGTTTGCGGTCCCAATGTGGAACGGCACGATTCCGTATCGCCTGAAGCAATACATCGACATCATCCACCAGCCGGGCCTCCTGTGGGGACTGAAGCCCGAAACGGGGTATTTCGGGCTACTGGAAAACAAGCACGCCACCCTGGTGCTGACCGCAGGCGCCTATGCGGACAGCCGCCCCTCGCCCGCTTTCGGGGTCGACTACCAGTCCACCTACCTCAGGTCGTGGCTCAACCAGGCGGGGATCGTGAACATCGATGAAGTGAGATACCAGCCCACGATGGTGACACCGGATCCCCTGGGCGTGCTCGAGCGGGCCAAGCGGTCGGCAATGGACCTTGCCAGGACGCACGCACGCGTTTGACGTGATTGGAGGTAGTAAGGTCATGAATCTCACGACTATCGGCGCGGCGGCCCTCGGAGCAACAGCGCTTGCGGGCTCCATCGCCATCGCGAGCCCGGTTCCTTCGACCACGGCCACCACGACCTATCACCGCACCGAGGTCGACGGCGTCGGAATCTTCTATCGCGAGGCGGGACCCAAGGACGCGCCCACCATCGTGCTGTTGCCAGGGTTCCCTTCTTCTTCGCGCTATTACGAGATGCTGATCCCTCTGTTGGCGACACGCTATCACGTGGTCGCGCCGGATTACCCGGCTTTCGGACAGAGCGATGCGCCGTCACCGGCGCTGTACAACTATACCTTCGCTCACCTCGCGGAGACGATCGAGGCGCTGCTCAAACAGCTCAAGATCAACCGCTACACGCTCTACCTGTTCGACTACGGGGCGCCAATCGGTTATCGCATCATTCTGGCGCATCCTGAGCGATTGCACGCGCTGATCATTCAGAATGGCAACGCCTACGAAGCCGGGCTCGGGCCAAAATGGGCAGCCATGGCGAAATTCTGGGCGGACCCCAAGGCGCATCCGGAGGTCGTCGACAACTTTCTTTCCTTTGAAGCCACCAAGCAACGACACCTGGCCGGCACCTCTCATCCGGAGGCTTACGACCCGGAAAGCTGGGCCGAGGAGTTCGCCCACCTTTCGCGGCCGGGGCAGCGGGAGATTCAAGCGGATTTGCTCTACGACTACCGCACGAACATCGCAGCGTACTCCGCGTGGCAGGCGTGGCTCCGCCAACACCAGCCGCCGACGCTGATTGTTTGGGGCGCGAACGATCCGTCCTTCATCGGTGCGGGCGCAACGGCCTACCGGGCGGACCTACCGAACGCAGAAATCCACCTGCTGGACGCAGGCCACTTCGCGCTGGAAGAGAAGAACGACGAGATTGCGAACCTCATTCTTCAATTCATGGCCGAGCATCCGTAGCGAGGACCGCATTCCCGAGTGCCGATCACGGTGTCACGTCGTTCGCGGCGCTGTAACAAGGAACGCGATGTTACCGACGCCCTCGGGAATCGACAGGCTTATCGAAAATCCGGGAGCTTCAATCTTCCGACGAAGGTGACGATGGCGGGCGCACTAAAAGTCAGGGGCCACACCGAGGTTGCGGCCATAGTCGCAACGGGTGCTGCCATTTTCATGATCGTTCTTGGTACGTCGATCGTGAATTTGGCTCTCCCGCGGATCGATTACGTCTTTCATGCCGACCTCGCCGCTCTCCAGTGGCTCGTTGATGGATATGCGCTGGTTTTCGCCGGCCTGCTCTTTAACGCTGGAGCGCTCGGCGATCGCTACGGCGCCAAGCGTGTGTTCTCTGCCGGCTTACTCGTTTTCTGTGCAGCATCGGCCGTGTGCGGCCTGGCACCGAATATGGGAACTTTGCAGTGCGCTCGGGCGATACAGGGAATCGGCGCCGCAATACTCCTGCCGAACTCGCTCGCAGCCTTGAGTCACACGGTGCAAGACCCGAAACGTAGGAAGGTTGCGGTGTCGGCGTGGTCCAGCGCAGGCGCATTGGGTATTGCCCTTGGGCCAGTGGTCGGAGGTGTACTCGTTCAATATCTCGACTGGCGGAGCATTTTTCTTGTCAATATTCCCGTTGGGCTGGTCGGGTTTTGGCTGGCGCGCCATCGCGTTGCTGCGGGCCCTCGTCAGAGGCAAAGAGCGTTCGATCCTCTAGGCCAGCTTCTGGCAGTTGCCACGCTCGGGGCGCTGACCTATTGGATGATCAGTCTGCGCTCGTCGCATGTCCTCTCTGTGTTCTCGATCGTATCGGGTGGTGGTGTTATTGCGCTTGCAATCGCCTTCTTTCAGAGTGAGGCCCGACAAGCGAATCCAATGCTGCCACTTGATTTGCTTTTCCGGCCGACGTTGGGGTCGGTGGCGCTCGTAGGCCTTTTGCACAATGTCGCGACCTATGGACTGATTTTCGTGCTGAGTCTCGCGTTTCAGACTCTGCGCGAGATGTCGCCAGTTGGGGCTGGGCTGTTGTTCCTCCCGCTAACCCTAGCTCTTGTCGCTGGAAAGAGGGTAGGTGCAAAATTTCTACATAAGTCGGATCCATTCAGGCCCCAGATATGGGGACATGCAATGTCCGCTTTGGGGCTATCGTATTGGCCGTGATGGGATTTGATCGTAGCGCGATCGCGATTGCTATCTCCCTCTGTGTCATTGGCTTGGGCGCAGGCGTCACCGTACCTTCGATGAACCTCTCTGCTCTGGACTCGGTTGAACGGGAGCGCAGTGGGTTGGCATCCGGCATTTTGAATTGCGCCAGGCAGACCGGTGGTGTCATCGGTGTCGCTTTGCTGGGTGCACTTGTCGGAGGAGCGGCCACCGCCGCAGGAGCGAGTTGGGCCTCGGTGGCTGCGACAGTCGCGCTGGCCGGTGCCTCTGGCATTGCGGCCCGAATCGCAAGGCACCGTCGTGCTTCCAGAACGAATCCGGCAGAAATCAGATGAAGGGTATTCGATCATCGACGGTTGATCTAGGGCTGGTCCCGGACGAATGGTCATGGGGAAAGCCGCGTCCTCTGATGACGATGAACGCCGCTGCCGGAACACCGTCTGTGCACCTGTCGATCCCTGAGAAACGCAGAACTCCATCTGCCGGACGCCGACCACTTCGCTCCGGAAGAGAAGGCCGACGAAATTGCGAAAACGTTTTGCTCTTCGGTAACGAATTAGTTTCATTACGGAGTCATCCTGACGTCCGTTTTTGCATAGAGGAGATTCTCATCCATGTTTAACCGCACCTCCGCGTTGGCCTCTGCTTTTGCTCTTGCCGCGCTTCTTTCAGCACCTGCATTTGCGCACGGCATGACACGTCACGCCATGAAGCGCGCCAGCACGAAACACAGCGCGATGATGCACCATTCCATTAAGCACAACAGTATGAAGCACGGCGTCGTCATGCATCATTCTATGAAGCACTATGCCATGATGCGCCATGACATGAAGCATAACAGCATGAAGCATAACGAGGTGATGCGCCATGCCATGAAACGCGGCAGCACAAAGCATGGCATCATTCCGCGTCATGGTATGAAGCACCTGTCTATTACACAGATCTTTTCTAACGGCCTGCCGTTGACGCCGGATGACGAGACAGGCGTCATATCTACCCGTTGCAGAGATGTGTTCGGAAGTCGTGTTGCAGCGGATGAACCCAGATGGCTTTGACCGGCTCGGCGTGGAGGTGGAACCGGTCGAGCTTGCCACGACCTTGCGTGTCGCCGAGATACGTCCAGTTGGCGGCCTTGTAGCAGGCGCCGGTGAAGCGCGGCTTCTCGACGAAGGTCTCGATCAGGACCGGACGGTAGCCGTAGTGACGCTGCCAGTCATCGGGCAGACGGCGGCGCACGAGGGCGAGGACGCGCGAGGCGAGATTGTGCCGTCGGATCCAGGGCAGGATGAGGAAGCGGGCGTTGTTGACGATGAGGTGCAGATTGCGCTCTCGCTGAGCGCGGCTCCAGCCGATGAACTCATCGCGGGGCTTGCTCTTCCAGGCGCTCGCGCCGAAGGAAAGCAGCGCCACGACCTCCCCGGCGGCGCGCACGAAGTAACGACGCTGCGCACCCGGTATGAGTTGGTGACCGAGGTAGTGATGCCGCTCGATGTAGGCGTTCCAGAGCAAGGAGTCGTGCTTCTTCTGCACCGGCTCGACGCTGAGCGCTGCCGAGTCGAGCACCGGCGACAGCAACGGCTCGAGCACTGCCTGCTCGATGTGCGGATGGGCCTTGAAGCTGACTGGTTTGGCGCACTTCGGCGGCGGCAGTGTGATCAGGCTGTCCGCCTGCATCCGCAACAACGCTACGCGGCAACTCATATCCTTGAGCTTCCCGTCGGGGCGGCGCCAGGAGAGCTCTTCGCAGACCTGGCGGGACAGCCGGTACCGGCTCGGCGCGGGCTCGGCGCCGATCAAGGCTCGGATGCGCTCGATCTCGGCGGCCGTAAAGGGGCGTCCGCAGTAGCGCATGGGTCAGCTCGAGGGGATCAGGCCCGCAAGTCGCGCGGCGCGCAGCGCGATCAGCGTCTCATAAAGATGCAGCCACCCGCGCCAGATGACCGTCATCCCGGGCTCGCCATCGCCCTTGCGCAGAAGGTGGCCGCCGAGATTGCCGATCATGCGTACCACCTCGCGCAGGGACGGGGATTGCGCCGCAGGCAAGGCGTGGTGGACCCGCACGTGCAGCGCCTCGATCTCCTCTTGGGAGAAAACCTCCGTGGCGGGGATGTCCGGGTGCACGCGGGCGAGGTAGGCCACGTGCATCAAACGTACCCCGATGACGCTGAAGAGCGCCAGGTAGCGCGCGAGCCGTTCGGCCGTCTCGAGCAGACAGTCCTCGACGGTGCAGCCGGACTTGAGGACCTTGTGCCAGACCTCGATCCCCCAGCGCTTGCCGTACCAGTCGATCTTCTCGCAAGCACTGGCGAAGTCCGCCACCAGCAGGTCCGTCAGCAACACCCAGCTCACCGCTTCGTGCCCTTCGGGGGGCTCAGCCTCGGTGGCGGCGATTACCCGCACGGTGATCGGCTCGATCGAGGCGGACGCCTTGGCCGCCTCACCGCGCCGATGTGGTGGCTTAATCGTCACCTGCGTGGCGCGCACCTCGAGCTTGGCCTCGCGTGTCTTGCGCTTGCCGTTGCCGGGGATGCTGACAGTCTTCTGCCCGAGCACCGCACTCACGGCGAGCGCTTCCTGGATGCTCTCGCAGCACTCGCTCTCCTCGGGCACGAGCTTACGATCCACGCGGGCGCGGATCAGGAAGTGCTCTCCTTGTTCCTTCGCCTCACTCAACAACTCCCAGAAGTCCGATTCCCGATCGGCAACCAGGATCAATTTCGAGCGCGGCAAGGCATGCGTGCGGGTCTCGCGCATCGCCTGCAGCCACTTGAAGCTCTCCTTCTGCTCGATCGGCGTCACCTGCAATCGCTCGATCTTCTCCTGGTGCTCCTCCTCCGGCACCGGCTGACGAGCCCAGATGTTCTGACTGAGAATCCCGAGCGGCACCCCCGATGTCGTAAAGGCCAGCGCGTTGTGTACGCAAAGCCCGCGCTCGTGCGCGCTGTTGCTCTTACCGATCGGCCCGAGCCCCTTGGTCCGCGGATGCCGTCCGTAGGAGTAAAACACCGTGTCCTGCACCGCCAGCACCGGCCCGCTGACCTGCCTGACGCGCTCAATGGTCTCACGTATGTGTGGCGCGCGGATGGCCTCGGGGCTCGCCCTGCGGTTGTCGAACAGCCGATAGGCTCCCTGGGCGGACGCCCACGTCCGGCACGCCTCATTGATGGGCGCGCCCGGATTATTCGTCAACATCATCGCCGTCTGCACCAACCGCCGATCCAACCGCTTGTCGCCCAGGTCGATGCCGGCAAACTCTTGCCCGATCCACTCCACCGACTCGGTGCCAGATGCCATGATAGACAAAACTTCAGGATCTTCGCATCGCGATCTCTTCGCCACGTTCTCGAGCTTCCTCCCTCGCACTACACTGTGGGAGAAAGGCTATCAGATCCGCGCAGTTGTGTCCAGCCCCTCGTCATCGGGGCATCGGCGGGGTCGAAAACCGACCAGAAATGTGTGTAACAGACAGGACGATTAATGGAGTGACGTTCCAGTTCGAAGCAGTGCTTACCCGCTCAGGAGGCACGGAACAGGCCGAAACGGCTGAGTACCTCGTCGACGCGGTGACTAATCCGGGCGGTGGCGGCGCTGATATGGCTGGAAGCACCGGGTATGTGGAAGCGACTACAAACCAGGAGAGCTTCGATGGGATGCTGTACAACAGCCCACAGAGCAGTACCGGTACGCCAAACAATCATCTGGGACAGGAGTTCGTTGAGCTTGGCAATGCCTGCAACGCTTTTGCGCCAGCTGAGAGTGACTTGACGTTACCGAGCTATGTGCAGCTCAATGCCATCTGGTCAAATGCTAAGGCTTCTCAGCAGTACGCCGCCGGGAACTATGGATATTGTCAGGCGCCTTATGGCGAGGAAGTGGACTACCCTTCCAGCAGTGCAGCACAGACTGTAAGTGCTACTCGGTTTGGCCATACTTTCTCCGATGAAGCGCTTGTGGTTGCACCGGGTGGTTCCACGACGGTCACGATGACCGCGTGGGGCGTAAATCAGGCGAATGGGCTGAGTAATCCCTGGAGCCTTACGGTCAACCCGGAAGTGTGGTACACCTCTGGCACCGCGGCCCCGGTTGATTGCTCTTCTGGCACCGCCGCTTACGAGTCTTGGCTGACCCCGGCTGCTTGCGCTAATGCGCCAACAGTTTCGGTCTCGCCGAACGGGGGTGCGAAGATCTCTAACGGAGATACGTTCAAGGTCACTATCACAATGCCATCGACGGCGGAACCTGGAGTTGACCCGCTTTGGTGGACACCTCAGAGTTCCTACTGGAGGGTCCGAGTATGGCTAAGTCCAAGTCAAAATGGGGTAATCGGTATACGCCGGAATTCAAGCAGCAGATGGTCGAGCTGGTGCGTGCCGGACGCGCACCGAAGCAGCTGAGTCGTGAGTTTGGCTGCTCATACTGGTCGATCCAGTCCTGGGTCAAGCAGGCCGATCGAGACGCCGGCCGTGGCAACGGCGGATTAACGACCGCGGAGCGCCAGGAGTTGACGCGGCTGAAGCGCGAGAACCGCCAGCTCAAGGAGGAGCGGGAGATTCTCGCAAAAGCCGCGGCCTGGTTTGCCCAGGAGAGCGCGCCGAACACGAAGCGCTCTTCGGATTCGTAAAGGCAAACCAGGCCACCCACCGGGTACGGGTCATGTGCCGACTGCTCGGAGTCTCTGCGAGCGGTTATTACGCGTGGCGTGATCGACCGACCTGCCAGCGCGCCCTTCAGGACGTATGGCTGAGCGCGCAGATTCATGCCATCCACCGCTTCTCGCAAGAGAGCTACGGAGTTCCACGCATCCACGCGGAGCTCGCCCTGGAGCACCGCATTCACATCGGCCGCAAGCGCGTGGCGCGACTGATGAGGTTGGCGGGGTTGCGAGGCATCTCTCGCCGGCGCTTCGTGCGCACCACGACGCCGGAAAAGCACGTAGTTTTGCCTCCCGATCTGGTCGAGCGGCACTTTCGCATCCTCGAACTCGATCGGCTCTGGGTGGCCGACATCACCTACATTCCCACATGGATGGGTTTTATGTACCTCGCAATGGCGCTGGACGCGTGCTCGAGGAAGGTGGTCGGCTGGGCGATGGAAAATCACCTGCGCACTGAGCTCGTAGTTGCCGCCATCGATATGGCGCTCGCGCAGCGGCGCCCGCAGGGGGTCATCCATCACTCGGACCACGGGTGCCAATACACCAGTTTCGCCTTCGGAAAACGGTGCCGAGAAATGGGCGTGATCCCTTCGGTCGGTTCGGTGGGCGACGCATACGACAATGCGATGGCCGAGAGTTTCTTCGCTTCTCTGGAGTGTGAACTGTTGGAGCGACGGTGCTTTCACACCCACGCGGAGGCGAAGCTTGCCGTCTTCGAATGGATCGAAGGCTGGTACAACACCCGCAGGCGACACTCGTCCATCGGCTATCTCTCGCCCGTACAATTCGAACGCGATCTGCGTGCCGGACGCATCAGCGCAGCGGAGCTTCTGCCGCGAAGCGCGGCAGACCGCACTGCTGCCAAATCCGTTATCATCACAGAGGAGAAACCTCACAAGAGCGCCACGATACGTTACTGAGAGAGCTTCCACCCGTCCACTAAAGCGGGGCAGGTCCAACCTGGCCTTTGGTCAATTCTTCTGTCGGGTAACGACGGTGGGACGGAGCAGCCCATTCTCGTGACCAATGCCACGACCTGGCAGTAAGTGTTTAACTGCTTCACTGAGGCCGGTGCTTTGCACCGGCCTTTTTTCTGCAAGACCTGCGGACGTTAGATAGCGTTGTGACCGACCGAAGGCCATCCGAATAGTTCGCACTTCTAATAGGCTACAGAATCGGTCGGAAGCGCAAGTTTGTGCCCTACGCGCCTGTAGATGTGGCGCCGCGACTCGTGTGTCATGGGTATCGCCGCAAAGGAGCCGCATGGACTGGCGCCGACGCTGCAGCGCTGTTTAACGCAGATCTCCGTCTCGCCGGACGCGGCGGGTGATTGCTGGTTGCGTTCAGCGCTGTATGCCCGGAGGGGGCAAGCAGTGCGGATCAGTCGATCCGCGATACTGCCGGTTGTGCTGGGTCTGCCCGAGGTCGGAGTCGAACCGACACGCTTTTAAGGGCGGCGGATTTTCATCCCACTTCGACTTTCGTCGCCTCCGGGGTCTTGGACCGTCGGAGTTCGTGGGCTGGAGCACGCCTTCACCGTAGCCTTGAGGCCTTAGGTGCCCGCCGTCTGCTCTCTACACCTTCCCCGCAGGCTGCGGGGCTTGGCTCGGCATTAGCTCGAAGCTCTCAGGGCCTCTACCGAGTTTGACGGGCTTCACCTCACGGATTTCTCCGCGAGGGCTCAAGTTGAATGGTCTGAGTCCGCTGCGTCTACCAATTCCGCCACTCGGGCACGAGGGCGAGAGTATACGGGGCCGCGCGCGCGGTGGATACTGGCGGGGCGCCGGCGCATCGTGGCACCGTGTACCATTCACGGGTGAATCTCAGCGACTTCTCCTACGACCTGCCGCCTGAGCAGATCGCCCAAACTCCGCTCCCGGACCGCTCCGCCAGCCGCATGCTTGCGCTCGACCGGGAGAGCGGTGTCTGGGCGGACGGATCGGTGCGCGATCTTCCCGAACGGCTCCAGCCCGGGGACCTCATCGTGCTCAACGACACTCGTGTGGTGGCGGCTCGGCTGCACGGTGTGAAGCCGACGGGAGGGCACGTCGAGATACTGCTCGAGCGAGCCTGTGCGGAGTGCGAAGCACTCGTCCAGCTGCGCGCCAGCAAGCCCGTCCGACCTGGACTTATGATCAGCACGGCCGGCGGGGCGATTGAGGTGCTCGAGCGACAGGCCGACCTTTGGCGCGTGCGCGTGCCGGGGACGGTCCTCGAATTCTTCGATCGCTGGGGTGAGGTGCCACTGCCCCCGTACATTGCGCGAACGGCCGATGCGTCGGATCGGCTGCGCTACCAGAGCGTCTTTGCCCGGGAACCCGGGGCGGTCGCTGCGCCCACCGCCAGCCTGCACTTTGACACCCCCTTGCTCGAGGCCATCGCGGCCCGAGGGGTCGAAACCGCGTTCGTGACGCTGCACGTCGGCGCCGGTACGTTCCAGCCCGTGCGTACCGAGCAGGTCGAGGCACACGTCATGCACTCCGAGCGGGTGAGTGTCGGGGCACGGACTTGCGAAGCGGTGGTCCGGGCCCGTGCCCGCGGGGGGCGGATCGTGGCGGTCGGGACCACGGTCGTGCGGGCGCTGGAATCGGCTGCGCAGCAAAATGCCGGCCACGGCGGGGCGCTCATCGAGCCCTGGTCCGGCGAGACGCGCCTGTTCATCCGTCCGGGATTCCAGTTCCGGGTGGTCGAAGCGCTGCTGACGAACTTCCACCTGCCCGAATCGACCCTGCTGATGCTCGTCTGTGCCTTCGCCGGCCGCGAGGCGGTGCTCGGCGCCTACCGGCACGCGGTCGAGGCGGGCTACCGATTTTTCAGCTACGGGGATGCGATGTTCCTCGCGCGTGGTCTGGATGGCGCAAAGCCGCGCTGAATCTGGCGATCGCACCCCATCCAAATGGTGATCTTGTGAGACCTATGTTCGAATTGCTTGCCACTGACGGCGCTGCGCGCCAGA
>Ga0207433_10016231_pt1 | contig 10491 bp, 9 predicted proteins | sample YelNatPaOPGAMG01_FD_187559 | JGI IMG/M metagenome (GOLD analysis project Ga0207433, IMG submission 187559) | Hot spring thermophilic microbial communities from Obsidian Pool, Yellowstone National Park, USA - OP-RAMG-01 (SPAdes) (version 3) | ecosystem: Environmental > Aquatic > Thermal springs >...
TTCCAGTGTGGCTGGCCGTCCTCTCAGACCAGCTACCCATCGTCGCCTTGGTAGGCCATTACCCTACCAACTAGCTAATGGGACGCGGGCTCATCTCCATCCGGCAGCTTCGAATCGAGAGGCCACCTTTGCCGCCAACCCTGATAAATCGGCGGTTTATGCGGTATTAGCACACCTTTCGGTGTGTTATCCCCCAGACAGAGGTAGATTACCCACGCGTTACTCACCCGTGCGCCGCTTTACTCCCCCCCGAAGGGGGTTTCTCGCTCGACTTGCATGTGTTAGGCATGCCGCCAGCGTTAATTCTGAGCCAGGATCAAACTCTCCAGTTGAACTGGGATTTCTCCCGCACGCAGGCTCACTATTTAGTTTTCAAAGAGCAAATTTCTCTAATTTAAATTATAATCTCTTTTTAGCCGCTGTCAAGGGTTTTTTCCTCGCTGCCACCCCGTCGGCGGCAAATGTCTTTATAACCAATACCCTCAGGCTTGTCAAGCCCCTGGGAAATTTTTTCTGCTCCGGTTTCCCTCTAGATTTCTCGGCGAGCCCCTATCTTACCTTTAAACTTTCCTGGTTTCCTGCTCCCTTCCCCGGGCTTGGGGAGCCCCTCAGAATTTCCGGGATGAAGTTCAGCGGCAAGGCCCGGACTTTCCCTCCTAAAGGGAAAAAAGGTCAGCAAACCTGGGATTTTCCGCCAAGCGACCCAGTTCCTCAAGATGTCCCTGAAGCTCCTGCCGGCTCTGAAATTTGATCTCCAATTTAAAATCCGGCCCTTCAAATCCAGGAGGTGCATGGAGTCTGAGGTGCGGGTGATTTTTGAGGTTAAGCTCCCTCAGGATAGCGGCAAATTCCGCGGCGGCCTCGGTCAACCGGGGGTGGAGCCATTTCCGTAAAATATGGCGCAGCCTTTCCACCCGCTCCCGGCCTGGCAGGCCTGGCCCTTCAAGGATCAGCCGCAGTTCTTCCCGGGAAAGGACGGCGCCAGGAGAACCCCCTTCCCGGCGGGCCAATATTTCCACTGCCTCCAGCATCTCCTCCTGCTGGCATTGGGTCAAGGGCAACCCGGAAAAATAAGGCCAGGCGGCCTCTCGGTCGGCCAAAGCCCAGGCGGCCAACCTAGACCCGGCCCCCAAGGCCAACCGACTTTGAGCCACCAGGTCTTGCCAGGGGGGCTCCAGATGGGCCACCGCCAAAAGCCGGGCAAGGTGGGCAGGAGAAGGGGGAACCCCCAAAAGGGGAAGAACCTGCCGGAGCACTCTTTCACGGGGCCAGTGGCTTAAGAACCTTCGGGCCAGCAGAGCTTGCTCCAAGGGATTAAAAGGCCGGCAAAAGGCATTATCATGCAGGTAGAGGAGAAGCTCATGGATCTCGGGCAGGTCTTCCTTAAGGATCACAGCCCTAACCTGGGGCCAGCCCAGTTGCTGGGCGGCCTTGAGACGCTTCCAGCCGGTAACCACCTGAAAGCGGCCCCCCGGCCTTGCCTTAAGCCGGGGTGGGGCCAGCATCCCCACCTCTGTCAATGATTCCCGCAGAATAGGGCTTTCTTCGGCTTCCGGAATCTTGAAGGGATGCTCTCTCAGATCTACTGAACTTAGTGCCACTTCCCGAAGTTCAGGAGCAATCATAGGATTTCCGTAAGAGAAAAAAATAAGGGCCGGAGATTTCGAAACCTCCGGTCCCTCATTATATCCGTTTCGCCCCGTTTCTTTAAGGCATGCCGTGGAAGGCTTTTTTCTGGGAATTTCCCGAGGGTTGCCCTTGAGACGTCCGTGAAGAAGGCCGCATGGCCGTCGCCCCAGGTGACCTAGTCCCGGCTAGGCCGCCAAAGCTGGGAGCCCGCATTACAGGACCTGACATGTTGGGGGCTCCCAAGGGTGCCTTCTGATAGGAGGGGGCTCCGATACGGGGCTGACCGTTAAGCCGAGTTTGACCTGGTAGCGGTGAAACACTCCCGCCGCTCGAACCCGGGTTAATCAGGCCCGGCCCCCCTGACCCAGACTGAGGCCGGAGAGCAGACATCTGGGCCCCGGGCCTGGTGGGGTTCCAATTAGACCGTACTTGGGATCCGCCATTCTGACCGGCGGCGGCCTGGCCGGTTTCACTTCCGATACGGCCTCCTTGACCGGCCGCTGTGGTTCCGGCGGGGCCCACCAACTGGTCAGTGGCGGAATCGCCCGGGGATCCGGTTCCCTGGTCGGCCGGGTTGGTGGTCTGGTTGTTCCCATTATATGGCCGATGATGCCGGTGGTTAAAGGGCCGGGAATACTGGTTGCCGGATGAACAATAGGGGTCGTTGACATAAGGGCGGGAGGGATAAACCGGCACCGGCACCGGGTTGTTGACGATAACCGAGGAGCCGGATTCATAGCCGTAGCCATAATAGGGGCTGACGCCGGAGTACCCGTAAGGCGTTACCGGAACCTGGGAATAGGGGTTGGTGTAGGCCCCCCCGTAGGCTTCATAGCCGCCGTACCCTCCATAATAGCCTGGATAGCCCACCGGTACGGCACACCCAGCCAAAAGGAGCAAGACCGCCACTATACCGGAAAACTTGATCCTGTTCATAACACTCCTCCTTATTTGGGTCGAGGGGTTTGGTTTTTGTCATAAAGGTGTCTTTCCGGGCGGCCTTGCTGATTTCCCTGTCAAACCATCAAACTAATAGGCATAGCGGTAGGAGGGACCCTGGGCCATGCCTTCCTGATAGCCGGTGCCGGGAGAGGTGGCCCCGTCGGAATAGGAGCCGGGATTCTGCCAGGGGGAAGCGGGCTGCCCTTGGTAAGACTGGTTATAATATTGCGGGCGGTAAGGTGGTTGTCCCTGGGACGGGCCATATCCCTGGTAATAACCCTGGGATGGATATTGCGCCTGATGATAAGCCTCCCCGGCCACCCCCCCCAAAACTCCGCCGATGAGGCCACCTACCATGGCACCCCGCCACGGGTTGGCATAATCAATGGCCGCCCCAGAAAGGGCGCCCACCCCACCCCCGATGGCCGCACCAGTATAGGTGTAGGGATGCGTACCGGCACAGCCCATTAGGAACAAGGCGGTTATTACGGCACCCGTTTTAAGTTTTAGAATTTTCATATCTTCCTCCCCCAGAAAGTTTCCTGCCTTTTTCGCCTAGTTAGATGCCCGGAGAACTAAAATGTTAAGGGTGGAAAAAAGCCGGGCGGGTTTTAGCAAACCATGATTTCCGGTTATTAGGGGTAAGTTTTTGGGGGGTAATAAAAAAGGCGAGGCCGGAGCCTCGCCGTCAATTGATGAGCTTTTTACAACCTTACTTGGAGATCACCAAAATGACCTGGTCTTTGGCCACGGAGGCGCCGGGTTCGAAGTTGATGGCAGTCACCGTGCCCGTGGCCGGGGCCGGGAGGGAGTTCTGCATCTTCATGGCCTCCAGCACGCACACCAGGTCCCCGGTATTCACCCGGTCCCCCACCTTCACGTTGTAGCTGATGATCATCCCCGGCATGGGGGCCCTCAAGGGCACCTCCCCCGGGGCCAAGGCCTCCCCCGGGGCCGCGGCCGGCCGGGGCGGTGGGGCCGCCGGAGCCGGCGCCGGCGATGGCGGCGGAGCCGCGGCAGGAGCAGGCGCCGGCGCCGCCACCCGAGGCGCCACCGGCGTCACCCCGGTGAGCACCGGCGCCCCGGAAGTGCACTCCACCTCCACCTGATAATACTGGCCGTCCACAAACACATTGAAGGTGCGCAGCCCCGGCCCCTTCTCCGGCGGCGCCTGCTCCAGCCGCGCCAGATACTCCTTCACCTGGCGAAAGAGCTTCTTCTCCTTGATGGTGAGGTACACCTCGTCCTCCAGCTTGACCTCCTCCAGACTCTTGGCCTTCACCTCCTCCGGCACCGGCTCCAGACCATACTTCCACCTGAGAAACCGCAGCCCCGTGGTGGGATACAGCGCATAAATCAGCACATCCCCGTCGTTTCGGGCCAAACCCCGCGTGGCCTCCACCGCCTTGTCCCACTCCGGCTCCAAAATCTCCCCGGGCCGCTTGTCAGTGGGCCTCTCCCCCCGCTCATAACCCTGCAGAATCAGCTTCTGCACCTTCTTGTCCATGGGGGCCGGCGTCTTGCCATACAGCCCAAAGGCCAAGGCCTTCACCTCCGCCGGCACCTGCTGGTAACGCCCAAACAGCACATTGAACACCGCCTGGATCCCCACTATCTGGCTGGTGGGGGTCACCAACGGCGGATAGCCCAGCTCCTTCCGGGTCTGGGGCAGCTCCGCCATCACCTCCCGGAGCCGCTCCAGGGCCCCCGCCTCCTTGAGCTGGTTCACCAAATTGGAATACATCCCCCCCGGAATCTGGTGCAACAGCACCCCCGTGTCGATGGGGGCCAGCTTGCTCGTGTCCAGCAGGTCCCGGTACTTCACGGCCACCCGCTCCAGGTCCTGGCCGATCTCAATGAGCTTCGCCAAGTCCATGTCGCTCTCCCGGGCCGTCCCCTCCACCGCCACCAAAATGGGCTCAATGGCCGGCTGCGCCGTCCTTAAGGCAAAGGGACTAAGACAGGTGTCCACAATGTCCACCCCCGCCTCAATGGCCTTGAGATACGCCATGGACCCCTGACCACTGGTGTAGTGGGTGTGAAACTCCACCGGAATCCTCAGGGTCTCCTTCAGGGCCCGGATGATCTCATAGGCGTCGTAAGGGGAACACATGCCCGCCATGTCCTTGAGACAAAAGGAGTCCGCCCCCATGTCCTGGGCCCGCCTGGCAAAGTCCACATAATACTCCAAATTGAAAATGGGCCCCCCCATGCGCCGCTGCGTCAGGGAATAGCACACCGCCGCCTGAAAGTGGGCCGGACACCCCGCCTTCTTGGCGTCCAGCAGGGCCTTCACCGACACCTCCCAGTTGCGCTGGTCATTCAGGGCGTCAAACACCCGGAAGATGTCCACCCCGTTCTCCGCGGCATAGCGCACAAAACGGTAAGTGACATCATCCGCATAGTTGCGGTAGCCCACCAGGTTCTGCCCCCTAAGCAGCATCATGGTGGGGGTCTTCTTGAGTAACCCCTTCACCAGCCGGATGCGGTCCCAAGGGTCGTCCCCCAAAAAGCGATGGGCCGTGTCAAAGGTGGCGCCCCCCCACACCTCCATGGCCCAGTAGCCCATCTGGTCCATGCGCTCCATAAAAGGCAGAATGTCCTCCGTGCGCATCCGGGTGGCCAACAAAGACTGATGCCCGTCCCGAAAGGTCGTGTCCGTAAAGCGTATGGGGTTCTTTCCGGCCATAGCAAAAGTGCTCCTTGTGGACTTATCTACATATAAACCTGGGCATCCGGCTGCGAGTCACAAATCAAAAATTACCCGTCCGAAGACAGGCAGATGGCCCAGCGGACCAAAGTCCTAAAATTAATTAATACCCCGGGAAGAGCCAGGGGTATATCACCCAAAGAATTATTTTTCTGTCAATAAATTGCTTACAGGGAGGGTTTCACACTTCAATGAGACGGTTCTGGATGGCGAAACGGGAAAGCTCGGCATTGTTCCTGAGATTTAACTTTTTAAGGAGCCGGTGGCGATAAGTGCCCACGGTGCGGATGCTGAGGTGATAAGCTTCGGCGATTTCCCGCACCGTTTTCCCCAGTGCCAGATGGCGCAGCACCTGGATCTCCCGGGTGGACAAGGTGTCCAAGAGTGAGGGGGTTTCATGGTTGCGGGATAAACGCCGGGCCAGAGCCTCGGCCGCGGCGTCCGTCAGGTAGCGACCTCCGGCATACAGGCGACGGATGGCTGTTACCAGAAGTTCCGGGGCCGAGCGTTTGGTGAGATAGCCCTTGGCTCCGGCTTTGATGGCCCGGATGATATACTGGTCTTCCTCGTGGACCGTGAGAATCAGGACCGGCAGGTGAGGCTGCTGCACCTTAAGCTGGCTGATGACCTCGAGGCCGTCCAGGCCCGGCATGGAAATGTCAATGACCGCCACATCCGGGTGGGTTTCTCCGGCCAGGCGCAGGGCTTCCTGGCCGTCGGCGGCTTCGGCCACCACCTCAATGTCCCCGCCCTCCTCCAGAATGCGCCGCAGACCGGCCCGCACGATGCTATGGTCGTCGGCCAGCAAGACTCGAATCATCAGCGTCCTCCCTGGGCTGCTCGAGGGGCAGTTCCACCCAGATCCGGGTGCCTTTGCCGGTCTGGGACTGGATGCGGAAGCGGCCACCCAGAAGACTGGCGCGCTCCTGCATGCCGGCCAGACCCAAGGATTCGGACTCCCCGATTTTCTGGGGATTAAAGCCCCGGCCGTTGTCCGTCACGGTGAGGGTAAGAGTTCCCGGGCCCCCCTTCAGGCTGACCTTCACCTGGGTGGCCCGGGCATGGCGCAGCACATTGGTCAGGGCCTCCTGGACGATGCGGTAGGCTGCGGTGGCCACCAACCCCCCCACCCGGGGTACCCGCTGGGCCTTAAAGGTGCAAGTGATGCCGGTACGTTTCTCAAAATCGGAGGTGAACCAATCCAGGGCGTCAATGAGACCCAGATCGTCCAGGACCCCGGGCCTAAGCCGGGTGGCCAGCCCCCGGACGTCATCAATGGCCTGGTCAATGAGGCGGCACATTTCCAGGGCCCGCTCCCGGGCCTTGAAGTTGTCGGGCGGCAGAGCCTCGCTCAGCCACACGGCGTCCATGCGTAATGCGGTGAGTACCTGACCCAGCTCATCGTGGAGTTCCCGGGCCAGGGCCTTACGCTCTTTTTCCTGGTTGCTCATGATGCTCCCGGATAGGAGACGCAGGCGGTCCTGGGCCTTCTTGAGCTCGGTGATGTCGGTGGCAATGCCGCAGACGCCGTTGGGCTGCCCGTTTTCGTCATAAAGGGGGAATTTCACGGTGAGATGGGTGTGCGGCCCATCGGGTAGGGAAAAGGACTCCTCCACCTGAAATGGCTGGCGGCTGGTAAGCACCTGGAGATCATGGGCCCGAAATTTCTGGGCCATTTCCCGGGGAAACAGCTCGAAGTCGCTTTTTCCCAGAATATCCCCGGAGCTCCGGCCGAGAAGCTCTTCAAAGCGGGTGTTCACCAGGGTGTAGCGCCCTTCCCGGTCCTTGATGTAGACCACTGCCGGAGTGTACTCCAGGATGCTGGAGATCTCCCGGGTGCGCTCCCGAACCTGCCGCTCCAGGTCCCGGGAATAGCGGCTCAGCTCCTCCTGGGCCTGTTTCAGGGCGGCCTCCGCCTTCTTGCGCTCGGATAGGTCCCGAGCCACACATACGCTGCCGATGGTGGTCCCGGAGTCGTCCTTGAGGAGACTGATGGAAATGTCCATGGGGACGATGGCCCCATCCCGTTTGCGCATAAGAATCTCATATTCCCGGATCACCCCGTTTTTCCGGAGGAGTTGCAGCATCCGCTCCAGTTCGGCGGGGTCAGCGTAAAGGTCGAAGGCGGTCTTGTCGGCCAGTTCCTCCAAGGTATAGCCATAGATTTCCGCAGCCCGGCGGTTCCACAGGATAAATTTCCCTCGCCGGTCCACAATGCCGATGGCGTCCACCGAGTTGTCAATGACATTTTCCAGGTATTCCTTGGTGCGTTTGAGTTCCACTTCCGCCCGCCGCCGCTCTTCGATTTCCTGGTGCAACTTACGGTTGGCCTGAAGCAGTTCGGCAGTGCGATAGGCGATCAGCTGTTCCAGGTCATCATAGGCTTCCTTGAGGTCTTTGGCGGCCATCTGGCGGGGAATTTTCCGCGTCATAAACCAGGACTCCTCCAGGTCACTCACCGGTGCCCCGTTTCTTGAGGTACACCATCAAAATGGCCAAAGCCGCAGGAGTGACGCCCGAAATGCGGCCCGCCTGACCCAGGGAGCGGGGGCGCACTTCTTTGAGTTTCTGGCGCACCTCGTTGCTGAGACCCGGCACCAAATCATAATCCAAGTCCTCGGGTAGGCGTTTTCCTTCCCATTGGGCCATTTTCTGGGCCAGTTCCGCTTGGCGTTTCAGGTAGCCTTCGTATTTGTGCTGGATCTCAATCTGCTCCAGCACAGCCAAGGGAACCCGAGGGGTTTCCCCGGCCAGACTGAGGCAGGTGAGCAAATCCAGTTCCGGTCGCTTCACCAGTTTCAGAAGGGGGGTGGGCTGCGTCAGGGGGGTAGTGCCCCGGGCCAGGAGTTCGGAATTAACCTTGGGGGTGGGGAACACTTTTTTTCCCTGAAGACGCGCCTCTTCTTCGGCCAGAAGCCGCTTCTTTTCCTGAAGGCGTTCCATGGCCTCCCGGTCCACCAAGCCCAGGTTATAGCCCCATTCCATGAGACGCAGATCGGCGTTATCCTCTCTTAGAAGCAGGCGGTATTCGGCCCGGGAGGTGAACATCCGGTAGGGTTCCCGGGTGCCCTTGGTCACCAGGTCATCCACCAAGACCGCCATATAGGCCTGGGAGCGGTCCGGCAGAAAGGGGGGCCGTCCCATGAGGGCCAGGGCGGCGTTGACCCCGGCCCACAGGCCCTGGGCCGCGGCCTCCTCGTAACCTGAGGTGCCGTTAATCTGCCCCGCCAGATATAGCCCCCGGATTTTTTTGGTCTCCAAGGTGGGCTTCAGTTCCAGGGGATCCACATAATCATATTCAATGGCATAGGCCGGGCGCATGACCTCGCACTCCTCCAGACCCGGCACGCTTCGGAAAATCCGGAGTTGCACTTCCAAAGGCAGGCAGTTGCCCAGGCCCTTGGCGTAGATTTCTTCAGTGTCCCGCCCCTCCCGCTCCAAGGTCACCGGATGGCTGGGTTTGGCGGCAAACCGCATGACCTTATCCTCCAGAGAGGGGCAATACCGGGCGCTCACCCCCTTGATAACCCCGCTGTACAAGGGGGACAGCTGAATGTGTTCCCTTACCAGCCGGTGGGTTTCGGCGGTGGTATGGCTGCTGTAACAGGGAAGCTGGTCGCCGGGAAGGGAGGTGGTGCGCCAGGAAAAAGGCTTGGGGTTGGGATCCCCCTCCTGCCGGGTGAGACGGCTGAAGTCAATGGAGGAAGCCCGTAACCGGGGCGGGGTGCCGGTCTTCATGCGCCCCAGGCGGAAGCCCAGCTCCCGGAGGTGCTGGGCCAGCCCCACAGCGGCGAACTCTCCGGCCCGGCCCGCCTGGATTTTCACCTCGCCGATGTGGATGAGACCGTTTAGAAAGGTGCCGGTGGTGATAAGGACCGCCCGGGCCCGGGTAGCCATGCCCAAGGCGTCCACCACCCCGGTGACCCGGCCGTCCTCCACCAAAAGGCGCTCCACCATGGCCTCACGGATGGTGAGGCCCCGGGTTTTCTCCAGGAGGGACTTCATTTTCAGGCGATAGGCCTGTTTGTCGCACTGCACCCAGGTGCCCCGAACCGCGGGTCCCTTGGAGAGGTTAAGTATGCGGAATTGCACCCCGGTCTGGTCGGCGAGATAGCCCATCACCCCCCCCAGGGCGTCAATCTCCTTTACCAGATGGCCTTTGGCCAGACCCCCCACCGCAGGGTTGCAGGCCATGGCCGCCATGGTGTCCAGATTCAGATTGAGCAGGAGGACTTTGAGTCCCAGGCGGCAGGCGGCCAAGGCGCCCTCACAGCCGGCGTGGCCGGCCCCCACCACAATCAGGTCATAAGATTCGGGATAAAAAGCCATGGAGGGCAATTCAGGGTTGAATTACACTGAATTATTGTTTAAGGTTTTTAGCCATGGGGCCCCTTGGCGAAGAGGCCCCGGTCTGGGGGCTTTCGGCCTTCACCTTCCGCCCCCCCCCGTCAATACCTACACTTTGCAAAAGATCTGATCCTGGAGGACCTTATGGTGCATCGGACCTTTCAGACCTTGGAACCCAAAGGGGAGATCGCGGTTGCCCAAAAGCCCGAAGGTATTCTTAAAATTATGGTTTATACGGGCAGCGTCACCCATTTTGAATTCACCCTGACTCGGGACAACGCCTTCAACCTGGCCATGGAAATTCTGCAGCACGTTTACCGTTTGGGAGAGGGCGGCTGAGTCCTCTCCCCACCGCCGGGACCGGTGAGACTCTTCACCGGTCCCATTCCACCTCCCGAACCAGGTCAATAAATTCGGGAGACTCTCCATATTCCTTCAAGGCCTCCTGGTACTCCAGCCAGGTCTGCCAGAGGCGCCGCCATTCCTTGTTGTGCCAGTAATAAGGGCTTTCCCCCCCTTCTCTTACAAGGCGGAGATACTCATCATATTCCTCCTGGCAGCTGTCACAGAAGCGAAAGCGCCCCTGGTACCGCTTATACATGGCGGTGGTGTCGAACTGCACACCGCACTTTTGGCAGCGGGCCAGACAGCGGGTGCACTGCAACACCTTGCGCACGGCTTCCGCTTTTTTGGCCCTCTCCACTTTGAGCTTTTTTTTCTGCTCCAGCTTCAGGCGGTCTTCAATATCAATGATTTTATCGGACATGTCTGCCCTCACTTGGGGGGACCGCCCCCGGCAAATCAGCAATTTTCCCATCAGATATCCATAAGATATCAGTCGGGGGAGATGGGGTCAATAGCCC
>Ga0207433_10016237_pt1 | contig 10487 bp, 9 predicted proteins | sample YelNatPaOPGAMG01_FD_187559 | JGI IMG/M metagenome (GOLD analysis project Ga0207433, IMG submission 187559) | Hot spring thermophilic microbial communities from Obsidian Pool, Yellowstone National Park, USA - OP-RAMG-01 (SPAdes) (version 3) | ecosystem: Environmental > Aquatic > Thermal springs >...
AAGGCCGTGCCTGCACCTGCTGTCCCTGCTTCCAAAGTCAGACGGTTGCCGACGGCGCGGGGCGCGTCGTTGTGGGGCAAGCAACGGCAGGCGTCCGTGTCCCCAGTCGCAGCGGAGGAGGCAGGGTCGGACCCTTTGGCCCAAGCGCGGCCCGTACCCTCGTCGTAGGGCTGCGTGCTGGGCCAGTGCAGGTCCGTCGCTACAGTGCAGCAGAGCGGGCACAGTTGTGGCAGGCGCGCACCGAGATGGGCTTGGGGCATCTGAACCAGCAGTGACAGGCAAAGAGAGCAAAGAGGTCTATTGCTCAAATGTCCTAGAGATATGCGAGAGCAAGAGCGTTTTTCAGGCTGTCACCACCCCCGCTCACCGCGACCTCTTCACAGCACGCCGGAAGAGGCTCCGTCAAGGGCGGCACGACGACGCCCTTGACGGAGAGGGAAGGTGTGCTACCTGGACCAAGCGGTGAGCGGGGGTGGCGGTCCCCACCAGACCAACGGGGCAATGGACCGCATAAACCAGATACACCCAGGAGACCACGTAGAGCAGGAGACGCCAGGGGAAGCTGACCCCTGGTGGGGAGTGCGGAACCAGTATCACGCACTCCCCAACTTACCAGAAGGAAGTGATGGGTGAATATGACGGAGCAGCAGTTTCAACAGGTGTGCGCTGCGGCGTGTGAGGTGTTGCACGGGATGAACCGTCCTGTGTTGCGGGTGGGCGGCAAGGAGGCGTATGCAGCGGTGGCGTTTTATGCCGCCCTGGCCTGGCAGGATGATCTGGTGGTGGCGTGGTATCAGGTCTCAGTGTATGCCTCGCGGGAGCGGGCGGACTTTTTTGGGCGCTGGTATGGCTGGCAGCAGGAACAGCGACATCGCTTGGGTGTTGGCTAAGAGGGAGGTGACATATGGAACAGCGCTATCAGGTGGTCAATCGGTGGATTGACACCCTCAAACTCAATATCAAAGGGACGATGCCCAAGGAGCTTGCTGACCAGTTGCAGCAGTATCAGGACCAGGCACGGGAACAGGAAGAGGACGTGTTGACGCCCTGGTCGTTTCAGGGCTGTCCCTTGGCGATCAAGCCGCATGGGTCGGGGCATGGCTGGCGCTGGCTCTTGTATTCCGATGACCTGCATTTGCAGCTTGGCAAGGGCAAGTGGAACGAAGCGGTCTGTCGGTTGACGTTTCGCTCGGTCTACCTGCACAGCCGCGATCTGGATAAGACGCTCAGCCAGGTCTATGACTTCCTGGTGGGCTTCCTGGGCTATGAGCCGGTCTTGCAGGTGAGCAGTCTCGATCAATGCCTTGATCTGGCAGGCTGGCAACTGACGGCGGCGGATGCCGAGCACTTTGTCTCGCGGGGGTCGCTTCAGGAACTTCCCGCTGACGAGGTGGCACATTTCAATCCAGAGGTGGACCGGCGCGGGCGGCGCATCAAGGCGCTGTACTTCAGCAAGACGGCTCCGCACTCCTGTTGCATCTATGACAAGACCTCTGAGGTGAAGGTGCATCACAAGGAGTGGTTTTACGAGGTCTGGAAGAAGAATGGCTGGGACGGCGAAACACCTGTGACCCGTATCGAGTTTCGCTACGAACGGGAAGCCTTGCGAGAGATGGGCATCGAGTGTCCTTTTGATCTGCTCAATCAGCTTGATAGCTTGTGGGCCTACAGTACCCAGCAGTGGCTACGCCATACGGTCCCCTCCGCTGATACCAATCAATCGCGCTGGGCGGTGTCCGAAGTGTGGCAGGTGGTCCAGGCGGCAACGCTGTTTCTCACCGAGGCGGCTCCAGCAGCGCGGGTCAAGAAGATCGAAGCGGACGCCACGCATACCCTGGCCGGGTTTGTGGGCTTTGGGACAAGCCTCGCGGCGCGGTTGGTGGTGCTAGAGGAAGCGCGGGAAGCTGCACGACAGCGTGGGGAAGAGCGAGGAGGGCTGCCAGCCTTGCCACATGAGGCGGTGGGAGAGGATGGCAGCGGGTTTCTGGCGTGGGTGTATGAACTGGTCCAGGGCTATCTCGTGGGGAAGAAGCGGGCAACGTTTGGACAGGTGACGCGGCGCAAGCTGGCTTGGTTGGGTCAGCCACAGCTAGCGGCATAAGCAAGCGTTTTGCGGAAAGAGGGGTGCTGTATGGAACTTCGTGATGCGATCAAGGGCTATTTGTTGGATGGGCAGGTGCGGGGCTTGACTCCCAAGACGCTGGAATGGTATCGGCAGAAGCTCCAGCATTTTGCTGCCGTGCTGGCTCAGGAGCAAGAGATTACGCAGTTGGAGGCGATCACGCCGATTCATCTGCGAGTGTTTGTGCTGTATATGCAGCAGACTAAAGCCGATGAAAATAATCCGGTCAAGCCGACAGATTCAGAGCGCGTAGTTTCACCGCTCACTGTTAAGGGCTATGTGCAGGTCATCAGAGGTTTCTTTACCTGGTGCATTGAGGAGGAGTTAGTAACTACGAATCCGGCGCTGCGGCTTAAGATTCCCAAAGTGCCTGATTACTTGATAACTACCTTTACCGCTGACCAGTTGCGGGATATGGTGGCTGTTTGCGACATGCGAACACACCTGGGCTTTCGGGACTACACGTTAATGCTCTTGCTCTTGGATACCGGCATACGGGTCTCGGAACTGTGCGGCTTGACCATTGAGCAGGTGCATGAGGACTACATCACCGTCTTTGGCAAGGGACGCAAAGAGCGTGAGGTAGGGATTAGCCCAGAGGTGCGCAAGCTGCTTTGGAAGTACCTGGCGCAGCATCGGCGGCCAGCATCCCCTGACACCAGGGAGGTGTTTCTCAATGCTCGTGGGCAGCCGCTCACACCGAACGGGGTAGAGCAGTTGCTCCAGCGAGTCAAGGAGCAGGCAGGTATTGAGGGGGTGCGGGTTTCGGCGCATACCTTCCGACACACCTTTGCGCGGATGTTTCTGGAACGAGGGGGCGAGGTCTACAAGTTGTCGCGGTTGATGGGGCATACGGATGTGAAGACGACGGAGAGATACCTCAAGGAGTTCACGAGTCGAGCGGCGCGGCAGCAGCAGGCACGGTTCTCTCCGGTGGAGAGTTTAGACCTGACGAAACAGGGGCGACGGAGGCGTAAGGCGTGAAACACCTGTGGGGAGCAACAGAATCCTTCTCCGTTCTGTTGCTCCCCACAGGCTGCACTCAATGAGAACCTTCGTCAGCAGCCATAGTAGCTGTTCTGGTTAAATTGGGTACTGAAGTTGCCAGTACCATACCAGTAAATCGTGTTTTGCCCAGACTTGCAGCCAATGCCGAATGGGCCATTGAACCGGAAAGTGCCGTCTGTGTGTCCCCACTGAGCATAGATGGAGACAATGTTCACAGTAGCATTTGCAAGAGACCAGCCATACCCTGTCGAGTAACTATCACCTGGGCTGGTATAGTATGTGATGTCTGTGCCATCATAGCACCAATACTGGGAGATGGTGAATGAAGCAAGCACTCCCCCAAATGCGTTGTAGAACGTTTGGGTCGCATAGGCTGTTTTGCACCCAGAAGCGTATGGCGTTACAGCGGCATTGGTTGCCTGAGCAGGTTGAACGCTAGGTGTAAATCCCACCGAGCCTTTTGAGCCATCTGCATAGGTTGTAGGTAACTTGAGCGTCTGATTCAACGCTACCATGTATACATGTCCATTGACAGTCACGGAGATTTGCTGAGACTGAGGTGCTTGAGCAAAGGTAGGGGCAGATGTGAAAGCACAAAGGGCCAACAAGAGCGTAAGGGTTGCGAGGGTAAATGTGGGCAGCCGTAGTCGTTCGAGGTGGTGTCTCACGTAATCATCTCCTTCTCTAGCTCGACAGCAGAAACGTGCAAATGAGGAGTGTTTGCCTTGCGCTAACACAGGAGCGAGATGCTTGAGTATCAGCTTGCCTCAATCAAGCACTCAAGGCAAAAACCGTCAAACCTGCACGCTTTCCAGCTTACCATTAAAAGCAGATAAAACAATTCCACATCTAGAAGAAAACCTTCCAATTCCACTCTCTATTCTAGATTTGGAATAGATATGAAAACATTTTAATTTTGGCCTCTTGAGGGAAATAAGGCACGCAGCCGGTGGAGGAGCAATTCCGCTCCTTCTAAGAGTCATCGAGTGGAGTGAGCAAGACACCCAACAAAATGAGCGTCTGCGGCATAGAGATAAAGAGAAGCCAAGAACTCGTTCATCTATCACCAAACTTCTCCGCTCGTGCATTAGGAGCCGTGCTGAGACTTCTCGCGGCATAAAGAAAGGACTAAAGAAACGGGACACATCATTCCAGCAGATGAAGCTGAGGCATTACGCCGTTGCCAAGGGGGGGATATTTCTGGACTCGATCTGTTGGTCATGCGTTACCAACTCACCGCAGTGCGTATAGCTTACCTCCTGGTGCAAGATCATGCTGCGGCAGAAGATATTGTGCAGGATAGCTTTCTCCTCGCCTATCGAGGCTGTAGGCAGTTTCGAGAAGGGTCGCTATTTGCTCCCTGGTTCTATCGTATCGTTCTGAATGAAGCGCGTCAGCACTTGCGCACAGCGAAGAGGCATCGGGAGAGCAGCCTTGATACACTCCAACTCACAGAGGAATCTAGCCCATCTGTATTAGTGGAATCTGATCCCTCTGTTGGCGTGGAGCGAACTGAGGAACGCGCTGCTATTCTTGATGTCCTCCGCAGATTGACCCCGAAGCAACGTGAAGTCCTTGTCCTGCGCTACTACGGTGGCTACACAGATCAGGAGATTGCTCGCATACTCAGTGTTCCAGGTGGGACAGTTCGCTGGCGTCTCCATACAGCGCTCCGCGCATTTGAACGCGCTATACGTCGTGTCCATCCCTGGCTTATTGAGCCTGAAAGCGGGCATACCTTGATACTTGCACAAGATGAAGGAGGAACGCATCCGTGATTCCAAAGAATACAGACCAACAAGTTGCTCACCTCTTGCGGGAAGCGGCGGAGACTATTCCGCAAGATACGAACCTGCTCCCCCGCTTGCAGCGGCGTTTGGCTGTTGCTGCAACGAAGAGCGGAGGTAGTTCGCATTTTGTTACACAACCGCATATTATCCCCCGCTGGGGGTATCTAGCTGTCTCCGGTATCCTTGTTGCCGGTCTCTTGCTTTCTGCTTTCACATTTGCTCGCCCGCTCATCCTCTCCTGGTTCGGCGATCAGGGGCTGAAGGGGCTTTCACTTCAAAATGCCACCTTGGTTAATCGGACGGTAACAGCGCAGGGTTTCACCGTTCGCCTTGAGCAAGTGTATGCTGATGCAGCCCGCACCGCTCTGACCATGCAGGTCAGTTCATCTGGGACAAACCAGGCGACACCGCGTTTGGACACCACCTATCTAGCAGATAGCCAGGGGCGGAGGTATCCACTCCTGACAAGTAGCCAGGTACAAGGAGACGGCCTGTTTGAATTTGCCCCATTGCCAAATGAAGCATTGAATGCTCAGCAGACCCTAACGCTGGTGGTACAAGAGATGCTCCCTGGTTCAGCCGCTCCACCAGTCGCTGGACCTTGGCAGATTACGTTCCACGTTCAACCACATAATGGTCGCTCGATTCCATTGGCCTTGACACCCCAGATACACAATGATGTGGCAATTCAGCCAGAGCGACTTGACCTCGCTCCAGCAGGTATCCGACTTGCGGTGCGTATCAGCGGCCTCAAAGCAGATACATCCCTCGCCGCACTGGCAAACTTTACAGAACAGAGTGGAGATATTATCGTTGGCTGCCCGCCTGGGAGCGATTCCTGCGTAAGTACAAGCAGTACCGGCAACGGGGCATTGTTACAATTGCGCGGACCAGACGGCACGGTACTCATGCCAAACTGGGTTGTGGTACAAGACGAGTCATCGCAAGGAGTCGGGAGTATACCTGGTGCGGGCCAAGTAGTCGGGGCAAACGGCACGGTTGTGCTTGAGTTTCTCTTCTCTCAGCCGTTCCATGCGACACCGGGGACAGTTCATTTAGCAATCGATCAATTGCATCTCGCCTCTGGCAGTGCCAGTTCACAAGCGCCTGAGCAGATCGTTAGCGGCCCTTGGACGTTCAGCCTTCCGCTGTCAGCATAGAGAGTATACAGTGGCTCACCGGGAAGCCAGAAGCTGAGGTTCAGCAAGCGGCATTGGTCTTCACGTTCGAGAACTGGAAGAAGGGTTTCTAAATTCGGAAACCTTTCTTCCAGAATTGGAATATTTTTAGGAGGATATATTTGCTGCTATCTCTGGAGCAAAGAGGATCAGGTAGCCGTAAGTTCGCGCACTGACGATATGGATACCCTACGCTGCCAATTTTGCCCCGGCATTGCTCAAATGCCGCATTAGAACCCCAGGAGAACGGATTCCGGTGATCTGCATCAGCGATGCTACACTCATGCAGAGAATCGCTTGTCCTCCGGAGTCTTGCCATTTCTTGCGTTGACGAAGGAGTGCTATGGTAAGGGTGTACTCTCTTGGACTCAGCGAAGCAACCTGGTTGTTGATGATGAGTTTGTGGTGTTGGTCATCGTGTTCAAGTTGCTGGTGGGCTGATAGCGGGCCGGGGGTGAGTTGCAACTCCATGCCAACAAGACTCCCTTCTCAGTGTCCTAAATCTTCTTCTCCTTGTCCATGAAACATCCAATTCCGTAGGGTCCGATGAATCAGCAGCGAGAGGTTCCATGTGTGTGAATTGGAGCCTTTTTGAGAAGTAAGTGGTCTGTTGCCTCCTTTCTCGCCTTGTATAGGTTTTGCAGTAGAGAGCCATTCCCATTGAGTTTAGACCTCTTCAATAATAGCCTTGTTTCTGCCCCTTGTCAACGGAAAGAATGGACCTAAAGGGCCAAAGCCTTGCTTGGCATCAGAGGGAAGGGTCTCTTTGAGAGACTGGAGCGGGCTATGGGATTCGAACCCACGATCTCAACCTTGGGAAGGTCGCATGTTACCACTACACCAAGCCCGCCTGTAAGCACCTACGCCTGTAAACATACCAGATTATCGGCCAGAAGTCAATGAAGGTGCCCCCGAGTGGACTCGAACCACCACGCCCTTACGGGCACAGGCCCTCAACCTGCTGCGTATACCATTCCGCCACGGGGGCAAAAAGCATTGCTCTAGCCTACTGTCAGGCGCACTATAAATTATATACTGATGGTACCCTCTTTGTCAATAGCCGGATTCAGCTTCGCGCGTTGCCCGCCTATGCCTGGTGTGTTATACTCTCTAAGAATGACTCTTTTATCCGATATTGATGCTCCTCAGATATGTGAGTGACAAAAACGCTAGATGGCGCTTCCCAAGAGGTGCTGAGGTAACGACGATGCAGACACGGATTATTATTGCGGATGATGAGCCAATTATTCGCATTGACTTAAAGGAAGAGTTAACCCGCCAGGGGTATCTGGTAGTAGGTGAGGCGGTTGACGGCGTGAGCGCAGTGAATCTGGCGCGCGAATTGCGGCCTGATCTCGTTGTTATGGACATTCGGATGCCCGAACTCGATGGCATTACAGCCGCTGAGACGTTGACCCGCGAGAAGATTGCGCCAGTGGTATTGGTGACGGCATATAACGACGGGGAACTGGTGGATCGTGCCAAAAGCGCTGGGGTGGTTAACTATATCGTCAAACCCTGGCGCCAAAGCGACATCCGTCCTGCAATTGAGATTGCACTGGCGCGTTTCTCTGAATTTCGAGCGATAGAACAGCAAGCCAGGGACTTGCAAGATCAACTTGCCACACGCAAGGTGGTTGAACGCGCGAAAGGGTTGCTCATGGAAAAGTATGGGCTGACCGAGCAGGAGGCGTTTCGCCGAATTCAAAAACTAAGCATGAATAATCGCAAGTCGATGCGGGAGGTTGCTGAGGCTATCTTGTTGACGAGTGAGATTTAGCGAGGTTTCCTGAGGAATGCCGGATATGGCACAAGTTGTCGGTATACGCTTCCGACCTGCTGGCCGCATTTATTACTTTGATCCTGCTGGCAAAGAGCTGGAGAGGGGCAGTTTTGTAATCGTCGAGACCGCTCGTGGTATCGAGGCCGGGCGGGTGGTTATTGCCCCAAAGCAGGTGGCTGATTCTGAGTTAAGCGATCCCCTCAAGCCGATCTTAAGACAGGCAACTGAGGATGATCTGCGGCAATTGCTGGCCTTCAAAAGTAAAGAAAAAAACGCCTTAGCGCGCTGCGCCCAGCGCGTCGATTTCCACAAGTTGCCAATGAAACTGGTGGAGGCTGAATACACCTATGATGGCAGCCGCCTCACCTTCTATTTTACTGCCGAGGAGCGGGTGGATTTTCGGGCACTTGTGCGCGACCTGGCCGCGCAGTTTCGGACGCGCATCGAACTACGCCAGGTTGGCGCGCGCGACCAGGCAAAACTGCTGGGTGGCGTTGGCCCTTGCGGCAAAACGCTCTGCTGTAGCTCATGGCTTACTGAGTTTGGGGTCGTCTCTATTAAGATGGCAAAAGAACAGGGGCTACCATTAAACCCCTCTAAAATTTCAGGAGTTTGTGGACGACTCATGTGCTGCCTGGCGTATGAGAATGATCAATACATCGAGGCCAAACAAGGCATGCCAGCGGTAGGCGCCTATGTCAATACCCCTAGTGGCCTGGGGAAAGTTGTCGGCGTCAATGTCATTAAGCAAACAGCAGAGGTGATGCTGGAGAGCGGAGCGACTGTCCAGACACCTGTGAGTGAATTAGAGGCCCCCAGACGCTCTGGAGGTAGCGCCTGTGACGTTGGCGGTAGCAATTGCTGTAAAACCGAGCGCTCTCGTGCTGATGGCGAAAAAAGTGGCCCAACTTCTGCTAGGAGGGAAGACAGGTTCAATTAGCCAAGCTGTAGAGGTATCAGGTATTCATCGAATAGCTCTTGCGCCACTCGCCGGATCAGAAGGGTGGAGCAATCCTGCTACCTGGACCTGGAGGGTCCAATCAACCAGGAGTACCTATGCTGGGTAATTCCGATGAAGGCCGTTTCCTTGAAGAGAGCGGGGATGAAGAAAATGGCCCGCTGGAGATTACTTCCCAGGAACTGCGCCGCCTGCGCATGCTAGAGCGCCTGCGGCAGTCTACTCAAATCAAGCGTGCATGCAATGGTCAAGGAGAGGAACCAGATACGCCATCAGGGACTGATTGCCTGACCAGCCTGCCGCCATCCTCTCCTCCCTGGCCGACGCCTTTATCTGCCAGCGAGCCAGAAGACGATGCGCCGAAGACGTGCCCTCTTCCTGGTATGCGCCAACCAGCAGTTCCTACGCCTCCACTTCCTCCAACACCTCCGGCTGTGTTACCTGCCGCTACCCGCCGGCATACTGAGCCTCTTCCTCTCCTCCAGGGAGATAATGATGCAGCAACTTCGCTTCCTCCTCCCTATGCGGGAGCGTTTTCGCTCCCCGGTTGGAGGAGCTTTCGACAGCATTCCTACTGGTTGATCCCCTTGTTTTTGGTAGCAGCCTTTTTCCTACTGCTGCTGGTCGTTCATTCTCGTGAAGCCGGGCCACTCCTCTTCGTCTTTGCTGCTATTGGCGTCCTTCAATCGGCCATATTGCTCTATGCACCCAGTGATGCGTTCTGGGCGGTTGCTGTGGTTGGTGGCTTTCTTCTCTTTTTGGCTGTGACATTCTTTGCACTTTTTCTACCCATCTTTGCCGTGATCTTAAGTATCCTGTTGCTTTCTCTGGGAGGGGTAGCCTTGCGGGAACGTTACTACCCGGTGAAAGAGGGGACAGTGGTTGTAATGAGCCTCTTTGGACGATATAATCGCACACTTCAACCGGGCTTTAACCTGCGCGCGCCCGGCGAGAAGGTGTTGGGAGTAGTTGAGACCCAGAGGATACGTTATGAAGCACACATTCCACCTGTTACCTTGTTTTCTGGCGAGCAGGTAACGCTGAGCGTGGCTATGAGTTATCAGATTGTTCCTGGGCAAGAATATCTGGCGATTCGCATGAGCAAAGATTGGCAGAAGGCAATTCAGCAGGAGCTTGGGACGGTGGTTGAAGATGTGGTGAGTACGCTCTCAATAGACGATTTTCGGCGTCCACCAGGCGCGCACCAGCCTCAAGAGGCGTCAGGCGTGACCTCGGCTCATGAAATAGAAAATCAAGGTATCTCTCCATTAGAGCGCATCAATGAGCGCTTGACGAGTGCTATGCGCGAGCAGGTCGCTGATAGGGGTGTGGCGATACACGCGGTCAAGGCGCATGTCATCGAAGGTCCACGTCTGCCAGGCAATGCTGGTGCTTCTAGTCATCCGATGCTAGCAACTCATTCGCCAGTTGTGGTGCGTTCCGAGCAGCCGGGAGTAGGACGCATCGTTGAGGGCGCTAACCTCAGCCCTTCGCAGGCTATGCCCTCCTTGCCCCCGGTTGCCAATACTGGCAGTATGGAGACCCTGGCTAGTGGCGCTCCTCTGGCTGACATGCCCGGCCAAGTGGCTTCGCCCTATCCGTCAGGCGTGCCGGCTGCCCCTCTGCCTATTGGGGCTGTGGTTTCCTC
>Ga0207433_10016239_pt1 | contig 10486 bp, 13 predicted proteins | sample YelNatPaOPGAMG01_FD_187559 | JGI IMG/M metagenome (GOLD analysis project Ga0207433, IMG submission 187559) | Hot spring thermophilic microbial communities from Obsidian Pool, Yellowstone National Park, USA - OP-RAMG-01 (SPAdes) (version 3) | ecosystem: Environmental > Aquatic > Thermal springs...
AGGATTCCTAGGTAACCGTAGGCGCCGAAAGGCCATAAATTAAGCAAACCGTTCAATTTAAAACCCCCCTGAAAGTGGTGGTGTGTAAAGGCTTCGATTACTCATTTTATATATTACCCCATCTACAAACATACTGACAGTTTCGCATATATTTAAATGGGGTTAGTAGCCGTGAGCAAACCAGTAGATGTAGGAAGCCTGAAGATAGGACAATACGTCATCATCGACGATGAGCCATGTCGAATTGTGGAGTTTGAGAAATCCAAGCCTGGAAAACACGGGGCGGCTAAAGCTAGGATCGTGGGGATCAGCCTCTTTACAGGTCAAAAGAAAAGCATCATCAGCCCTGTAGACGCGAAGGTTAACGTCCCCATGATAGAGAAGAGAACGGCGCAGGTAATATCTGTAAGCGGCGATAGCGTACAGTTAATGGACATGGAAAGCTACTTAACCTTTGAAACAACGATGCCGGAGGATGAGGAGTTGAAGTCGAAGATGGCTCCGGGAATTGAAGTTGAGTATTGGAGTATGTTAAACCGAACGAAAATTATGCGGATCAAGTAAATGGAAGCGTCAAGGTCAGCTAACGGGGCCAGACGATTCCCGATGAGAGCGGTGAAGCCGATTAGGATTCACGGAAACCTAACCGTCAGGGATTTAGCCGAAGAGTTTGGCAGAGCAGGGGTGTTAGGGGCGGGGAGGTTCTCGAAAGGCTATAAAATTGTTTCGAAAATGTTTTGTGAGAAAAGCTTCTTCAATGTTCTGGCTGTTTCAGGACCTCTAGTTCCAGCTGGGTTAAGGTTGATCTTTAAAGAGTTAATTAAAAATGGACTCGTTCACTGCTTTGTTTCAACTGGCGCAAATGTGACACATGACTTGGTGGAGGCTCTTGGCTCTCGACATTTCATAGGCGACTCAAAAGCCGACGACGCCCTGTTAAAAAAAAGGGGTGTAGGGAGAATATATGATATTTACGTTAAAAACGAAGCGTTCGAAAATATGGAGAAAGCGGTCCACAAGATTTTAGATAAGATTCCAGAGGAAAATAGGGGAAACCTCTCAACTCACAGCCTCCTCTGGACCATAGGCGGTGAAATTAAGGATGAGGAGTCCATCATCCGAGCGGCTTTTCAAGCCAAGGTCCCTGTTCTATGCCCCGCCATATACGATTCGATGCTTGGAATCGCCCTATGGACTTACAGTCAAGTTAAAAAGCTCATCGTGAACCCATTTCTGGATTTCAGCAAGCTTGTAAATCTATGCTATGAAGCCGAAAAAGTAGGGGCCATCATACTCGGAGGCGGACTTCCAAAGCATTACACACTCGCGGCGAGCATTTTCAGGGGAGGGGTGGATGCGGCTGTTCAGATAACAAGCGACAGACCTGAAAGTGGTGGGTTAAGCGGAGCCCCTTTGGAAGAAGCCATAAGCTGGGGGAAGGTGGCTAAGGCGGGAAACATATCAACTTTGATCGGAGACGCCTCCATCCTTTTCCCCATGCTCATCGCCTCCGCGGTTAAAGATAGACCGACAACTTGACGGGCCGTAAATGAATGTAAAGTTGAAGCTTTCGGCAGGTAAAAGTCTACTGGTTGATGGCCCCGCTTCCCTCACGTTTGAGGAGGGCGAAGCCCAAATCCTCGGGGCCCCCTTGGGGAAACATGAAAAACTCGTTGTGAAAGATGGGGTTAGACTTCCTTTAGATCCCGTTAAAGAATGCGCTTTAACCTTGAATATAACTGATGAAAAGCAATTCCTCATCGTTGACTCACCAACCATCCCCTCCTCATGGATAAATGTGGCTGCAGAGTTGGTGGAAAGAAACATGGATAAGGTCATGGTTCTAGGCGCAGTGGACGCTGGAAAAAGCTCTTTATGCACGTATCTTTCAAACATTTTCTTCAGGGAGGTAGGGGAAGCCTACATACTCGATTTAGATCTAGGTCAATCGGACCTAGGGCCTCCCACCACCCTGGGGCTGGGAATGCTCAGGGGCTTCGTTAAAAGCCTAAGCGAAGCCAGCTTACTCGCCCTCTACTTCATTGGTTCAACCGCGCCTCATCGCGCGATGAGCAAGGTGTTCAGGGGCGTGGTTAAGTTGACCTCTAGGTCTACGACTCCTCTGATCGTAAACACCGATGGATGGATATCCGACGAGCTAGCCGTATCTTACAAGTTTAGGTTAATGGATTTAATCGGTCCGAAAGCCGTAGTGGCTTTAGGTGAAGAGGTGTATGAATTATTAACAACTTCTAAAGTAACCGCCTTCAAAGCTCAACCACCCATCCACGTGTTGAAAAGAAGCCGTGAGGACAGAAGACTTAGCAGGGAACGAAGGTTCTACGAGTTTCTGAAAAACGGGAGGATAAGAGTTTTCAATTTAAAATCGCTTACTTATGAAGGACTCCGCGATGAAAGAGAATCTATGAACTCGCTGGTTGGATTGTTAAATTCAGAGGAATGGCTACTTGGAATAGGCGTTTTGAAAGGATTAAACCTCAAAAAAGGCTACGTTAAGGTTTACACAAATTTCGGTGGAAAGGTCTATAGTATAGTGGAAGGGAATGTTAAACTTGATGAGGCGGGTAGGGAAATCCCTTCAAACTCGTATAATGGAATTAGAGACGCTTCCCAAACAGAGACCTCAACCTCCAACATCTAATCAACCACCTTACGACGATTGATTCCCCAATTTATCATAACTGAGCCTTAGGTTTAAATCACATAAAAGGGATTATATTGAAGGCGGTTAATTTCTATTATTCACGGGTTCTCAAAACGTTCTTAGAGGGGGTGGTTGTTGGAGGAGGAGAAGCACTCGGTTAATGTTGATGGCGTAGAAATATGTCTATCCTTGTTTAGGTTGGAAAACGCTGTAATCGCCTTCTTCTACGAAGGGGTGGCTAAGCTTGGGACGGTAGCAGTTTCTCTAACCGTCCCCGGAGGAGTGGGGTTAGGGCCCTCCTCCACGATTCTTGGGGAGAAAAATAAATTGGCGGCTCGGGTGATCGCCGAGAAACTGGCCTCTAAGACAGGTAGAGTCGCCCTCGTTTCCGTTTACGCCAAAATGCCTGAAAGTGAATTGCTGAAGGCGATGGTGAGGTTGATCGAAAAAATCTGTTAATTTATCGGGCTAATATGAAATTTTTGTTTCGGAGGGTAGAGACCCCAATATCTTCTCCGAAGCTTTTCTAACCTTGGCTCTATGCTCCTCTCGAGTGTACACCCTTAGGATGCTCATAAACACCCTTAACACATCTATTATCCTGGAGATTTCCCCAACGCTTCGAACATCCTTTTTACCCTCCCTCTCCACAAGTATGGGGATGTCCATGAGCTCCGAGGCCGCGTTTGAATAAGGAACGGATGGCAGTGAAGGCACATCTATCACCACGTCTTCTCGAGGTAGGTTCGCTTCCAAGGCTATTTCATCTTCAATCCTACCGCGAACCGATTCGTTTGTAAAAATGCTGGAAACCAGCTTATCCTTCGTGTATAGGGTCACCTCATAGGCGCATTTGAGGAGTCTTCTACACTCTATCTCCTCCACGATTTTTCTTGAAGAAGGACATTGCTTCAGCAGGCTCCAAGCCCAGTAGTCGTCTAACAGAAGGTACTCGTCAGGGTTTTGAAATTTTAATAAATCAAACTCGCTCATAGCCGACTCTAACGCTTTCACCAGCATTATTTGAACAGCCCTGGAGGCTTTATGGAAATATATGGTTTTAAATGATTCAAGTCTCGCTAGGAGAAACGCCTCCAAGGTGGAGAGAGCTGTGCTATCTACGACCAGCATGTCGTCTCGCAGATCCATGGTGTAGATAAGCCTGTAAACGTCCACGTACCCATATCCGGCGCCTGTATGATAGGAGTCCCGAGATATGAAGTCCAGTTTATCTACGTCAACGGCCCCCGCGATCATCTGGTTTTTAAAGGGGCGATCCTCAGTTAATTTGCCCACAGCCAACATGCTCAAGCCAATTTTGCTGAACCCATGGGCCTCTATTACGTCACCCACTTCAGACTCTTTAATCAGCCATGATGTTAAGTCCTCATGTGTTTTTCCAATATGCTTGATTAAAATGGGGTCGAAGACGTGGGAGAACGGGCCGTGGCCGAGGTCATGTAGCAACGCCGCCAACCTTATCCGCTGCCATTCTTCGGGACTCTCTTCCACCGGCAGGTTTTCCCACATCAAGCCAGCTAGGTACATGGAGCCTAAAACATGCTCAAACCTTGTGTGGTTGGCCGCTGGGTAAACGTACTCTGAACCGGATAGCTGTTTAATTCTTCTCAGCCTTTGAACCGGTCTAGTGTCGATTACCTCTTTCTCAAGGTCCGTGATCTTTATATACCCATATAACGGGTCCTTTATGAACCCCCAGAATTGACGTTTCATTTCAATTAAATTATAAAGCGGGATCTTAAAAACTTCTTTATGTTTGTTCCAGAGGAATTGTGTGGTAATTCGTGTTGGAATGGAGAGTTGAGAAATGGCTTCACGTGAAAATGGTTTTTTCATAGTTCTAGACGGGCTTGATGGATGTGGGAAAACGGTTCAATCAAAGATTTTGCGAAGAAAGCTTTCCAAGCTCGGGGTTCCATCGAAGTATACGGCGGAGCCTTCAACCGGCGTTGTCGGTGCTTACCTTAAGAGGATGCTGAGTTCAGGTAAAAAGTTGCCGCCCGTGCTTGAGGTATTGCTCTTCGCCGCCGATAGATTCGATCACTTGAAAACCTACGTTGAAGTTGAGTTGAATAAGGGGTACTCGATTGTCTGTGATAGGTATGTTTACGCGTCACTGGCTTATCAAGGAGCTCAAGGGGTTGAGTTAAAATGGATTAGGGAAGTTAACAACTTCGCTTTAAAGCCTAATGTTTCAATCTACTTGGATGTTGACCCTGAAACTGGCCTTAGGAGACGAGGCGGGAGGCGATCCATCTTTGAATACTTAGAGTTGGAGAGAAAGGCGAGGGAGATATACCTTCAACTTGTAAATGAGGGTGAAATGATCTACGTTGATTCGATGGAAGAGCTTAGCCAGGTTAGCCAAAAAATTTTTGACATTACGGTAAATGAGATCAAGAAGACGCGGGAAAACGTCGGCGCGTTATAGTTTAACCTCGATGTATAACCTTTCAAGAAGCTCCTTATACCTGTTCCTAATCGTAACCTCAGTTACGTTGGCCACTTCCGCTATTTCCCTTTGAGTTTTCCGTTCATTGGTTAGTACGGTTGCTATGTAAGTGGCGGCGGCCGCTATGCCAGTGGGGCCCCTCCCACTTGTAAGCTTTAGATCCTTGGCCATCTGGAGAATCTTTATGGCTATGGCCTCAGCCTTCCCTGAAACTACAAGCCTATTAGAGAAACGTGCGGCGTATTGGGGGCTTATCGAAGGGGGAACAAACGCCCCCAGCTCCCTCACCATGAACCTGTAGCTTCTCCCTATATCCTTCTTGCTTATGTTGGATGCTGAAGAGATTTCATCCAACGTCCTGGGCACACCGCATTGCCTGCAACTCATGTATATGGCCGCCGCCGCCACGTTGTGAATCGACCTGCCCCTTATCAGTCTCCTCTTTATGGCTTTACGGTAAATCACCGAAGCGGTTTCTAAGATGTTTTTAGGCAACTTCAAAGAGGAGGCGATTTTGGTAAGCTCTGATAGGGCGACTGCCAAGTTCCTCTCCGTGGCGTCGGACACCCTAACCCGCCTCTGCCATTTCCTAAGCTTATAGATTTCAAGCCTTTTCTCACAAGTGTCCCCGGTAAGTGAGCGGCCATCCCTCCAATCGATCATGGTGGACAGTCCCTTGTCATGTATTGTATAGGTTAACGGTGAGCCCACCCTCACCCTCTTAGCCCTCTGCTCCTCGTCGAACGCCCTCCATTCAGGGCTTGCGACGGCGATTTTATCGTCGACTACGCATCCACAATCCATGCACACAACCTCAGCCACATCGTAATCCCTCATCAACCTAGTGCCGCCACATTCAGGACATACGGCCGCAACTCCCTTCACGGGGCTTTCCTCTTCAAGACCGCGCGGTTCAACCATAACCTTACCTACTCCTTTTCTCGACGTAGATGACCCGACCGATATTTTTTTGGGGGAAAGGCACTTCAGGTTTTATCGATAAGTATGGTGATTGAATCGGTCCAAACACATCTAATATTACGCCGATGGGATGGAGGTTGCTGTCAAAGACTTTTGATCCTAAAGGCGGAGGCGTCCCCGACTCCATCCTAGCGATGAGGCGTCGACTACTGGAAAAATGAGATATTTTACCTATTCTAATCAAACCCTCGTCCCCCATCGCACCTCAGCCTTGGGTAAAATGATGTGCATAATTTTAATTCTCCCTTTTAAACCTAGTTTTCCCGTCCATTAACGCCGTTAACAACTCTTACGGGGTTGCCTCATGCAGGTTTTCGAACACAGCGGCAGAAGTTAAATTCTCATGGTCATGACGAAGCAGGCGAGGGACAGGAAGGTGCTAAGACGCCTGAGAAAGTCCCCCTAGAAATATAGTAAGCGTTATGATGAGCCTCATATGAGGTTGAAAACGTAAGTCCATCTACGAGTGTTCAAAAAGTTTAATTTTTGATGTTTGAAAAGGGAAACGTTTATGTAACATCGGGGAAAATCCATATTTTCAAATAAGCATCGATGTGGTATTAAGGGATGTCGGCTTACAAGTATTTATCCAAGGCATGGGCTAGGCCTCAAACCGAAGTGCTTGGAGCCTCGATCAAAGATTTAATGAAGGAAGCCCTCGTCAAATGGCGGAAACAGCCCTCCGTAATTAGGGTTACGAAACCCACGAGAATCGATAAAGCCAGGAGATTAGGTTACAAAGCCAAGCCAGGCTTCATAGTGGTCAGGGTGAGGATTAGAAAAGGAGGTGCGAGGAAGGCGAGGCCTAGGTCAGGTAGGCGACCCAAAGCCATGGGTGTAACAAAGTATACGAGGGCGAAAAGTTTAAGGAAAATCGCCCAAGAAAGGGCTGCCCGTAAATACGTGAACTTGACACCCCTAAACTCCTATTTCGTATGGGAAGATGGAAAGCATGCTTGGTTCGAAGTGTTAATGGTTGACCCAAACCATCCCACTGTGAAGTCGGATGGAAACTTGCCCATGCCAAAAGCTAGCTAAAATATGCGAAGTTAGCTTACTTGGCTGATATGTTCATTCCGCATTTAGGACTCCATTGCTCACTCCTATGTCACACGTAGCCGGGGTGTGTTTTTCATCACCAGATGAAGTTGAGATAAACATAGAATTCGATCCTCGACCACGCCCCTTAACTTCGTCTTCAAAGCCAGTTGTAGCGTTACCGGAAAACATGGGAAAGGGGGTTGAGTATAAATGCCGGATGCTTGCGAAACTGGAAGAAAAAGGATGGTGAAAGCCAGAGGCTACCCGCCCATACCTTCATTCTTAAAGCAATTGAGAAGCCCGATCACACGCTATCACTCGATCAACCTATCAAGAATGTGGATGGGTTTGAGGTAAGCTGAAGTTTGAGGTAAGCTGAATGATGACGCAAAAGTGTCATGTTAAGGGTTTAATACTTTTACCTTTAGAAGTCACCTTAAAAAACGCCTAATGGTCAAGGTGAAGCCAAGGTTCCTCGTTTAGGCTTGGGTTCTGCAAAAACGTTTTCCACACGGAGCTGACCCTTCAAGCTTTGTTTGTAATAATCCTTCATGGGTATAGGATGCACAATTTTGATATTTCTGGATTTTTGGGATTTTTAGTAAAATATGGGTAATTTTTATATTTAAGGGATATTATCGTAAATTGGGGAGCGATGTATGGCCATTGTAAAGGTGGATGCCAGAGGTAGGATGACCATTCCAAAGGAGATCGGCGTGAAAAACGTGAAGGCGGTAATTATACCGGCTGCAGGCTTTTTCGTTACGGTTCCGCTGCCGGGGAAGCCGCATGAATACGCAGGCTCATGGCTTTCATCAAAACGTGGAAAACGGGAGTTAAAGGCGTTGTCTGAAAAATCCGCCTACGCAGACGCCGTGGAGAGGGCGAGGAGGAGAGGGCTTATTTGATGTTGGAGACGGATTTACTGTACGCTTTTGTTAAAAAAGAGGATCGGCTGAAGGCTGTCGCTGACAAGGTTATAGAAAGAATTGTGGATGGGAAGTTAGGCACGGTTTACGCATCAAGGGAATGCCTCCATGAGCTCTACTACGTTTCAAGAGAGGAGGGGGTTAGTCTAGACGAGTATGTACGTAGAGCCGCGGCGCTCACAGCCATAGAGAATTTAGACTTCCTAGAGACAACGTTCGAAATAGACTTGTTGGCTCTGGCGTTAATGAGGCAGTACGGTTTAAAATCGATCTTCGACGCCTACTACGCCGCGACAGCCTTGAACCAAGTCGAAGACCACACGATAGTTTCAACGGACGCCGTATACGATCGAATCCCTTCACTCATAAGAATAGATCCACGCAACCTTTAAACGTCAAGGAATCCTCCTTAACAGATGTTTAAAGCCGAGAACGGGTTCCTCCCTTAACAACAAGCCTAAGATCTTGGAACATATTTGAAGAAGCAGTCAAAGAAAGGGTTCATAATATGATGGTTTTCATTCCATTACGAGTCGGGTCGAAAGTTGGGTCGCATCTTGGTGGAGTTTCCTTGTTTATGCTTATGCCGTGAAGCTGACCGTTTGGGCGGCGCATATTCATGTCAGCTTTTACCCTATATATGAGAGAAAAAGAAGACGTTCTAGTTTTTATTTATTCGATTGTAATGTATTCTTCGGGTAGTTGAACGACGCCAAGGTTGGTTAAATACGTGAAGACTCCGAACTCGTTAAGAACGGAGTCTATGACTAGGGCTATGATGTAGGGTGAGAATTGTTGAAGTTTAATTTGGGTTTGCACGTCTAAGTCGGACATGAAGACTCCGCATCCTATATGTGAGTGATACCATCCTACGATGCTGCCTTGAATTCTCCCCATCATCATCTCTTGGGCTATTTTAGCCATGCGCTGGGCGGAGAAGATGGATGTTAAACCATCAGCTTCCCCCTCTCCCTCTATCGCATCCGTTACTTTTAATTCACCGCCTTCTAACCAGCCTAGCAATAGGCCGATTTGCTCGTAAGGCTTACGGGTATGTGAAATTATTTTCCCCATAGCCAACCTGCTAATAGCGACCTTGAAAAGCATCTCCTACTCCTCATCTACCATTCCAACATATTATAATGGTATTGAAACATTTTTAACCTACATCTTTAAATTTACAGAAAAACCTCCTTTAAACTATTCAAGATCCATGGCGGAAACCTCTAGAAGGGCGAGGAATTGACGGGTTACATTGTGGGAATTGTGGGTAAACCTAACGTGGGAAAGTCCACTTTTTTCTCAGCTTTAACGATGAAGACGGTTCCCATCGCGAACTATCCTTTCACCACGATTCAACCAAACCGAGGCGTAGGATACGTAAGGGTTTCATGTGTGTGCAAAGAGTTCGGGGTTAAAGACGAACCGACGAACTCCGCCTGCATAAACGGGAACAGGTTCATTCCAGTAGAGTTAGTTGACTGCGCGGGCCTTGTGCCTGGGGCTTGGATGGGGAAGGGGCTTGGAAACATGTTTCTGGACGAGATCAGACGCGCCAAGGTTTTAATACATGTCGTCGACGCTTCGGGATCCACTGATGAGGAGGGGCGGCCATGCGCCACTGGGGCCCATGATCCCGGCATCGACGTGCAGTTTCTTGAAGAAGAAATCGACAGATGGTTGATGAGCATCGTTAAGAAAGATTGGAGTAAAATAGTTAAGTTAACCGAGGTTGACAAGAAACCCCTAATTGAGGTTTTATCGGATAGGTTAAGCGGTGTATCGGTGTCAAAAATCGACGTTTCAAACGCGTTAAGCAGCTTAGGTCTCATGGAGACTAAACCATCTGAGTGGAGGGATGAGCAATTGATGGAGTTTATAAGGGAGATAAGGGCCAAGTCGAAACCTATGTTGATCGCAGCCAACAAGGTTGACATTCCCTCGGCTGAAGCCTACGTTAAGAAGTTAAGAGAGAGTAAACCATACGTAGTGCCCTGCTCCGCCGAAGCCGAATTGGCCCTCAAGAGGGGGGTTGAAAAAAACGTTTTATCATACCTGCCAGGCGACGGCGACTTTCAGGTAATAGGAGAGATAACGGAGGCGCAGAGGAAGGCGTTGAAATGGATTAAAGACAATGTTCTCGAAAAATGGGGTTCTACTGGCGTTCAACAGGCATTAAACTTTTCTTTTTTAAAACTATTGGGCATGAAGGTAGTTTACCCGGTTGTCGACCCAGACAAACTCACCGATCATCAAGGAAGGGTTCTACCCGAAGCCCATTTGATTCCAGGAGACGCCACCGCCAGACAGTTTGCGTATTTAATCCACACCGAGTTGGGGGAGCACTTCATATACGCTGTGGAGGCGCGTTCCCGTAAAAGGGTTGGGGAAGACTAT
>Ga0207433_10016240_pt1 | contig 10485 bp, 6 predicted proteins | sample YelNatPaOPGAMG01_FD_187559 | JGI IMG/M metagenome (GOLD analysis project Ga0207433, IMG submission 187559) | Hot spring thermophilic microbial communities from Obsidian Pool, Yellowstone National Park, USA - OP-RAMG-01 (SPAdes) (version 3) | ecosystem: Environmental > Aquatic > Thermal springs >...
CCAGTCTTCGAATATCACCGAAACAGTATCGAATATGTAAATAGAATCTTAGCTAATAGATCAAGTAAACCTGGCCACTCTGACCAAAACAATATTGACCTAAAACTTAATGCTAATAGCTCCAATTTGAGAATTGAAACGGGCGGGGTGGGATTTGAACCCACCGCGGCGTGGCGAAATCTCCCGCGCTATCCCCTCTTTTTCTGTTTTGAGCATTAAAAAGCTTGCTTTTTTTCCATTAACAGTAACCAACAGAAGATTGCATCAACTTTTAGAGTTATTAAATGAATGCTTTTTGTTGCTGCATTAACTGATTAATGATTTTTATTTCTTCTAAGATGGCTTTGTATAATTGCGTTAGGAAGGTCTCCTGATCTCCTTCATATCCAAGGAATGTTAACCAAGCTTTATCTATAGCTTTCCTGTTTTCGTCTCTATTTCTGAATTGTTCTGTTATGCTTTTAAAGGAGACTTTTTCAAGGCTTTTAAATGTTTCCAACAGTTCTTTTTTGTCTCTTGGTGTTAGCTTTTTTGGGTTTGGTGCAAGTAGTCTGTCGAGCATGTAGTCGTGGAGTTTCATCCATGGTCCTTCGCACGCTACGCCCATGTATAGAAGTTGAAGGATGTTTATGGAGCTGTTCAACCATAAGGCAAGAATTTTTGCATCTTCTTTGCTAACACCTTTTAGGCTCCAAAGGTCAATCCCGACGGTGGGATTGTCAGAGTAGTAGGCGATCAAACAAGTGCCAGGGGATGAGAGGTAAAGTCTTCTTGCCAGCAGCAGATGGGCCTTTTTCCTTTCAAACTTGTCTCTCCATGAATTAATAACGTCCGGGTTCAGGGTGCTAAGCTCTCTTGAGGACAGTGCGTATCTGGCCATTTCAGGTATCCTATCAAACCAATTTTGAATCAGATAATCTGAGTTGTCGGTTATATCGATTGTATTCACATAGGAGAATCTTCTAAGAGCCCTTGTTAAGCAATTTAACGGCACTTCTAACGTATGGATTAGCTTTTTGTGCCTAATTACTATGGAATCTGTTTTCTCTTTTTCTAAAAACCAATGGTCTGTTTTCCTTTGCAACCTTTTGGCATCTTTTAAAATAAAGCCATGAAAATCCTTAAACTTAAAGTGCTCAAGATCACTTCTTTCTGCCGTAGCAATCTGTGACAACGGAATAAGCTTTTTAGAAGATAATATTTCATCCAACAGTTCTGCAATTTTTAGGTTGCTTAGCGAAATTAATTTGTGCCAATCGGTTGTTTCAGCGGTCAATTTTGAGTAAGGATAGATTTTTACGGTGATTTCGTCGTCTTCGTAATCGTTCTTTAAGTTTTTAATTTTGTCTGCGATTTCTCGAGCCTTTGACATTTTATCCGGAAGTTTTTTAAGGACACAAACTTTTGTGACCGCTTCTTTAGACGGCTTTGTTTTCTTTGCAACCAGTAAAATCTCTCTAAAAACTACGCTTTCTGAAAAGGCAAGCCTGTGCCATGTGGTAATAATGTATTCTACTTCGTATTTTTTAGACCATAATTTTCTGACGCCCTCTGCCGATTTTACGTGTAGGGCTGTTGCGGGCAATACTAAGGCCATCCTGCCATCATCCTTCAGAAACCTGTCAGCTAACAATATGAAGTATCCAAAATAGCTCATTTGACCATGTAGATAATCTGTGTAGTCCTTAAACCTGTCAAATAGCACTGCCTTGTAGTTCTCAGGGATTCTTTCATGCCTTGTGAAGGGAGGGTTCATAATAACAACATCATATTTTTCAAGACTGATCTCTTCTGGGATCTCCCCGGTCAAACTCACAACGCCTTTGACCCTTTCTGATGGTTTTAGATACATTTCAAGACCTGCTTGCCCTTTAAACACAAATTTTAAGCCAGCTATTGATGGTATGGTTCTGCCGGGTTCAAGCTCCGTTGAGTCCCATATTGCAACGTTAACTTTGTTTGTAAAATATTCAGGTGACTGTAGGGCAAGGTGGCATGCGGCTACATTTGCAGCGAAGGGCATGACGTCTATGCCTAAAAGTTCATTTTCAACGAACCTTTTATGGTCCGCTTCGCTAAATTTTCTTTCTTTCTCTAAAAGGTGTCTTTTTCTTCGGTAAGTAGCGACAAGCAGTCCTCCGCTTCCTACGGCGAAGTCAGCCACTTTGCAATCATATTTATCGATGGATAACCATGCAAGCAATTCCGCGGCTAACACGTTTGTGTAGAAGGCTGCGACTGTCTTTCTCACTTGAAAGGGGACCAGATCATGAAATATTGTTCCAAGCAAATCTCCGCCAACTTTTTCTGGAGATAAGCCCTTAATAACGTTGATAACAGCCTTAATCTGGTCGGTGAAACCTGACAAAATCCTCGATGCCACATTATAAGAAAACACCGTCTTATAGTTCACATTTAAAACATTTTTGAAATACGCGTTTAAGTCGGCTGGCTTATCAATTGTATCGGCGTCTATCTCAGGAAACTTGTCAGGCATTCTCCGAGAAAGAACATGGTAAAATAGAAGCTGGTTTACAAGCAAATAAGCCGAAGCAAGCCTTAGAGTTTCAACAGGATATTTCTGCTCTTCATACTGAAGAATGTTTTTGAAGACTTCTTTCCCGCCGAAAATATCCTCAAGCTCTTGTCCAGACAAGTATTTTAGTGCAACGGTTATGTATTCCGCCGAGTCCCGCAAAGCCTTAATTATATAATCTGTGCTTGGTTCAACATATTCTGGAGGGGAGAGAACATGCTCAGCAAGTATTTTAGCAATCTCATTTAAAGTCCCCTCATAAACCGTAAAACTTTTCCTAACATCCTTCGGCGGAAACATCGCCACAACTTTAAATTTAGCCCTATAAGCCAGCTTCATTAAAACTTCAGAAGGCATAGGCTTGGTAAGTTCCTCAGGGTAAAGAACGGCAAAACCGCCTTTGATCCCTAAAACATCAAACCATCTAATATAATCATTCTGAATCTTGGCTACCGCATCAATTAAATCCGATTCCTTAAATTTAGCTTCAACAGTATACGCTCCCCCATTCGAGCACCAAATATCTGGCTTTCTAACACCGCTTGGCGTGGAAATCGAAGGAAAAGATTCAGCCTTAACACCATACTTCTCCAACTCCTTAACAAGAAGATTAGTCACGGTATCCTCAGTAGGCTTTGGAATCATTTTTCCTCAAATGTTCAATATAACTCTTCCAAATTAAAACTTACCATATCCGCCAAACGTTGTAATGTTCTGTTAACAGCGACTAACAGAACATCATTGTAAGTTAAGCAGTTGCAATTGTAAAACTACTACATACCGGTAATACATCTTAAACCTGTCGAGATCCATGTTGACGGCCCAAAAGCTTTGAATGGCGCGCGCAACGACAGCATTATGACATGTGCGAGCATTAATTCCTCCGAGCTAATGTCTATGCTTTTTCTTCAGGTAATAGCCAACTATCGCCAACGATGACCCTAATGTCAATGTTGCGCTCAGGCATGAAAAGAGGCGCATAGCCATTGAAATCCTCAACGGCTTTACGGCTTGGCTGCAGGACCGCACGCGCATGTAATCAGTTTGGCGCAGAAGTGCTTGATGCATAACCAATTGAAGTGAAGAGAAGGCTAATCTTAGAATGTGAAAAATCAGAAATTATCAGGTGCTTCCGCTGCTTCTGCTTCAAGATATTCTTTTACGCGCCGTCTAAGTTGTGGAAAATCGTTTAACAATGCTTTGATGATTTTCCAACGGATTTCGTCGTCTATTAGGAACTGCTTATTGTTTCGCATGATACCAGCCAATATTTTAAACGATACTCGAATTATTTATGGCTTATGTCCATCTGTAGAACAATTTTTACAGCTTACTTAGCGAAGCTGTCGCTGTTTGCGCATGTCTTGCGGGGGTTCTTTCAACTTTTCTATGACTAATTTCTTTCCATTAATTTTAATTTTTACGTGTTCCCCTATTTTAAATGGAAAGCTGGTGTCAGCGGCTACTTCCTTCGGGATGTAAACGAAAATTTTCTTATATTCTCTTCCTTTGTTAACGATCTTGCCTCTTCCTTCTCCAACCATGGTCGGCAGGCGTCCGGAACTCCATGAGAATTTATCATTTTGAATAAGCAATTATTATAAAAATTTTGCTATTGTCTTTCTGGTTTAATTATGAATTCGCAGTAGGGATCCCTTTTTGCTATGCATTTAGTTTCTTTGGCACTCATTTTTTCATTGAAAAGTCCTGTGAGAAATCCTGCAACCGTTCCACGGATGAAAGAGCTGTAGGGTTTGCCGTTTCCTATACCCAATTCGCATTCGAAGGAGTCGTATACTCTTATAATTGCTTTTGCAGGGTTTGTTTTGAGCCTTCGCACTTCCATTCTGCCATAGCCAACGCAGTTGAACAGGTTTACGCTTATAAGTTTCAAAATTTGAACTGGGTCCGCTAAACCAAGTTTTGCCGCCATCTCCATGTGAGATTTGGCGTATTCCAAGCCGCTATCAAACCCAATGTAATAAAGGAATGCTTCGCCGGCGGTTCCAAAATGCTTTCTTATGTTTGAAACTAAGCCTTTGTATCCGTGTAAACGCATTATTATGGCTCTTTCACCGTTCATTAGCAGCCTACTGGAAAAATTGTCAGCTACAAAACCTTCAACCGGCGGATAAATTACTTTAAAGCTCTTCACAGCCGCAATTTTTTCACCTTCCTTTACAAGCTCCTCCACTGAAACATCCGCATCTGTTAAATCCAAAAAGGCTAAACCAGTCACAGTCTTCTTTGTAAGCGTCGATGTGGAAAAGGCTATGTAAAGAATGCTCGCATTATGTTTACCCGGCACAGCTGAAATCTGGCTTAAAACACCAGGCCTATTTTCAGCCTCAATCAAAAACCCACACAGCTTCCTATCTGGAAAACATAGAAACCTACCAACCTCAAACGACCCTGAAGCACATCCATCATCCATCAAACACACCTCATTTAGGTTTAACAGGACGACGGGAGTTCAGAGCCATTAAGAGTAGATACCAAAAATCTGATATATTAAGATTGCGTATACAAAATCCGAATCGCCCTTTTCAATTCATTAGCACGGCATAGTTCACTGCAAGTGCGAAAATGTTCATATTCATAAAATTGATGAGTCTATTCAGTTTCTACATTCTATGTTCCAACGCCCATTTTTTAGCAGTTATGGCGCGTTTTTGATTTTAGCTAAGTTTTGCTTGGTTGATTGCTATTGGACGTTTTTGCACATGTTTATAACCGCATTCACATTCGAACCCGACGATTCTCCCTTTATATTTTATGATGTGCCATTTTTTAGCGTTGCAATTTGCGTTTTGCCTATGCACTTTCCAGAGTATTTCAGCCTCGTTACTTGTCAAAGGCGCGTAATCCTTCGCTGAGGTTAGATACCACGCAGCGTATGCCGTCAGGGTTGCCCACAGGGTAGGAGTGATTATTTCCAACATCTTCTCACCCCTGTATTTGCGTTGGACTCAAATACTATATGTCTTTTTCAAGACATATATCAATAAAATAATATTCCATCCTACGATTTAAACATTATGCACACACGTTGAACACATAAAACTCGAAGCGTATAAGCAACATTAACAGCGAATCAAGAAAAGATTCTACATTACAGCTTTCTGCACGCATTCCTTTAATAATGTTTAATGGAAATTTTGATTTTGAAAAAAGTGAGGTGGGAGATGCCTGTGCAAAATGCGCTAAAAAGTTAAACATCCTTAGCACGCAAACCATTGGTTTGGGTGTTGTTGTTAGAGGGAAAGCTGGAAGTGGCAACGATTGATGGCTGTTTCTCAAATGGGATATCTGGGGGAGTTGTTACTATTTAAAAAATGTTGGGTGTTGTGTAGGTTACTTTTGTGTAGGTTTTAAGATATGTCTGAAGGGTTTTACGCTTTATTTTCTTAACCCCTCTGTTTTGAGGGTTTCTTCCCTCTCGCTCTCCTCTGTTATTAGGAGTTCAAGGAGGGCTTTCATGCTGTGTTCTGGATAATCCATTAGGATTTCTGCGTATTGGCGCATGTTTTCCTTTAAAATTGCCTCATAGATGTAGTCAAAAATTGTCAGAAGCTCTTTTCTTTCTGATTTATGGTAGGCGCCCCTTACTATGATGTAGAGTGGCGCTAACAATGTATCCCTTGCGATTTCCGCAACCTTACGCATTTGCCTCTTGAGAAATAACTCTCTTTCCTCACCTCTCAGTGTTTGGGCTTGTGTCCTTATGGCTTGTGTCAACCGATTTATGGATGTTTCACCCTTTCCGAAAGGCTTTTCAAATGGCCCCCAGATATCTTCTTCTTTGATTTTGGCTTTATACCAAACTTCTGGGCCCTTCTGTCCAAGCTTCGCCTCTTTTACAACGATTCCCTCCCTAACCATTTCATCCAGGGTCTGCTTAAGCGTTGTCGGACCCCAGCCGAGCTCCTTCAAATTCGCTTTGAGGTCCCTCCAACGGGCTTCCCCACCGAGCTTCATAAGCAACTTGTAAGTGTCTGTCTTTCTGACTGACGGTTTGTTGAATGGGCTTTTCCCCTTCATATAAACTCTCTCCATAGTATTCGAATACTATTAAAGTATAACTTAAATATAAGCATTGCGCAATACTATTTTAGTATCAAAATACAAGGCGGTGAAAACTTGCCTATAAAACGTAAAATATGCAGAATCGGCACGGGGTTTGCCATTTTCCTGCCTAAAAGCTGGGTTGACCTGTTACGCGAGAGGTATGGCGACATTGAGGCAGTGGCAATTGAAGTTGATGAGGTTCTGAAGGTTTCGCCGATCTTCAAGGAGGGGAAGTGATGGGAGAAATCGTTGAGATACAAGTTTGTAAGGGACTGACAAAACATTTTGGCGAAAAGGAGTGGCAGCGCATTGAATACAAGCTCACAGCCAGATTAGACTGCACAGAAGAACTAAATGTCGCCCGGGCCCAACTTGAGGCTGTTTTAGACGCTTGGTTAGCACAAGCCCTCCAACGAAAGGAGCCACAGAGAGAAGCCGAACCCTCTGTGAAGAATAAAGAGAATGCTCAAGAGCTTTTCCCCGAGAACCTGAAAAGGCTTGTGTCATTTGAAGAAGCTGGCAACTACCTAATAATAAAACCTGCAGGATTCCTCGGCTCGGAAAACTTCGCGAAAATCGCTGACATAGTCAAAACCAAAGGCGGCGAATACGTCTCATCAGGCAAAAACTCCCATTTCAGAATACCAGTAAAAACAAGCTAAACGTGGAGGAAAACGTGGATGCTAAGCCAAAACGCTTCTTCTTTCCAAGGGCAGAGCCAAAACCCCTCAGCATCCATGCCCTCAAACAGCACCCCGCAAAATAAAAACCTTCCAGTAAAACGCGAATTTGACGAGTTGGGGTTCATTAAAGGATTGTTCTGCCCATATTGCGGCAGCGAAAGCCTCAAACCCAGCCACAGAGATGACATTGGAACCGAATTTTTCAAATGCGAAAATTGCGGAAATTACTGCACTAAACCAAAAACTAAAGAAAGACGGGAATTTGAAGAAGCCTTAACTAAGCCATTAGAAAAGGAGCCTGTAGAGTTTCCAGAAAAATATTTTGACAATGGAAAGTTTGTCCCAAAAATTTTGGCTGAAGAGCTTATACAGGAATACCGCTTTATAACCATGAAGGATACAGACGTGGTTTACATTTTCAATGACGGCTTCTACCAACCTTACGGCGAAATCCTCATCAAACAACAATGCAAAGCGAGGCTGGGCAAAGAATACCGTAAAAACCGAGCCGAAGAGGTCATCGAATACATCAAAGTCTCCACATACATTAACAGAAAAGAGGAACCGCCAAACCTCATTCCATTAGCAAACGGCGTCCTCGACCTCAACACAATGGAACTGAAACCATACAGCCCAGACCTCATGTTCTTTAACAAAATACCCGTAAAATACGACCCAAAAGCCGACTGCCCCAAAATAAAACGATTTCTAAACGAGGTAACAGCAGCAAAAGAAGATATAGACATCCTTCTCGAAGCAATGGGCTTCTGCCTATACCGCGAGTACATCATCGCCAAAGCCCTAATGCTTGTAGGCGGAGGCTCCAACGGCAAAAGCACATTCCTAAACCTTCTAAAGGCTTTTCTTGGAAAGGAAAACGTTAGCGGACGCAGCCTCCAGGAACTTGAAGAAAACCGCTTCGCAAAAGCGGATCTACATCATAAACTTGCAAACATTTACGCTGATCTTCCAGATAAGGCACTGTGGCGGACTGGAACTTTCAAAATGCTTACTGGAAGGGACTTGATAACAGCAGAGCGGAAATTCCAACACAGCTTCACATTTGAAAATTATGCTAAACTGCTCTTTTCAGCCAACAAGGTGCCTGAAGCCTACGATGACTCAGACGCATTTTTCCGCAGATGGCTAATAATAGTTTTCCCAAACCAGTTCATAAACGAAAAAGCAGACCCATACATACTGCAAAAGCTAACAACACCAGAAGAGCTTAGCGGGTTACTAAACCTCGTACTCCCAGCATTAAAAAGGCTATTAGAAAAAGGCCAGTTCAGCTACAGCAAAACCACAGAGGAAATCCGTGAAGACTACATAAGAAAAAGCAGCCCAATCGCCGCCTTCGTCATAGACAGCCTTGAAGTAGATTCAGACGCCTTTATTATCAAACAGGACTTATACAACGCCTTCGCAGCCTACTGCAGAGAGCGCAAAATCCCATGCGTAACAAAAGACACATTCTTCAAAAACCTACCCCAACACATACCAGTAATAGACCACAGACCAAAAATAAACGGTGCAAGAGTCGTAACTTTTAAAGGCATCCGCTACAGCCAAAACGTGTCAACGCTGTCAAACGTGTCAAAGGCTTTCTACACTCTAAGCCAAAGAAAACCAGAATACGACAATGGAGCATGGGACATTAAAGAACTTAACGGCGATATAATCCAAGTTTCAATAAGAGAGACACAAACCCCTGACAGAATTGACAGCCCTGACACAGTAAGCATAGAAGAAAAACTCGAACAACTAAAAACATGGCTAATCGAAAACAAGGATGAAGACGGGCTTATCGATTGTTCCCTTTTAGCATCAAAAATAAAAGCGCTCAACCTTCCAGTGCAGCCTACAATCCAGCTCCTAAAAGACGAGTATTGGCTCAGAGACGCACCAGCAATCGGAAAATTCGGAGTGAAGTGACAACACATGGCTGAGGCTGAGGAAACAACAGATCCCGATGAGAATCCTCAGCCAATAAGCTGTCCATTATGCGGCTCAACAAAAATTTGCAAAGATGGAATACGCTATCTGACAGATGGCTCCGGCATTCAACGCTTTTTATGTAAAATCTGCGGCTACCGATTCAGCGAAACCAGCCTCAACAACTCAGAACAATATCAACATGTCCAGAAAATTCATACGAAGTCATTAAATTGCCCAAAAACCCTATCCTATTACCGTCAAGGAAGCTATGAAGCCCCAAGCAGAGCGTCCACCGCCCAAGGCGGGCTGGTGAAAGCCTTGACCGAAGTGGAAACCCGTCAAAAGATGCCCCAGCGGGAGGGCGCACCGCAGCTAACTCCACAGAAAATCGTTGACTTCATCTGGTATATGAAAAGAAACGGCTACGCCGAAGCAACCATTCAAGGCAGAGTCAGACTCATAAAAAGGCTTGCAAAATTGGGAGCAAACCTTTACGACCCAGAAAGCGTCAAACATGTAATAGCCAAACAGCCATGGTCAGCTGGAAGAAAAGACTTGGCGTGTGAAGCTTACACAACATTTCTGGCTATGCATGGCGGAACATGGCAACGCCCAACATACAAAAGAGTGGAAAAGGAACCCTTCATACCACAACCATCAGAAGTCAAGCAGCTAATCGCCGGATGCAGCTCAAGAATGGCATGCTTCCTACAGCTTTTGCTTGAAACAGCCATGCGCCCCGGAGAAGCCTGGCAACTCACATGGGCAGACTACGACAAAGCCGCAAGAACCATAAGAGTAACACCGGAAAAAGGCTCAAAATCGAGAACCTACAAAATCTCAAAAGAGCTTGCGGAAATGCTTGACAACCTTCCAAGAAAATACGGCGACAGAATATTCTCCAGACCAGATATGCCTATAGACCACCACAACCGCAACTTCGCCATACAAAGAAAACGCATAGCCCAAAAACTCAAAAATCCAAGGCTACTGCAAATAAGCTTCAAAACCCTCCGCCATTTTAAGGCTACAATGGAGGCATGGCGAACCAGAGACCCCTTCCACGTCCAAGACTTCCTCCGCCATAAAAACATCAAGAACACCATGCGATACATACACCTCGCCCAAATTCTCTTCAAAAACGAGCAAGAATACATAACAAAAGTAGCCCACAACGTTAAAGAAGCATGCGCTCTAATAGAAGCAGGATTCGAATACGTTACCGGCGAATACGATGATGGCGGCAAAATCTTCAGAAAA
>Ga0207433_10016241_pt1 | contig 10485 bp, 8 predicted proteins | sample YelNatPaOPGAMG01_FD_187559 | JGI IMG/M metagenome (GOLD analysis project Ga0207433, IMG submission 187559) | Hot spring thermophilic microbial communities from Obsidian Pool, Yellowstone National Park, USA - OP-RAMG-01 (SPAdes) (version 3) | ecosystem: Environmental > Aquatic > Thermal springs >...
TTCATCCATGCCGCGCCGGTTCAGGGCGCCGGTAAGCTGGTCTTCGTGCACCAGTTCGCTGATCTGCGCCAATTCGTCTTCGAGTTTCCTGACGCGCTCCTCGGCTTCCATGGCCTGTTTGCGCGCATTCAGCAGTTCTTCATGCGAGCGCATGACGCTGGTCTGGATGATGCGGGTGTCATGCATGATGTCTTCCAGAATATGGCTGAGTTCCGGCAGGTTGTCGGCGCGGCCGATTTTCTGGTTGTAGCTTTCAATCTTGGCGTGGTACTCACCGGTGCTCTGCGCCAGTTCGCTCATGCGGTCGATAAAGGTGGTCATCAGGCTCTTGAGGGTGGCCTTGGCATCGGCCAGGCTTTGTTTCAAGGTGCTTTGCTTGATGATGGCATCGCGCAGATTGCGTTCCGCATCGGCTATGCTGCGACGATCCAGCGGGCTGGCGATGATTTCCTGCAGGGTGGTGATTTGTCCATGCAGCCATTTGTCGTCCACGATCAGTTCGCTGATGTTTTCCACCAGCAGGCGCAACAGGCGGATGACGCCTTCCTGGATTTTGGTTTTGTCGCCGCCGCGCAATTCGAGCTTGACCCAGAAGTGGCGCAGTTGCTTGGCAATCAGGGTGATCTCGGCGGGGCTCCGGGCGTTGCGTATTTGCTGCGCTAGGGCCTGGATTTCTTGCGTCAGATCAGGCTGCAAAGGCAGTATGCTTTCCAGCGCCTGTGCCAGCATTCCGCGCAATTGCGATACGGATTCATCGCCGGCGGGAGCATCCTGTCCGACAGTAGTCTTGGAGGGTTTGATCGGGACCGCGGCAGGGGCTTCTGCTTCCGGTATGGCAGTCGCCTCAATCGGGCTGGATGAGGTCGGCCCTGACCAGGAGCGTATCAATCCGCGCAGCTTCTCAAACAGCAGTGCGGGGTTGTTTGCAAACTTGGCTAATACGGTCTCCAGTCCTTCTTTTTTTCGGGAAATGGTGATGCCCTTGTGCGGCGTCTCCAGTTGCCTGATCAAGTCGCGAATCAGCTGGTTCCAGGGTTGGGAGGCTGGCTCCACCTGATCGTCGGTGGCGCGATGGGCGGGCGTTTCCACTCCGCTGACTTCCTGATAGGTGCGCGCATAGTTTTCCGGCGTTGGGATTTCCTTGCGGGCAACCAGCAGTTTCATGGCTTCGCGCGCAATTTCGGAAGGATTGGTAGGGTGGCTCATGGGTACGGGATATTTAGTTCTTACTTGAATATGTCTAATTTTAATGAAATGGGCGACTGGCGAAATCTGGAATAGGGGGTGTTTCGCAGCCTAAATTCAGACTAGCCGGGATAGCTCAATCTATAAGGTGGTTGGTGATTGCATAGTGTATGGCCTCGGCGTTGGTTTTCAGCTTCATTTTTTCGAGCAGCCGGGCGCGGTATACACTTACCGTTTTGGGGCTGAGCGCCATGATTTGGGCCATTTCACTGAGCTTTTTTCCTGACGCCATCAGGCACAGCGTCTGATATTCGCGGTTGGACAGGGTCTGATGGGACAGTTCCTGGTAGCCTTGCGATAACCCCTCGGCGAGTTCTTCCGCCAACTGGGGGCTGATGTATTTTTTCCCATTGGCAACTTGGCGGATGGCCGTGACCAGCTCGGAGGGGGCGCCTTGCTTGTTGAGGTAGCCGGAGGCGCCTGCTTTCAAAGAGCGCATTGCATATTGCTCCTCCGGGTGCATGCTTAAAATCAGCACGGGGAGTTGCGGCTTGCTTTGCTTGAGTTGTTTCAATACTTCAATGCCGTTTTTGTCTGACAGGGTGATATCCAGTAGCACGAGGTCATAGTCCCCCTCCAGTGCCATATGGATGGCTTGCATTCCGCTTTCTGCTTCGCCGGTTACCCGCATGTCCTTTGTATCATCAAGCACCTGCCGCAGCCCTTTGCGTATGATCGAGTGGTCATCTGCAACCAACACCTTAATCATTGTTCATGCTCCGGGGGGCTGTGGAACAACGGTTGTTGAGGGTTCTCGACCATGCTACCTGAGCGCGGGTGGCGGGGAATGGAAATGGAAATGGTGGTGCCATGGCCCGGAGCGCCGTCGATTCTGAATTCCCCTCCCAGATAGGCAACTCGCTCTTTGATGCCGCGCAATCCAAACGAATGGGGTTTGTGTTTGTCGGCTTCGCTAAGGCCGCGGCCATTATCATGGACGGTCAGGGAAATCCCATGCTTCTGATTGCGGATGTCAACATCAATATGGGTTGCCTGGGCATGTTTGATGATGTTGGTCAGGGTTTCCTGAAATATCCGGAATAAGGCGATATCGAGCTCCGGGTCGAGTTCTTCACCTTCATCTATATCGGTGAATTCGCAAGTGATATCGGTACGTTTGCGGAATTCCTCGATTTCCATCTCGATTGCCGCAACTATACCAAAACAATCTAATACGCCGGGGCGCAGTGTGCGTGAAATATTACTGGCGGAGACAATGCACTTGTCTACTAATTCCTCGAGTCCACGGGCTGTTTCCAATGCTTTCGGGTTTGCTGGCGGCAACTGATTGCGCAGTCGGGCGAGCTCCAGCTTGATGGCTGTCAACAACCCGCCTAAATTATCATGCACCTCGCGGGAAATATTTAATCGCTCCTGTTCGCGCACGTCTTGAATATGCAGGGAGAGCGCGCGCAATTCCTCTTGTGACTGGCTGCGCTCCATTTCTGCCTGCTTGCTTTGTGTAATGTTAAAAATCACTCCTTCCCACTGCGTATTGCCATTTGCCAACTGACGAGGGCTGCTGCGCAAGTTGATCCATTTTATTTCATTTGTTTCCGGCATGACGATCCGCCCCTCCCAGTTCCAGGAGCCCAATTGTTCTGTGGCATTTTTGAGGGCCTGATAGTAAGAGGCGCGGTCGCTTGGGTGCAGCATTTTCAAAAACAATGTCGCGTTCTTTTCCAATTCCTGTGGGCTGAGACCAAGCAATGCCCAACTGCCCTCGCCAACATAGGGAAAGTGCATGTTCCCGTCAGCTGCAATCATGATTTGGCAAGCCATGCCTGGGAGATTGGAGATAAAAGCATGCAAGCGGGCCTGATTTTGCTGTAGTTCTGCCTGGGCGTTACGATGGGCGCGATGGATTCCCGCCGCGCGCAGATTGTGCTCTATGGTGGGGATCAGCCTGCCCAAGTCTTTTTTGCACAGGTAGTCATCGGCGCCTGCCTGCATGGTGTTGGTTATGTTTTTTTCGCTGGAGTCGTTAGCTAGAAACAGAAAAGGAGGGGGGAATTTCAAGGCTTGGACCAGTCTGAGTGCCTGCAAACCTTGGTCTGCCGGCAAATCATGGCTGCACAGGACAATATCCGGAATATGAGCTGACAAGATGGCTTGCATTGAGCCCAAATCAACTGCTTGTCGGCATTGGAGTTCATAAACCTGGGCGAGTTTATTCAAAATTTGTTGCGCATCGTCGGGGGAGGGCTCAATCAGGAGGAGAATCAGCTTTTTACTCATCAGCATGGGAATGCGCTATTTGATTTTGATGGGGCCGGATGTTTGGTCTGTGTTAACTATAAGCAAGCCCATCACTTGTGGCAACCCGGTCTTTTTGAGAGAAATTGCTACTAATCTAGCATAATCAAGCAGTTTATTTGATTTCTAGATGATGTGGCTGTTTGTGTGGGAGATTGCACATAAGGCTGCCCCGTAAAATATTAATTACAAATAAACATATGGTTATGAATTTTTCGCAAAAAAATCAAAAAAGTCCTAAAGTTTTCCCAAAGGGTGCCGATAACAGAACTTAATGTGTGGATTTGTACCCCTTGCAAGTTCACGCAAACATAGATGGATGCTTGCTTTCCGCGAACTTTAGAGTGCGGATGGCTTGGCCCGCATGCGCATTTGTAGGTAATTTACCTACATCAAAATCGGAATTCTTCCGATTTTTTCCTACTTCCATGCCCCCCAGAATGCAGCCGTCTGTGTAGACATTGTCAACGCAAGGGGATAGACATGAATACCAATCAGCTGCATGAAGAAATCAAAGAGGCCAATCTTTCATATTTGCTGCTCGCGCAGCAAATGATTAACGAAGATTTGGCGGCAGCCACATTTCGTTTGGGTATCAGCCAAGAAATGGCGGAATTGATCGCTCGCCTGACACCTGCGCAACTGTTGAAAATGGCAGCATCCAACATGTTGCTGTGCCGCTTCCGTTTTGATGAGCGCCTGTTGCTTAATATGATCACCGATTACACCAAGGATCGCCTCATGTCGCAGCCACATGCAGCGATCATGATGGCGGGTCAACCGGTAGAAGCGCTGGCAGCCTGAGCCAGAACAGCAAAAGAGTGGGGGGCTTATGCGCAACAAGAGTGTACTGACAGAAGCAAAACAGATTCAGCTTGCTGTGGAACTAATAGAGCTTGGAGCGCGCCTGCAGTTGTTGCAGGAAGAGACTCAGATCAGTCGCGAACGGTTGCTGAAGTTATATAAGGAAGTCAAGGGAGAGTCCCCGTCAAAAGGGATGTTGCCCTATTCGACGGATTGGTTCATGAGCTGGTCTCCCAATATCCATTCCTCGCTGTTTATCAATATCTACCAGTTCCTGACCCGTAACGGCGGAGTGTCCGGGGTCGAAGCGCTTATCAAAAGCTATCGGCTCTATCTGGAACAGATACAGAACGGCGAGAGCGCCGAACCCGTATTGAGTATCACCCGAGCCTGGTTCCTGATCAGATTCTTTGAAGCGGGCATGTTGCAACTGGCCGCATGTACCGAATGTGGCGGCCACTATGTGGTACACAGTAACGAGTTATATGCGGATTATGTGTGCGGTATTTGCCGCCCACCATCGCGCGCAGGAAAAACAAAAAAACAGGCTGCAATGCCCAGCAACGAACTCTGCCAGGCGGCCTAATAACTTCCCATTGAAGTACCGTTACTTTAGAATGCTCAACCAGTAACGGCATTTCCCTCCTGTCCGGTTAACGGACGCATGAAATGATGCCGGTTTGCTCTGTTGTTTGTTGGATGGAGGCCAAGGCATCAGTGTTACCTTGCCTCTGATATTCTTACAACTCTTACACCCTCGTGGAGCGTAGGTTATGTTGGTCATTATCGGATACGTTGTGGTAGTGGGGGCGGTATTTGGTGGTTTCGCCCTGGGGGGTGGGCATCTGGGGGCGTTGTTTCAGCCCGTTGAGTTGTTGATGATCGGTGGTGCGGCGGCGGGAGCTTTTTTCGTTGGTAATTCCGGGAAATCAGTCAAGGCAACACTAAAGGCGCTGCCTACCGTCTTAAAGGGTTCGAAATACAGCAAAGATATGTACATGGAGCTTATGGCCCTGTTATACGAATTGCTGGGAAAGGTGCGCAAGGAAGGGCTCATGTCGATCGAGGCGGATATTGAGAAGCCTGAAGAAAGCCCGATCTTTGCCAAATACCCGAAGATTGCCTCCGATCATCACATCGTGGAATTCATGACGGACTATTTGCGCATCATGGTCAGCGGAAATCTTAATTCGATGGAAATCGAGAATCTGATGGACGTTGAGATTGAGACTCATCATCATGAGATGTTGGTGCCCGCGCATATTATTACCAAGCTTGGTGAGGCGTTGCCGGCCTTCGGTATTGTCGCGGCGGTCATGGGGGTGGTGCATACCATGGAATCGGTCGGCGTGCCTCCGGCCGAATTGGGCATGCTGATTGCTCATGCGCTGGTGGGAACCTTCCTTGGTATCTTGCTGGCATATGGATTTGTGGGGCCGCTCGGGAGCTTGCTTGAGCAGAAGGCGGAGGAAGCATCAAAGATGTTCCAGACCATCAAGGTGACGCTCCTTGCCAGCCTGAATGGTTATGCGCCGGCGATGGCGGTGGAGTTTGGGCGCAAGGTGCTTTATTCGACGGAGCGCCCGGGATTCAGCGAACTGGAAGATCATGTCAAGCAAAAACGCTAACCAGAGGCTTGTGGCGCCCCGGCTATGACGAGTGATGATAAAAAGCCGATAGTCATCAAGCGCATCAAGAAGGTTATAGGCGGGGCCCATGGCGGGGCCTGGAAGATTGCCTATGCCGACTTCGTGACTGCGATGATGGCGTTTTTCCTGTTGATGTGGTTGCTCGGTTCAACTACCAAGGGTGATTTGCTGGGGATATCAGAATATTTCAAGACGCCATTGAAGGTTGCTTTGATGGGCGGCGAGGGCAGCGGCGACAGTTCCAGCATTATCAAGGGCGGTGGACAAGACCTGACCCGCAGCGTGGGGCAGGTGAAACAGGGAGATCTTCCCACTGAAAAAAAAGTGATTAATCTCAAGGCGGCGCAGGATGAATTCCTGCGCCTCGAAAAGGAAAAAGAGCTCACCAAACTGAAAGAGCTGAAATCCAATATCGAGAAAGCCATTGAGTCCAACGATAAGCTAAAGCAGTTCCGCAAGCAGATATTGCTTGATATCACCAGTGAAGGGCTGCGCATCCAGATTGTGGATGAACAGAACCGCCCGATGTTCCGCAGCGGAAGCTCGCAACTGGAGCCTTATACCAAGGAAATCCTGCATGAGATTGGCCAGGCATTGAATCAGGTGCCGAACAAGATCAGCCTGTCCGGGCATACCGATGCGAAGCCCTATGCAGGCGGTGGCACCGGCTACAGCAACTGGGAGCTGTCGGCAGACCGTGCTAACGCATCCCGGCGCGAACTGATTGCCGGGGGGATGGACAAGGACAAGATCATCCGGGTGGTTGGCCTTTCTTCCGCGGTGCTGTTTGACAAGAACGACCCCTACAATCCAATCAATCGCCGCATCAGCATTATTGTGATGAACAAGAAGGCGGAAGAATCGGCCCGGCATGATGGGGGAACGGTTGATGTGGGGGGCGGAGAAGAGAGCTTGTCGCAGCAGCTGGTGGCTGGTAGCGGAGTAGCCGCATCGTCACCGCTCGCAGTATCCCCCGCAGTTTCTGCCACTCTACCGGCCAGGCCGGCCCCACTTTTACCTATTAATCATTAAAGATTCTGCGGCAAGTGCCGTTATGAACTAACAAATGGGCTGATCAGGCCCTTGAGACTAGAAGAGAAGCGCCAATGGGGAGAGAGTACCATGAAGAACTGGTGGAATGGCTTATCGCTTAAGAACAAGCTGCAAATCCCCATTCAGCTTATCCTTTTGATAATACTCATTGCCGCGCAGCGCTGGGCATTCAATCAATTCGGGCAGCGCGTATTGGATGAGGCCAAGCAGAGGGCGGTGGTGTCTGCGGACGGGGTGATCAACGGGCTGAACATCATGATGGAGAGCGGCATTATCAGCAACAAGGATATGCGCAAGCTGTTCATCGCGAAAATGGCTGGTTCCGACAAGGTCAAGGAATTGCGCGTGATCCGCAACAAGCAGGTTTCCGATCAGTTCGGACCTGGCATGCCGGAAGAGGATGCCAAGGATGCGATGGACCATTTGGCGCTGGATACCGCGCAGAAGCAGTTCAAGCTCTCAACCAACAGCAACGGGAATACGCTGCGGGCAGTCATTCCCTTTATCGTGTCGACCAATTTCCGCGGCACCAATTGCCTGATGTGCCACCATGTCAAGGTCGGCAGCGTGAACGGGGCCGCCAGCATCACGCTCGATCTTGAAGACGAATTTTCCGTCATGAAGAAGGCCAGCATCCTGCTGTGGACCGCACAGATCGTGATGCAGGTCATATTGTTCTTCGTGATCGGCTGGATCATCAATCATGTGATCAATCCAACCAAGGAGCTGCAGCGGACCATGTTGACCATGCAGACCGACGGGGATTTGTCGCGGCGGGTACCGGTGCACAGCACGGACGAAATCGGCCAGACATCGGCGGCATTCAATTCCTTGGTGGAAGGATTCCAGAAAATTGTCGGCCAGGTGCATGGCTACGCAGACCAGGTTTCGTCTTCAGCCTCGGCGCTGGCCAAGAATGCGGGACTGGTCGAAGAAAGTTCACAGCGCCAGAGTGAAGACGCGATCAATGCCTCATCGCTGGTCGAGCGTATGAGCACCAGTATTTCCTCCGTGGCTGATAATGCGACCGGGGTTTTCAAGCTTTCCCAGGAAAGCCTGCAGCGTGCGCAGCATGGCCAGCAAAGCCTGCAGGTGATGATGGGCGAGATCGAGCAGGTGGAAGATGCCGTCAAGCAGATGGCGGGCTCGGTCGATGCCTTTGTGAAGAGCACCCAGACCATCACCAGCATGACGCAGCAGGTGCGTGATATTGCCGAGCAAACCAATTTGCTGGCGCTCAATGCGGCCATTGAGGCAGCGCGCGCCGGCGAACAAGGGCGTGGCTTTGCCGTGGTTGCCGATGAGGTGCGCAAGCTTGCGGAAAAGTCGGCGCAGTCGGCCAGCCAGATTGACGTGGTAACGCAGACGCTGAGCGAGCAGAGCGAACAGGTCGAGAAGCGCGTACAGAGCGGCCTGAATTCGCTGCTGAGCAGCCAGGAGCATATGAAGACGGTGGCGGCGGTATTGGCGCAGGCCAACGAATCGGTAGGCAGCGTCAATCAGGGCGTGGACGAGATCACCACGTCGGTGAATGAGCAGAAACAGGCCAGTCAGGACATAGCGCAGAATGTGGAGCGTATGGCAAAAATGGCAGAAGCCAACAATGCGACCATTGCCGAAACGGTACATGCCGTCCGGGATATGGAGACATTGGCGGTCAATCTGAGGGATGCAGTGGGCCGCTTCAAGGTTTAACGGGGATTGTCATGTCTGAATTGCTGAAAAACATAGATGCGCGGACCAAGCTTGCAGGAACCAACAAGCTGGAAATCCTGATGTTCATGCTGGGTACGGATCGCCGCACCGGCCGGCGCGAAACCTTCGGCATCAACGTGTTCAAGGTACGCGAGGTAATGCGCGTTCCCGAGATTACCCGCGCGCCGGAAATGCCGGAGGCAGTGGAGGGCATGGTCAGCCTGCGCGGTGTGCTGGTGCCGGTGATCGATCTGGCAAAGTTTACCGGCATCGAGGTGGAGACCAAGCCGGAAATCATGATCGTTACCGAATACAACGGGCATACCCAAGGTTTCCTGGTTGAATCGGTTGACACCATACTGCGTCTGGACTGGTCTTCCATGAAAGTCCCGCCGGAAATGCTGAATGCGCAGATGGGCGGGCTGGTGACCGCGGTTACCGAATTGCCGGATGGCCGTCTGGTGATGATGATGGACGTGGAAAAAGTCCTGGCCGAGACCGGGCATTTCGCCAATGACGACATGATCTTCAATGCGGTACAGCCGCTTGGCATAAGCAACCGCACGGTGTTCTATGCGGACGACTCGACGGTTGCGCGCAACCAGATCAAGCGTACGCTGGAGGCGATGCACGTCAAGGGCATTTCCGCGGTGAACGGAAGGCAGGCCTGGCAGGAACTGCAGAGGCTCGCCGAATATGCCGATGCAGCACACATTCCGGTGAAGGATCTGGTTCAGGTCATTCTGACCGATGTCGAGATGCCGGAAATGGATGGCTACATGCTGACGCGCAAGATCAAGGAAGACCGGCGCTTCGCCAATATTCCGGTATTGATGCACTCCTCGCTTTCCAGCGATTCCAACCAGCAACTGGGCAGGGCGGTCGGGGTGGATGAATATGTATCCAAATTTGAGCCGCAGAAGCTGGCACAAACCCTGACGCGCCTGCTGACTTGAAAGGAAACGGCATGAATTCCCCAGTACATCAATCTGCAAAGGCAGGCCAGGCCATGGCCGATGGCAATTCCAGCCTGTTTGACAGCGTGGATGCGCGCACCAATCTGGCCGGCTCCAACAAGATGGAGATTTTGCTGTTCTCGCTGGGAACGCAGGAGAAGTTCGGCATCAACGTGTTCAAGGTGAAAGAAGTCTGTCACGCGATGAAGGTTACCAAGACGCCGAATATGCCGGCGGGCGTAGACGGCATCGTCAGTCTGCGCGGGCATATCATCCCGGTGCTGGACCTAGCCAGTTTCATGAACCTCAAGAATCGCGCCGCTCAGGACAAACATACCATGATGGTGACGGAGTACAGCCGCCACATTCTGGGGTTCCTGGTGCACAGCGTGGATCGTATCGTGCGCGTGGATTGGGACAAGGTGCGTGCTGCGGAAAACATGATGACCGGCAACCAGCACCTGATTACCGCGATCACCGAACTGCCGGATGGCAACCTGGTATCCATCCTGGATGTCGAGCAGGTGCTAGCCACGGCATTCGGCGAAGATGTGGTGGGCAATATCGATAAAGTCGAAAGAGGCCATGAATTATGCGTCTTTTTTGTGGATGACTCTTCGGTCGCCCGTAAGAAAATAGCCGAACTGTTGGAGAAGATGGGGGTCAAGCATATGCAGGCAACCAACGGCAGGGAGGCTTTGGAGCGCTTGAAGGGCATGGCGGATAACGCCATGAACAGCGGTACCAACCTGCGCGACCAGATCCAGGTGATCCTGGTCGATGCCGAAATGCCGGAAATGGATGGCTATGTGCTGACCCAGAACATC
>Ga0207433_10016242_pt1 | contig 10485 bp, 17 predicted proteins | sample YelNatPaOPGAMG01_FD_187559 | JGI IMG/M metagenome (GOLD analysis project Ga0207433, IMG submission 187559) | Hot spring thermophilic microbial communities from Obsidian Pool, Yellowstone National Park, USA - OP-RAMG-01 (SPAdes) (version 3) | ecosystem: Environmental > Aquatic > Thermal springs...
ACTCTTTATTGATATGCTGAGCAGAAGCAAGGGAGGTTAAGAATGCTACACTTAATTATGATAAATCCATCTTATGAGACTGCAACATGGGTCTGGGACGCAGGATATAACACAGGACCAAAACAAAAATTAGAGGAGCTAGAAGCAAAAGGATACCTAAAGCTATGGGAGCTTTACAGAGAAAAAGCGATATGGTCAGAACTAGTCAAGACTATAACGATGATAGAGCAGGAAGACAAGGAAGCAGTAATCGTGATAATGGGAGTTATGCATGGGGCACCAGACTTAACGGTAGGCTATAAAAACACATTAATGTTTGCATGCGATGACGAAACAGCGGCACTATGCAAGAGGTTTCATATATTAGATCTACACAGCTGTTTAATGGGTCAGCAGTTAGCTCCTTACATGCAGAAGGAAGGACTGCACCTATCGATAGGGGAAATACCGGAGTATGTAATAGTAGGAGATCCAACGCATAAAACGACTGCTGCATTTATCTTTGCAGAATTAGAGCTAATAGAGAGAATGGTCAAAGCTTTAGAGAATAAAGAAAAAGTAGATATGAAGACACTATGGGATGCAGTTAGGGCAGGATACAAAACACAGATAGAGCAATGGGAGAATACAGATGTAGCATATTGGCTTAAGAAAGATCTTGATGGAAGAGTAGCATTTTTGGATGGATGGCTATTCCCTCCTGAGATACAGCCTCCTCCACAGCCACCTCAACCACCCCAGCCAAAGAAAAAGCTTAGAATAAAACTCAAGATAGAATCCGACTTAACAGGAAATATCTACATAGGTCCGTTTAGAGTAGGAAAAGTATACATATATTCTTTAGGCAAGAATATAGCAGGAGAAGCAGAGGAAGAGGAATAAAAGCTTTCGAGTATAAAAGCTTAAATATGAAAATACCATCAATTTTATTGGTGACCAGCAATGGTCAAAATAAGGAATGTATTCGGAGATGAGCTTTCAGGAAAAGCAGGAAAGGCAGGAGTATATGCAAAATGGAAGGGAAGGCAATATAGAAGGAAATATGTGATACCAGCAAATCCTAAAACTCCAAGACAGAGAGCAGTGAGATCCAGCTTCACAGCAGCCGTAGACAGATTTCACATGTGGAACTCATTACAGAAGATGATATACGATGCCTTAGCAAGCGGACTTGTGATGTCAGGATTCAATCTGTGGATAAGCAGGTATCAGAAAGCTGTAACGAGCGGAGCAACAGCACCTCAAGATCCTCTTTATGGTTTTAAGCAGATAGCTTCAGCATCAACGACCGTAAGCTCTGAATCCACTCCAGCATCAAAAGGACCGAACACTTTGGCACACGCACCGGTAGCAAGATACACCTTTAGCTACACTCCTGGAGGGACAGATCCAGCAGCAAAAGCTATTGTCTACTGCAACAGAGGAGCAGTCTATTTCCCAGCATCGATAACGGGAGCAGTTACGATAGATTATGTTGTAGGAGGAAAGGCAGTAACAGGAAAATCAGTAAAGACAAACCCAGCACAGGGAGATGTTGTCTCTCTGGGAGACTTTGACATAGATCCCTCAACAGTCCATATATACGTAGCAGGAACAGAACAGCAAGCGGTAGCGTTGCAGGAGAAGACAGGTAAATACTACTTCACAAAACAAGCACCGGCATCAACGGGGACATGTGGATACAACTACATAACGCCCATATCAGGAGCAAAGATGGAGATGGCTAAGGCAGGAAGCTCTAAGATATTGCTAAGGCTATACAGTGATGACAAGGGAGACTTAGGAGTAGCAGCGACAGTAGAGGATGAGCCTTACGACTACACAATATCAGCTTCAGGATTTGCAAGCGTGATAAAACAAGCAGTAGCGGCAGCAGGAATAACTGCTGATGAAGTAATAATCATGACTTCAGCTTAAAACTGAGAACCTGCTTTTCCTATCCTCCTCTTTTTCTTTTTTTGAAAATAAAGCTTATTGGGAGGGATCTGCCCCCAAACCCCCAACGGGAGAGGGGACCCCGACCCCTCTCCCGACCCCTCATGGGGGCTTGATCCCTCCTCTCCACCCTAATAAAGGAAGGAGGAGATTTAAATAGGGGCTAAAAAGCCAGCAGAGAAGCACAAAAAAGCAAATAGTTTATAATTAGGTTTCAACGGATGACGAAGAAAACTCTTTTCTGAAGGCTTATTCTTTTCATGGACATGAGAAAAAAATAGGCAATTGTCAAACGAAACGGATTTATATCGCAGAGGAGAGATATATCAGGGGAGAGAAAATGGCAGGAGAATATGTTCCCCAGACAAATACCTTTGTTGCGGAGGAGAACCCCAAGATGACGGGGAGAATAGAGAAAATCTTAGAGAAATTAAAGGAGGAAATAAAGGCACAGTTTCCAGATGCGGAGGATATAGAAGCAAGATATAACCCAATATATAAGCTCTTCATAGCGAGATTTTTGACACAAAATATATGCTCAATGGATGTTAGATGGATGCAGAAAATGGCTAGAAGATATGGACTTGAACAGCCAAACTTTGATGCCTATCCACACAAAGGGGACAGAATAGAAGTTTATTTATCTTGGTTTGAGGAGGAGATATAAATGACAAGCTATGAGGAGCAAAAGATTAGAGAGCTTAATTGGGCAACTACTGATGTTGTTGTTAATATAGATAGAATATGGATGATGCTGCTCGATATGAAGATGGACAAGGAAGCAAGAGAGGTAAAGAGAAAGAAATATGAGATCCTGAAACTGATAAAGGAGGTAAAGAGGAAGTATCAGGAGGGAGGGGATTAGATGATAGGATATTATGCAGGAGAGGGGAGATGGCAACACACTTTGGAGGAGGAGGAGTTTGAGGAGAAGAAAATAAGGAGGATAGAACAGCTTACATTTGTAAAGAGAAAGCAGAAAGCCAGAAAAAGAAAGAAAACAGATGCTGAGAAAATAGCAAAGCTTCAGAAGAAATTGGAGAAATACGATTATTTACAGATGATAAGGTGATAAGCATGGAGAACAAGAAGAATTATAACGAGAAGCTTGTCAGAGTTTTAGCTTACTCCTCTTACCAATACTTTTTAGCACACCCTGAGAATATACTTCACGCAGTAATAATAGGAGGATTAGCAGGACAGATGAGCAGCGACTACATAATATTAGAATTCGAGTTCTTGCTGAGGGAGATATTGAAGAGGATGGACGAGATCCAGGAAGAGAACGAGAAGGAGAAGCAGGAGGGAGGGAGATGAAGATGCCTAAAAATATGAAACAGAAGAAGCAAAAGAAACAAGGGAAGATGCTTTCTCTGGAAAAGAGGCTAGATTTTCTAGGCACGCAGCTAGAGAAAATAACAAGTTTCGATGAGGAGAAGCTAGCAACAGATATAGTAGCATTATACCAGCTAAGAACAGCTCTAATCTTAGCGCTCTACCACGTGGAGAAGTTAATCTTTGAACAGAGGATGAGGGAGGCTCAAAAATGAAGATACAGAAAGCAACAAGGAATGTTGTCAAACAGCTAGCTCATCAGGTATTAAAAGCAATACAAGCAGGAGATGAGGTTTCATTAGTAGAAATTGCAGAGCTTGGCGATGTGTCTTTGGCGACTGCTTACAGAGTAGGTCAGTATGTTAGGGGATTAGATCCAAGAGTAAAATTGGAGAAAGGAAAGCTTTATATTCCAGATAGCAAGAAGGAAGAATGACACCCACCTGAAAACCTTTTTTTATCACCTCCTTTTTTTATTTTATATGGTCAAACGTAAGGCAGGAGCAGGAAGGACAACAAGCACGGATGAAGCTATCTTATACTATTTAAAAATACTAGGTTTACCGGAGATAGACTTAAGCAAGTGGACAGAAAATGCGAAGCATAAGCTACTAATGGATCTTCAACAGAAAGCAAGAAGAATAGGAGCAACTGAGTATTGGAGGGAGAAGCTAGACTACTACATTGAGATTTTAGGGCTTTACGATAGATATAAAGGCTATGATAAGCTACCAAGAAGAGAGCAGTATAAGCTCTATCAATACCTTAGAAAGACTTACCATATCCTGGAGGAGATACCACCCTGGCTAATTGAGCTTGATCAATACATGAGACAGCATGGGATGGTTTTAATATATAAACGGGGAGCAGGAGTGTTTACAACAGCCTATGAGCTACCAAGAAGGCAACTTTTCAAATTATGGCTTCAGATAAAGAAAAGACAGCACATGGAGGAGAAGTTAAGACTAATAAACGCACATTGGGACAATCTTACAATGGGAGCTAAGGCTTTTTGGGAAGGCTTTCCTATGCCCATTTATAGAAGGATTAAAGTAGATCCACAGAAAAATCCAAACACAAAATGGAAAACAGAATTAGTAGGAGTAGCCTATGGCAGGAGGAGCTTTTTCACTTGGGCGATGCAACACGGGATAGATAAGATAAAGAGCTTAAGCTATTCTTCTCCTTTGGGTTTCGAGACAAGAAACCTGAAGGGTCAGGTAATACCAAACGTAAAGTTTAGAATATCGGTTGTAATAGGAGGACAGCAAAAGACTATTTATGTAGGAACAACCGATAGCGATGGATGTAGTCCCGTTTTTAAGCTACCAGCTTCACCGACAACACTTTTTAATCTACCAAAGGAGGGAGATCAAACAGCTTACTATGTCATGGAGATGGAGTTTATAAACGAACAAGGAAAGTATGAATATACAGCGATAGAGTTTCCAGATCCAGAATTACTTACAGGAATAGCATGGATAAATCCGCACGGAAGCAAGGAATGGGGACAGGACTTTAATCCATGGCATCAGCCACAGCTAGAAAGGAATTTCGATTTTAATTATCCCAATTGGGAGTATTGGATCTTCACTATCTACTTGAAACAGGATTATAGAAAGAAAGTAAGGCTATGCGACCTTAACCGACCATATATATTAGAACCAATCTTAACGAACGAGGAAATAGATGGAGCATGGCTATATTGGCGAATACAGCGACACGGAGTATGGAGGAATATATTCTTTCCACAGTATTGGATAGCACCGGATGGCACAGAATACATAAGGCACGTCTTTATCTATCAGATATCGAATGAAGCAACTTCAGGAACTCTATTTTTCCCCTATCCTCCAGAAGGAGAAGATCCAAGCACATTTAAGACATTTTGGGACAGTAACGCAGTCTTTATGTATGACAGCACAGGACCATACTGCACTTCATCACCTCTATGGACAACATGGTACAACTACCAATATATAAGATACAACAAAGCAAAACTAGTAATAAATGAGGGGATACAGGGTCCATATTGGGCTTCTAGAGTTAGAAGCTTAAGTGGATATTGGGCTAATAACGACATGTATTTTATAACGTCATGGATGTGGTGATTATGCAGGTGATAAATACAGCTTTCTTTAAGGTAGAGATTAACGAGGAGAGAGGGGAGATAATAATTAAGTATTCGAAAAATGCCCAGAAAGGAGCACACAACTATTTGCTTACGTTATTTGTCCAGAAAAAGATGGAGGAAGGAGTAAAAGACATAAACGCAGATGGAGTAGATATACAAGGCATGAATAAATCGCTACCACTTACTTACGGGAGTTATAGAGCAGACTGTGTCTATTACCAGAACAACATATTACACGTATGTGAGTTAAAGATGCCCAGCGATTTAGGAACAGACAGAACAGCGAAGCAGTTAGAGAGGATGAGGATGATAAATGCGAGGAAAGTATTAATTGTTCCGGAGCATGCAAAGAAAGATGCAGAGGATATACTAAAGTTTTTAAGGATGCAAAGCGATTTTGTAATAGAGGTGATATGAGGGATGCCAGAAATAAAGGAAGCTTCATCTGCTATTGTATTAAGGAGGAGGGATAAGCCTTCAGAAGATGATTTACAAAAAGCAAAAGAGTTATTGAAGATAGAAGGACCGTGGAAAGCGTCATTAAAGTATCTAAAAAAGATAACTAAGACAGGAGATAGCTACAAATGTCCGTGGTGCGATTATACAGCAGCAAGCGATGAGGATTACGAAATCCACTTACTAGGTCATCTAATACATGAATTGCCAGCTTTTATCGCATCGATGGAGATAGTAGGAGAATGGCAGAAGAAATTGGAACAGAAGGGAGATGAGAAAGTATGAGCTTACCAGGAGCAATATCGGCACTAGCAGCTCAAGTAACGAATGTATTTGAGGCTATCACTTTCGTGGAATTCATATATGAAGAAGCTTGTCAGATGTATATAATGGCGATGTATCTAGGTATACGCTACAAAGCATGGAACAGTGTCTTAACAGCATATTATGGCTTGAGGAACTATCTCTTACCTGAGGCAGAAGACTATACCAACTTTTGGGGATATTGGGCAGGATATAGCCAATCAGCCTTTAAAGCATTTTGGCTTGGCGTAAGGAATTCGCTTATAATAATAGAAGAAGTATTGAAGGTTAATGGGATAACGGTAGCACCGCCTCCTGGAACGTAAATTTGCCCCCTCCCCCCAAACCCCCCACCCCCTAGCTGGTGATACCCTTGCGATTTATGCAGTGGCTTTCCATCTTTGGTATGCCCTTCACAACATGGAGAAGTTATTTCGAATACGCAACAGGTTCATCGGCACTAGCAGGATTTGTTGAGATGGCTACGGCAGACTGGAATACACTTTACGCTCTAGTAATCCCGAATATGCAGGCAGGTATCGATCTTTACGACAAATTAATCGAAAACGAGGTTTCCAAAGATCTTCCCTTTCTAAGAGTTTTTCAATGGTGGAGCACCGCAGCTAAAGTTTATCTAGCAGTTTTGCAGGAAGTATGTGAGCAGAATAAGTTTTTCCAACGCTTCTGGAATTACTACAATACAACGCAGATGGAGGATGGACATTATGAGAGGGTTAAGCCGTATCAAAGCGGACAGGATTACCTCTACTACAACCCTCTATATGATGTAGTTTATTGGGCTTATTGGTTCTAGGCGGGTTTTCGGAGCATAAGCAGCAACGTTATTATAAGGAGATATATATCCCTCTATCGACATTAAACGATCTCAAAAAATTATCTCTCTCTCAGCATCTAGGGGGGATAACGGTATCTCTTTCCAGATCTCTTACTATCTATAAAATTATCTCTCTTTATCAAAACCAAGCTTTATATATCTCATCTATATCTCTACTATTCTATTCTTATATCTCTTTAAATACCCCTCGCCTAATAATATAATCTCTTTAATGAGATAGCGAGATAATCTCTTTCAGTCTCTCTTTATCTGAGAGAGAGATAAAATATTCGCAGAGACAATTGTCGATCTCTATTATTATTAATATGATATATTATCTTGGTCATTTTATCTTGGGGGGAGGGGGGACAGTTCATTATCTCTGTTCTGTTATATCTTAGGGTCTTATGATCTTAGCGATAGTCAGGTTATAGTATCAGTTATACCAGCTTTCGAAGCCCCTAGATATATATCTCCTCTATCTCGTAAATCTCTTTATCTCATCTCTCAATCTTATCATCTTAAGATCTATTATCTCTTATCTTATCTCATCTCTATCTCTTATCTCCTCATTAATCTCTCTTAATCTCTTAATAATCTCTCTTATCTTTATCTCTTATCTTATCTCTTAAATCGATCTTATGATCCTAACCATAATCGAAGTAATACTTTGCTGAGAGAAACCCCTTTGGTTTCTCTCAGTGTCTTTTCCTGCTTCATACTGAGCTCGCACAGGCTCGCTCTATTATTTTTCACGATCCAAGTTAGATGAAGAGAAGATCCTATTACCAAAAGAATAAAACAAAAGAATATAAGGAAAGAAACAGAGAAATAAGTAGGTGAAATAATGGCAGGAACATCTAAAGAATTGCTCCGGTATTTCATCGAATCAATACCAGAAATTACAAAAGATGACATAAGGCTCTTTATCTATAATGTCTTTTATAAACTTAGATTTACCAGAAGGAATAACGCAGAAATAGCAATACATAGATACGACCAATACAGATACGGAGTTTTTTGTGCAATAAACTCTGTAACCTATTTCCTTTCATTCAGAGGAGAGGGAGAAGTGGAAATCAACAATACAAGTGAAGAAATGATAGACAGCAGGTTTCCTGAAGCTATCTTTAAAATAGATCCGGATAGTCGGAGAATAAGACAAATCGTGTCATCTTTGGATATGGGAATTTATGAATGGCTAACGGTAAGAAACACACATCTAGGGGCTTCGAAAGCTGACAAAAACGTTATACAGAGCTATTTTAAACAATAAAGTATAAGAGGGATCATCGGATGGAAATTCGAAGGAAGGAAAGGAAGGTGATTATAGAAATATGGTAAAGGTAAAGACTTACGATGAGGAGAGGAAAGGAAAGGAAGGAGAAGGAATTTGGCAGCTTCACTATGGCAGACAGATTAGAAGGAGAAGTTTCGATAGAAAGAATGAAAAGCCTTCAAAAGCTCAGATACAGAGGAGGGTGCAGTTTAAGCAGGGTCTGAAATTTGCTAGCTCTTTAAGCCAGAAAGCAAGATTTTTCCTTGAAGATTATTACTCTAGGAAAGGATTAAGATTATCATGGCAGCAGCTAGCATGCAAGCTAGCCTTATCCACCTTTAAGATAAGCTATCAGATCATAGACAAATCTAATAACACAACAAAAATAACGATAGAGAACGAGGGACTGAAGGAGATAAGGATTTATGATAAGAATGGAAATCTATTAAAAGAAGCAACAGGATTAACAGATTTAGAAAACGAAAAGCTTACAACAAGCTATGAGCTTACAATTAGCAATATTCAGGGTCTTGTGCAGGTAGAAGCTATAAATGTAAGCGGAACTAGTGAAGAATACAGCTTTACTTTACCAACGCTATGGGAGAAACCGCCGTGGAAATATAGAAGGAAAATTACAATTACAAATAGCTCAACAAACAATTTGACAGATTATCAGGTATTAATAACGATAGATACGGCTTCTTTAATATCGGCAGGAAAAATGAAAAGCGATGGCTCAGACATTAGATTTACTAAGGACGATAAGGTAACAGAAATACCCTATTGGATAGAATCAGGGATAAACACTAATTCGACAAAGATATGGGTCAAGGTCCCAAGTATACCGGCGAATTCAACAGCTGTAATATACATATATTACGGAAATCAAACAGCGACAAAGGTAAGCAACGGAAACCAAGTTTTTCTGTTTTTTGATGATTTTGAAGGAGATCTAAGCAAATGGACAGTTACAGGAACATGCACAACCTCTTCAGATTATGCTTATGAAGGAAGTAAAAGCCTGAAATGCAATGCGGGATATAACTTTATAAGAAAAACAGGATTTAGTCCAACAACTAACATATCTGTTCACGTAAAGTATTACGATAGAATGACAGCAAATAAGGAGGAACACATTATATCAGCTGATGATGGAACGACTTTCGGAATAGTAGGAATAGATGAAGATATCAATTCAACAAACTACATATACAGAATAGGAAGCACATATTACAACAGTGGTATAGCAAGAAGAGTAGGATGGCACGAATTCAGGATAACTAGAGATGGAAGTAAAAGAGAATTCTGGATAGATGGAACGAAAATGACAACAAGCGACACAGTAGTAATAAACAGGATAACAGTAGGTAGTATATGGTCAGCAAATGCAGAAATAGCATATTTCGATGCATTTTACGTAAGGAAATACTATACACCGGAACCGTCAGCAATTGTTGATACAATAGAAGAGACATATTGAGAGAAATATTTATAAGCAGAAAAAAGATAATTCAGTAGTGAGACTATGGACTGGAGAGTTATAGCAGCAAAAGGTCTTGTCATATTGGGAGCAGGAATATTCCTTATTGGAGTAAGTATGGTCTTTGGACCAGAAGCAACGCAGAACCCACAGGTGCAGAAATGGATAACAGTGATAATAGGTGCTGTTATAGCCCTTCTAGGAGCAGGAGAAGTAGGAAGTGCTTGGTATCTTAAGAGAATAGAGGAAGAGGAAGAAAGACAAAGGATGAATGCGAAAGCAAGAAGGTGATAGCAGATGTTCAGATCCTGCCCCAGAACTTTCTTTTTTGATAAGAAAAAGGATATAATTTGGCTTTTTGGAAGAAGTAAGGGAGGGGGGAGGAAGATATGATGACATGGACAGATTTTGTTAGAGAAGTAACAGCAAACTCATTAACAACGAAAGAGATGAAAGAGAAAGTAAAGGAAACGATGAGGAAGCTTTTGGATGAAGCACCGGAGTATAAAGACAGATTTATAATAGTGATGCTAAAGGGTCAAGCGATAGAAATATGGTATAGAGAGATACCAGCAATGAGGGACGATGATCCAAGACTAGAACTCTTTATTGATATGCTGAGCAGAAGCAAGGGAGGTTAAGAATGCTACACTTAATTATGATAAATCCATCTTATGAGACTGCAACATGGGTCTGGGACGCAGGATATAACACAGGACCAAAACAAA
>Ga0207433_10016245_pt1 | contig 10484 bp, 10 predicted proteins | sample YelNatPaOPGAMG01_FD_187559 | JGI IMG/M metagenome (GOLD analysis project Ga0207433, IMG submission 187559) | Hot spring thermophilic microbial communities from Obsidian Pool, Yellowstone National Park, USA - OP-RAMG-01 (SPAdes) (version 3) | ecosystem: Environmental > Aquatic > Thermal springs...
AACAGAATATACTCGATGCTCTGACCCGAGCTCTCGAAGGCCATCCCTTCATTCCCAAGCCTCGGGTCCCTGATTCCTCTTCTGCCGTCATTACGGCAAAGAGCGCATAGCTCCCTTCCCCGTGCCCCTCCTATCGAAAAGAGCCCAGGATTTTAAGGAATCCGGGCTCTTTTTTTCTTGACCCAAGGAATTCGGGCATCTTCACGACCGGTGAATAGTTACCTTTTTTCAAAATATCGAGGAAAATTTTGACCTTCAGGTCGGTAGAATAGTGTTTTGGGACAGAGTTCATAATACTCTTCCATGGTTTTTTGTTTTGAATCTCCCATCCATTCCCGGGTGGAGTGATATATTCCACTAATCAGGAAATTTTTGATGAATTTACCGAAAATTAAACTGACAGCATCTTCCATACCGGGCAAGGGCATGGACTTCGGTTGAGCTACTTTCATTAAAAATATAATCCCATTGATGTGTCATTAGACTGGATTTAGTCGTTCGTGCAGAGACCAAGGGGGAAAAGGCGATCTTCCATCCCCCGCAAGAAAGTTGTTCACAGGTCTTAAATACCCATAAAAATCTACCTGATGCATCCTCCGGTAAGTGGATGCGCATTGATTCCAATGCTTTTATACGGAAAAATGCCAGGGAAACTCCTGTGCAAGCGACGATTTGAGGCTTAAGAGCCAAAGCATAGGGACCTACATTATCTTCGAGATTGCCTACCCAAGGACTTTCAAACTTCCCCTGTTCATTCGTGACGAGGCAACCATCGACCACCAAGTTACTCTTGTCAAAGACCCGTCCTCCGATTGCAGCAACACCGGGGTGTAAATCGAATAACCGAGCGACTTCGTTAAAAGTTCTCTCTTTATCTATGATGACATCCCCAGAGGTCACAACCAAAACACCATCTTCAATTGAATCGCTCGGCCAACATCCTGAAAGAACATCCCCAATCCAGACAAACTTTGGGAGATCAAGATTTCTTCGTGCAATATAAAGCTCTTTTGTTCCTCTATTTACAGGAAATACTTCAACCGAAAATTGTTCTGGATGTGATGTCCGGAGTATTTGTTTTTCCAGAATATGACGAACAGAATCTAGAGACCTTGGATCACCATCTGGTTTGTTTGTAGTAGAAGCAGAATGATGCCGCCAGTGATAAAGAACTTCAGATATGTATTCAATTTTGCCACCAGCATTGGCTACTCGCATGACACTGTCCCAATCTTGACACCAGTTCGACTTTGCGTCGGTGTATAGGTCCAGATTGAGAGCTGTTGAGCGTTTTATGGCGCACAGATGCCAGATATATGAGGTGTCGAGGTTCAATACCGCATCAAAAGAAGACCGCAGGTAAGGAGCCATAGGCTTTCCATCAACCAATAAATCTTCGTCAGAGTAGATCATGTCTGGTTCATTTAGGCGGTTGATTTCATGTGAGAGTATTTGTACCGCATCATATGTCAATAGGTCATCCGCATCCGCAACAGCAATATATTGGCCATCCGCACATTCCAGACCTCGTCGGAGAGCACCGATGATGCCTAATGATTCTGGGTTGAAGATTAAGGTTGCATTCCAAAGGTTTTTTGCTTTTTCCTGAATATATTGCAAGGTGTCTTTCAGAATGGGTCCACTTGCTACGATGACCCATTGATGGGGAGGGTGTGTCTGCTTAGTTATTGAATCCGCCAAGAGATCAAGAAGTGAATGATTGCTCCCCTCATAAACAGCTGTAATGATTGATAGGGTTGGTATTTTATCTGGCAAAGGATAACGGGTTGCTCGATGACGGATTTTTCGATCAAACCAATCAGAATAGGACAGAGTCTTTTGCTGCAAGACTTTTAAATGCTGATCTCTTTTTGAATTGTCAACAGGTATATAGGCATGATTTGTGTCAAGACCAAGCCTTGAAGAAAGAAGGTCCTCTTCCGGTATAAGATGCCAAAAACGGGAGAGAAAACAGGATTGGTCTTCTGAGCTGGCTCCATCTTCTGGGACAAATTTGGCAGAGGCTCGGATGAATGGGGAGTAGATGACACGTTTTAGGTTTTCTCGTGCCAAAGCTCCTAGCCAAGGTCCCAACATATTTAGCGGAACTTCTTCACGTATGAGTTCGGGCAGTACTTCTTTCAGAAAGTCAAATCCGACAAGAAAATGCCCGCTGGATAATGCTGATACAGAATGGGGTTTCCACATATTGGCAAAATAGCCAGGATCAGATAAGGAACGACCACGATCTGGGCTATCAAACCCGTTTCCAAAACCAAAGATTCTGGGTCCATCCAAGACTTTTTTATCGTTATGTAGAAAGCCTCCAACTATTACTGTGTCCGGGAACAATTCAATCAGGCCCGTTGCTTCATAAATCCATTCGTCATTGTCTGGAACGATTCCATCCCAACAAAAATGAACAAGGTCACACTTCTTTTGTTCCAGAATTTCGGAAAGGCATTTTAACCCATCTTCAGGATTCAGAAAGAATATATTCTTACCAATAAAGTCATCCGGCCTTCTTTTCCCATGACTAATGAAAATAGAAAGATGGGAAATTGGATTACATCGCTTCCGACGAAACCACCAGTCCACATTATCATTGAAGAGTGGGCTTTGGACAAGTTCTATATCGGGTGCCTCCGCATGCTTTAAAAAGCGTCGCAATGTTGCTTTATGGGAATCTGTAATATAGGATTTCGAGCGGATATTTCCTGATGTCGAATTGCTATGCATTCTCCAAGTATACAGAACCTCTGGGATATGAAGAGGGACATCTCCTGCTTCCATGAATCTGATAAAGCTATCCCAGTCATGGCACCCCTCAGCGGTTATGTCTAGGTACAGACCAATGTCAAGAGCCTTTTTTCTGTCTATTGCGCAGAGGTGTGCGATATAGCAGGAGTTTATGAACAGGACTGGGTCCCACCCTGGTTTAAAGTAGGGGGAACCAAACTGGCCATCTGTCAACTTATCCTCGTCCGTATAAAGCAGGGAAGGAAACCCTGATTTCTGGATAAAATCAGTTATCACATGAATAGCATCAGGCTCAATGATGTCATCGGAATCTAACGGCAAAATATAACGGCCTTTAGCATGCTCCAAGCAGTAACGCATACCCCCAATGATCCCAAGATTATTTTTGACCTTTTCTAGTCGGACGCAAGGATGTTTAGCGATCATTAGGAGCGCATCGCAGGTATCCTCATGAGTCGAACCGTTGTCAAGAATAAACCATTCGAAATTAGTTCCTCCATCCTGTAGAAAAACGCTGGTTGCTAATTCTTCAAGATATTTTGGATCAGTGTTATAGGCAGAAGTCACAAAACTGAGAAGCCCAGATTCCTGGTGGTAAAGTCCTTTTTTGCGACGTTGAGACAAACGGCGCTTACGAAAGCGTTCATATTCCGATATTGGGGTAGAGGGATAACCATTGGTCATTGGTTTATTGCATTGAACTGGTGTCCTGCGGAGCGAATCGATTCGCTCCTTCAATTGGGGGATGATGCTACCAAGACCTGCATCCCAATTCGAGGGTATATCCATTGTGCCGGTTGGATCATGGCTCTGTAGTCCAGCGTTAATTCTTCCCAATGCGTTTTTTAACGCATTGCCAATCCTATCAGGGGTCGGGTCTGCAACCAGAATGTTTGGCGATAGTGCTTGCATCCGCTTCATAGTTTTCACTGAAAAACTATTTGTAACGACCAATTTTCCTGAAGCAGCCATCTCAAGAGGAGGGTAGCTCGGATGGGGGGAAAGCATTAATGAAAGTAAGAGATCAGCAGTCCGAACTCTCTTGGCATAATCGTCAATACCCATCCAGGGAAGAGGATTGAGAAAAACACCATTGCCAAGCGGAATAACATCGAGTTTCTCTCCCATACTCCAGACATCCCAGTTCTCTTTCTCAATGAAACCGGCGGCGACTGCTTGTCGTAGGGCAATAAGCCCGATTTCAAATAAATTTCGCTTCGCAATGGTTGGGCGAGCATAGAAAAGTAGAACTCGATGTTTCGGGTTGTCGGAACCTTGATCTTTGTAACTATCCGGAAAATATTGATTCCGATCAATTGCCGGTTCAAAACATAATGCATTGTTTACAAAATCCGGTTGCGAGTAGCAACCGCACCCCTCCTGTATCAGATGATCAAGGAGTAATCTGGTGTTGATAACAGGAATATGAGGAAGAGCATAGGTCTCCAAGGCACGAGCCTGAAAGGTTGAAGCTTCATGAAGAATCGGCTCAAAGTCCTGGATCAGATAGATGAATTGTTGAAAACGAGTTTTTCGAATGGCATATTTCGCGATTTGAGCTGTCCACCATGCTGTGGCCAAAAATATATCATTCACACCTATCATTACGGGTTTTGAGCAATCCTTCCCATCTACAACTGTAATTCGTTTTCGATCAATTGGGCGTTGAAACAAGCCATCCATATGTGGATAAATAGCGGACTCTTCATCTTTGATTGAAATATCAGTAGAAATCAATCGCACCGATTCCCCTGTTTCTGCAAGATATGCCGCCAGTAGTATCGCAGTGTTTGGCCCTCCGGACATATGCCTAATTTTTAAGCTAGGCAACAAAACATTAATATGTGGTCGAAGAGCTAGCGTGTCCGAAATGATGAAATTTAGTGGTTCACTCAGATGAAATCCCGGTACTCCCGAGTCTGTGTCGACAACAGACTCTTCAATTCCTTCATTGGTGTTGAATGCTTGGCTGGATAGTTTTATCGAGGAAGCATAGATTTCTCCGGGAGAAATGTATCCAAGAGCTATGACTTTATCTTTAATCAAACGACCAATACGAGTTCCTCTGAGCCAACGGCGATAGAAGGTTTGCCCCTTTCCAATCAAACGACTTCGAAAATCATCTATGAACTGATGCATTGTTTTCTATTCCTCTGCTAAACGGTCACCAAAAAATTTTCGTTTTAGTCGATTGATCTTCTTTAAATATCCGGAAAGGATTCTTAGCGGTTTGGTTAAGCGCCAACTCATTGAATTCTGGAGGGTATTGATTTGCCCGTCACGTTCGGAAACCGATTGAATGAGGGTATTGATTTGCTCGTCACGTTCGGAAACCGATTGAATGAGGGTATTGATTTGCCCGTTACGTTCGGAAATCACTTGAGTGAGAGCTGTGATTACCTGCTGTGCATTTGCTAAGCTCTGCTCCGCTCTGGTGTATTGATGGATCTTGTCTGATGTTTTGGTTCTAGAAAGCCACAGATTGCTGGTTTTATCAAAAAGAGGGTCCAAATGGTAGGGACAGCCGTCCATCTCCCTGTGACCGAGCAAAACTTGTTCTATTGAGCCTGAGACAACTCGGCTGCCTAGTCTATTCTCAAATGATGCTGCCTTACGCACCACACACATAGAATTGATGAACTCGACTGCATGGACCTGAGATAAATCAAATTCACCAATAGAGCATTCGTATCTTGTGAAGATATCCCGTAGTAAGGTATCTTGGGGTAGTGGCATGTCCCAATGCTCGTGGTTAATAATGTCTGTAAGGTGCTTGAAGAACGACATCGAGGAGTTATAGTCTAACAACCCACCCTCGAATATCTCCCAATAACTGCAGTGCAGGTCCTCGACAATAAACAAGCCACCATTTTCTAGAAATGGAAAATATGCTGCAAATGAATTGACTATGTCGCTCGACCTGTGGGAACCATCATCAATGATGATGTCAAATTTCTGAGAGTGTTCTAGAACCAGATTAATGACATTAGGTGCATTGGCATCACCGACAATTACACCTATTCTCTTGTCATCATAACTGAGTTGAGCACAGTCTGGATTGATATCGACACCAAGTAATGTTGATGCATTTTCAAAATATTTTGACCAGAGCTCGAGTGAACCGCCATTTTGGACGCCGATTTCCAGCAATCTCACGGGTTTATCCCGGTAATTTTTTAACAAACGGTCATATTCACTCAGATACAACGACCACTTATCGGAAACTTTTCCTTGATGTTCTGCGTACAGTTGACGAAGCGTTTTTTTATTCATAAATAACCTCAAGTGCAACCTGCTCGAAGGGAATTCCAACGAGTCCGTATCGTACTTTACTAGAGCTTACGTTAATAATTAGAGCATCATGCATCCAGTGGTGCTGAATATTTTCATAACGATCTCCATTTGCTACTGATGCCATCACAGCGTATTGACCATTGGGTAGCATCGGCAAGCGGAACTTGAAAACGCCTTCGAATACCATTCCTGCACTAATCTTGGTAGGAAAACATTCAGTGAATGGTAGTGTATTCTCCCCAAACAAATCCTGACCTAGACGGTCACGCACGAGGAAGCCAAGAATTGGATGTTGTAGCGGTTCATTGGCTTTGGCGCGCACTGTCATTCGCACAAGCTCACCTCCTTCAATTAAGCCTTCTCGCCCGGGTGATAGCTGCGTGAGGGAAACGGAAACGATATCAGCCTGACCTGTGTTCCAACCCTTGGCCGCATTGATGTTATCTTTTATTGAAGCAACAGCACCATAGTTGATTGTTGGCGAATGTTTCAAGTCTTGATCTGTTTTTTCAGTACACACTTCACTGTTGACGGAATTTAGACCTATCGGATTCAGCTTTGATTCTTCTCCGTATATCTCCTGTAGTGTGTACTGTAGATAGGCTTCCGAAACACTCTTTGCCGTTCCGATTTTTTCAATCCTGCCATTTTTTAGCCAAATGCCTTCTGTACAGAGGTTCTGCACAGAAGAGACATCGTGACTAACAAAGATAAGTGTACCATTCTCCTTAAAACTTCGGATAAATCGCATGCATTTCTGAGTGAAAACAGCATCGCCGACTGACAGCGCTTCATCAACCACCAGTATGTCTGCATCAACATGTGCAATTACGGCAAAGGCAAGGCGAACATACATACCGCTGGAGTAGGTTTTTACTGGCTGGTCAATGAATTGTCCAATATCGGCAAAGGCAGCAATATTGTCAAATCGATTATCGATTTCTTTTTTACTTAAGCCCAGTAACGAGGCATTAAAATATACATTCTCACGACCGGTAAATTCAGGGTTAAATCCTGACCCTAACTCCAGCAGTGCTCCGATGCGTCCTTTTGTTTCAATGCTGCCACTAGTGGGCGTGAGTGTTCCACAAATAATTTGCAATAGGGTAGACTTTCCACTGCCATTACGCCCAATGATGCCGACTGTTTCTCCCTTTTTAACTTCGAAGGAAATTTCCTTCAATGCCCAGAATTCGCGGAAGTATGTCTTGGGAGTCTTTCCTATCAACCGTTTTAGGCGGGGCAAGACGAACTGTTTGAGGCGGTCATGGGGTGAGTTATAGATCTCATAGCATTTACTGAGATTGCTCACGCGAATGCTCGTATTGTCAGAGGACATCGGGAAACCCTTTTCTGGTTTTTTGGAACCAGGCGTAGCCTGCCCAAGCAATGGTAGTAGCCAACAATGTGTATATGGCCAGACCGATCCAGTCCGGTAAATGTCCCCATATTACTGCACGCGACTGTTCGATGATAAAGGTAAGTGGATTTGCCATGATAAACGGACGAAGTCTTTCCGGGACTGCGCTTACTGGGTAAAAAACTGGAGAGAGGAAGATTAGCACGGTGGTAATAATGCCGATGGTTTGCCCTAAATCTCGCAAAAATACTCCCAAGGAAGCTAGAATCCAACTAAATCCAGAGGCAAGGATAAGCAGAGGAAGCAGTATCAATGGTATAAAAAACACTGTCCAATGCAAATAGCCATTAAAGAGAGCAAAGGCAGATAACAGCACACCAAGACTAACCAGACTGTGAAATAACGCTGCCCCCATGCTGATAACCGGGAGTATTTCCAATGGAAAGATGACTTTCTTCACATAATTGACATTTGAAACAATTAATCCGGGTGCGCGGTTAATTATTTCGCTAAATAGGCTGAGCACGATCATTCCAATAAAAAGAACTAGAGCGAACTTTGTTTTATTACCGTCTCCCGCAGTTTCCCCCCATCGAGATTTAAAAATCTCAGAGAAAACAAAGGTGTATATCGCCAACATGAACACCGGGTTGAAAAAGGACCAAGCTAGACCCATAGCCGAGCCTTTGTAGCGCCCTAACACTTCGCGCTTGGTCATCTGCACAATAAGCTGCCGATTGTGCCAGAGACTTTTGGAGAGGGCTAGGAGGGATGTGGGATGGGCTGCGTGGGGATTAATCTCCTTGGGGGAAAGGGTCATCCGAGGTGTTCCGAAGTTGTAAATATCTTATCTTGTTTATTATTTGTAGAAAATAGTGAATATTCCATCTGTGGCCCATTGAACTCCATCGGAAGAGTCGTCACAGTAGACAAGAAAATCATATTCATATAATTTTTAGCAAATAAAGTTTTAGAGGGTGATCGTTGTATATAATTGTTTTTTGAGTCTATATATTCCATGCATCCTCTTCTAAGCCTTCACTGACAATGGTTGCATAGGTTGCCAGGTTAAAGCGGTCTTCATCGCTCGGGCCAATACTTCCCGCATGTGTACGGGTGGACATCAATATTCTCGATCTCATCACCCATATCCAGTGGAATATTGATGTGAACCTGGTGATTCTCATCAACGCGAACAATTTCACGAATGACCTTCTGTCTCATGAGAGTACATTCAGACAGGCCCTTGTCGGGTAACCCCCATTTATTGCTTCGTAAAATAAGTAGTTGGCGCTGAAAAACCTGGTTTTTGAAAACGAGGTTCCCAAAATCATGAGACTGAACAACCGGAAACAGGAAAACCGATGACGTCATCCCGAAGAATCCCGTTTTCTCCTCGATCGGGAATCATTTCCCCCTTATCCGGTGGTTTCGGCGACCCCTTTCTTGGTGTTCCAGGCCAGGACCGCCCAGGAGACGTTCATCCGGTTTCCGAGAAATCCCCTGTACCGGCATCTTCCCATCCCATGGTCTCGCTTCAGATGAGCGATCACCGTCTCGATGCCGGCCCATTGCGCCGCAAGTTTCCTGAACCAGGCCGTGTGTTCCGGCGGTCCCTTTGTCTTGCCCTTCCCGGGAAGGACGACCTTCGGGATACGGGACAGGTCCAAAGGAGCCTTTCCGGCCTGGGCTCCGTATCCCCGATCCGCCGTCAGCTTCTTCGGAAGCCCTCCGGTCGCCGTCTTCCATCCGTCGAGGGCGTCCTGGAGCGTCGTCGAATCGTGCCGGTTGTCCGAATACTCGGCATGCGTGACGACCATGCCCCGTTCATCGACGGCCAGGGAGACCTTGATTCCGTACTAGTGGGGCTTGTCCGCCTTGTTCTTCGTGATGCAGGCGACCTCCGGCTCATGGGCACGATAGACTCTCGTCGGAGTCGGGATCTCCTGGAGGTGGTTCTTCGTCTGGGTCACGATCCGTTCCAGGATCCGGGCTTCCGTCCGAAGAGTGTCCCGGATTCGGACCAGGACGGGGGACACCGCCTTCCGCGCATTTTTGCGCAGACTCTTTCCGATCTCCCGGGAGAGGGCGGGAAGACGCCGGAGGGTATGCTCTCCCATCTTCGCAAGCGTCTTTGCCGATTCTTGAACCCGGTCCTTCTTGTCCCAGCCGAATTTCGCCACCGACAGAACCGCCTTCCGGCTGACCCGTGCAAAAGTCCGAAGAGTCTTGGGAACGGCCACTCCCAAGTCTTTTGCTTTCCGCACCAGCCGAAGCACCCGCATCCGGGATTGTCTTCCGAAGCCCGATGTCGGTTGGGTAGGCGATGTTCTTCTCCATCGCCGTAGTGTCGACCCGCATGACCTTCCGCCTGATCACGCCGGCCTGGATCATTTGCTCCCGGATGACCGCTTCAACAGCCTGAGTCCCCTCCGCTCCCAAGCGCTTTCTTAACCGGCACAGGGTCGAGGACTCCTGACGGGCCTCATCGGCCGGGACCTGGCAGAAGGTCATCCACACGAAGTTTTCGTGAAGCCCAGACACCACGGCCTCATCGGAAAGATTGAACCGGTGCTTCAGAATCATGATCCCCACCATCAGCCGGGTCGGTTTGGCGGGACGTCCCTTCCCGGGAGCGTAATAGGAAGTCAGAATCCGGTCGATCTCGTTCCAGTCGATCTTTCCGGCCAGAACCATCAGGGGGTGGTTTGCATCCACATGACGGTCAGCTATCCACTGGAACAGGCTTTGCTAAGTTCGCGGCGCTTGGGCCCTCATCCGTCCTCCCGGAGAAAAGGTGAAAAACCCGCCCGATCCTGAGAGGAATTATGTCAAAACTATTATTATTTGTCAATAATTTCACTTGGGTAAACCCCCGCCTCTGGCGGGGGACTCCCAAAGTTTGACATTTCCGGGAATATAGAAAAGCCTCCTGGCTCTCCGACAGAATCTATGGGGACCTCCTGGGGGGTCAGGAAGAGATCCAAGTGTATGATATAGCGCGATTTGAAGGTTGTCGATGGACTTAAATCCATACGCTTTTCGCATCGCCAATTTCGCCTTCAAATTG
>Ga0207433_10016255_pt1 | contig 10480 bp, 10 predicted proteins | sample YelNatPaOPGAMG01_FD_187559 | JGI IMG/M metagenome (GOLD analysis project Ga0207433, IMG submission 187559) | Hot spring thermophilic microbial communities from Obsidian Pool, Yellowstone National Park, USA - OP-RAMG-01 (SPAdes) (version 3) | ecosystem: Environmental > Aquatic > Thermal springs...
GCCTGAGAATAGTTTGTCTCGAACTGGCAAAGATGATTGTTAAGGACGCAGAGGGCGCAACCAAATTTATCCAGATATGCGTCCAGCAGGCCAAGAGTAAAGATGAAGCAAGACGAGTTGCCTTGGCTATTGCCAATTCAAATCTTTTTAAAACAGCGATGTTTGCCTCAAGCCCTAATGTCTTGGGTCGGATTGCGGCTGCTGTGGGTTCAGTAGGAATCCCTTTAAACGAGAAAAAACTTATGATAAAATATTCCCCACTTAGAGAAAGAGAGATAAATGTGACAGTAGGTATTGGCAGGGGGAGACAAAAAGCTACGATATTTACCTCAGACCTGAGTTATAAATATGTAAAGATTAACGCCGAGTATAATTAAGGAGTTGGTTTTATGGAAGAAGCAATAAAAAAGGCAGAGGTTTTGATTGAGGCCTTACCCTATATCCAGAAGTTTTACCGAAAGATTGTAGTGATTAAATATGGGGGCAGCATTTTAGGTGAGGATAAAATTCGTCAGGGGGTATTGCAGGATATAGTATTTTTGAATCTGGTGGGGATAAGGATTGTTTTGTTGCATGGTGGCGGCCCAAATATCAGCGAGCGGATGCGTAGCGAAGGCAGGAAGACAGAGTTTGTTGATGGTATGCGGGTTACGGATGTTGAGACCTTAAAAGTAGTTGAGGAGGAACTGGAGGTTTTAAATAAAAAGATTGTAAATGAGCTACAGCGACTGGGTGCTCAGGCAGTTGGTCTGAATGGTAAGGATGGTATTATTCAAGCTGAGAAGAAAAAGACTAAGATTGATTTGGGGCTGGTGGGTCAGGTGAAGCAGGTAAATACCAGCCGGATACAGGAGGCGTTGGAATCCAATGTAATAGCAGTGGTGTTACCTATGGGTTTTGGTAGCGATAATAAGGTTTATAATATAAATGCCGATGAGGCAGCCAGCTCTGTGGCCTTGGCTTTGAAGGCAGAAAAGTTTGTGGTTTTAACGAATGTGGCTGGGATTATGCGCAACCCTGAAGACCCTAATTCCCTTCTTTCTTCCTTGAGTGCGCAGGAGGCCGAGGTCCTTATAAAGAATAATGTTATCCAGACAGGGATGATACCTAAGGTCAAGGCCTGTCTTGATGCCGTAAAAGGGGTTGCCAAGGCCCACATTATTGACGCCCGTATTCCCCATGGATTGCTTTTGGAGATTTTTACTGATAAAGGCGTAGGCACTGAGATAGTGCATTAAAAAATGAAGCTACAAGAGGTTTTTGATTGCTATAAAGAAAGCATACTCCCTACTTATCTTAAAACCCCACTGGTATTGGTTAAGGGCAAGGGTAGTCGGGTCTGGGATATACATAATAAGGTTTTTTTGGATTTTTTCCCTGGCTGGGGGGTAGGGAATTTAGGCCATTGCCATCCTAAAGTAATGCAGGCAGTGCGTCAACAGCTTTCGAAGTTGATTTTTATCCCTAATAATTATTATCATATCCCACAGGCAAAATTAGCCTACGAGTTGAGGCGCATTTTATTTCCCTGCAAGGTTTTCTTCTGTAACTCCGGGGCAGAGGCAAATGAGGCGGCGATAAAGTTCTGCCGTAAATTTGGCCAGGGCCGTTTTGAGATTATTGCCTTTGAGAATTCCTTTCATGGCCGCACCCTGGGATGTTTGGCAGCAACTGGCCAGAAGAAATACCAGGATGGCTTTGCGCCTTTACCCGAAGGCTTTAAGATAGTTAGTTTCAATGACCTCAAGGCAGTTAGAGAGGCGGTTTCTGTCCACACGATTGCCATAATGTTGGAGTTAATCCAGGGCGAAGGTGGGGTTAATGTTGCGGATTTAGAATTTGTGCAGGGCCTAAGAAGGCTTTGTGATGAAAAGAATATGCTTTTGGTTATTGATGAGGTGCAGACAGGCATTGGCCGAACCGCTAAGATGTTTTGCTATGAGCATTATGGAATCACCCCGGATATTATAACCTTGGCCAAGGCCTTGGGTGGAGGCCTTCCTATAGGGGTTATGGCAGTGCGCAAAGACATTGCCGATACCTTAGGTCCAGGTATGCATGCCTCTACCTTTGGTGGTGGTCCAGTTGTCTGCGCTGCAGCATTGGCAGTGCTTAAGACGATTCAGGAGGAAAGGCTATTGACCAATGCCCTTAAGATGGGTGAGTATCTTTTTAAAAGATTGGAGGATTTAAAAAAGAGGCACTCCTTGATTAGGGACATCCGCGGTAAAGGGTTGATGTGGGGAGTAGAGTTGGCTATCTCGGGAAGGCAGGTAGTTGAGCGTTGTCGGGAAATGGGTTTGTTGATTAATTGTACCCACGAGAATGTCCTGAGGCTAATGCCAGCACTTTTGGTTACCAAAAGGCAGATAGATCAGGCAATGGAAATATTGGATAAGGCCTTGGCTTAGAAAGTAAACTCCATGAAGAAGGATTTGGTTTCAATTTTAGATTTGTCGGTTAAAGATATTGAAGGTATTTTTAGTTTAGCCTTTGAGATGAAAAAGGATAAGGCTAAATTTTCTTCTGCCTTAAGCGGGAAGACCTTGGCCCTTATTTTTCAGAAGCCATCGAATCGCACGCGCGTTTCCTTTGAGGTGGGGATGTATCAGTTAGGAGGATACAGTATCTACCTTTCTCCTTCTGAGATAAATTTAGGCGTGCGGGAGGCAGTGGCAGATGTAGCCAAGACCCTATCGCGTTATGTTAGTGGTATTGTGCTGAGGACATTTGAACACAAGATTATTTTAGAGATGGCAGATGCTGCCTCAATACCTGTCATCAATGGTTTATCTGATTTTTCTCATCCCTGTCAGGCATTGTCAGATATATTTAGCTTACGTGAGAGATTCGGCAACTTAAAGGGGAAGACCTTAGTATATATTGGCGATAGCAACAATGTCTGCACCTCGCTTTTATTCGTCTCAGCAAAGTTAGGTTTAAATATGCGGGTGGCTTCGCCTAAAGGGTATACACCTTCACCTTTGGTTTTAAAAACAGCCCAGGATTTGGCTAAAGGCTCAGGCAGCTGTATAGAGATTTTTAGCCAGCCCAGAAAAGCGGTTTTGGATGCGGATATTCTCTATACGGATGTCTGGGTGAGTATGGGCCAGGAAAAGGAGGCTGAAAAGAGAAAAAAGGACTTTAAGGGGTTTCAGTTGAATAAGAGGTTAGTAGAATTGGCAGCTAAGGATGCATTGATTATGCACTGCCTTCCTTGTCATCGCAATGAGGAGATTACTGATGAGGTAGTAGATAGCAAAAATTCCATTGTCTTTGACCAGGCAGAAAATCGGCTGCATGTGCAAAAGGCAATTCTTTTACGCCTGTTAGGAGAAAAGAAATGAACAATGAGAAAAGTAAGGCAAGAGTGGGCTTTACCCTGTTGGAATTACTAATCGTGGTTACTATCATTGGAATAATCATGGCAATTAGTATTCCTACTTTTATTCATCTTAAAGAGAAGGCGCTGCGGGATGAGGCCTTTGCTACTTTAAAGATGCTAAGGGCAGCCCAGAAGGCCTATCATATGGATAAGGGGGTATATTTTAATAGCGCAGACCATAGTGTTATCAACAGCGCCTTAAAGGTGCACCTGCCAGTTAATGCAAAACGTAATTGGAATTATAGCGTTCGCTCCTCAAGCTGCGTTGATGCTACTAGGAGAACTAATCCTAATGTAAGTTATCATATGTTCATAAATGAAGAAGAACCAACTCCTAATAATTGCACTGTTTCGCCTTCACCATTTTAAGCAAAGAGAAGGTTATGCGTTCTAATGGTTTTACCATTTTAGAGATGATTATTGTTTTAGTTATAGTGATGATTATTTCCGTAGCGGGTATTGTTTCAATAATGAAATCCCAGGAGGATGCCCTTAGAAAGGATGCTATTGCCACCCTTATGCTTTTACGCGCAGCTCAGCGGGCATATTATTTGGATAATGGAAATTATTTGATCAGTGGAAATAATTTTAATGAAATTTCTAATTCAGCGTTAAACTATTATTTTAAACTTAGTCTTTGTAGAAGTGGTTGTAAGGTGTATTACCGTTGTCGTGGTAGCTGTTGCGATGCATATATTAATGCAGGGGGAGGTATTTATTATCGTATCGATATTACTAATGATGAACCGGTTCCTGGAACGTGTAATTAACTGTTGAGCTTATAACTAAGAGGAGTTAGTGAGTATGAAAAAAATCATCCTTGCTTATTCTGGAGGTTTGGATACCTCCTGTGCAGTGCATTGGCTCAAACAGCAGGGCTGGGATGTGGTTTGCTTTGTGGCGGATTTAGGCCAGGGGATAAGTGGCGAGGATTTTAGCCAGATTGAAAAGAGGGCATTAATTGCAGGTGCAAGCAAAGTGTACATAAAAGACCTGCAGGATGAATTTTGCCAGGATTTTATACTTCCCGTCTTAAAGGCAGGTGCTATTTATGAAGGAAGGTATCTTTTGGCTACGGCCTTGGGTCGTCCTTTGATTGCGAAATATTTAGTTCAACTGGCACACAAAGAAAAGGCTCAGGCAGTTAGCCATGGCTGCACAGGCAAGGGCAATGACCAGGTAAGGTTCGAGGTAACAGTTAGAATACTTGACCCAAAGTTGGAGATTTTGGCTCCAGTAAGGGTTTGGGGATTTAAATCCCGAGAAGAAGAGATTGATTATGCCCTAAGCTTTGGGATTCCTTTGGAGGTAACTAAAAAGAAACCCTACAGCATTGACCGCAATCTCTGGGGAGTGAGTATTGAGGCAGGGATACTTGAAGATTTGAATCAGGAGCCACCTGAGGATGCCTATATCCTTACCAAAAGCCCAACTCACCTGCCCAGCTATCCCAAGTATATTGAGGTAAGTTTTAAGGAGGGAATTCCTTATAAGTTAGATGGCAAGACTATGAAGCTAAAAGATATGATAGCCCAGCTTAATGAAATCGGCGGGGCTTATGGCATTGGCCGTAGCGATTTAATTGAGAATCGCCTGGTTGGTATTAAATCCCGTGAGATTTATGAGGCACCAGCTGCTACAATTCTTTATACTGCGCACAGGGAGTTAGAGAGTTTAGTCTTGGATAGAGAGTTGAGCCATTTTAAAGAGATGGTTTCCTTAAAATACGCGGAGCTGGTTTATTATGGTCTTTGGTTTACGCCCTTAAAGCAGGCCTTGGATGCCTTTGTAGAATCTACCCAAAGCCGGGTCAGTGGTTCAGTGAGGTTGAAGTTATTCAAGGGCAATTGTGTAGCTGTGGGAAGAAGCTCGCCAAACTCTTTGTATCGCAAAGAGCTGAGCACTTATGGCCAGGAGGATAAATTTGACCAGCGTCTTGCTGAAGGGTTTATCCGTATCTGGGGTATGCCCTATGAAAGGAAGTAGTTTAGCCGATTAAGACAATGCCAAAAAAACTCTGGGGAAGCCGCTTTCCCAAAAAAACCCATATCTTAACCGAGAGGTTTACTTCCAGTATTGCTTATGACCAGCGCCTAGCAAGGTATGATATTTTAGGTAGTATTGCCCATGCCAAGATGCTTGGACGCCAGCGGATTATAAAAGGCGATGAGGCTGCTTTGTTAGTAAAAGGATTAAATTCCCTTTTAACTGACCTGAAGGCTGGTAAGTTAAAAATCGACCTTAAGAGTGAGGATATCCATTCTTTTATCCAGAATTTACTGAAAAAAAGAATAGGAGGCGTGGCTGACAAACTGCATACTGGCCGTTCCCGTAATGACCAGATTGCCTTGGATATAAGGATGTATATAAAAGAAGAGATAAATAATCTTACTGAGTTACTTACTCAGTTGCAGAGGTCAGTCTTGAGATTTGCCATAGACAACAAAGGGATAATTATCCCTGGTTATACCCATTTGCAGCGGGCCCAGTGCGTTCTTCTAAGTCATCTACTTTTGGCTTATATTGAGGCCTTAGAGAGGGATAAGGAGAGGCTGCAGGATGCCCGAGAGAGGATAGACTTTATGCCTTTGGGGTCTTGCGCCTTTTCCGGGACATCACTTCCACTGGACCGGGGGTTTGTCTGCCGGCAGCTGGGTTTTAAGGCAGCGACTACCAATAGTATTGACAGTGTAGCTGATCGGGATTTTATAATTGAGGTTGTGGCTGATTTGGCTATCATCTCTGTGCACCTTTCTCGGATTGCTGAGGACCTCATACTTTGGTCCACCCAAGAGTTCAACTTTATCGATATAGATTTTTCCTTTTGCACTGGCTCAAGCATTATGCCCCACAAGAAAAACCCTGATGTATTAGAGCTTATTCGGGGATTAAGCGGTAGGATACAGGGCGACCTTTCTTCGCTTTTGGTGCTTTTAAAGGGATTGCCTACCTCTTACAATCGGGATTTACAGTTGGATAAGCCGCCTTTGTTTGATGCCTTAGATAATGTAAAGGAGTCTTTGGAGATTTTGGCAGAGCTTTTTGAAAATATTGTGGTAAAAAAAGAGGCAATTGCCAGTCATTTAAAAGACGAATCTTTATTTACGGTGGATATTGTAGAATACCTTATTAAGAAAGGTGTATCTTACCGCCAGGCCCATGATATCGTAGGACGGATGGTGAAGGATTGTCTGGATAAAGGCAAAAGGATTTCCGAATTGAGCGTTGGCGAATTAAAAAGGTTTTCGCCTTTTTTAGATTTAGAGATAAAGCATTTTTTGGACCCTGGGGTTTCAGTGGAGTTGAAGCGTTCATTAGGCGGAACAAGCCCGCAGCTTGTGGCAGGGAGGATTGATTATTGGCGGCGTCGGCTCAAGTAGTAATAATTTTGACCTCTGGTTTATAGATGCACGAGTTTAGATTTATTCGAAAGATTCTTTATTGCGAAAAAGTAAAGGTAGAGGATATAGTTAGGCGTTTTGGCAGTCCCCTTTACATCTACAGTTACCAGACCTTAATTGACCACTTTCTTAAGCTAAGAAAGGCCTTCGCGGAAATTAACCCCTTGATATGTTATTCGGTTAAGGCGAATTCCAATCTGGCGATACTCAGATCTTTGGTTAATCTTGGAGCGGGTTTGGATATTGTCTCCGGAGGAGAGTTATTTCGGGCGCTTACAGTTGGTTGTCCACCAGAAAAAATAGTCTATGCCTCAGTGGGTAAAACTGACCAGGAGATTACTGAGGCCATAAAGAACAAAATCTTATTTTTCAATGTAGAATCACTTTCGGAGTTAGAGAATATAAATCGTATCTGTAAAAAACTCTCTCTATCTGCCAATGTGGCTGTGAGGATTAATCCTGACGTTGAGGCCAAGACCCACAAATTTATTACTACCGGAAAAATTACCAATAAATTTGGCATTGATTTTAAGGAGGCAGAGAGGATATTTTCCAGGCAGTCCCATCTTCCGTATCTTAAGATTAAGGGATTGCATATCCACATTGGTTCGCAGATAACCCAAAGCGAGCCATTTGTGGCGGCGATAAAAAAGGTAGTTGATTTTGCCCGGCGTTTGAAAAAAAATGGGTTTAATTTGGAGTATTTGAATATTGGCGGTGGCTTGGGTATTGTCTATGATAAGGAGATACCCCAGACTGCTGCTGCCTTTGCCGATAAGGTTCTGCCCTTGCTTAAATCTAGCTACCTGAAGATAATTATGGAGCCAGGCAGATTTATCGTAGGCAATGCCGGGATATTGGTGACTAAGGTCTTGTATGTTAAATATACACCGAGGAAAAAATTCATCATAGTAGATGCGGGGATGAATGATTTGATTCGGCCAGCGCTTTATGGCGCATATCATAATATCGTTCCCTTGCGCTGGTTGGTGCATCATCGCAGGAAGGAAAAGGCGGATGTGGTTGGTCCTATCTGTGAGAGTGGTGACTTTTTAGCCAAGGTCAGGGTTTTGCCTAAGGTTAAAGAGGGTGAGTACCTGGCGGTTATGAGTGCGGGTGCTTACGGTTTTAGTATGTCTTCGAATTACAATTCCCGACTGCGGGCTGCGGAGGTTATGGTTATGAGGGACAAGGTCTTCACTATACGCGAAAGAGAGACATTTCAGGATTTGATAGCTAAAGAGAAAATCCCCGCTGTACTTTTGGAAGACTGATATGGCTAAGCTTATTTTTGACAAGATGGAGGCCTCAGGAAACGACTTTGTGGTTGTAAGTATTATTTCTTCTCTTGGTAGTCGTTCATCGTCGTTTGAGCAAGGCGGATCGGCTGCTGTTGGTCAGGTTTTCTCAAAGGCCAGAAATTTTTCAGCCTTAGCCAAAAAATTATGCCACCGGAGGTTTGGTGTAGGTGCTGATGGAATGCTTCTTTTAACTGATTCGCGGCGCGCTGATATCCGTATGCGCATTTTTAATGCCGATGGCTCAGAGGCCCAGATGTGTGGCAATGGGGCTAGATGTTGTGCCTTGTGGTTAAAGTATTATATTGGCAGGTGTCAAAAAAGTGGGGCTTTTGAGCTTGAAACCTTGGCTGGTATAATTAAGACCGAGGTAGATGAGAAGGACCGGGTGCGAATAAAGCTGACTGACCCTTTTGACTTGAAACTGGATATCCCGCTTAAAATCTACGGCCGGGCTATACGGGTTAATTTTGTTAATACTGGCGTGCCCCATACAGTTATTTTTTGCAGCGGCCTGGATGATATTGATGTGCTAAAGATTGCTCCCCAGATACGCTACCATAGGTATTTTGGCCCCTCAGGAACAAATGTGAATTTTGTAGAGGTGTTATCGCCAACTGCAATTAAGCTACGCACCTATGAACGGGGGGTAGAGGATGAGACCTTGGCCTGTGGCACTGGCTCGGTTGCCTCAGCTTTAATTTTTTCCTTGAAGGCAGACCAGAGGCACAGTATTAAGGTTCACACGCGAGGCAAAGAGGTCTTGACAGTGTATTATAAAAGAGATGATACAAAATTTTCTGATGTCTGGCTTGAAGGTAAGGCGCGTTTTGTCTTTCGGGGCGAGATGGAGATTTGATGTTTTAAAAAATATTTAGACTAAGGGAGGAAGATTTCTATGTTCGAGGGTTCAATAGTAGCCATAGTTACCCCTTTTAAAGACGGTAAGATTGATGAAAAAAGTTTGCGGGATTTGATTGAGTTTCAGATAAAGAATGGGACATCAGGAATTGTGCCGTGTGGGACCACTGGAGAGTCAGCAACCCTTTCTTTTGAGGAGCACCAGCGGGTTATTGAAATTACTGTCCAACAGGTAAAAAAGCGGATTATGGTAATTGCCGGCACTGGCTCAAATTCCACAGAAGAGGCGATTATGCTTACTCGGCATGCCCAGAAGGCCGGGGCTGATGCCTCCTTGCAGGTTTCTCCTTATTATAACCGTCCTACCCAAAGGGGGCTTTATGAGCATTTTAAGGCTGTGGCCCAGGCAGTAGACATTCCGATTATACTTTACAATATCGCCTCTCGTACTGGGGTGAATATTGAACCTGAGACTATTGCCAAGCTGGCTGCTGATTGCAAGAATATCCGCGGGGTAAAAGAGGCCTCAGGCAATCTTGACCAGATGTCCCGGATTATTAGTCTTTGTGGCAAGGATTTTGATTTGGTTTCCGGAGATGATAGCTTGACCCTTCCTATACTTGCCATTGGTGGTAAGGGGGTAATTTCAGTTGTGGCGAATATCGTCCCGAATGAGGTGGCAAGGATGGTTTTGGCATTCCAAAAGGGCAACTTAAAAGAGGCACAACAGTTGCACTATCGTCTTTTGCCTTTGGTAAAGGCGATGTTTATTGAGACCAATCCTATTCCTGTAAAGACTGCAATGGGACTATTAGGATTATGCGAGCCGACTTTAAGGCTGCCTTTGTGTCCGATGTTGCCTGAAAACCAGGAAAGGCTAAAAAAGGCACTTAAGGATTACGGCTTGCTCAAGTAATTTTTTCTTACAAGGAGTCAAGATGATTAAATTGGGGATAGCAGGTGTCTGTGGTAAGATGGGAAGAAGGATATTTGAGTTGGCTTGCCAGGATAGTGATTTTGAGGTTACCTTTGGCCTGGAGAAGAAAGGTACGCCCTTAATTGGTAAAGAGTTGGGCAAGATTAAGGTATCCTCTAACCCAGATGGAATGTTTTTGGTGGATGTATTAATTGATTTTACTACCCCTGAGGCAACTGAGCTAAATCTGGATTACCTTGCCCGTTACAAAAAAGCAGCGGTTATTGGGACAACTGGGTTTAATGATAGTCAGTTAAAAAAGATTCAGCAGGTTGCGGATGTGGTGCCCATAGTCTTTTCTCCTAATATGTCAGTGGGGGTGAATCTTTTGTTTAGTCTGCTTCCTGAGATTGCCCAGCGTTTAGGAGCTGGCTATGGCATTGAGATTGTTGAGGCGCATCACCGCACTAAAAAAGATGCGCCTTCAGGCACAGCCAAGAGGATTGCCCAGCTTATCTCAGAGCGCAGCGCAACCCAAATACCTATCCATTCTTTGAGGTTAGGGGATATTGTAGGCGACCATACAGTTTTTTTTGTTGGTAATGGCGAGCGCATTGAG
>Ga0207433_10016258_pt1 | contig 10480 bp, 9 predicted proteins | sample YelNatPaOPGAMG01_FD_187559 | JGI IMG/M metagenome (GOLD analysis project Ga0207433, IMG submission 187559) | Hot spring thermophilic microbial communities from Obsidian Pool, Yellowstone National Park, USA - OP-RAMG-01 (SPAdes) (version 3) | ecosystem: Environmental > Aquatic > Thermal springs >...
TAGGCGCCGTAGTCGTATGCCAAATAGAAGCCTTCGCCCGACGACCCGGCCACATAGCTTGGCACATCGTTGACACTGTCGGTCTGCCAGCAGAGCCAATACGTGGATCCGCCGGTGAGGCTGAGGCTTGTCGGAGTGCCCGCGCTTATGTTCACGCTGTTCCAGCCGGAGGAAACGGCTATGCTCGAGGACTCCCAGAGCTTCTGCTTCGGCGTTGAATTATCGTAAATTGCTAGTCTCACGTTGCCGGATGCGTGGGCATAGAAGTAAAATTTGAGGATGCCCGCGCTGCCACTCCAACCCGGAACTATCTTCATGCCTTTAATATATCCTCTTGTGCGGATGTATGTGGCGCGTAGAGTAAACGACGGGTTGTCCCAGGTGCCTGATCCGAAGGGATTCGGAAATGAACCATATGTGTAGCTTCTGAAGTATCTGGCATTCGACGAGGAGTTATATGTGAAATAGGCTGACGTGGTGTCATGCAGCCATGCCAGCCAGTATGTGCCAGGCGTAATATATACGCGGGTTACATCCTGCTCGTTCCAGCCGTTCACCATGCCTGCGCCGCTACTCTGTGTGAGCAGCGTGTTAGGCGCCCCGCCTGTGCCATCAGCGGCATATAGGGCGAGGCGAATGTTGCCTGAGGCACTCGAGTAGATATATATACCCACTTTCTTGACGACGGCTCGATCCGAAAGTGAAAATTTGAAAGCGTTGATGTAATTCGCCGCGTATTGAACATTGGACCCGCCGGAATCCTGGCCAAACGTGTATGTCGGATAGCTCGTCGAGCCCGCTGAAGTTATGCCGACATTCGTCTTTCGATATACCGTGGCAGTTTGTGAGACACCGGGGCTGGTCTGGGCGGATACAGTCATGCCTAACACATAGCTTAACAATTGAGAGATCCCAGGCAAAGTCTGCGGCGCTACCTTGTAACAATAATTCAACACTGCTAGGAGCTGCTGGGCGACCGAGGGATACGTCTCAGCCAGCCGCCGATATTGTATCGCCTTCAGCAGCATACGAAGCGTGTAGCTGCTCCGGTTGAGCTGCCCGGCTAGGCGGCTTAACTCCACGTCGCTGACCAACACGTCGTAAGCATCCATGCCCGGGTCGTCGGATTCTTCGAAGATTTTGCTTTGTCCGTCGGCTAGGGCCCGTAGGATCTGCTCTTTGTCGTATAGCTCTTTTTCACTCGCGGCAGCTAAAGTTCCGCGGATCTCCCATTCCAAGCCTCTGCCGGAGGGGCTTTCCCGGTAGGGGATCTCCTTGCCGGGTAGGGACTTCTCCGCGATTATCCGGGTCTTCCGGCAGATTTTTTCGAGGATTCTCTCGAGCTCCACCGACCCTATCTTAGCCATTTTAACTCGTCCTCCTCCTCTCGGGTTGGAATCGGAGCCAGTAGGCTCCGCTGAGCTTATCAGCGTTATACCTTGCCGAGCTGACCTGCGAGTAAAAGGTTAGGCGGGCCGTGGAGCCTTTGAGCTGCCTCAAGACGTCGAGGAGGCTTACCTTAGGGGAGCCCAGCTCGGCCTCCACCTCCTCTCCGCCATCAGGGCTCCAGCCCCTATCCACCGCCCTAACCTCCAGATCCGCATCCAGCCCTAGGGCGGAATCCTTAACGTTTATCACGTCGCCCAAACCCCAATTACCATAATTATCAATTAAGCTAACCTTGACGCTACGCCTCGGATTTTTGTGTTGGCTGAGCAGGACGTTGGCCCGGGCCTGGAGGCTCTCCAACCCGATTAAATCACGCTCGGAGAAGATGCCTTCGCGGACGATTCCCTGTCCCACCTGCTGGCTGTCCTCGACGACGACCATGAGCTTCTCACGCCACTCGCCGTGGCCTTGAACCCTAATCCGGGTATACCATTCGCTGCTGTCATACTCCTCCTCGAGTTCGGCCACGTTTTCCCCCACCTTGAAAACTACTGTGTCGGAGAGGTCGGAGCCCCTATCCGCCTGGAAGTATAATTTACCGTCGGTCCCCGCCCATAGGTCCCATTCGACCACTTCGGCCACCCGCTGCATCGCCTCCATAAGCGTCTCGTTCTCAAAGCGGAACGGCATGCAGCTGCCATAATTATCTACCTGGCCGATCTGGAGGACTTGATCTCCATCCGACTTGGCCACGCAGAACTCCTTTACGTCCCAGGCCCCAGAGTAGGCAGAGGTGATTGTTACCTTTACATAGCGGGCGCTGATGGGTGAGAAGATCTCGTCGAGGGTTTTCCTATGGTCGCCGCTCCTACTGGCGACTTGGGTCCAATTCGATCCGTTAGTGCTCACCTCGATCTTCCAGTTTCTTGCATAATTATCGCCTTGGTAGAGGGTTACGCGGCAAATCGTCTGCGTGGATCCTAGGTCTACTTGAATATAGGTTCCGGCGGCTTGGCTGCTCGCCGACCATTTCGTTTCCAGGCTGCCGTCCAAAGCCTTCCAGGCGTCGCCGGAGTTTACGCTCGCCGAGGCGGAATAACCGTTTAGGCCGAGGATTAAATCGTCGAAGTAGGTTATGCAGGCGCCTGTGGAGACCCCTACCCGGCCCGAGCTCGGGATGGACCCTAAGGCCTGATTTTCGAAGATGGGCTCTTCGTTTATGTAAAACCATCCGGTGGACCCGGAGATCCTAAGCCGGAAAAGATAGGTCTTACCGTATTCCCAGGCATATTCCTTCGATGTGATGACGGTTTCGCTGCCGCCTGAAACCCTGCTGAGTATCGCTTGTTTTTTATTATCCTTCCAGCCCAAATAGAAGATGAGGTAGTTGTTCGCATCTTGCCACCGCGCGATAATCCCTACAGAGCTGTTATCGTAATCCGCTAGGCTTCCATCCCATCGCGAGTAGGGCGTCGCCGTAACCCTAGCTAGGTGATCGGTCCATGAGCCAGATCCGGTTACCAGATTACAGAATTTCGCCGCCTGGTTGTCGGCGCCCCTAAGATACCCGTATCCTATTGACCAAGAACCCCTATTATAGGTATAACTGCTCAGCGTATTTGAACTGAACTGGTCGAACCACTGCGTCAGCCCTACCGTGGGCCGGTTTAGGCTGCGAATCACGTCTGCAGGTTCAGCGTCAGGGTAGACTGTGCTACCGGCTAGGAGCCTATCCAACTTGCATAGGTAGTCTCTGGCCCTGTAGGTAGGGGTTACGCCTTCCTCCCCGGACTTGGCTATGCTCTCCGCCTCGACTAGGCCCCTAAACAGGATGGAGTCGCCCTTCTTTATGACCAGCTCATCGTTGAAGTCCAATCCGGGATCGGTTGGAAACTCGACTTCCGCCTCGTCGGGCCAGCCGAGCCGCTGCCTAAGCCTAGCCCGAGCGAAAAGCATCTCGTTATTATTGATTAGAACTTTAATATTCATCGAGCCTCGCCTCATACCCTAAGGCCAGCAGCTCCAGGATTTTCAGCTCACGCCACATCTCCGCTAGGGGATCGGCGCCACCCTCCTTGGGAAGACCAAACTCCAGCTGGACCCTTTCCCCATCCACATCATAATCAATCTGGATCGCCTGTATCCCCGCGGCCCGGTCCAAGCGGAGCTCAGGAGCCTCCACGTAGACGTCGTCGTCTGGCACCAGACCCGACGGCAAATCCTTCCCTAAAATTTCGATTACGATGGTCAATCCAGCGCCCACTCCTCCCTAAGCGGTTTTTCCCGGTTTAGGACGGTTAGGGCCCTGCGGCCTAGGGCCATGGGGCGGATTAGGTCTTTGCCACTTTTCCGCCTGGCCAATACACCATAAGCCTGCTCCGAACTGGAATCGCTCACGTCAATAAATAATCGCCGCTCATCCGGCGGCGTGGATCCATGGCCCTCGTAGTGTAGACGGCTACTAGACTTGGACAAATCTACATCTCTACGTGCCATAATTATTTTTACACCGTCACCGCCGAATCTAATGGCACTGGATTTATCCGATCCACGCCTAGCCTTGAAGTAGGCGTTGCCGTCCTTATCCGTCCAGAAGCACCAGCCGCAAGTATCCACGATCCGGTATAAAGTCTCCAGGGCGGTCCCTGAGTCGACGCGGAAGGCCACAGGCTCCCCATATAGGTCCATATTCGCATCCAGGCAGTTTATCAGCCAGTCCCCGTCGCTGAAGTAGGCCCAGGCCTCGGCTATCGCCCATTTATGACTGTCCGCGGCGGTTATCGTAATTTTTATGTAACGAATGTATTGGCTGGAGAACGTTACATCGATTATAGGCGAGTAGTCATCGCTCCTAGAGGCGACCTGGTTCCAGTTGGAGTCGTCGGCGCTTACCTCCACCTTCCAATTCCGAGCGTAGTTTTCTAGGTCCTGCGCGATCTTGACGCGGCTGACCCATTTAAGTTGGCCGAGGTCAAGCTTGAACCATTGACCTGCCTCCTGGCTGGTCTTGCTCTCCCATAGGAGGCGACGCGTCAACGCCCCCGCCAGACCTGCCTCAGCCGCCCAGAGGCTGGCATCCAAATCCGCGATGGGATTTTTCGAGGCTTGAAGATAACGGAACAGGTAGTATTTCTCGTTCTCGACGTTATATTGCTGACTTTTGTATAGGTATAAGCCTATGCGGCCTTGGGTTAGGCTGCTATCGATTGTGGCGGAGACCTCGTGGCTGCCATTATATCCCTCCGTTATCCTCCGCAGGTTTTTAACCCAGAGGGTCGCCGTGTTGCCCTTAATCGCCATGGTCATGTGGACCCAGCATTGGTTCCACCAGCGCTTCCACGGGGCCAATCCTGGATCGCTGTTCCAGCCCTGCCAGACGATCAGATCTCCTGGTGCGGTAACGGTTCCGTTGACACATTGTAAAATTTGAATGCGATTATCCTCCCAAAAATAATGAGTTACCGGCTGTTCAGGCGGGTAGGGAAGCCAAGCCCAGTAGTGATATAGGACGCCTGCCAGCCAGTTATTATCGTCTATGTAGCGGGCTAGGATTCCCCATTTGCGGTAATGCCATATATCGTTCCAGGTCGTCGCCCCTTCCTTAGCCCATGTGATCAGGCTGATGTAAACGTCGCCGCTTACCGGGGCGATCTTCTTACTATAATTTAAAAATTGAAGGGTTGGATCGCCATCGTAATGCTCGTAAAACCGATAATACTGGTCCAGGTAAAAGTCCCATAGGGCGATGTAATGCCCAGAATCGTCGTATTGGGCATACCATCCATACCGCCAATTCTCGTAGAGGTCATTGTCGAAGCTGTGGACGCCATAGCGGTCGTGAAGCTTTAGATGGGGCATACACATGGCGCGGATTAAATCGCGGGGCTCCCCCTCCAAAATCTCGTCGTAGATCACGCGGCGGGCCAGCTTCGCGGATAGGTCTCGGCCTGAGACCTCCACCTCTACGCCTATCTCCGCGTTGTGGCGTTTCGTGATGCGCTCCACGATCCCCGTGAAGACATGGCTGCCGTCCCGGTAGATCTTTACCTGGTCCTCCAGGCTTACGGAATAATTTTTTGGGAGGACGAAGCGGAAGCTCCCCGGCCTCGTCCGCTCTAGGCGGAGTTGAATCTTCTCCGCGTCTAGGAACTGGTCGCCGATTTTGACGGCGAGCAAATTAGTATTCCTCCTCGCCCTTAGGGCCGAGGCGCCATAGGAATGTTACGCCGACGGGGATCTCGCTGTTAGCGCAATATTCGCGGTAAGGACAGTATTGACATTTAGGCCGGAAACACGCAGGCGGCAGCCTTAGGGTGGGCTCAGGCGAGCTGCCTGGCTCTCCTCCAAGATTCCACCATTCTCTCCTCAAATCTTTCAAGGAACTGATCCACCTCAAAGCGGCTGGAGGCATTAACATAAAACGTATTGTGGACCTGCATATTCGCGGCGGCTAAGCCGGGAGCCTCATGAGCCGGGGTGACGTATTCGCCCCTATGCAGGAGGTATAGGCCGGTTTCAGGGATCCAGCCGCCGAACTGTCTGCTCGGATATGGATTCGGAAACTTGAGCTTATCCGAGGACGATGTTGTTGTCGTTGTAGACGCTTTTTCTCCCTCGGTCAGGTAGACCTGTCTAATGTAGATCGTCACGGTTTTCTCCGCCGGCAGAGAAGTTATACTCGACAATAAGCGCTGAGCAGCCTCCGCGGCCGCCGTTACATTCTGTCTGATCTGTTGGAAACCTTCGAGAAACTTCTGCTGAGCCTCTACTACGGCGTCTTTCTGCGCCACCATCGTCGCATATTCCTGATTCATCCCTTTCAGGTCCTCAACGGTCAGGTTGGTGGTTTCCTCGTAACCCTTCGCCGTCTCGCTTAGGTCGGTCATGGTCTCCGCTTGTTTACCCAGCTTCTCGTTGACCTCGTCGTGAACGCTCTTCGTCCGATCCATCGTCTGCCATAGCTGCTCCATGCTCTTCCGATAGTCAAATATGGGCTGCGTCGCCTCCTCTTGGGCCTTCCCCGTTTCCTCTATGGCCTCCGGGAGCTCAGGCATCTCAAGCTGGAACATCTCCTGGGGCGCCTGTGGACCCTGGGTGGGCTGCTGACCGGTGAGCTTAGACCAGAGCCAATCCCAAGCTCCCGCGACCTTCGCGATGGCCCCTAGGAACGCCTCGATCAACTTCAGGGCGATCCCGAATGGCTTGGACAACGCATCGTAGACTCCTACGGCGCCCTCCTTTAGTTTACCGATGCCTTCGGCGACCCAGCGGATTATCTGCGCCAGACCCTTAAGCTCGATCACCACGAAATCCTTAATGATCTTGCCCAGCCACTCCAAGTCCTCACGAGATATTCCTAAGGCCTGGCCCAGCTCACCTAGGGCGGACTGGATCTCCCCGAAGGCGGGACCTACGGTCTGCCCCAAATCCAAAAAATATTTCATCAGGTCTGTAAGGGCTGGGAGCAGGGCCTCCCCCACTTGGACCTGTAAAAGCTGCATCACCGTATTAAAGCGGGCCTGAGTCGCCGCATAGCCCTCCAACTGCTTGGACGCCATCTCCGCCGCTGAGCCGCTCTCCCCTAGTTTAGCCGCCAGCTCCGCGACGACCTCGCTTCCCTTCCGGCCCGCATCATCCATGCTTACAAGCATCTGGACGGCCCTGGCGCCCTGGGCATCGAACACCTGCATTATAGCCGCGCTGCGCTCCGCCTCGGTGCTAAACTGGCCTAGCCACCGCTCCAATTCCTGAGTTATCTCAGCCATGGACTTCATATGGCCGCTCGCATCGAAGATTTCAATCCCAGCCTTCTTACCGTTCTGGACTAGGCTGCGAAACATCGAATCCAAGTAGCGGCCCGCCTTCTCTGCCGACCCCAGCTGCCGCTCCAGCTTCACCATCGCAGCTAAAGTCTCGTCGAGGCCTAATCCCAGGCTGGCCGCCGTAGACCCTACATAGCCCAACCCTACAGCGAAGTCCTGGACGGTTCCGATGCCCTCCTTCGACGCGTTTACTAAAGCATCTACCGCTTTTCCAGCATCTCCGGCGGATAGGCCGAACATCGCCATCGCCTGGGCTAGGGCGTTGGCCATCTGCTCCGCATTGGCACCCTCAATAGTGGCCATCTCTAGGACGCCGCGGAGGGCCTCCGTCGCCCCGGCGGAATCCCTAATATCCACGCCCGCCTTTGCTAGGGCCTCTAGGGCGGCTGAGGTTTCCTCTAGGCTGCGGCCAAATTCTGGCGCGATGCTGGTTATCACGTCCCGGTAGGCCTGTAGGTCCTGGCCGGTGACCCCCGTGACGGCCCCTATCCTGTTTAGGGCCTGCTCAAAACTTGCGGCAGCCTCTACGCTGTCTTGGAGGCCCTGGACCAATTCGCTGGTAGCGGCTATGGCTGCGCCCGCCACGCCGCCTGAGGCGAAGCCCCCTATGACCGACCCTAGGGTTTTGAAGCCTCCTCCCAGCTGTGAGACGACGCTGCTGAGCTGGCCTAGGTTAGCCTGGAGGCTGCCTATGACGTTTTTAGTAAGGTCCACCGCCTCTATGGCGATGACCGCCTTACCAATCTCCATACTCAATTTAGGTTACCCCTCTAGGCCTAGAGCGGACAGCCTGTTGCCGGAGCTCCTCAAATTCCTCCGCATGCCTCGCGAATAGCTCTAGGTAAAACTCCTGCTGCAACGGGGTGAGCTCTAAAATTTCCCAGGGCCTAAACCCGTAATGCTGGATAAAAATCCGCAGCGGCGCCGAAAACCTACTCCTCACGAAAGGTGGTTACGGCCTTCGACATCTTCGACGGGATTATCCCGGAGATCTCGAGAACCTTGCGGAAAACCCGGCTGTATTCTAGGGGCATCAAAAGCCTAGAGAGCTCCTCGGGCGTGTAGGTTTCGCCGCCCTCCCCCCTGATGCACTTGGCCGCTATCTCCCGTTGTAGGTCGAATTGCTCGATGAGCCTCTCCGGCTCCTCCAGGTCCTCCCGCTTCAACCCGGCCTTAGCCACGAACTCGCGAAATTCACCGTCGGTCATCGCGTATACATCCACCTCGTAAAAATTGCCGTCCAGGCCGCGGACCGTCATCGTCTCATAGTAGCGCTTACCTTCGACGAGGATGCGGCTTAGCTTCTTGTGGATTTCCCGCCGCTCTAGGATCTCCCGCTTCCGCTTCTCCTTTTCCTCTTCATTTTTCTCTTTTTCCATTTTTCTCTATCCTCCTCATCACTTCGCTGAGACGGGCCGGATCCCCGTTCAGGGCGGCTTTAGCGGCGGACTCGTGGACCACGAAGAGCTTTTCGCTGCTGAGCGTGTGGTAGACGAGGGTCAGGCCTAACCGGATAGACTGCTCGAGAAGGAGTTGGCGGAGGTTTCGCAGCGCGGCTAGGCTGCCCCTAACCACGAAGCCACCCGTAAGGTATACCCTATCGTCTAGGTCGTTCAAGCGATTCCCCATTCCAATTTCCACCTTAAAACTAGAAAGTTACCCCCTGTAGGGGCCTATTTTTTAGTTTTATTTGCCCCTATGGGGTCTATGGTTTTTAATTTTGATTTTAATTTAACTGCTCGGCCCGGCCACTTCCTCCGCCTGGAAGTCGTAGGTCTCGGTTACGAAGCCGTCCACGTCCACGGTCTGGTTGTAGTTCCCCTTCGTCTTCTTGATCGTATATTTCTTGCCTGTGGCCCCTATCTGAACCTGTATGTACAACGGGGTTAGGCTGCCGGTTACCTCAGCCTCAACCAACTGGCTGAAGAGATCCGTACCATCTATCGCTGTTTCATCGTATTCGCGGACAAGCCTGCCGGATACGGCGATCAAGCCCTCATAGACCTCCTGCTGCCTACTGCCCAAGCCTTTAGGGCTCTGTGCTAAGCCCTGATCCACGGTCCACTCCACGCTCCTAACGTAAGGTATAGCCGTCGCCGTGCTTAAGCCTTCCAGGCTGGCTGCCATCTTCACCGTTACCTGGCTTCCATGAAACTTGGGCATTCTTCCCGTTACACCTCCTACTTTTTTACCATCTCACCCCTGAGGTGAGCGTGACTAGCGGCCGAATAGCCCGGCTAGGCGGCTTCGGGCTATCCTCATCCACGCTTTAAGAGGGATGAATCGTAGGCTGCCCCTATGGGATTCGAATGCCGGTCGGATGAAGGGCCTAGGCTGCATCCGCCTGGTCCCAAGCTCCACGAATAAGGCATAGGATGCCGCCGCCCCGAAATCCATCCGCAACCCCTCCGTCCGATGATATATTGTGCTGCGGAGGTAGCCGGTTCTGACGGGTACAAGGCGTTTAGCCTCAGCCTCCATCTCGCCGCCCACCCTATCCAGCTCCTCGCTCAGGGCTTTACGAAACTCATCGCCTAAGCGGGCCCATCTACGCGCTACATCCGATAGGTCGATGCTTATCCTATAGCCGGGCATCTACGATCTTACCCTCCTAAATTAACTCAAGCATTCGAGGAGGAACTCGTAGTCGAGGACCTTACGATACTCGCTTCGGCTGAGCTGCTCCTCGGCGGGCATGTCCATGGATAAGGTGATCCTGTAGGCGAGGACCCCTATAGCGGCCAGGTCGGCGTAGGCGTTGAACAGAACATTATACACCTGATCAGCCAACGCGTCCAGGTCCGCCTGGCTGGAGTGAAAAACGTCAAGTTGGACGCATAAGATTAAAGCTTCGCCCTGCGCCGACGCCGTGATCCACCGCCCCAACCCCAGGGGCTCCCCGGATCCCCCCACGTGGCTGATCGAAACGCTGGGGATCTTGGCGCCTAACCGGGGTATCCCATCCCGGTAAACCTCCACGTCTAGAGCGGCGTCTAAGACCTCGTAGAGCTTCCGCCTTAAAGCCTGGACAGGATTGGAGACCATCACCTACTCTCCTCCAGCTCCTCAAAGACTAAGACTAAGACTAAGACTAAGACTAAGACTAAGACTAAGACTAAGACTAAGACTGAAAACGGGTATACTGTAGGGCGGTAAAAAACTGGAACTAACTAAGCTTAGTTAGCTTAGTTAGTTGCTGAAAATTGGGGCCTAGCCCTCGCCCCACGCTTCTCTTATCTGGTCCGTCTGATATTCCGTGGCTTTGACGT
>Ga0207433_10016264_pt1 | contig 10477 bp, 18 predicted proteins | sample YelNatPaOPGAMG01_FD_187559 | JGI IMG/M metagenome (GOLD analysis project Ga0207433, IMG submission 187559) | Hot spring thermophilic microbial communities from Obsidian Pool, Yellowstone National Park, USA - OP-RAMG-01 (SPAdes) (version 3) | ecosystem: Environmental > Aquatic > Thermal springs...
TCAAACCCAGCAGCCCCGCCCTCTGGCCTGGGCAGACCGCGGAAAAGGAGCTGGGAATCAGCTACGAGCTTCTGGACTCCATCCTGCACCTGAAGCTGGACCTGGGGAAGGACCCGCGGTCCATCGGAAAGGAGCTGGGGGTGCCGGAGAAGCTGGTCCGGGGGGTCCTGGAAAGGATGGAGAGGACGGAGCACAAGAGGAGGCCCCCTCCTTCCCCTAGCCCACCCTGAGCCTCAGCTTCGCCAGGTCCTCCTTTATCTCCACCCTGTGCCCCATGCCCTCCAGCGTGTCCAGGAGGAGTTCCTTCACGAACCTCTTGCTGGAGTCCACGTTGAGGACCAGGGTGAACTCCCTTTCAGAGAGCCGGTTCAGCCTGAAAAAATTGCAGGCCTCTATCCTGCGCAGGTACTCCTCGGGGGAGAGGGAGGAAAGCTGCTCGGCGTGGGCCTTCGCCACCTTCCGACACTCCTCGTAGAACTTCTCCCTCTCCCCGCTCCTCTCCACGTACTTTAGGAAGAGCATCCAGTGGTCCACGTCCAGGATCACGTGCTCACCACCCTGCAGGAGATCCAGCCATGTCTTAGCGGGACCCTTCAGCAGACCCTCGTAGCTGGAGAAGAACTTCAGGGCGAACCTCACCAGGGCGCTCTGAGTCATCCCGCTCTCCCGGCTCAGCCTCCCCAGTATCTCCTCGCTCTCCTTGTCCAAGGCCACGGTAACGCGTATGGTGGTAGGCAAGCTCTCACCTTATGTACCAGGGTTCTTCCTTCTCCTCGGAACCCTCGAGCGCTTCCCTGCGTTCAAATTCCCTCTTCAGCTTGTCGACCATCTTCTCCACCTCCTTGGCCCTCTCCTCCAGCACGCTGAGATCTATCTTTATTCCCAGCATCTCCCCCAGCACCTCCAGAACGGACTGGGTGGAGCGGGGATCCACGAAGGCCCCGTGGGTCTCCCCTAGAAGGCAGGCTCCCTTCATTCCCCTAATCTTCCCCAGGCCCAGCAGCAGCCCGGTGGTACCCAGGATGGGCCCCACCTCCCTTTCCCCCGGAAGGTGGTAACCCTTCCCCTCCTCCAGCAGCTCCCTGTCGGTGGCTATGGCCATCACCCTCGGCTTTCCCTCCACCTGTTTCCCCGTGGGGTACCCCCCCAGGGCGAAGATCCTCTTCACCCCCAGCTTCTCCGCCACCTCCAGGATCTTCTCCACCATCTCGTAGTATCCCTCCGGGGAGGTCACCTGACCATCCCCTGAGACGATGATGAGGTCCTTGCCGTTCGCCCTCGCCAAGTAGAAGGAGGCCCTGGGCAGCCTTACGGATCCATCCTTCTCCACGAAAACGTGGTGCAGGAAGTGGGGAGAGTAGAGATCGGCAAACCTCTCGGCACCCAGCTCCCCCACCAGATGTTCGGAGGCCAGCTTTCCCACGTGCCCGGCCCCTCCCAGGCCCTCTATCAGCACCGGATTCCTAACCCGCGGAACCTTCAGGAACCTTACTTCCGTCTCCACTTCTCTCCACCTCCTTCTTCAATCTCCTCCTGTATTTCCCGTAGGGATCCAAGGGGGAGAACCTGGGGGGATGAGGAAAGGAGGTTTCCCCCCCGCAGGAGGGGCACCTTTCCCTCAGGGTGTAGATCCCGCAGCCCCTGCATTTCCTCAGCCTCACGGGCTTCCTCTCAGCGCCCTCCCTTTCCCGCGTGGAACTCCCCCTTCCCACCCTCTGCCCTGAGCGAATTTATAGCCACCTCCGCCACCCTTCTCAGGACCGCCTCCGCCTCCTTGTAGGAGGAAGCCAAAACCTCCACCCTGTACCTGGGAGACCCCACATAGTATATCTCCACCCTGACGCCGTCCCTGGAAACCTCCTCCCTGGCCTTCAGCATGGCCTTCCTGATCTTCTCCACCCCGTCGGACGCCGTGGAGGAGAGCTCCAGGTACCCCACCACCTTGAAGAGGGGGGCCTCCACCAGGGAGGAAGAGACCTGCACGAGCGCGTTCACCCACCTCTTCCCCAGACCCAGTCCCTCCAGCACCTTCGCTCCCTCCTTCGCCACCCTCTCCAGACCGGTATACATGTCCCCGAACTTCTCCTGCAGCTTGAACCCCACCTCCTGGTAAGCCTCATCTAAGGACTTCCGGAGTTTTTTGGCGGCCAGCTCCAGCAGCTTCTCGGCCCTCTCCTCCCTCCTGAACTGCTCCCTCTTCCACGCCTTCTCGCTCTCCTTAACCCTCCTCATGGAGAGGTCCACGTGACCCCTCTTCTCGTCCACCCGCAGGACCCTGCAAACCACCGTCTGGCCCTCCCTGATGTGCTCCCGGATGTTCTTGATCCACCCCGAGGCCACCTCCGAGAGGTGGACCAACCCCACCTTACCTCCGTACTCTTCCAGTCTAACAAACGCCCCCTCGGGGAAAACCTCGGTGATGGTTCCCATCACCAGCTCTTCCGGGGAGGGAAACTCACTTCTGCGCTTCACCACCCTCTACACCTTCTCCCTTTCTTGCTCCCAGAATTCTAGCTTTACCCCCGGTGGAAACGGCAAGGGTCTTCCCACACACCGCGCACCTGATGCGCACCGTGGAGTGGCTGTAAACCGTCTGCTCGTTCCCGCAACCGTCGCAAACCACCCTCAGAAACTCCCCCGGCAATCCCTCACCCCGTTATCTCAATCTTCTTCGCCCTGAAGCCCCTCTTGGGATGGGCCTTACCGCACTCCCCGCACTTCAGGAGAAGGGTCACCTTCTTAGTGGTCTTCGCGAACCTCTTCTGCTCTGACCTGGGCTGTCCCCCGTATCCCCTCATCACCCTGGCGAACTGCCTCTGACCCCAGCTAAGCGATCGGGGGGCCTTCTTTTTCACCTGGCTCAAGGTGTGTTCGGTGTGCTTCCTGCAGTAGGGGCAGTAGGTGCGGATCTTCTTGGGTACCTTCATCCTATCCCCTCACACCCAAGCCAAAAAAACGTTTGGGATGGAGCTTTTTGGCCAGCTGGTGGGTTACCAGTAGCTCCGCCGTCTTCCTGGGGAGATAGACTATTTCTCCCTCCTCGAAGGGACCGTGGTACCTCAGGTCCTCTCCCACTATCCTAGGAATCTTTCCCAAAACCACCAGCAGCTCGTGCCGGAACTCCACGGGTGGAGGGGTCTCCTCCCGCTCCTTCTGCAGGAGCTCCCTCCTAGCCTCCTCCATCACCTCCCCCAGCCTAGAGAAGAACCTGGCCTCCCCCTCGTCCTGGGAGGAGGGCACCTCTCCCCTCAGGGAGAGCCCCATGGCCTTGAGGGCCCGGAGGGTGAAGAGCTCTCCCAGCAATCTGGTGGCCTCCCTCAGCTCCTCCTCCACCAGCTCCCTCCTCAGCCCCTCGCTTGCCCCCAGCTCGGCCCTCAGGCGCGAAAGATAGCCCATGACCCTGGAATAGAACTGGGGGGAAAGGGGAGAGAGGACTCTAGAGGTGCTCTCCTCCAGCCATGCCCGCTCGAGTTCCTCCCAGTCCTTCATCCCTTCCCACCCTCCAGAACGAACCTGGGAACGGCCTGATCCAAGGAGAAGTTCTCTATGTCCCTTATGTAAAGGCACTTCATGCTCACCCCTGAGTGGAGGGTGGAGGGGAGCCTGAGGATCCTCTTCACATCCACCGTGACCTTGCCGTCCACCCAACCCGAATTCAGCCTGGCCAGGAACTCCAGCAGCCTCTCCTCCCTCCCCACCAGCCCCTTTATCTCCTCCCCCCTGCCCAGGCGAAGGGCCTCCAGCACCTCCGCCTTCTTCTCCTGGATCTTTTTGGCCAACCTGGGAAAGACCTCCCTGAGCTTCTCCTCCGGGAGATGCTCCAGGGTCCTGACACAGAACTCCCGGAAGACCCTGGAGTACCCCAGGACAAAGGCAAGGTCCGTGGGGACCACCCCCCCCGTCACGTAGGAGACCAGCTGCGCCCTCTCGTTCTGCTCCAGCTTGGAAACCGACTCGTCCAGAACCCGGAGGTGAAACCCCCTCCCCGAGTAGGAGAAGTGCAGGTCGCGCAGCCCCAGGTCGGAGGAGAGAACATCGGACAGGAGCATCACCACCCTCCTAGCCTCCTCCAGACACCTCTCGCACACCTGCCCCTCCCCGCACCCGCAGGGTTTCACGGGTAGGTCCTTGGCATCCACATCGAAGGCAAGCTCGGACTTGATCCATCCCTCCCTCTTGGAGGGTTTTTCGTACAGGGCCACGCTCACGTAGGCGGAGAAGGGGAAATTCTCCTTCAGGTAAAAGGCCAGCTGCTCCATCGTGAAGAACTGACGGTACCTCTGGTTGGGACCGGACCCATCGGGATCGAAGCCGAACTCCCGCAGGGAAAGGGTCTGCTGGATGAAGTCGGGAACCTCACGCCTGTTCCACTCCTCCCGGTAGAACCTCCTTCTCTCCTCCGGCGTCGCCCTTCGGAACTCCATCCCTTCTCCCCTCCAACCGCAGCCGCTTATAGTAGTAGGTGAGGGGATTCTTGATCTCCCTGCACCACTCGTCAGGGGTGCAGAGGAAGGGAGCGGAGGAGGAGACCTTTCGGCAGTTGGGGGGGCTGTACCACTTGCTCTTCCCCGAGTCCTCGGGCCTCGGGTCCGTCGTCATGCCGAATCCCAGGTGGTAGTAGACGTTGGCCTTCTCCTGGGGCTGATCCCCGAAAAGGGGAGGATGGCACCTCTCGGCGGCCTCGAAGATGAGGGGGATGATCTCCTCCTTCATCACGGAGAAGCCCTCCGGGAGATCCCTTATCCTAGTCACCACCCTGCCGGGGGGAGGGAGACGGGCGTGGGAGAGGAAGGAGGTAAGGAGGACCGTGATGGCGTAGTTTCTCCCCCCCGAGCCCACCCCCGCCAGGGCGCGCTTCACGCAGGGGGGGAAGAACTCCTTCCTCAGCCTGCCGCGGGGGAACCTCGCACCCAGCTCCACCTCCGGAGGAGGAAGGAGGGAGGAGATCCTCTCCCCCACCTTCACCAGCACCTCGGGTGGCTTCCTCTCCGAAAAGCGCTCGTAGAGGGAAGCCACGTATTCCTCGCACTTCAGGCCCATCAGCCCCGAGAAGAGATCCCAGAGCTGGTAGGGGGTGACCACCGCCCTACCCTCCACCAAGTAGAGATCGGTGAGCTGGACCCTTCCCACCCTCAGGAGGGGGGCCAGGTCGGTCCAGGGCAGGAAATACCTGGGCTGGTGCTGGGGAGGCACGCTTTCAGGAGGGAGGAGGATGCCTGCCTCCCTCAGGCTGGAGTTCCTTATCCGGAACAGGTCCTCGCGGGGTATTCTTCCCAGCTCGCCCAGTTCCCCCACCCTCAGGTACCTCCTTATCACCTCCAGGCAGGGGGACTCGTAGCCCTTGAAGAGGTGATAGAGCCTGTACCTCACCACCTCCTCCGTCTTCTCCCCCGCCAGCCTCACCTCCCTGGAATAGGGGTAGGAGACGGAAGCCAGGGCCTGGCACATCAGGAAGAAGGAGAGGACCTCCTTCCTCACCTCCTCCGGGCTGAAGCTCACCACCATCTCCGACCCGGTCTTCCAGAGCAGCCTCCCCACCGCCCTATCCAAAACCTCCTGGGGCAGGGAGGTGAAGGCGGGGGAAGAACGAACGAGTTCCTTGGCTTCAGGGGAGAAGAAATCCAAGACCGCCGCATACTCTCGGAAGGGAAACATCTCCTCCCGGGCTCAGTATGACTCTATTCTGGGGGCCAGTATGAAGCTCAAGCTGCCCTTTCCCCCCGCTATCCGCAGATCTAGCCTCAGAGGGAGATCCTGCCCAAGACTCACGGCCACCGGCTCCTTGGGATCGGCGGCCTTCAGCATGTCCGAGAGGTACTTCACGTTGAACATGGAGGAGCAGGGGTGCTCCAGCTTCAGCTTGAGGAGGGCGGAGCTTCCCTTCTCCAGCTTGAGCTCCGAGGACTTCCCGTCCCCCTCAGCCCGCATGAAGAAGCCCTCCTCCCTCACGTCTAAGCGTACGTTCTCCCCCACGGTCTCGGAATCGCGCAATCCGTCCTGAAGCACCTCGGCCAGCATCTCCACCAGGGCGGTGAACTGAAGCTTGGGCTCAGGGGGCTCGCTCTCCCTCAGGTCCAGAAGGGGCAGGCTGAACCTGCGGCTGGAGGTTCCCTTGAAGGTGATCAGCAGCCTGTTCTTCTCCCCCTCATACTCCATCACCAGCGCGTCCTCGCTCTTGGCCCTGGAAAGCACCCTGTCCAGCTCCACCAGCGAAAGGCCCAACCCCAGGGGCTTGGAAACCCTGTACTCCTCGAAGGCACCCGAGGCGAGCCTGAAGTCCACCAGGGCCACGTGGGAGGGATCCATGGCCCTCATGCTCACCCCCTCGGGTGTGAACTTGAAGTGGGCCTCCTCCAGCAGGTTGACGATGGCGCCCACGCAGGTCTTCCAGACCCTGGTCTCCGACATCCTGGCCGTCAGCAAGCTCTCACCCCACTTCCTCCTCCAGCTTTTTTACCTCTTCCATGGCCTTCCAGTAGAGCTCGAAATCCAGCCCGTCCACCCTCTGAACGATTTCGGCCCGCATTTCCTTTCTCTCCGAGAGCATGGGCCTGCCGAAGATCCTCACCTTGGAACCCACCTCCACCTCCCTGAATATCCCCTCCTCGTCGGAAAAAACGGTGAGGGTCCCGGAGCCGTCATCCAGCACTATCTCGGAATCCCCCTTCTCCACCACCATTCCCATCACCTTCACCCATTCCTCCCCCTCCCTCAGCTCGGAGATCCGGCGGTAGGGGGCCGCCTTCCTGATTCTGGGTTCCTCCATCCCCTCACCTAGGTATACTCCCTCCAGGTGTTCCCGCATCGGGTGCACCTGTAAAACCTGGTGGAGGGCTCATCCGCGCTCCTCGTCTGCCTCATCCACCAGTAGGCCCTGTCATTGCCGCACTTGGGACACTTGGCCTTGGTGGTGGGCAGCGTAGAGGGCTCCTCCTCTATCACCACCACCCCCACCTTCTCCTCCACCTTTCTCACCATCCTGTATTCGGAGCCCTCCGCCTTCTCCTCCACCCCGCAGGCCTGGCAGACCAGCACCTCCTCCCCTCCCCCCTTAGGAACGAGCAAGCCCCCGCACTTCCTGCAGAACTTCAAATTGTCCCCAAAGCCCACTTTCTGAAGGAGATTAAAATAAGCTTTCCCCTTCACCGGTACCTCCACACCGAGAGGGAGAACCAGCCCAGGTTGGGCAAGACCGCCACCACCTTTCCCCTCACCATCTGGAAGGAAAGGGGGGCATCGGGAACGGTATTGGCATCACCCTTCACCATGAGGACCTCACCGTTCTCCAGGAGGGCCCAGACCCTGTGAACCACCGGCATGACCCCGGGACCACGCTGGTAAATCACCACATCCCCCACCCTGATCTCCGAGGGGGAGCTCACCCCCCTTACCACCACCAGGTCCCCCCTCTCGAAGCCCCCCTGGAGGGGGAAGCGATAGGTGTTATCTCCCCTGCCCTCGTAGGGGACCCTCCAGCTCTCATCGTGGTGCTGCATGCTGTTGGATATCACGGGCATGAGGGGGGTCTCACAGTTCAGGGAGACCATGAGGATGCCCTGGTAGGCGAAGTAGAAGAAGCCCAGGAGGAGGAAGAGGGAGAGGAGGGAATGGAGGGGTTCCCTAAGCAGGAGGGAGGTTGCCCTTTTCATCTATCCCCCTCGCGTGCTCTCTCCCCTGCTCACCCCCGTGGCTATTAGATGGGCCACCCGGAGGGGCTCGGGCATCAACCCGTGCGTGGTCGTTTGGAGGAGGATCTCCTCGGCATCTTCCCTCTCCATCCCGCACAGCTGCATGAAGATCCTTCCCCCTCCCACCCTCACGGGATAAATCCTCCCCGCCCCCTTCATCTTCTCCCACCTCTCCCTCCACCGCGGGAGATGCCTGAGGGCCTTTTCCACCCTCTTCAGGTCTGGTCTTCTCCTGGTCACCACCAGCACCGGCAGGCCCGTCAGGTCAAAGATCTCCTTGGGATCCAGAACGTTGAACCCCGCCACGGTTATCCCCTCGCTCATCACCACCCTGAGCTGATCCTTGTGCCTGCTCCGGTTGATCATCTCCACCACCTTTTCCGTGGCATCCATCCCGTCCCTCTCCACGGTGGTGCTCAGCACCCCCTCCAGCTTCCCCTTCCCCCTCATCACCACCCCCACCAGCAAGACCTCTCTTCCGATCCGGGGTCTGAAGGTGCCGTCATCCACCCCCAGCACCCTTATCTCAGGCTTGATCTTCCAGAACTTCACACACCTCAAGAAGGCACCTTGAAGTTCTTGAGCTCGGCCTTGAATTCCTCCTCCAGCTTCCCCAGTTTTTCCTCCAAGCGCTTCAGGGCCTTCAGCAGGACCTCCTCGGGCTTCCCCTTCTTCACCCTCAGGTAGAACTCGGGGACGGAAAGCAAGGGGTGCTCGATCCTGTAGGCCGCTGCCTCTACATTCTCATCCTCGTAAAGGGTCTTTCTTAGGAGGTTGCAAAGGGTGTGGTCCTCCCCCACCACCTTGAACCGCAGGGCCCTTCCCTCCCTCTGCACCTCTTCTATCTTCATTCCTTCACCTCCCTCACCTGTCTGAGAATCTCCTCCACCTCTTCCCTAGCCCTCTCCACTTCCTCCCTGGAGCCCTTTATCTGTATGGTCACGTGGGTCCCCCTCACCTCAGCCTCCAAGTCATGCTCCAGCTCTCCCAGCCTCCGCACCAGTTCCACCGCCCCCGGGGAATCCTTCAGGATCAGGGAAATCTTCCTTACCCTCACTCTCCCCAAGGTTCTCCCTTCCCGTAGTCATCGGCCACCTTCCTGAACTCCACCCTGTTGCAGACAGGGCACCTGAGCTTTCCCAGCTTGAGGTTCTCCGCCTGCAAAGGGGTGTTGCACCTGAGGCACTTGGCCAGGATAACCCCTAGATCGTCCTCGGTGGTGGAGAGCTGCACCATCTCTCTCCCCACCTCCTCCACCTTGGCACGGACGATGTCCCCCACCCTGAACTTCTTCTCCAGGTCCCTCACGTACCTCTTGCTCACCTGGGAAACGTGAATCATCCCCAGCTTGGGAGGGGGCAGCTGCCTGTCCTCGCTCCTACGCAGGCTCTCTATGGTCACCTCCACCTTCTGGGACTGAACATCCTCCACCTCCCCCAGCACGATGTCACCTCTTTTCAGAACGGGGGGATAGCTCTTGGGAAGGACCGAAATCTTCCTCGTTCTGAGATCCACTAGCACCAGCCCCGCGCAGGAGGAGTAGACTCTCCCCTCCTCCTCGTAAACCCCCTCCCCCGGCAGGAACTCCTCCACTGTGGAGAGGAAGGTCCCAGGCACCACGAAAGTTCCCGTCTTTATCTCCTCCATGGTCACCACCTACCTTGCGGCCTGGAGTTAAAAATCACTCGCTTCCACCGAATCCAGCCTGTATCCTCCCTCCTCCCCCAGCAAAAGAAGGAGCTCGGGGGGGGTAAGGAGGGGAAGCCCGAACCTCCGGGTGTCTTCCAGGGGTATCCTAGGACAGGCGACACAGACCGCGGCCTCCAGCCCCAGATCCAGCAGGGGCTCGGGCCTTATCTCATCCGCCACCACCTGCACCGCCCTCTTCCCCGCCTCCCTCAGCCTCTCCCGCAGAAACCCCGCCAGCCTGAACCTGGCCTGTCCGGGCTTGGTGCTCACCACCACCCCGAAGAGGGAGCCTTCCGCGGCCCTGGCCATCACCGCCCTCCTCTCCCTCAGGAAGCCCTCCCTGGAGTCCATCCTCTCCACCCTACCGCTGAGGGGATCCACCGCCACCACGGGCCTGCCCGTGGCCAGGTGTACCCCCAGCGGGTGGAACTTCCCCGTCCCGAAGTAGAGGAACTTCTCCACCCTTTCCCCCACGGAGAGGGCGGAGGTGAGATCGCAGCCCAGCACCTGCCCCGCATATCGGGTCCTGGGACCCGGTCCCCCCACCTGGGGCCGGAAGCCCAGGGAGGTGAGGGCCCTCATCACCTCCGGGAGAAAACCCACGTGCTGAACGGTGGTGACCACCCCCACCCTGCCAGGCTCCTCCCCTCTGGCCGCCCTCAGAACGGCCTCCACCGGATCCACCCTCATCCTGGCCTCCACGAAGAGGACGGGGAGGGAGGTGGGAAGGCCCATGTCCGCGTGCCCGTAGTGGAGAAGGGCCTCCGCCCCCGCCCTTCTAGCCTCAGCCTCCGCCAGGTCGCAGGCACCATAGCAGCTCCCCCCTAGGAAGAGGGCCTCCACCCCCTCCCCCCTCAGCAGCTCCTCGATCTCCCCCGCATGCCTCCTCAGCCCCTCCGGCAGCTGGACGGCGGCCCTCCTCACCCCGTGGAGCCTGAGGAACCTCCTTACCCTCTCCTCCTCCAAATCGTACTCCTCTCTCAACTCAGCGCTCCTCCACCATCTTGAAGGCGTTCAGGTTTAGGACGATCTCGGCTATGTCGCTCCCGTACTCCCCGATCCTCCGCAGGCTCTCTATCATGAGCCGGAGGGGCAGGAGG
>Ga0207433_10016269_pt1 | contig 10474 bp, 13 predicted proteins | sample YelNatPaOPGAMG01_FD_187559 | JGI IMG/M metagenome (GOLD analysis project Ga0207433, IMG submission 187559) | Hot spring thermophilic microbial communities from Obsidian Pool, Yellowstone National Park, USA - OP-RAMG-01 (SPAdes) (version 3) | ecosystem: Environmental > Aquatic > Thermal springs...
TCCCAACTTCCTTCTGGAGGAAGCACGGCTCATTCCGCTTCATTCCTTAATTTTTCCGCTTATTTTTCCGCTTGAAATTCAAGAAAGGGAAGAAAGCGAAAAGCATATAAAGATTAGCAAGGACGCCTAGGGTGGGATTTGAACCCACACGGTCTTACGACCACCAGCTTAGCAGATTCGCCAAAATTCTGGCGCCTTAACCGAGTTCGGCCACCTAGGCATAATTAATTTATAAACAAAACTTTATTTATTATTAAAACAAATTCCTTATAAAGGAGGAATTGAAATGCCAATTAATGTTAAAGATGTTGCCGATTTGTTTGGCAAGGATGTGTTCACTGCAAAGGGCTTCTACTGTGGCAAAGTTTCAGATGTTGAGTTTGACTTGGCAAGATTCAAGATAAGGTCTTTAGTGATAGAGGCTGCAAGGGAAGGCTTTCTCGGCAAAACCCTAGGTGGGAAGAAAGGTGTAATAGTTCCTTACCCAATGGTTCAAGCAGTTGGTGACATAGTTATAATCAAACACATAGCAACACCAGAAATACCACAAGAAATGCCTGAAGAAGCCCCAGAAGCTCCAGAAGAAGCTTAAGAAATTGGCAATAAAATTTCTTCACTTTTTTACAGTACAGAAGACATAATTTTTCCAAACAGTTAAAGATTTAAAAATCAAATGATAAAAAATCATAAGGTGAAAAATGAAAGGCGATTGCCAAAACAATATTAACTGTGGCTCATTCTGAGATTTGGCTACTCTTAACTACATTCAAAAAATTTCTCTTCGAGCTTTCATCTTCACTATTTTTAATAGATAGCGGTGTGGTGCTAAAGGCAAGCATCTCTGGCTGTTACCCAGAGGATGGGAGTTCGAATCTCCCCACCGCAGCCATTTATTTTTTGAAAACAAATAGGTGATTAGTATGGACATAGCTGAAATCTTGAAAGGAAAAGTTGGAAAAGTTGAAGTTAGAGGTTGGCTTCACAACAAGCGTAGCTCAGGAGGAATTCAATTTTTGATCTTAAGAGATGGCACTGGCTTCATTCAATGCACTTTAAGGAAAGATGCAATTGATGAGAAAACTTTTGAAGAAACAGAGAAATTGCCTTTGGAATCGGCAATTGAAATTTCTGGAATAGCAAAAAAAGATGAAAGAGCTCCTTATGGTTATGAGATCGAGATTGAAAAAATTAATGTAATCAGCAAATCGGTGGAAGAGTTTCCAATAGGTAAGAAATACCATGGCCCAGAATTTTTACTTGACAACCGCCATTTATGGATAAGGAGCAAGAAGATGAACAGAATAATCAAAATAAGGGCAAAAGTTTTGGAAGCTGCTAGAGAATGGTTTAAAGAAAATGGTTTCATAGAAGTTCAAGTTCCGATAATAGTCAGTGCTGCTTGTGAAGGAGGCTCAACTTTATTCGAGTTGAAATACTTTGATTCAAAAGCTTACTTGAGCCAATCTTGGCAGCTTTACGGAGAAGCTATGATATTTGGATTTGGAAGATGTTACACTATAGCTCCTTCGTTCAGGGCAGAAAAATCAAAGACAAGAAGACATTTAACAGAATTCTGGCATTTAGAAGCTGAAATGCCTTTCTGCGATTTTGAAGAGTTGATGAAAATTGAAGAAAATCTTATCTGGTTCATTATGCAAAAAGTTGCTAAGGAATGTGAAACTGAGCTGAGAGAATTGGGAAGAAATCCTGAAGATTTGCTCAAGATGAAACCACCTTTTCCAAGAATAAGATATGAAGATGCTATAAAAATTTTGCAAGGTAAAGGTGTGAAGGTAAAATACGGGGATGACCTCGGAGCTGACGAAGAAAAAGTTTTAGCACTTCAGTTTGATAGACCTTTCTTTGTAACACATTTTCCAAAAGGGATAAAAGCTTTTTATCATAAACCAGACCCGAAACAACCCGAAGTGACTTTGAGCGTTGACATGCTTGCTCCGGAAGGATATGGCGAAATTATTGGAGGTGGAGAAAGGATTGAAAGCTACGAAGAATTGATGAAAAGGATAAAAGAAGAGAAGCTTGATGTCTCAGCTTACAAATGGTATTTGGATTTGAGAAAGTTTGGCTCGGTTCAACATGCAGGATTTGGTCTTGGAATTGAGAGGTTTGTCATGTGGGTTTGTAAGCTCAAGCATATTAGAGACGCAATAGCATTTCCGAGATTAATAAATAGGGTTTATCCATGAAGTCCAAAAAGATATCATTGAAAATGGTTGGTGTGAAATATGTTAATGTTGGAATACTGGATTTACCTATGCCAATTTATAAGGATGATAAAGGCAACCTCTATAGGTACGATGCTTCCTGGGAAAAAAATGATGAAAGAGAAGAGATAGAAAGGCTGTTGAGACTTCCTGAATTGCTTCCAAAAGATATAAAAGGCGAAGTGATATTTGAAAACGAGATATATAATTGGATTGGCATAAGAGATGGAAAAGGGAACATTTACAGATTTGAAAAATTTCAAAGCCCTCGTAGCTCAGTGGTAGAGCACCCGGCTGTTAACCGGTAGGTCGTGGGTTCAAATCCCACCGAGGGCGTTTTTTCTTTTAACCAAAAACCATAAATAGTTTAATTTTCATTATACACTCTGATTTTATGAGTTCAAAAGAAAGGGAAGAAATATTAAAAGGTCTGTATGCGGTGATAGAACATCTTGAAGATAAAATCATCCAAACTAATTTCCTGAGTAATCTTAGTTCTCTCCAGGATCGTTTAAACATTTCAATCTCATCAGGACTTGCGCGTAAAGTGAACGGAAGAGCAAAAGCTGTTATCGGTACAGACATTGAAAATTACACTTTACCCTATGAAGTACAAACTTTTTCATATTTGCCTAACTTAACTATGGGTATTTTAAATTTTGATTTGGAACAAGTATCAGTCTACTTTCCATCAGACAAAAAACTTATACCTTTGGATGAAATACTTTTTCATCATGTGCTTCCGGAGAAATCTAAAACAAGAGAAGGACTTTACAAGACACCGCTTGATTTATTAAAAAAATATGAAGCAACTAAATGGTTTACAAAAATTCTTGAGAAAGTGAAAAATTGTGTTCTTCTTGACAGAACAGAAGGCGATTTTTACAAGAGTGAAAATATTATTCACCATTTTTTAGGTGATTGTATAAAAATTAATTATGAAAAATTGCCAGAAGCTCCGGATTATTCTTGATTAAGCTTAAAGATTAGATTTAATAAAATTTTCAAACTTCTTTTAACATTATAATTTCATCAACTAATCTACCCTTATATTTGGATTGTTTAGGAATCCTTGCAACCTCTTTGAATTTTAATTTCTCATCTCTAAGAATCTGGGCATCTTCCTCTATCAAAGAATTTATAAAATCTTGGAATTCCCTTACTTTTTTGAAGTCTTTATTAGAAAGACTTCTTATAGTGATCTTTTTCCCGCCAAATTCTTTTATCTCCATAAATAATTTTGAATTGATTTGTTTTTTATATTTTTTCTTTTTTGAAAAATTTTTAGAATATAACTGAGGTTGTCTTCAAAAAAATATTACAAAATCTATATATTTTACTATTTAAATTCACAATAATACAATTTTCATCATATATTTTAAACATAAAAAATGCTTTTAAATCAATTTTAAGTAAAAATTTTACACAGAGTTTGTTAAAATTTTATTTAGTTCAAGTTAAAGTCGGGTTAAGTTCGGGTTAGAATTCGGGTTTTGTTCTAGGTAGTGTTTTTTACACACAACCTATTTCTAAACATAAATTTGAAAACCCCTTATAAAGGGTTTTCGATGAGACAAAATATATTTTGTCGAATATAGGAGGAGGAAAAATGGTAATGGATTCGCTCATCAAGAGCGCATTAGCAAGGACAACTGGTAATCAGAGAGAAGACAGGCCAGAGACAAGGTTCAGACTTGAACCAACAAGTGGAGCAACTTTCAGCAATGTTGATTACTACAAGCTTGCAGAGCAAGAATTCGGATTTTCTGTGAGAAAGGCAAAGATAGCAGTGGTTGGTTGTGGAGGTGCAGGAAGCAATGCTGTCACAAGGCTGACAGAAATGGGAATTGAAGGAGCAACCACAATAGCTTTAAACACTGACGCTAAAGCTTTAGCTGTAACAAAAGCTGACAAGAAGATCTTGATAGGAAAAGAGTTAACAAAAGGTTTAGGATGTGGAGGTTATCCTGAGATTGGAAAAAAGGCTGCCGAGGAGAGCAGGAATGAAATAAAAGAATGTTTGGAAGGGGTAGACCTACTTTTCGCAATAGCTGGCTTGGGAAAAGGAACTGGAACTGGAAGCATTCCTGTAGTTTGCGAGTTGGCAAAATCAATGGGAGCAATAGTCATAGCAGTTGCAACTATGCCTTTCAAGCTAGAAGGTGCTAGAGTTGCTAAGGCTGAAGATGGTCTTGCAAGGCTAAGACAAGTTTGTGACACAGCAATTGTGATTGAGAACGACAAACTTTTGAAGTATGCAGGAAATCTTTCAATCCAGCAAGCTTTTGCAGTTGCAGATGAGCTTATAGCTTCAATGGTTAAAGGAATAACTGAAACTATAACTTTGCCATCGCTCGTTAACCTAGATTATGCTGATGTTAAATCTGTCATGCATACTGGAGGAGGGGTCGCAGCGATTGGGGTCGGTGAAAGCAACAGCTCAGACAGAGCAAAAGATGCAATAACAAGAGCTCTAGAGAATCCTTTGCTTGAAGTCGACTACACAGGAGCTCAAGGAGCTTTGGTTCACATTACAGGTGGGCCTGACCTTAGGCTTGATGAAGTGAATTTGATCGGTGAAACAGTTTCTCAATACTTAGACCCTTCGGCACAAGTCTTCTGGGGAGCAAGGATTTTGCCAGAGTTTGAGGGAAGAGTTCAAGTTATAGTAATAGTAACTGGAGTGAAATCGCCCTACATCTTAGGACCAGTAAGCTATGAAACACCAGTATCAAAAGAGATCAGCCAGACGCTCGGCATAGACATAATCAGGTGAGATAAACTTCCAAGCAAACCCACTTCAATCAGTTGAATTTCTTTCTTACCTTCTTTCACATGTTTCACACTCTGGACCTGGAAGAAATGGGTTTGTTGGAGGGAGTCTGATGGAGATGGAAGAAGAAAACGAAGACCAGTGGGATCCTTTTGAAGATGAAGACCTCTTCATAGGGGAAGAGGAATCAGAAGAATTTTGAACCCCTACCTTTTCCTTTTTCTTTTTTTATAAATTGAAAAATTTTCTTAGAAGTTTTTTTAAATAAGAAATAACTTTATTAATTGGGCCCGTGTGGAAACTTGGAGATCCGACGAGGCTTCGGATTTTGAAGAAACCTCGGGTTGAGGGTTCGAATCCCTCCGGGCCCATCTTGCTTTTTTCATCAAGCCAGTAAGAAATTCGGTAAATTCTTCAAATTTCCTTGTTTTCAACAATTTCCATCTCATTAAGCTAATCTGTAACATTTAAATAATAGCTCGAGAAAGGTAAATTATGGCAGACCAAGAAAAAAAGCTTGTTGGAAAGGTTACACATTACTATGGAAAAATAGGAGTAGCTGTAGTGGAACTTTCCGATGAATTGTCAGTGGGTGACACGATTTCAATTGAAGGCAATGTTACAAATTTCCAGCAAACTGTTGATAGCATGGAAATTGAGCACAAGCAAATAAAAACAGCTAAGGCAGGAGATGCAATAGGACTTAAAGTCAAGGAAAAAGTTAGAGAAGGAGATTCTGTCTATAAGCTTTTGGTTTAAGTTTAAATTTTGCTCCAATTTTTAATTTTTTTAATGGTCAAAAGAAATTTTAATATATGCCCCCATCGTCTAGCCCGGTTAATCAATTGAGCTGATAGGACACGAGCTTCTCGGGCTTGGAACCTGGGTTCAAATCCCAGTGGGGGCATTTCACTCAAGATGTGAAGAAACTATCACGTAAAGATCAACATCAAATCTAATTTTCGCCTTCTTATGAAACTTGAAAGTGTATGGTAAGAAGAATTTAAATTTAAAGATTTGCTCTATATTGCAGCCTAAACTTGAAACAAAATTTTGAATAAAAGCTCTTACTTTTTTCCTTCCATTTCTGTGCAATGAATAAATTTTTTTGGCTGACTTAACAGCCTTCTCGAGAAAAATCTTATCGCTGTAGATGCCTTTAATCCCAAAAGGTGGATTTTGTAAAACAGTATCAACTTTTCCTTCCCATTTGGCTATGTCAGAGCAAATGAACTTCACATTCAATTTTTTTCCGACAAGCTTTTGAGCTATCTTCAAATTTTCTTTTGCAACTTCTATCGCTTTTTCATCAATATCAATTGCTATAACTTTTTTAGCACCAAGCAAAGCAGCTCCTATGGCAAGCTTCCCACTTCCACAACCAAAGTCAGCAACAGTTTTATTTTCAATATCTCCAGCAAGGTAAGCTAGATTTAAAATTTCTGCTGCAAGGTAAGAAGGTAAGGTGTATTGCTCCAAACTAATTTTTGGTTTTTCCAAGGGCTTTAGCTTTTCAAGGATTAACTCAATCTCTTTTTTCATTTTCTCGCAATGTAGATATTGTCAGCATTTCTTAAAATTCTTACTTTCAAAATTTTGCCAACATTTTCCTTACAATTGACAATTGTTATGCTCCTTTCTCTAGCCACGCCTATCATTTCATTTGCCATCCAGCCTCTAGCTTTAATCTCAACATTAACTTTTTCTCCAACTTTAAAAACAGTTGGTAATGGTTCAGTTTTAACAATTCCAAAATCAAGAGGAGAAATTTTTAATTTAACTCCAAATCTTTTTTCCCATTCTTCAAGCTGCTTGAAAAATTTAAACCAAGAAATTGGTTTTACTCCTTTAGGTTTTCTTCCAAATTTATGAGCTTCATATTTTTGGATTCCAAGGATTGGAAATTTTTTGTTCTTAATCTCAGCCTTGGCAAACTCTATTATTTTTGGGATCTCTTCGTCATTCAAACCAGGAACCCAAACAGGAGTAAGGGTCAAGTCTATCTTGCTTCCTGCTATGTATCTTATGATCTCAATTATTCTTTCAGTGCTGTATTCTTCACATCCAACAAGCTTTTTATTCAACTCATCATCCAAAGCATGAAGTGATAAGTTTATGTGAGAAAGTTTTAACTCTTCTAGCTCATCTATTTTTTCTTCATTCAACAAGACTCCATTTGTTTCGATCGCAACGCTTTCAATTCCGTCGAGCTGAGAAATTTCAGAAATTATGTCTAAAATTTTTGGATGAGTGAAAATTTCTCCAACAGAGTCGAGAAAAGCATGAATTCTTCCTTTGAATTTCATCACCTCTTTTAGCCAATCTATGAAATAATTTTTTTCCACAATGTATTCAGTTACATGATACTTTGAAAAAATGCCTGCATCTGTGCTGCAGAAAATACAATTCAAATTGCAGATAGAAGTTGGTCTCAATTGTAGCAAATTGGTGCCTCTATCTATTATTCCAACTTGAACTAAGCCTATCAAAGGCAGTTCAGCATCTTTCGGTATCTTTACCAAACTTTTCATAATAAGGATTTTGTTTGAAATCTTAAAAACATCAAGATTTAATTTCTGGAAAACCATCTCAAATATTGCAGGGGTCCCGTAGTCTGGTCAATCGGGCTGGGCTTAGGTGTTTAGAAGAAACCCAGCGGCTTAGTGCCTTCGTGGGTTCAAATCCCACCCCCTGCACTGAACTAATTTTTCATTTTAAGCTCATCTTCCAATTCCTTATAATCCAAAATTGGAACTGAATATTTGGCTTGATCGTCTATAGCAATTCTGGGGCAAGCAAAATTTATCAATAAATCAAATTCCAAACCTTCTATTTTTTCTGGCGTAACTTCGTCCATGGCTAAGATGTAAACTTCTTTTCCTTCATCTTCTAACTTTTTCTTAAGCTCAAAAGGCAATTTCAATTGACCTTTTTTCCAGCTCACGAGCAAACCAATTTTCTTTGCTTCTTTAAATTGCGCTTTATTCCAAACAACAATTTTTTGAATTTTTCTCTTGAATTCTTCCAAACTTCTTATCTCCCTTCTTTCTAAATCTAAGTTCAAAACCGGCTTGTTTGTATAAAGTACTAAACCAGCAGCATAAAATTCTCCTGCTGAAATTGCAAGGAAGCAATCAACTTTTTTCTCTACAGCTTTAGCTGCTCTCAAATCACAACCCAAAACTTGACCAGGATATTGTAAAGCTTTATGAAGAAAAACTTTTTTCCCTCTTTCCTTCAGATATCCTTCAACTTTTGGCAAAAGTTTTACAAACTGTATGCTTGTGATTAAACCTATTTTTTCAAAACTATTCAACTTTTCAAATTCTTTTTCCAGTATAGGTAATGGGTCTGCTTCCATAAAATATTCCCAATAGACGACTGGAATTTTTGTTCTTGGTAAAAATTTTTCATGTCCTATGTGGAGGATTACATCGCAGCCTAGCAGTTTTGCCTCATTTTCCCTTACGTCACAAGCCCCAAAACATTTTTCTGTACAAAGAACGACTCTAAAACCATTTCTTTCTAATTCTTTTACAATTTTTTGAATCTTCAATCTTATTCCTTCAGGAAATTGGACGAAGATCTTTTTTGCTTTAAGCCTTTTCAATTTTTTAATAACCTCTTCAGGAACTTCCATAACTTATGTTAGTCTCCTGTTCTTTTTCAATTTTTCCCTACATTTCTTACAAACGTCAAGAAAACGATAACGATAAAGCCTTCCAACTTCGCGAACAGGCTTTTTACATATGTCACAAAATTTTTTCATCAATTGAATTTTATTTTTCATTAATTTAAATTTTAGCTTCAATATTCAATTTAATGAAAATTTCTGATGAAATAAGAATCAAGGCAAAAAAATTGTTTGAAGAAGGAAAAGTTGAAAAAGAAATAGAAACTGATAAAAGAATTCATTTTAAGGTTAAAGGAGAAACTGAAGAACATTCAGTGATTTTTGATAAAGAAAAAAATACATTTTCATGTGATTGCCCTTACTTCACACTCAAAGGGAAATATTGCTCGCATGTAGAGGCAGTCAAACTATTTTTAAAGAAAAAATCTTAAACTTGTTTTCATGGTAAAATTCTTGTAACATATCTAGGAAATAGAGTAGCTTCTTTTATATTTCCTATATCGAGCAACTGCATTGTGAATCTTTCTAAACCCAAACAAAATCCTCCGTGCGGTGGAGCTCCGTATTTGAATTGTTCAGTGAACCATTTTATGTGCTCCAAATTCATGCCTTTTTCTTTAACTTGTTGGACAATTTTTTCATACCTGTGTTCTCTCTGACCTCCTGAAGATACTTCAACCCCTCTGAAAACTAAGTCAACACTTCTTGCCCATTCTGGCTCTTCATCCACACGCATTACATAAAAAGGTTTGACATTGAATGGAAATCTGTTGATGAAAAAGAAATCTTGCTTGAATTTTTCTTTTACATGTTTGGATAAAATTTTTTCCGCCTCTTTGTCTAAATCTGAACCGAATGGCAATTTTTTGCCATATTCTTCCAAGATATCATAAATTTTTGGAAATCTAAGCTCAGGAAATGGCAATTTCGGAATTTTTATTTTTTTACCAAGAGTTTCAAGTTCTCTTTTACATTCTTTCGCAACTTTTTTTATTGTGTAAACCACTAGACCCTCTTCCAATTTCATCACATCTTTTTCATCTTCTAAAATAAATTCTGGTGCAATTCCTCTGTGCTCAGCCAAATGGTATGGTGTATCTGAATGTTCTGCCCTCCAATTCGGACCAATGTCAAAAATTCTTTCGAACCCAGCTAAAATCAATAGTTGCCTATGCAATTGTGGGTCTTGTCTGAGAAAAGCTTCTTTAGCAAAAAAATTTATTTTGAAAACATCTGCACCCCCTTCAGAAATTCCACCAATGATTGCCGGAGTAAAAACTTGGATAAAACCATTTTTCCTCAAGAATTCTTCCGCCGCTTCAACAATTTTTGCTTGAATCTTGAATATAGCCAAATTCTCTTTTCTCCTCAAATCAAGTGGCCTCCAGTCTAGCCTTGTGTCTAAATTTGCTGGGGTTACCCATCTTGGGTCTAAAGGTAGAGGAACATGCGCTTTATTGACAACTTCTATTTTTTCTGGTATAACTTCTATTCCAACTTTTTCCACGTTGCTCTTGACAACTTTACCTTCAACAGAAATAACATCTTCTTGATGTAATTTTTTTATAATTTCTAAAATTTTTTCAGGGACTTTGCCTTTTTGTGCAACAATCTGGATTGTGCCTTCCCTATCTCTCAAAACTAAAAAATTGATTTTTCCAAGAAGCCTTACGTCATGAACCCAACCAAATAGGTTAACTTTTTTTCCCAAAAATTTTTTAACTTCACTTGTGAAAATCCTTTTCATCTACCCACCCAAGTTGTATAACAAAATCCAAATTGTCAGCCATACTAAAAGAAAAGTTACAAAACTGTTGTAAAAGAGGTAAGTTTTTTTGCCCT
>Ga0207433_10016270_pt1 | contig 10474 bp, 19 predicted proteins | sample YelNatPaOPGAMG01_FD_187559 | JGI IMG/M metagenome (GOLD analysis project Ga0207433, IMG submission 187559) | Hot spring thermophilic microbial communities from Obsidian Pool, Yellowstone National Park, USA - OP-RAMG-01 (SPAdes) (version 3) | ecosystem: Environmental > Aquatic > Thermal springs...
TCAGCAGGCTTTACTCAGATCAGGAAATCCCGCACATGGATTCAGAAGCACTCCAATTAGTAGCTCAGATAATGGATCTTCTAGAGAAGCTGAAGAAGAAAGGCCTCTCGATAGATGATGTTGTGAAGCTTGTAAAACACATATACATGAAACAACAGCAGGAGGAGCCTCCTTCTGAGGAGGATTATCAGGATTCGGGGGTGATGCGATGAAAAAGGTTCAGTTGAGAGGGTATTTTCTCTCGGTCGCTGTCCCGACCGAGAGCTACTTCATGAGGGATGTCGATTGTTCCAGACTTCCAGGCCCAACATACCTCCAGCTTGTAACACAGCTTCAGGATCTCCTATCAGGCATAGATGAAACCCACAGGGAGAACACAAATAACTTCGCTCCGTCGAGGAGATCTCTTAGAGCGAGGTATCTTAAAGTCACGAATACTGACAGGAGAAAAATCCTGTCTTTCTTCGTTATTCCAACACCTCTAGTTTCCAAAATAAAGAACATAAGAGCAAAAGTGTATAATACAGTCAGAAAATATTCAATAGTTATAGAGCAGATAAGGATGGGATATCACAGGGACAACATATACATCGTTCCGCCAGAATATGCAGATGATCTTCTTGCAGAAATAGAGCAGTACAACAGAATGCTGAAGAGCTTAGTCGAGGAGGCAAAGAAGTTTGATATAACACCGATAGAAGCTCTGCTTTCAAGATATGATCTAGAGCTCCAGAAAAAGAATACAGATATCCCAGAGATAAGAGTGGAGCTGATGCCCATAGCGTTCTCAACTTACGAAACTGATTCATCCAGAGTCCAAGAGCTTCTAAGGAAGAGGGAAGAAGAGCTAGTGAATCAGGTGCTGGAAGAGCTCAAGAAGAGGCTTGAGCCTGCAATAAAAGCAATAACAGAGCAGACAGAGAAGCTTGCTACAAGGAAAAGCTACAACAGTCTTATGAAAGGACTTGAGAGGATAAAGAGAATGGCTGATGACATAGGCCTCCATGAGTTTTCATCTGCTGTTATAGATCCTCTAATAGAAGCTCTGGATAACCCAGATAAAGCATTGGAGATAAAGTCCAATCCAGAAGGATGGATAGATGGGAGAATAAAATCCCTATTCTAATCTTTTTTATTTCTTCTTTTTGTTTTCTTCAAGCAACTGCTTAATCGGGAGATAAGCTCTCTCCTTTCCCCTTTTTCCCTTATCTCCTTTCTCCTAGCAACCTTTAAATTCACTCACTACATTAGTGTCTTGGTGACTCGATTTGAAGAAGTCCAAGGTCTTAGAGAGCCCCGAGAGGCTCAGGCGTCTGATGAATGAGCAGGGAAAGAAGGTTCTCCAGATGCTTAGAGAAAGAGCAAAGAAAAATCAGGGAGTGAAGAACTGGGAGTTCATGGAGGCTGGGATACCAAGATATTCTGCTAGGATAAGGGAGCTAAGACAACAGGGACACATAATCAAGACTGTGAACAAAGGAGGAGGAGAATATGAGTTCTTCTATGTTGATTTCGATCCGAGTCAGGTAAAGAAAGTGGATGAGTGCTCCCTTTATCTCATAAAGGACGGGCAGACTAGGTTCAGGAAGAGCTTTTCAGGTTTTGCATCTGAGATAGGGATGGAGGTCGATCTTCCGAATGAGGGATTTGATACTCTTTTATTCATAGAAAACAGGGATCATGCACCGAAGAACCCAGTTCTCGTCGTGTTTTACATAAAGAGAGGAGTCCCATCAATAGAGATAATGAGGGACACTAGTGCAACTAGGAAGATGATACAGACTATGGCTGAAAAAGCGAAAGAAGAAGGATACAGCTTTATAGCTGTCAGGAGGATGCCTGAGGCTGAAGTCGGGGCTCTTCCCCTGTGAGGTGATATTATGAGCATGCTGGGAAGAGTTTTATCGGATCTATCCGGTAATGATGGGAAGCCCACTATGGTGACCCTTTCCATAATAAAAAACTCGCATGGAGAAGATAGAGCTGCTTGGGCGATCCTGAAATTCCTCGAGGAGAAAGGTTTTGTCAGGAGGGAGCTTGACGGAAAGAAAGCGAGGGTTTACCTCACTCCATATGGCAAGATGGCTCTCTCAAGAGATCTTCATGATCTTGATGAGGAGCTCAGGGAAAGGATCAGGGAGGTGAGAAGGTGCAAAAGAAAGAAGAGATACTTGATATGAAGTCCCAGATCTCCACATCCCTTCCTCTCTGGGTCATAGAATATCTAAGAAAGAGGAGGAAGGAGACTGGGATTCCTATATCAGAGCAGATAAGAGAGTATGTCATTGAAGCTGTTAAGAGGGAGATGGGAGAGTGAAGAAGAACTACTATGTCCACGTTTTCAGGGTTAAGAACGAAAAACTTAACGCATTTTTCGAGGGGAAATGGGGGATAGAGCAAGTGAAGGACGAGGTCTGGATATACAATGATCGCACAAATCCCGAGATGTCCACAGTTATGAGGGAGAGGATTCACATAAGGTTTTGCAAAGATAAGGTTAGGATGAGGCTCATGCAGGATGTCTTCAAGTGCTCCACTGAGACATGTCTTGAGGATATAATCGGGGAGGAGGTCATCGTCAGAGTGCAGAAAGACGTCAAATACCTCAAGAAGTTCATAAGCCACCTGTTCTCTCTCGCTAGGGACAACAGGAGGACTGCTTGGTCTGTCGCCATGAGGTACTTGGAAGACGAGCTCAGGTACAGGGAGTGGGAGAAGTTTGAGAAACCAGATATATCCAAGCTTGAGAGGGAGGAGGAATCCGAGGAAAGAGAATGGGGGAAGAACGTGGAGCTGGAGCTAATAGTAAACGAGGCGGAGAAGGAGGGCCTTATGTATGAGGCAAGAGATTCAGTTCCATGAGGTGGGAATATGAGCGGGAACAGGATTCTGGATGAGATAAAGCTGAGGCCCAGAAGGTGGAAGTTCATGCTGAAGGAGTGGAAAAAGCCAATACTGTACAATAACGTCATGGTGACTGGAGAGGATATAAGAGTGGAGGGAGATTGGGTGATATTCACAGCAACTGATGGAATTAGAAAGTTCAGGATGGATGTCTGGGGAGAAGACTTCTTGAAAATGATGAAGATGGACAGGGATGATCTCTCTTACGCACTCCTAGCACTAAAGTCTGATATATATGACGTGATATTCGAAGTTCCCCCTTGATTTTTGGTGTTTTTATGGAGGAGAAGAGGGATTATTATCTCTGGGTTCTGAAAGCTTGTGGAATAAAGGATGCTGAAAGACTGGCTAACACTATGCTCGGGGTTATGGTTCTTCTGGATGAAGAAGGAAGGATAATACCAGTAAAAAGGGAGATAAAAAAGAAGTGCAGGTTGGTGAGGAGAGTTTAACAGTTTAGTTGGTTTCACCGAAATCTCACATATGCGACTGGAACTACTTCTCTTTTTCTGATCCATTCATTGATGTCATCCTCTGTCGAGCCTTATCACATCAGCACAAGAATATATCTGTCGCAATACGCTTGGTATTGCGACATTCACTCCTTCACAGCTGACTCAACCCTTGGATTCGTCTCCGTTGCCTCCATCACAGTCTTCTTAACATCATTCATCATCGCTTTAATCCCTATGGTAAATCTCTGGATTTCCTCATTAGTGATTATCCTCAACATCGGGTAATACCAGCCTTTCTTCATCTCCTTGGCTCCAAGGAAGACTATGAAGTTCTTCAGGTGAGATCCCATCTCCAGTGCGGCTCTCTTCGCTGTGACGTGATCCATCCCCTCAGTTTTATAACAGTTATAAAATAAAGCAGTTGTAAACCCAATCTCTGTTATCTTTCCCTTCACTACTACTCTCATCAGGAGCAAATGCTTGTAAACTTCAATGGGAGAAAACTTGGAGAGGCTTCTGGATATGTAGCTGTTTTTCACCCTTCCAAGATTTACGTCCTGATACGTTATCCTCAGGTTTGCAGTAGGGTCTCCCTGTTCTACCTCCTTTATTCCCCCGTCTAGCGAGAAAAAAGCCTCTTTAGACTGGTTTCTGAACCAGTGGAGCAGAATTGATTCCATTGATTCACCATTGCTTCGGAGGCCAAGGTATGAGCTCATCCGGTCTTAAGGGCCTAAGCCTGTTCTTCCTTCTGTCTCTATTTACCAGCTCATAGTATGCGATAACTCTGGGGTCTGTTAATGGAACACATGCGGAGGGGAGCGTTAAATCCTTCCTTGCTTTTTCGCATGATTCCAGATCAGGAAACCTGCTGGCAACATTCCATTGACCCTCTAAATTTACTATAAGAGCATACTTCGGTCGAACCATCTTCATTCTGTACATATTAATCCCAAGAAACTGCCACCTCTCAATAAAAACCTTATTATTTCATTCTCTAGAATAGTGAGCTTAAATATTCTACCCTTCTCTTTTCAAGATGCTTGCGGTAGACGAGCTCTGTAATAGATATAATGGAAAGCTCCTTCAAGATGTATGCAGGATATCTGAAAAACCAACTGACGAGATGATAGAAGATATTATGAACATAGACAGGGGATCTGTCTGGGTCAGATGGGATGGAAAAAGCCTGAACGTCCTCAGGAGGCATGATGCATTTCAGGTATCAGTAACAGGTTCTGCCAAGATAAGGCAATCGTTCAGGACTAAGGATGACTGTGAGAAAGGAATTGAGAGAAGAAAGGACATATTGAACATGGAGGGCCACAGGCTTGAGGGGATTTGCATGCCAGATGGAACATTCGAGGGAAAGGTCACTTATCTTTACAGATCCATCATACCTGCTGATATTGAGAGGGAGAGGAGAGCTGAAATGCTAAAGGATAGGATAAAGAAAGCTGACAGAATTCCTGAGCTAGTGATGAGGCTATTCCCGGAGAATTTCGGGAGGAGGAGCCAGAAGTTGTATGTGGTAATCTAGGCAATTGCTTACGAGATAAGTTTTTTAAAGGGGCTATTATCACTTTTATCTTGGTGAGATAATGCCAGTCTGGCTGTGGATTTTCGCAATCCTCGCCATCACTGATGGGGTGTGGGCAATATACAAGCTGAATCACCTTCCCCTGCCATACAAGCTTGTGCCCCGTGAGGATCTAAGCGATGAGGAACTTCGTGCCATCGAGAAGGAGTACCTCAAGTATGGGGCAATAGGTCTCTCTTTACCTATAGCGTGGATCATAGCAGCAATCCTATTCGGATAATACACGAAATTCTGGTATTTTCAATTTCTCATCTTTTTTTTCTTTTAGTTGGATGGGTGCCCAAGAGTCTTTCGTGCTACTCAAGTAACAGATAAGTTTTTATTTGATTTTATCCTCTTCTTGTGGAGAGTCCTCCAGAATCCCAATGAAAAGGGTATTGAAGGATTCGTTCTCAGGTATTCGTGATAGTGGAGACTTAAAGAATCCCAAACAGGGATTCCTCCCAATGAAAAGGGGCTGAATCTTTTTGGGAATAAATTTTTAAGCTCGTGAAGGCATCACTAATTATGTTGCTCGATGATCTTGTGTCAAAGTCCATATACATAATTCGGGAGGCTGTTATAGCAGCTGAAAGGGCAAACAAGAACATAGCAATGCTCTGGTCTACTGGAAAGGACTCGACAACAACCCTATATTTAGCCAGGCAGGTGAAACCTGATATCTTTGTCATCCATCTGGACACAGGATTCAAGTTCCCAGAGATATATGAGTTTAGAGACAGGCTGGCTGAGGAGTGGAACTTAAACTTGGTTGTAAAGAGGAGAAACACCAATGTAACTCCCTTCAACTCGGACAGATTCACGTGTTGCATGGAGAGGAAGACAAAGGCATTGAGAGAAGTGATAGACGAGCTGAACATAGGCTACCTCATAGTATCAATAAGGAACGATGAGCATGTTGTCAGGGGAAAGGAAAGACACTTCTCCCCCAGGTATGATGCGGATGCATTGAGGATGCTCCAAGAAGCTTATGGCGAGGATGCAGTATGGATGAACGATGAGATAAAGAAGCAGGCTGAGGAGGGAGGGTGGATCTATCTGGATCAGCCTGTTGAGCTGTGGGATCTGTACCAGACAGATTTCCCTGGAGCCCACCATGTCAGGGTTCATCCTCTTCTCGATTGGCCCCTTGAAGCAGTATGGGAGTTCATAAGGAGGGAGAAGATCCCCCTGAATCCTCTATATCTGCAGGGATATTCCTCTCTAGGATGCTGGCCCTGCACCCAGAAGACCATGGCTCCATCCAAAACGATAGATGAGTTCATAGAGAAGGTAAAAAGCGTAGAGGAAAGAGGTGGAAGAGCTCAGGACAAGGAGGATGTGGACACGATGCTCATGCTCAGGAAAGCAGGATATCCATAACCTAAGCAATTGCTTATCCTTTTTATAGTATTACAACAGATTTTTTGCTCACTCTTTCCGCCGATATATTCGACATTATCTTTTGTCCTTCACTCACGAACCCCTTCATCTCCTCTATTATGTAGTTTATATCAGAACTTGATGCCCCGTATGTGTGTGCGATGAGAGCTACACCAGCTCCATGAGTCGAGTCAAGCACAAGAGAGGATCTAGCTCCCTGTTTTCCAAGCTTTTTCCTCATCCTCTTTTCATACTCAGAACCTAAATTCTCAATTCTGTCGAGTGCTAAGCTGTTGTCTGGGAATATGTGGACTATAAGCTCTTCCTCTATCGTATCATCCAAGCCAGCTTCCCTGTCTATGTAATAAGACTGCTTGTAAAATCCCGTTATGTTCTTATCATCCGGTGTTTCGATGACGAAGTTCACGTTCCCTCTCTTTACATCTATATCAGGTCTCCCCAAGCCCTTGAGGAATACTACAAAGTCCTTTATCTTGTTCAGGGAGAAATCGGGGAGTGTACACCTGATCTCCGAGTAGAAGAAATTGCTATCTCCTCCTTTTTCCTCCTTTGGCTTTCCCCCTATAGCCATGCACTTCAGGATGAACTCATCTCTATGGTAGGGCATGATAAAACCTCTTCAATATGAGGCTCCGGAAAGATTTAATAATTTACTTTATATTTATAGCTCAATAAATATCCTCCCAGATTGTTCAAACGTCACTTTCCCAGATACCCTCCTCTTGGTTTCTTCCAGCCTCTCCTTAACTGTGTTCAGTGCTTCCTCAAAATCATCGAACAGATCAAATACTCCTATGCAGAGGCATGATTTATCATCGCATCTACAGTATGGAGGAAGGAGCGACTCAGGAAGCCTATTAGATATTTCAACTTTTGAATGTACTGAGATGGTCTTCTTCCCGCCTTTGGGAAGCGAGATATCTGTATCATATGATATTTCATTATCTCCCGCTTTGAAATTCATGTAAACATGCCATATCTTTATCCTAGACCTTACTTTCCTCCGACTGAATTCCTTTATTATCTCATCTTCTTTCCTCAGGAAATCGATTACCTCATCAAAGGAGGTGGACTCAGGAAGAACACAATACGCTGTGAAGCGATTTTCTACACTAGTAGCCCATAGCTTATACGTCCCTCCTCTCGAGGTGCAAAAATCTAAAAAATCAGATCTTACCTTTGCTAAGAGAGTTTCCATCAAATCACCTATATCTCGATGAATATCCTCTCTCCCACCTGTTCATATCTTCCTCCTTTCCTCAAGAGAGTGGATCTTGTCTCCTCTATATCCTCCCTGATCCTATCAATTGCATGTGAGATATCATCCTCTATCCTCACTCCCTTGTAACAGAAGTAGAACTCCTCATTGTACCCACAGCCAGGGGGAACTCCAAATTCGACTGGTATTCTTGAGATCACATTCTTCAGGTCTTCTGGTGTGTCAAACTTGATCCCGACGAACTTCTTCCCATCTGATTTCCATAGATTATAGTAGATCTCAGTGCTCCCTGGAAACTTGCTGAACCTCAAGCTGATGAGCTTTCTTCCCCCACCCCTTCTTATCACATCAGTTATGATAGAGTCCTCCTCCTTCAGGAACTCTACTATTCTATTCTCGTCCTCCTTGCTGATATTTGAAACAAAGCAGTTCAAGATCAGGACATCCTCATTCCCTACTATTTCCATCTCTCCCCCGATAGAGTTGCAGATCCTCTCGAAATCAGATCTTACCCTCAGGATGGGATCTTCCATCGTATCGCCTATATATCCAGTGAAACCCTCTCGCTTATCTGTTTCAGCTTTCCAGAGCTCCTCTCCTCAAGCTCAAGCAACCTGTGGAAGCATGCAGTCAGATCATTTAGTGCAGTGCTCAGGTTATATCTATCAGATCTCCCAAGAAGCCAGGTGCACCTGTTCCCTATCACCTTTCTTGCTGATTCGTCCATCAGCTTCATCGTCTCAACGACGAAATCTGGAATAGGGCATTCCCCTCTTGGAATCCTTTCCTTGTAACACATTTCAGCAGGTATTGATATTGCTACTGCTGATGCAGATATTGCGGATGCGAAATCGGTGAATTTGGATGTCTTAACCACCTGGGTAATTCTGTCAAGAAAGGAGACGTCGTTCCTCGGTACTTCATCCCTTCTCGAAGCTCTCTCCCTTCCCTCCTCCTCAAGCCTTCTCCACAGTTCAAGCATTAAACCACCTTTCAAAAAGGGTGCCAAGAAAATTTAATGATTTATTTTCAAATCTCGACATAAATTCTTTCTCCATACTTTTTCAGCTCGTTTATCTTCCTCTTCACTATTGCTACTGCCTCCTCAGTCCTCCTCATGAGCCTCGTATATACTGGTTTTACAGGCTCTGAGAAACCTATATTCTCAGTGCATGAGCAAACCCTATCAAAATAATCGCATTTAGGAGGCAGTATGTCGCCAAAGTTTAGTGTTTCAGGGATATGCTCGGAGCTCACCTCCTTTGTAAACTCTAAGGTCTTACCTCGCAGGTTACCCCACTTTCTCGCTTCGTATGCTATCCCAGTGTAGGGCTCGTGGAGCGTGTGGGATGAGAAGAACTCAAGGCGAACTGTTCCTCTCTCCTCTTCACTGAGCGATTTCACGAGAGACTCATCCTCCTTGGAGATGAATTCTATTATCTCCTGAATCTTTGCATCGGAGATCTCAGGAAGCTTGCACATTCCATGAAAAGCTTTCTCTTCTGGAAATGAGAGAGAGCTTCCGCCTATTGACTTACAAAAATTACCAAAGTCAGACCCTATTTTCCTTAATGTCTCCTCTATCATTAGATCACCTGATTGGCTTGGGCCTCTTGAATGGGGTTACCGATGCTGTTAAATCGAGAACTCTGACAGATGTCGGTGCACAGAACAGGTTTCCCTTCACAGTCCCCCTTCCCACGATCATCCCATCTTTCACAAGTGCAAATTTACCGTAAAGCCTCCCTCCGCTCCCCCTCTTATTGCATCTGGAGTAGAACTTCTCGAAATGGAGCTCAGTTCCCTCAGGTATGATTCCCTTCGACCTCAGCATCTCCTCTGTGCTCGGCTTTACCATCTCTTTGTTCAGGTTTCTCACATCAAGCCTCCTGATCTCGACAGGCTCGTCCAAGCAACCTGAGATCTTTGGAGGCCTTGTTGTCAGGTAGCAGAACAGCATTCAATCACCTCAGAACAAAGATGCTATCCTCCCCTCCACATCCTCTTCCTGTGGCATCTCTTCTGAAACCCCGCCAGCAACTCTGGATACTAGGGACGACATCCACTCCCTGAACCTGTTCACATGTCCCCTGGGCACAACATTGAGATAAGGACATACTCTCGGATGCCTTCTAGATCCGCAATCAGGATCTACTCCAGGTGCTATAACGTAATCTTGAAGGTCTGGGCTCTGGCTTGCCTTCTTTGCTAAAGAGAAAGCAATTGCCCATGCCTGCTTCTCCTCCCTCAGATAGATATCAGGGCTACATGAGAAATATGGAGCAATTGTGTCATCTATCTCCACAGAGTCCCCCTCTACTGTCGTCTTCATCTTAAGGTAGTATGGTTTGCAGGTCATCTTCCTCTTTACTATCCCTGAAAGCATATCTTGGAGTTTTCCAGACTCTGAGTGAAGGCCTTCCACAGATTCGCCGATGCTCTCAAGGGCTGGAATTAGCGATGGTTCCCTGCTCCTCACCCAGTCGGGCTCATGCAGAGGACGGTCATCATATTCAACATGAATTCCTACCCCATTTCCCCTTCTGTAAGGCCAGATCTTCCCTTCATTCCACGAGAAGTGTTTCTCCCCTTTTGGCTTCCCAAACCAGCTTGCCAGAGGGTATGCTATGTCATCGGAAAGGGGCTTGTACTCAGAGGACATAAAAAACTGAGGGGAAAAAAGATAAAAAGATATACTTTAAATGAAGCTATTTTAAATTATACCAATCTTCTTGAAGATCTCCTGCATCATCTCCTCCTTCATCCTCCTATATGTGTTTAAATCTATCCCAAGAGCTGTCAGAGCTGCATCCCTGAAAGGGCACTGCTTCGATACTCCACAGCAGTAAGCTATGTTCCCATAGCAGGTTATAGCCATAACTTCCCTTATCTCCTTCTCCGTCAGCTTTCCCC
>Ga0207433_10016271_pt1 | contig 10473 bp, 11 predicted proteins | sample YelNatPaOPGAMG01_FD_187559 | JGI IMG/M metagenome (GOLD analysis project Ga0207433, IMG submission 187559) | Hot spring thermophilic microbial communities from Obsidian Pool, Yellowstone National Park, USA - OP-RAMG-01 (SPAdes) (version 3) | ecosystem: Environmental > Aquatic > Thermal springs...
CTGTAGGTGCTATTTACACATTTAGAAGACCTACAAGGTCTAGAAAAGGAGTTAAAGATGTTGGTATAATAATGGGTAATATTATTTTAATATATTTACTCATTCTTATTTTTCAACAAAATTCTCTATAAAAATTTACCAATAATATTTAACAATTGTGTCTCGAGCCAATTGTGCTTTATTTGGATAATCTAAATTATAATGAATTCCTCTACTTTCTTTTCTTGCTCTAGCACATTTAATTGTTAATTTAGATACAGTAGCTAAATTTCTTAGTTCAATAAGATCTGATGTAATTTTGAAGTCCCAATAATATGCTTCAATTTCTTTCTGAATCAAATTTATTCTTGCCCAAGCTCTTTCCAGCCTTTTATTAGTTCTAACTATGCCAACATAATTTTGCATTAATCTTCTAATTTCATCCCAAGTTTGAGTTATAATTACTGCTTCATTAGGATCCATTGCATTACCGCTTTCCCATTCCGGAATTTCTATATCTTTTGCAAATGAATCTTTACTGTTTTTTCCTATAAATTCACCACAATTATAACCACAAACTAACCCTTCTAAAAGAGAATTACTAGCTAATCTATTTGCTCCATGCAGACCAGTACAAGCAGATTCGCCTATTGCATATAGATTTTTTACATTTGTTATTCCATTTACATCAGTTAAAATCCCCCCGCATAAATAATGTGCAGCAGGCACCACAGGTATTGGTTCTTTTGTAATATCAATTCCAAACTTTTTACAAGTTTCATACACACCTGGGAATCTACTTTTTAAAAAATCAGCATCTTTAAAAGATATATCAAGAAGAACATATTCATCTCCTGTCTTTTTCATAACGTCATCGATCGCTCTACTCACAATATCGCGAGGTGCCAATTCTTTTAATGGATGATATTTTTCCATAAATCTATTTCCTCTTCTATCCGTTAGAATTGCTCCTTCTCCTCTCAATGATTCTGATATTAATGCATTTTTAGCATAAGGATGATATAAGCATGTTGGATGGAATTGCATAAATTCCATATTAGCAATCGCTGCTCCTATTCTATAGGCCATTGCAATTCCATCACCCGAAGCTGTATCTGGATTACTGGTGTATAAATAAACTTTCCCTGCACCACCAGTTGCAAGAATTGTGGCTTTAGCTCTTATACTATATATTTCATTACGTTTTCGATCCAAGACATAAGCTCCATAACAATTATAATCTCTACCATATAAATTTATAGCTATATTCCAATCTCTAATTTCAATATTCGGATATAATTTTACTTGCTCTAAAAGCTTTGTTAAAATAGCATGTCCTGTGAGGTCTTTTACATGAAATATTCTTCGCTTGCTATGTCCTCCTTCTTTTGCTAGATTGTATCTTCCATCCTCTAAAGTATCAAATTCTATGCCCCAATCAATCAATTCTTTAATTCTTTCTTTACTATTTAACAATATTGAACGAACTGCCTCTTCCTTACATAATCCATCGCCTGCAATTAATGTATCTTGTATATGTTTTTCAATTGAATCCTCTTCTGACCAAGCACAAGCTATTCCTCCTGCTGCTTTATCTGTGTTGCATTCTTCTATTGAAGTTTTACACAATAGTAATACATTACCATATTTTTGGAGTGATATAGCAGATCTTAATCCCGCTATTCCAGATCCGATAATTAAATAATCAACTTTTTCCATCATGTTTATTCAATTAATCTTTCCAATTATTTAAATTGTATAAAAATTTAACAATCAAATATAAAAAAATTTATTATTTCTAAAAAATTTATTTTAAATAGTTATTATTTTTTAATATAATTATTATAATTATTCATATTTAAGAAGATGTTTTAAAATGTCAAGTTTAGGTAAAGCTATTAGACTTGAGCGTATTATGAATAGAAAAACTGGTACGATGGTTTTTGTCCCTATGGATCATGGTTTAACTTTGGGAACTATTAAGGGATTAGAAGATATGCCTAAAATGGTTGATATGGTAGCATTAGGTGGTGCAAATGCAGTGATAGAACATGCTGGTATTGTTGCTACAGGGCATAGAGGCTCAGCAAAAGGTTATAAAAGTTCTGGTAAAGATATTGGGCTGATTATACATCTCTCAGGGTCCACATCACTGAGTCCTCATCCAAATTATAAAGTTTTAGTTTGCTCAGTAGAAGAAGCTATTAGAATGGGAGCTGATGGAGTATCAATCCATATAAACATAGGTGATGAAACCGAACCTGAAATGTTGCAACAAATGGGCAAAGTTTCACAAGATTGTAGATATTGGGGAATGCCACTTATTGCAATGATGTATCCTAGAGGTCCTAAAATTAAATCAGAACATGATCCAGTAGCCATTAATATCGCTGCACGTGCGGGTGCAGAATTAGGGGCTGATATAGTAAAAACAAATTACACAGGTGATATTGATAGTTTTAAAGAAATAGTAAAAGGTTGCCCAGTTCCAATTATTATTGCTGGAGGACCAAAAATGAGTAATACCACGGAATTACTGAAAATGGTATCCGATGCTATGGAAGCTGGGGCAAAAGGGGTTGCTTTTGGTAGAAATATTTTTCAAGCAGAAGATCCAACTAATTTAGTTAGATCTATTTGTAAAATTGTTCATGAAAAACAACCAGTAGAAGAAGTATTGAAAGAATTAAAAATTTAATAAGGAATTTTAATGAAGTGTTCAAAAAAAATCAGATCTTATTTCTTAAAATATTTAGAAATATTAAAACTAAATGAAGAAGATACAATAAATGTTTTTGTTTTATTTTCCGATTTTAAAAAGCTAGATGAGTTTATAAATTCTTACAAAACATCCGAAAAAGTAGATAATATTTTAAATTACCATAATAAAAAAATTACCATACTATTTAAGTTTTCAATATTACCTTGTATTTTTATTCAATTACAATATTCACTTCTTACTATATTACAAGATGAATTATTTGTGGTTCAAATTGATGGAAATTATCCATTGTATTTAGCCTTAGATCAAGTAAAAAAAATTCTAAAATTAGATGTATTAGAAAATAACTTGGTTTATCCTACGGGAAAAGATGTAATAATTGCATTGTTGGATTCTGGAATAGATAATAGTATTAATGGATTAAAGAATATAGAAGTTATTGAAAGAATAAATATTACCAATGAAAAAGAATTAGATACTTGCGGTCATGGTACTATAATGGCTAGCATTTTAGGTGTTAATAAAAATTTTGAAGATTTTAAGTTAAAAGGATTAGCTCCAAACGTTAAATTAATTGATGTTAAAATAGTAGATAAAGAAGGTAAATCATCTCTATTTGATGCATTAGTTGCTTTAGAAATCCTAAAGAATAAAGAGTTTGATATATTACATTTTGGAGCAGTGACTCTAATTCCAACTGATGGTTGGGATATTTTAAGCAGATTTTGTAAATACTTCTACGATAAAAATATTATTATTGTAGCGCCTGCGGGAAATTATGGCCCAGAAAACTTCACTATTGGTTCACCTGCATCTTCAAATTATGTATTTTGTATAGGGGCTTCAGATAAATTTGGAAATATCGCATTTTTTTCTTCTAGAGGTCCTACATTAGATGGTAAATTAAAACCAGATTTCGTCATGCCGGGTTCAAAAATTAGAACCATTTATCCAAAACCAAAATCAAACTCAATTAATAATTTTAAAATTGTAAATACTTTAAAAGATTTTTATGATTTATTAGAAATTTCTGGAACATCAGTTTCATCTATTATTTTTACTAGTATTATTGCTTTTATATTGGAACTATATCCTAAACTTTCTATTAATTACCTAAAAATGATTTTAAAACAATCTACAAAATCACTGCACTATTCTCGTCATAGTCAAGGCTATGGCCAGGTTTCTTTATTAAATTTGTTAAAAAAATTAAATTTAATAATTCAAAAACCCTTATCATTTAGAAATTTAAATTTATACAGTTTAAAAATTTCTCTTCTATTCATTCTTGGCATTGTTATTTTTTCTATTATATTTATTATTATAAGAAATATATAAAAAAATATTAAAGTTTTATAAATTTTTAAAAAATAAAAGATTTATAGTTGAGTTTTATTATTTACTTTTCTTTTATTCCTTCTGATACCTGAAAGATAATTTTACACGAGCTCTATAAAGAATGATTTTATTTTCTGCAAGTTTTGCATCGAGCCTTACAACTTCAGCAATTCGTAAATCTTTTAACGTTTGTGAAGCTGTATTTATTACATTTTGAACTGCGTCTTCCCAACTCTTTTCAGAAGTTCCAACTAATTCAATTACTTTGTAAACTGATGCGGTCATTTTTTTACCTCCTTATTATTCATTTTTTTAATTAGATATTTATTTATATTTTTATAAATATTAGAAAAACAAGTATTTAAATTATTTGATTATATCTCAATCTCTAAAATTATTGCATTTCAAAACAAAAAAATTTAATTTTCTTACTCACTTTTTAAATAGTCCTAAATCTTCCGACTGAAGTAATTCATCTAATGTTTTTATATATATTTCTTTCTCTTTCTGAGATAATTCTTCTATTTTTATTTCTTGTAATTCATCAGTGTCTTTCTTTCGCAGTTCAATTTTGTCATGAATTTCCTTTAATGTTGAATTTACATATTTAAAATATTGGAATAATGTCTTTTTTAAATTATCATTGTCTTTAATTTGATCCCATTGCTCTAAAATTTTCAAACTTGCTAATCCTATATTAATCTTGAACCATGAAATTGGAAATATAATATTTTTCTTTATATATTCAAAAACATATTCTAAAGTCTTGACATCAATTCTGTACTCAGATCTATCAATTAATAAATGAACATTTTCACTTAAAATATAAAAATTTGCTGCACCTTCAGATGTGCATACAATACCCGCTATATTACCCGAAATTGATTTTGTTTTATTGAAAATTGTATATAATGTTGTATCTGGTTGATAATGTATATAATCGGAACCTCTTCCATAAAATTTTGAATATATAAATGCATTTCCACTTTTCAACATTTGTTCATTAATTAATTCAGGAAATTTTGAGTGATCTCGTATTCTCTTGTGTTCTTGCATTAATCTTTTAATATATTGGTAATCTAATCCTTCAATAAACATTCCTTGTTGGAAACTATTACTTTCAAAATCAGCTAAACCAAAAAAAATCCATTGTCTGGCTTGAATTATATTAAATGCATCAATTAGACGATTTAATAATTCATCAGGATTAAATAAAGATTTTGTATCATCATGCATTACTGTTATAGATTCTATTTGATCTGAAATTTCTTCATCTTTCCAAAATTCATTCCAACTCAATTCTGAAAATATAGTTTTAACATTATGCAAATTTTGTTCTTGGTCCATAGCTAAAACACATAGGGATCCGCCTATTTCTACTCCCATTTTTGTGCCTTTAGAAAGTAACGCAGTTGGTGGATTATAAAACTTTAATGACATTTCTCACATTATAAATATAAACACTTATATAAAAAATTTCGGAAATTTAAAATATCCAAAATTTTGAAATTCTAAATTTTTCTAATTCTTTAAAATTCTCATGCTTTAATATGTGTCGTTGTTCTGGAATTAAACGAATATTCTTAAGATCTTCTGGTTTTTTTGAAATAGCTAAGTTAATTATATCTTCTAAAATCATAATAGCCATTTGAGCACGAGTATTTGCATCAGCTGAAGCATTATGTGGAATAAAAAGAAATCTTAACTCAGGAAATTTTTGCTGTATTTTTTTAAACCTCTCTAATTCTTCTTTTAATATAGGTTCATTTTCATATACATCAAATGCCAAATTGATTGATATCTCTCCATTTTCTAATAATTTCAAAAGTGCTTTAAAATCAATTATCGAACCACGTGCTGTATTTACAAGTAAAGTTCCTTTTTTCATTTTTTTTAGTAATTCTTCTCCTATTAAATGATGAGTTTTTGGAATTAATGGAATATGTAATGAAATAATATCGCAAGATTCAAATATTTCTTCTAGTGTTGCAATAAATTCAATATTATATTTATTTTCAAAATCATTCTGTCGAATAATATCATAATATTTGATTTTAATACCCCACGGCGCTAATTTTTTTACAATTTCACGTCCAATTTCTCCAAGACCAACAATTCCTAATATTTTTGAATCAATCGTACTATTCAATTCTTGATCCAAATCCCATTTTTGGTCTTCGTTCCATTGTTCATTCCATACAAAATTATGAAGTTTTATTAAATTTCGTAAATTTGCTAAAATAATTGCTATTGTAAAATCAGCCACTGTTTTATGTAAAACTCCAGGAGTATGAGTAATAAGAACGTCTTCAATAATATCTATATGGTTATAACCAGCAGTACTTGTACAAACTGCAAAAATATTCGAATCAGTTAACATATCTTTTGAAATTCTATGACTCAAATGACAACCGATAATATTTGGTTTAAATTCATTTATAGTATTCATAATTTCTTCTTTTGTTGGAAATCTTTTATCAGAGATTCTCAATATTGTATTCTCATTAAGAAATTTCCATAATTCTAAAATTTTTGATTTATTTTCAATAGATACTAAAGGATGATTAGCAATTTCTCTAAAAACTGGTGTTAGTAAATAAACTCTTCTTTTATTTTCTTTTGAATTTTGAAGCAAAACAATCACCATTATAAAATTTTATAAATTTAAGAAATAAAAAGATTTCTAAAATAATTTTTAACCAAAATTTAATATTTTCAAATTATATTTTATTGAAAAAGTATTTAAATTGTAATATTTTATTTATTTATAATGAATGCTAAAAATAATCAATTTATTAATGAAAAATCCGATGAATATATAATTATTCCACAAGAAAGAGAAAAAAAAACAAGTCCAATTAAATTAACTGATTATTATATTTATTTCCTCATTGGACTAATTTTATGTTTTTTGAATATGAAATTAAATAAATATCTGAATGAAAATTATTTATTTATGATTCAAATCTTTTCTTACTTAATTATAATAGGATTCGCATTAGTATTTGGAATTATTTTTGGAATATTGAAAAGAATCCGAGGATATTCATATTTATGTGGTTTTATGGTAGGTGGATTAATCTACGCGATTTTGGAGGACTTATATATAGGTTTATATACATTTTTTGTTTCTTTTATGCTGTTTTTAATACCTTATTTAATATTTAAATTATGGAGAAAAATTTCAAAAATTATAATTAAATAAATTAAAAAATTTAAAAACAAAATAAATTTAATTAAAAAAATTTAATTTAATATATATTATAAAAATTTTTAATAATTGAATGTGTGATTTTAAATGAGTATACAAGAGCAAAAGATATATAAACATGATTTTATACATAAAATAGTTGCTATTGGAGATGGTGCCGTCGGAAAAACCTCATTAATAAAAAGATATACATCAGGTTCATTCAATACTGAATATATAAAAACATTAGGAGCTCAATTCAGTAAGTATGAAAAAATTATGGGAGAAAATAATGAAATTAGATCAAGATTATTTTTTTGGGATGTAGCAGGTCAAAAAGAATTTTCATTTATGCGTCCTACATTTTTCAATGGAGCAAAAGGTGCAATTCTTGTATTTGATTTATCTAGACCTGAAACTTTGGATTCAATACATGAATGGTACAATGAATTGAAAAAATATTGTGGAGAAATTCCTACAGTATTATTTGGAAACAAATTAGATTTAGTGAAAAATACAACGGAGATTGATAATAAGGCTGAGGCGATAAAAAACCAATACAATTTTATTGCATACTATCATACATCTGCAAAAACGGGTGAACACGTCACTGACGCATTTGATAAAATTATTAAATTGCTAGTCGAGAAAGCATTAAAATTGAAAAATACATAATAAAAGTAAATTAAAACTAAGGGATTTTATTGTATCCAGAAATATTATTTTTCACTTCAATTTATTGTTCTCCATGCCAAACTGTAGAGCGAATGTTAAATAATATAAATATTAGATTATTTGGAAATAAGTTAATAATAAAAAAAATTGAAATTTCAAAAGCAGAAAACTTAGAATTAACAAAAAAACATAATGTATTTAGTGTTCCAACTTTAATAGTCGGAAATAAAAGATTATCATCAAATATAGACGAGGAAGATCTCATAGATTCTATTTTACAAGCATTTCTATCAAGTGTTCAAATTTCTAATAATAAATATGAAAATTTAAATAAAAATTCTGTAAATTAAATAAAAAAATTAAAAATATGAATTAAAATTAAGTGATAGTCTATGAATAGAATGTTATTAGAACATATGTTATCAAAAATGAAAGAAGCATTAAAAAGAAATGAATCTATAGGAAATTTAAAAATAGGGGCATTATTTGCGTTAGGGTCTCAATTAGAAGCTATTTTCTATTTTGTGGGTCATGAATTAGGATCCAAATTCGATTATTCTCCAATTAACTCTACAAAAGAATTAATTGAAAATTTAAAGAAAATATCCAAGGAATACAATATAGGTGAATTTACCGTGATTGAAGAAGGAGATGATCATATAACATTTAATTTGAATAAATGTAATTCATGTAAAGATTTTCCAGCAGATTTTTCTTCGGATTCGCCATTTTGTTCATTTGAAGCGGGTTTATATGCGGGTATTGTGGAAAAATTAACAAATAAACATTGTTTTGCCCAAGAATTGAGTTGTAGATTACAAAAAGGCATTGATACTTGCCAATTTATGATCGTCATACCTAAAAATGAATAAATTTCGTTTTATTTTAATTTTATATTATGATTAAAACTACAAAATTGTTAATAAAGTATAATGCTAATACTAGAGGATAAAGATTATACTATATATTTAAATTATAAAGATTTATAATTAACATATATTAAATAAAATATTATAAACAAATAAAAAAAGGTTGAAATGAAAATGGTTCAATATAGATTTCGATTAACGGGAGTTCCTCCCGATCAAGCAATAAAGTTAATTGAAGTTGATCCTAACCAAACAATTGCTGAAATAAAAAAGAGCGTCCAAAAGGAATATAAACTTAATCCTATTTTAGCAATTCAATTCATTTTCAAGGGTAAAGTGTTACCAGATAATTTAAAGTTTGCAAAAGTTGGTATAAATCCAAAGAAAGATGTTATCACAGTTATGGCTACTCAAGCTGGTGGTTGTTAAAATAATTATTAATTTTTATTTTTAAAATTAATTAATTTTTTTTTATTTCTTAGTTAAAATAAAAAAATTATTTTTATTAAATCGTTTTTATATAATTTTTCCATTTTTGCTCAAGATTAGGATTTTGCAATGTTTGCAAAATATAATTAGCAAATTCTTCAGATGTTGCACCATTTGAGCGACCAGTAATTATAATATTTTTCTCAAAGGTTGAACAGATATCTAAAGCCATGTCTAATTTACGTGATGAATCTATAAATCCTATATGATTTAACAACATTGAAGCCGCTTTAATCATACTTGATGGATCTGCATATTTTACTCTACCTTCTTCTACCATTCTTAAAGCAGAACCATGTAGTGCTTCAAACATTGCATATCTTTTTCCAATATTAGCACTTCCGGCTGTTCCAACTCCTCCTTGTATTTGAGCAGCTTCATCTGTAATAATATCACCATACAAATTTGGAGCTACGATAACTCGAAAATCTTTTTGCCTCTGTGGATCTATAAGTTTTGCAGTCATTATATCAATATACCAGTCATCCCACTTTATATTTGGATATTCTTTTGATATTCGTTCTGCAACACTTAAAAACTTGCCATCTGTAGTTTTAATAACATTTGCTTTAGTAATTACAGTCACTCTATTTATATTATTTCTTTTTGCATATTCAAAGGCCATTCGTATTATTCGCTCGGAACCGGGTGTTGTAATTATTTTAAAATCTACCGCTAAATCTTCTGTTACATCTATCCCATTAGATCCCAGTGCATATAAATCTTCAGTATTTTCTCTAAAAAACATCCAATCAATCCCTAATTGAGGAACTTTTACAGGCCTAATATTTGCAAATAGATCTAATTCCTTTCGAATTGCTACATTAGCACTTTCTATATTTGGCCATGGATCACCTTTTCTAGGTGTGGTTGTGGGGCCCTTTAATATTACATGACATTTTTTTATCTCTCTTAGTACTTCTTCCGGTATTGGTTTCATTTCAGCAGCTCTTTTTTCAATAGTTAATCCTTCTATTTCCCTTATTTCAATATTTCCATTATTTATTTCATCTTTCAAAAGGAATTTTAATATAGTTGTTGCATGTTTGCAAATTTCTGGTCCTATTCCGTCGCCACCTAATATTCCAATTATTATCGGCTTCACTTTTGAATAATCTATCCAATCTTGTTCCCTTTTTATTTTTTCAATTCGCTTTAATTGTTCAATTAATAATTCTCCGAACTTTTTTTTCGAATATTCAATTCTTTCA
>Ga0207433_10016273_pt1 | contig 10473 bp, 9 predicted proteins | sample YelNatPaOPGAMG01_FD_187559 | JGI IMG/M metagenome (GOLD analysis project Ga0207433, IMG submission 187559) | Hot spring thermophilic microbial communities from Obsidian Pool, Yellowstone National Park, USA - OP-RAMG-01 (SPAdes) (version 3) | ecosystem: Environmental > Aquatic > Thermal springs >...
TGACATTCGACCTGCCAGCCGACAAACTGGATGTGTCTATTAGTGGAGATGATATAAATATAGACGGGGGAATACTGTGTGATATCGCAGATTGGGGTTTTATAAAGAACATTATTATAAAACAGCTCGATATCAAGAAGCAACTCTCCGAACAGATTCCACCTATGATTGCAGAACAGACCTGTGAAGCCTGCGGTGGTCAAAACGACCCGCCCTGTCCTACGGGTTCTACCTGTAATGATTATAATGGCGGAAAGTATTGTGTAGCCGCATCAACCAACAGGTGTGTTGCAAAGGCATTGGGTGCAATAGGCAGACTCGATCTGTCAGATGCACTGAAGAGTTTTGCTCCGGGACTCAAGGCGAGTATAGATTTATATGCAGTCGCAGGCGATTATCCTCCATATCCCGCCAAGATCAGAGACAATGGTATAGACATTCAGGTAATCGGAGGGACCGATGCGGAGCGAAATCAGTGTGTACCCGAAACAGAGCCACCAAAACTGGATGGAGGTTCTATACCCTTGTTGCAGCTCTCCAATAGTGCAGATATCTGTCAGAGATGCGACCCCAAATCCCCAATATGCCCCGCCGATGCAGTCTGCTCAGAAAAGTTTGCAATATGTATGAAGGATGAGGCAAATGGGGTGTGTCCGAATATTCCGTTTATGGCGGGTATAGGAATCAATGAGTACTTCCTGAGAAAGTTCTTCTGGGACGCCTTCAATTCAGGGCTTTTGTGTTTGAATATCGATTCTTCTACCGTGCCGCAGTTGACGAGTGGAGTCCTTTCGATGCTCCTTCCTTCTTTGAAGGAATTGACAAATGGCAAGAATACATCAGTTATAATCTCTCTGAGACCCACAAAGGCACCTGAGGTAAAGATTGGGAAGGGTATTCTGAAATTGAATGGCGAAAACAGAGAGATATTCAGACCGCTTATTATTCTCACAATTCCCCAGTTATCTATTGACTTCTATGCTGTTGTATTTGACAGATTTACAAGGATATTTACCCTTACTGCAGACCTCGAAGTGCCTGTAGCACTTGACATTGTGGAGTCACAGGTACCCGATCCAAATGACCCCAATAAGATGATTACAAAGGTAGAGCTCGTTCCAGTTCTTGGTGACCTCACAAACGCTATTAAGAATATAACCATTTCGAATTCGGAACTACTGGCAGAAAAGCCAGAGGATATTGCAAAGCAGTTGAGTTCACTCATTGGTACTCTCGTAGGACCACTCCTCGGTGGGGCGGGGCTTTCGGGATTTGAGATACCCGATTTGCAGGGCTTCCTTCTGAAGATCAGGAATATTTCAGGAGAGGTTCCTTATGATACAATAAATGACCCGAATTGCAATGACTACAACGAGTCTGCCCCTGCCTGCTATTACAAATTTATGAATATCTACGCCGATCTGGATCTGGCTCAGGGATCCCCAGCACCTCATTATACCCCCAGTATCGAGATTAAGAGGGTTGAGCGTGGAAAGATAATTTTTGCTAACAGTGACGAGGGTTATGAGTATTCGTTCAGGATAAATAGAGGACTCTGGTCCTTCTTCAGATCAGGCAGAGAGATTGTGATAGATACCCCAGAAACCAATTTCGAGGCAAAGTACAGTATTGATATCAGGTATAGAAAGAAGGGTTCAGATGTCTATAGGAGCATTGATAGGTCTATTGTTGCAATTGCAGATTTTACTCCACCAGTTGTCAAAATTCATAGAGATGGTGACAATATCAGGATAGATGCAGATGATAATGTTTCGTTGAGAGATAAGATACTCGTCGAATATTCGTTTGATGGGAAGAATTTTACTAAGGCTGATAGAGACTCGATATCTCTTATAAACGGAGCGGATAGGATCTATATTAGGGCAATCGATGAGGCGGGGAATGCCGATATTCAGAAAATCACGGTAAATGAGATTCCGAGTAAGCAGGTTGTCAGCACCACAAATATAAAGGATAACAGAATAGAGAATTACACCTCTTGTAGTTGCAGTTTAATAGAGTAGAGTTTACTCGATTTCGATATGAATATTCTGATAATTGATGATGAGACTTATGTTGGAAGGTTCTTACTCGATTTCATAGGTACTATTGATCCTGAGATTAAGGTTAAAGTCGTAGAGAGGATAAGTGATGCCCGGAAATGTTTCGATGAGTTCAATCCCGATATCATTTTACTCGATATTCATCTGCCGGACGGAAATGGGATAGACCTATTGAAGGAGTTGAAGGGTAGGGGAGGGAGGTTCGAAATCCTGATGATAAGCGGCAATGCGTCTCTCGAAGATGCTGTTCAGGCGATAAAATATGGTGCATATGACTTCTTGTTGAAGCCGTTTTCGGACCTCGGGATACTCGAAAAATCCATTCTCAGGGCGATAGATTCTGTGAACCTCAAGACCCAGAACGAACTCTTGATGGCTCAACTTGCACAGAAGAATATCGAGCTCGAGGAGCTGAACAGAAAATTGCACTCACTCTCTATCTCGGATGATCTGACAGGCTTGTACAATATGCGATTTATGAGTGAATTTATGAACAAGGAGATTTTACGAGCCAAAAGATATAATCGCAATTTTTCTATTATATTACTCGACCTCGATAGCCTGAAATCTACCAACGATAGGTATGGGCATCTGGCAGGTTCATCACTGATAAAATCGGTTGCAAATCTATTGATGGGTATGGTCAGGAAGAGCGACACTGTAGCCAGATTTGGGGGAGATGAGTATCTCATCTTTGCAGATGAGTTGAATTATGACTCTGCTAAATCTGTGGGAGAGAGAATCAGAGAGAATATAGAGAAAATGCAAGTCATATTCGAAGATAATATCATTACTACGACCGCATCTGTGGGGGTATCCTGTTTCCCTGATGATGGTAGTGAGTTCAAGGAACTATTCGCAAGGGCAGATGCAGCTATGTACTATGCAAAGAATAATGGAAAGAACAGGGTGTGTCTTGCTAAGGATATCAAATAAACAGAGATTTCTGATATTTTCTCTATTTGTTTTTCTTCTTCTGACATATGGATGTAAGAAGAAGAGCAGAGTTGAAGATGGGTTGGGGTATATCCAGATTGTCAACAAGTCGGTGTATTACAAGAATTACAAATCTCTCGAGTGGGAGGGTGCAAAGGCAGGGACAGTACTCTATAGAGGCGATTATATTAGGACCGGGGATAACTCATCTGCCATTCTCAATATCGAAAAAGAGACCATTTCGATAGAAGAGAACACCCTTATCAGAATAGACAGGAGACAGGAATCCAAAGATAAGAAAGAAGGTATAGAGCTTGTTATACTCAATGGAGAGATTGTTCTCGATAATCCGCCAGGCAGTTCTTCTACTCTTACTATATCCCGTTTGAAAGAGGGGAAGAGAATCAACGAGGATTTGAGTGCCTATGTCAAGAAGATAGTTACAGAGAATCCGGTCCTGGATGTGGGATACCACCCCAAAGAGATGATAGAGTTGTTGTCTCCCTGCAATGATGAGGTACTGAATTTCAACAATGTCCTTTTCAAGTGGAGAGGCGATATATCTGGTGAGCTCGGGATAGCAAGTGAAGATGGCAAGAGGTTTGCATATGCTCTTCTCTCCGAAAATAATAAATATATCGAACTCAAGGATGGGATATACGAGTGGTCGATTTCGAGGGATAGAGAGATTATTTCCAATAGATGTAGATTCGAGATAAGGCTCAAGGATTCATCATTGAAGCCGGTAAATATCAGAGATAAGAAGGTAAAGGGAAAAGAGATAGCTCTCTCGGGTAAGACCGAGGAGATACCAGAAGAAAAGAAGGGAGAGTCAGCCAAAGAGGATATAGTAAAGAAGAGACTGACCAATATAGATAGGATTATCCAGAAGAACATAGAGGATATCAAGAATACGAAGAAATCGATAGATGTGAACAGAGTCAAGAATTATGCAGATCTCTACAACAAACTCGATGAACTTAATAATATCTTGCAGGATTTGAAGACGGTAGAAGAGTCCCTCCTGCTCGAGATAATGAAACTCGAAAGTCCCTCTATGATAGCAGACTATCTCTTGGAACTGGAAGATATAGAATCCAATTTAAGAGGCATAAACAAGGAGATTGGCTCGATTCAGCAGGAGATTTATCAAAACAACAATGGTGAGCAGAGATGAGTTTCAGGACAAAGATATTCCTGATTATCTTCTTTGTCGTAAGTGTAACAATGTTGCTTACCTACATATATGGAATTGGGATCGTGGAGAGCGATAGAAAGAACTACATAAACGAATATATCGAAAATAGGGCTGTAAATTTGAATATAAGTGTTGTGAGAGTAATAGAGGGATTGCGGCTGCTATCAGATGGATTATGTCTTTTGAGTTCTGATGTAGAAAAGAGTGAGATCGACAGGATCTTCAGTGATTATGTAAGGAATAACAGATATTTGAGCAGGATGTATTTCAAAAACGATAATATAGTTCTGAAATACAATTACCCGGAAGAAAGGTCCTATGAGAAAGAGGGAATTGTCATAGAAAACCAGAATATAATCTTCAATGTAAGAAAGGGTAAATGCCATTATATAGCAGTGATAGATATGTCCGAATTCTTGAAGACTAATAGTGTCCCGGAAACAGAGAGGACTGTATTATTATTTATATCGGGCTCGCATATAGCATCGTCGGATATCCCATCAGATATGGTCAACAATTTGAGAGAGATGGTAGCAAGGCATCGCAAGATATCACAGTCTGGGGTATTCATAAGTGATTACTATGTTTGTGGATACTCCTGCGTGGACAATCAGGATAATTGTGTGCTCTATCTAATAAAGCGCGAGGTTTTCGAGAAGGCAATTGTATCTCTCAGATACAGAATACTATTTGCCGGGCTCATCTCACTGCTGGTATTCTTGACAATTGGCTTCTATATCTCTGGAAGGATAACCCGTTCGATGGAGCTCCTCAAACAGAAGTCTCAGAGGATAGCAGACGGAGAGTTCGAGAAGATAGATATGATTCCAACGCGGGATGAGATAGGAGAGGCTATCAGGGCATTCAACAAGATGATTGATGACCTGAAGGAGAAGGAGGAGAATCTCAAGGAATCCCAGACGAAATTGGTTCAGGCAGAGAAGATGTCGGCATTTGGACAGCTTTCCGCAGGGATTGCGCATGAGGTGAAGAATCCGTTGACATCTGTGATGGGATATATTCAACTTGCAAGGAGAATAGAAAAAGATGAGAAGGTCTGTGACTACTTGAAGATTGCAGAGAGCGAGACGATGAGATGCAAACAGATACTGGACGATCTGTTGAAATTTGCAAGAATGGATAGACATCAGAAAGCAGATGTGGATGTAAGAGATATCCTCGAAAATACTATTAAACTGATAAATCATCAGTTTATGATGAAGAAGATCGGCTTGATATATTCGGCCTTCAACGAGCCTCTAATGATAATCGGAAATGCAAATCAATTGCAGCAGGTGCTATTGAATATCCTACTCAATGCTATGCAGTCTATCGAGAGAAAGGGCATTCAGGATGGCAGAGTAGAAATAGATAGTGCAATAGAGGGAGAATCTGTAGTAGTATCGGTAAAGGATAATGGGGAGGGGATCAGCGAAGAGAATATTCAGAAGATATTCGAACCTTTCTTTACTACTAAGGCTGATTCTGGAGGCACAGGGCTCGGTCTTTCCATCTCGTATGGTATAATCAAAGAGCACAAAGGTGAAATAGAAGTCGAATCGAGATTGGGGGAGGGCACCGAGTTCCGGATAGTGCTACCCCGCAGGTTATGATATTACTGTTTCTAACTCATTGAAAAAGATGATTGTTTATGTTGACAATCTTTTATTTTGTGTGTTAATGAACATTCCTCTATGAGACGAACTTTTATATTAATATTGTTCTTTTGTATATTTGCGATTGGTGCAAGGCAGTATCTGGATATCAACAATCCGGATATGAAGCCCTATCCTATAGCATTCGTTCCTGTAAACCCCATTGGTGAGCTTGCTGATTCTGTAAAGGAATTCAATGAGACACTTAGTGGAGATATCGAACTGGCTGGAATTTTCAAGAATCTCTCGCCAAAATCATTCACTGCTGATACACTCAAAGAGGGCTTTAGTGAGAAGACCATTCAATTCCAGAATTGGGCAGATATCGGTGCTGACGGTTTGATCAAGGGCTTCCTTTTCGAAGAGGGAGGCAAGGTCAAATTGGATATGAGGCTATTCGAGGTTGGTACTCAGAGGATGGTACTGAATAAGGTGTATGTATTTGAGAGCGAAAGAGTCAGATATCTCGCGCATACCTTTGCAAATGAGATCTACAAATACTATACAGGTGAACGAGGGATGTTTCTGACCAAGATTGTCTTTGTTAGGAAATATATGGGTGAGCATAGTATTAGTATTATCGATATAGATGGCGACAACGAACAGAAGATCATCTCCAATGGCTCCATAAACATACTTCCGTCCTGGCACCCATCTGGGGGTTCTATCCTCTATACATCATTTATCAACCATAACCCCGACCTATTCGAATTCAATCTATCTACCAAAATCTCGAAAGTAGTATCCAATTTTTCGGGTTTGAATGTAGGTGGGCAGTATTCTCCGGATGGCAGAAAGATTGCCTTGACCCTATCCCGTGATGATAATTCTGAGATTTATCTCCTGGATACGGCTACCAATAAGTTCAATAGGCTTACCAAAGATTGGGGAATTGATTCCTCTCCGAGTTGGTCACCGGATGGGAAGAAGATAGCCTTTGTATCAAACAGGTCTGGCAATCCTCATATTTACATTATGAATGCAGATGGGTCCGATCAGAAGAGAATAACATTCAAGGGTACATATAATCAGACCCCAAAGTGGTCTCCAAAGGGTGATAGAATTCTCTTTACAGCAAGAGACGAGAGAAATGTGTTCGATCTATTCTATCTCGATGTGGCTACACTCGAAATTAAGAGGCTTACGCAGGATCAGGGCAACAATTTGGAACCCTCTTACTCTCCAAATGGGCAGTACATAGTATTTACTTCTACCCGATCTGGTTCGTCCCAATTATATATTATGACCAAGGATGGACTCAATCAAAGGCGCATTTCCAAGGGCAAGGGAGAGTGTTTTACCCCTTCATGGTCCCCATTCCTGAAAGAAGAGTAGAATCTAAATTCCATAATCTGTAAGTTAGTATTCTATGATTGGGTAATATATATTTTTTGGGACATTTGAAGATTACAACAACAATTTTTATGAAACAAGTGAAAGATTGCAACTGGACATTTTATTGGTTGGGGATATTAGGCGGGTCTTATTCCCTTTTTTCTCTATTCGTCTTTGCCTTTTCCTTTATTGCCGCCTTCTGATCTGGGGTCATCTTGTTGTATTTGTTGTAGAGTTTCTTCAGTTTTTCCTTCCTATCTTCTGGCAGATTCTTGAATTTCTTATATAGGGTCCTGATTTTGATTTTTTCTTTATCCGAAAGCTGATTGTAATAATTATAAGCCTTTCTTATCCTGTCTTTCTCCTCTTCGCTCAACTTCTTGAACCTGTCGTAATTTTTCAGAATCTGTTGTTGCTTTTCGGGATTCAGTGATTTGAATTTGGTATATCTCTCCTTTAGAAGTTTCTTCTCGTTGTCTGTGAGGTTTAGATATTGATCCTTTTCGGTTGGATATACATTGACAGAAAATAGAAGTAGAAAGATAACAATCAGTATTCTATTCATCATCTTCCTCATCCTCCAGTATATCAGCGATAGATTGGTATTCTTCGAGATTCTCTACAATATTGTAATTTTGGAGCAGATCCAGATTCTTTATTATCTCCTCTTCAATATTGGTTGCTGTTATCAGATTGAGATTGGTATCTGATTCGTCATCCATCTTTTCTCCTTCAGCATATACAGGCAGGGATATCAACAATATCAATACCATAGCAATAAAGTTATATCTCATCGTCGAGTACCTCCTTTAGTTCCTCGAGCTCATCGAGATTTTCTATCAATTCGAGGTTAGAGAACAACTCGAAGTCTTTTATTATATCGAGATCTTCGTTCTTTTCTGATTGGAGAATAGATATCAGATGCTTTTCATCAATCGATTCCGGGGATTTTTGTTGTAATTTGAATATGTAAAGACCGGAGGATATTATTAGCAATATCGCCGCAGCAATTGCAATGACCCTTATTTTGAATTTTTGTTCAGAGACTCCATTTTGGGGATTGGTTATTATGTTGTGAAAGACCTTATCTGCATCTTCTTCGGTGAGTTTTATAGATTGGGTGTTATGTCTGACGACCTCTATCATATCGAGATATTTATCGAAGAGCATTCTGCATCTTTCGCATTCGTTCAAATGCTCTGATATCTCATTGTTAGAGTAAATATCTTCCTTTTTGTCTAAATCGATCAGTATGTCGTCTATATGCCTATTCATTTTCGACCTCGAGAACCTTGAGCGTGGCTCGATGGATTAGAGATTTTACTACATTCAGATTGAGGTTCATAACTTCAGCAATTTCGTTATAGCTCAGTCCTTCGATCTTGTTGAGTATGAATGCAGTCTTCTGTCTTTCGGGCAATTCGTCTATTATCTTTTCTATCCTTCTGGCGGATTCAGTGGCAAATAGATTCTCCTCTGGAGAAGCGGGATGTGTGGTTATTTGTTGCATCGACCATTCGTCTATGGGCTGCTCCTTATGGTCTCTGAGATAATTCAAGATACAATTGTATGCGAGCCTGTAGAAGAATGTATTGAAGCTAATTACGGGATTATATCTTTCCTTCTTCTGATATAATCTAAGGAACACCTCTTGTGTAATATCCTTGCTCGTCTCGTAATTTCTGCAAAACCTATAGGCCATCGAATAAATCCTGTTTACATACCTCTCATATAAGAACCTGAATGCTTTATCATCTCCTCGAATGAATCTATCTATCAGTTCCTTGTCAGATAAGTTCAAATAATCAAAACCTTTCTGCCTCAGGTCCTTCAATACTTTAAACACCTCTTTTGAATTAAAGTTTCACTTCAATCGGGATTTAGTATATCACAATTTTTCTGATTTTCTATACAGAAAAAAAAGCCCCGATTTCTTCGGGGCATAGAATACCTAAATTGATTATCGTTTTATATAATTTCTTTGAATTCCTTGGATGGTCTGAACTTTACTGTCTTACTTGCCTTTATCTTGATCTTCTCACCGGTCTTGGGATTCTTCCCCTCTCGAGCCTTTCTCTGTTTCAATACGAATGCCCCAAAGTGAGGGTATAAGAATCTGCTCTCCTTCTTAACCGCCTTCTTAATGTTCTCGAAAATTGAGTCCATTATTAAATTCAAGGTCTTCTTGGAGATGGTTGTCTTGGTCTGTTTTCTCACAGCCTCTAATAACTCTTGCTTGGTCATATCTGCCCTCCTTGGCATCTATGGTTAATAATAGAAATAGGTGATTGGGATAGCATATTATTAACCTTTGTCAATAGTAAAATTGCCAGAATATATATTTTTCCAAGGTTTGCGGTAGTCCTATCGCTGGCACACCTGTAAAATAGAGTGTCCCGGATTCTACTCATTCTCGAATACAGCATTCTTGCCCATTGTACCGGATGGTTGGGGTCTGTCTGCAAATATGTCTTTGATGACTACTTTATGATCCCCATTCTTGTCTTCGAGAGTAAATCCGCGGTTGGTCAGTGGATATTCTTCTGTGCCGGACCACTTGCCCTGATCCTTGGGTAGTCCAATGGTGTATTTGTATTGTACATTGCTAAGTGGCGGAAATGCGTATGTCCCTGTCCAGATTTGATCGCCTGCAACTTCGTCCGAACCCTGCCCATCGTCTCTTAGAGCACAACCAACGGAGTTGGGGACCCAATCGCATAGCTTCTCAGTGGAACCAACGATATATACTATGCCATTACCTTTTGGGGGTGGAGGAGTAGTGATATTGGTATATTGGTCTATGGGGATTGTCTTCCCGCTTACATCTACCTTGAATGTTATATATATCAGGGTAGTCGTATCCTCGAATATTACCTTGGAACCGAAGTTTGGTGCAGGGTCTATGTCCTGATTACCTTTGGCTGCAATATATAGAACTTCCAGTGGGTCATCCTTTGTAATTTCGAGCGCAGAAAATGGTATCTTTATTTCTATGAGCTTGCCCTTGGATACGGGCCCTCCGATATTGATTCCGCCTATATCGGTTGTAGTCCAGTTGCCATTTCCATCGGCATTGGAAAGGGTTGCATTGAGCTGACTTCCGGAAAAATCGAGTAGCAGCTCTTTTGCTGCACCTCCTGCCACAAATTGAAATGGGGTACCATTCCTGCTGGATTTGTTGGCCGGATTCGAGATATATTCGCCCTTTGATTTATCAGTAATATGTTTATGCGAGAAATATAAGAACAGTTTCAGGTTAGAGTTGAGTTTTGCCGATAGATCGAAA